>ENA-ORBV01003090-ORBV01003090.1-microbial-mat-metagenome-genome-assembly--contig:-NODE-3090-length-34007-cov-15.036487_pt1 | contig 34007 bp, 21 predicted proteins | sample MGYA00237777_ERZ505514 | MGnify/ENA primary metagenome ERZ505514 (study PRJEB26160, sample SAMN06269048) | microbial mat metagenome | isolation source: Oligotrophic lake microbial mat | place... | reverse complement strand
ATTATATTTGGACTACAAGGTCTATAATCATTGACACACGAGGAACGGTACGAAATATATGAGCGGCGTATAGCTGAGCTGGAGCGCCTGGTCGAGGAGTTACGCGATGAAATCCGACGATTGAAATTAGGCTCTACCAGCAGGAATAGTTCTTTGCCCTTAAGCAAGGATTTGAAGCGCTCCAAAGGCTTATCTTCTACCCGTGAAAAGAGCTTTCGCAAAAGAGGTGGACAACCCGGTCATGAGGGAAAATATTTAGAGATGAGTCAGGAAATTGATGCTGTGCACGATCACAGTTCTGCCACCTGTATGCAATGTGGTACTGATTTATCTTTAATTGAAGGATGCATAGATCAAAAGGGACAAATACTGGACATTCCTCCTGTCAAAATTAAAGTAACAGAGCATCGGCAGATAGCAAAGGTGTGTCCTTGCTGTCATTCGATCAATAAAGGCACACTTCCCGGCACACTGGATTATTGTCAGGTACAGTATGAGGATCATATCAGGAATCTGATTGTATATATGAATGTATACCAGTTTATTCCGGTGCAGCGTATACGGGAGATGCTTTTTGAAATATATGATTGTCAGGTGAGTACAGGGTTCATCAAGACCTGCATAGAACAAAAAGCAGATGAACTACGAAGTGAATATTGTAAAATCAAAGAAGCTATCCTCCAATCCCCCTGCGTAGGATCGGACGAAACAGGTTGTAAAATCGAAGGGGAAAGACAGTGGATGTGGATTTGGTGTACAGATCGATTTTCATATATCATTCCCAGTAAGAATCGAGGATACAAAACAATACAAGATGTATTGGGAGAGGTGAAGCATAATTTTACATTAGTAAGCAATTGTTGGGCGAGCCAATTGAAAACCATGTGCAGAAAGTTTCAATTATGCATGGCTCATTTGATAAGAGATTGCAACAAGCTTATCGACTATTATAATTCGAGATGGGCCATGAACCTGAAAACCTTATTTCAGGAAATTGTGGACTTGTCAAAAGAAGCCAATCCCCCTCCTAAGAAATTAAAAGCGATTGAAATCCGGTTGGATCTTTTGTTGAGAGCAATGCTTAACCAACGAACCCGGCCGATTAAAACATTTCAAAAACGGTTAATAAAATATCGCGAATCCCTTACCACCTGCTTATATGATCCGGCTGTGCCAGCCACCAACAATCAAAGTGAACGAGGTATCAGAAATTTGAAGGTAAAGGAAAACGTAAGTAAATGTTTCAGATCCATGAAGGGAGCTGAGAGTTATGCAATCATTCGCTCCATCTTCAATTCAGCTATCCTGCAGGGCAAGAGCCCTATGAATGCACTTACATCTCCGGATATACTCTTTAATTGAGCTGAATAGTTACAAACAGTTGAATCAAGATAATTTCTTAGCCTCATCCTTTTCACCCCTTCGCCCGTTCGGGCTCTCCCCTGTGTGCTTCGCAACCCCGGGGACTAAAAGGGAGAATCTATACACTTTCCTCTGTCGGCTTATATTCCTTTTTAGCCTCCACCCTTTTCCTTAGCCTCCGCCTTTTCCCTCTCTCTTCGCCTCAGCCTTCTTCAATGATCTTCAATATCGTCCTGAACACAACATACTTCCCTTCAAAAAGCTCCTTGTGTTTTGATTGGAGCACAGGCGCATGATCGCGATTGTAGATATCAAAAAGCTCAGGACTGGGGCAGGTATATTGAATAGCATACGTAAATCCTTCTTCGTCATCATACCCTTCCAGATGCAGGAAGCGGAAGGATTTGAAACAGGCGGTTTCCATGACTTCGGGGATGTGTTTTTCCCTCATCCATTCCACCCATACCTCCCTGACGTCGGGAGAGATTTTTATGGTGACATTATAGATCAATGCAGTCATAAGGCTGTAATAAAGATACTGGCGGCTGCTAATATCAGTTGATTATCTGACATGTCCTGCTTCGAGCAGAATGGTGTGCGGTGCACCATAGGTTTTGGCTATGTTTTCGGCCACAAAGGTCGTGTCTGTATCTCCATAGGCTATCAGCCGCTGGTTGATGAGGATCACCTGATCAAAATAAGCTTTGACCGAGGAGAGATCGTGATGCACTACCAGAAGTGTTTTTCCTTCGTGGGACAATTTTCGCAGGACCCGAATGATATGTTCTTCGGTGGTGATATCTACGCCTACAAAAGGCTCATCGAGCATGAGTATATCAGCTTCCTGACACAGTGCCCTGGCGAGAAACACACGCTGCTGTTGTCCTCCTGAAAGTGCGCCGATCTGACGATCCGCTAAGTCCAGAATAGAAAGTTCTTCCATAGCTTCTTTGGCTTTCTGGTGATCTGCAGCATCCATTTTTTGCCAGATTGTTTTGGCAGGAAAGCGACCCATCAATACGATGTCTTTTACTGTCGCCGGAAAAGTCCAGTCTACTTCATCCCGCTGCGGGACATAGGCTATTCTCTTTCGGTTTTCGCGGATGTCCTGTCCGTATACTTTTATCGTCCCTGCATTGTTATCGATGAGGCCAAGGATCGATTTAAAAAGGGTGGATTTACCTGCGCCATTCGGACCGAGCACGCCGATGAGTTTGCCTTCTTCAAGACGGAGGTACACATTGCTCAGCACTCTCTTTTTATCATAAGATACCGAGAGTCCTTCGATGATAATTGGATAGTTCATGCGGCAAATATTTTCTTCCTCCACAAAAAGACGCCGATGGCTATCAACAGCACTGCAAAAGCTATAATCTTTAAAGCACTTGATGAACCAGCAGTATCCTTTTCTTCTGTAATCTTCAGTGCTGAGGTCAGACCGCTGACGATCACATCGGTATTGTAACGAACCATCTTCAGATACGTACTTGCAGGACTGTCTTTATCTCCGAGTGAATCACTGTAGAGTTTGCCACCGATCGAGATATCATTGTCTGCAGCCACCTGGTTGAGTAGCTTTGGATTGATTGTACTTTCAATAAATACAACTGGTATTTTATACGTCTGGATGACTTCATTGAGTCGCATGAGATCAGATGTTCTGACATCCGCGTCCGTGGAGGTACCAAGGACTGATTCGAGCCTGAGTCCGTAACGGCGGCCGTAGTAATGAAAGGAATCATGGCTGGTGATCAGGATTCTTTTGTTGGTGTCAATACGTGCTATATTTTCCCTGATATACCGGTCGAGTTCATGGAGCTGAGCTACATACTGATCATACTGCGTCGTGATCTTTTCTCTTTTGTCAGGTAGGAGCGTGATCAGCGCGTCTTTGATGTTCTGGGCATAGATTTTACCATTGACGGGTTCCATCCATGCATGCGGATCAGTTGCATTCTGATGCATCTCACTGGTGATAGGTGTGATGCCTGATGTGATGGTGACTACCGGTGCTTTTGAACCACTGTTTTTGATCAGGTCGGTGATCCATCCTTCAAAGGTGAGTCCATTTTGCAGGATAAGGTCTGCTTTGACCAGCACCCTTACATCTCCGGGCGTGGGTTCGTAGATATGTGGGTCACCACCTATTGGAACGATGCTTACTGATTCGATCAGGTCTCCGCCGATGGCAGAAGCCATGTCTGCAAAAATCGATGCTGAAGAAACGACTAGTGGCTTTTCCTGAGCATAAATGCACAGGGATAGTCCAAAAAGGAAAAGGCTGAGGCTGAGGCGAAGTAGCGTGTGGGGAGTGTGGCACATTTGCGCGAAGGCATTGCGTATTGAAAATGTGCTACACTTGCCGGGCCGCTCTGTTTCAACTACAGGTGCGGACATATACAAATTGCTTGATTTCATAGGTTACGTGGTTTTAATCATGATATTTCGGGCCACCTTGCCGGAGAGGTTTAGTTCATGACCATCTACATGCAGGCTTAAGGTGTTATCGTAATCGTCATTGGTGATGACTTTGATGGACTTCCCTACGGTGAGGCCCTTTTCATTCAAATGTTTGAGAAAGGAGGTTTCGTCCTCCCTTACCCCGATGACGATGCCTTCTTGTCCTGGTTTCAATGCAGTGAGTGGTACCTGAACCCGAAGTGTATACTTTCCCTGGGCATTTGGGATCGGATCCCCGTGAGGATCAAATTTTGGATGGCCAAGAAACTGATCAAGTCGTTCAATCAGCCGGTCTGACTGGATGTGTTCGAGCTCTTCCGCGATGTCATGTACTTCGTCCCAGGTCATGCCTAGGGATTGGACGAGGAAAACCTCCCAAAGCCGGTGTTTTCGCACCAAGTTGGTGGCAATTCGCTGACCATCACTTGTGAGCGAAGCCCCTTTGTACCTTTGATAGGTAATTAACTCCTTGTCCGACAGCTTTTTAAGCATATCTGTAACCGAGGCTGCCGAGGTATCCAGTTGAGCTGCAATCGCATTCGTACTCACTGTTCCATCCGGAGATCCCGATAGTTTCAGGATCGCTTTAAGGTAATTCTCTTCTGCATAGGATAGTCCCATGATACAAAGAAAGGGAATTATTAGGGAATATGAAAATTATTTTTAGATTAATCTAAATTGGATGTCAACTGTCAACTGTCAACTGTCAACTGTCAACTGTCAACTGTCAACTGTTCTCAGTTTCTAGTTTCTAGTTCCTAGTTTCTAGTTCGTGGTTCGTGGTTCGTGGTTCGTGGTCTTAACTACTTTAGACACTAATCCAGCAACCTCTTTGTCAACTGTTCTCAGTTTCTAGTTCCTAGTTTCTAGTTCCTAGTTTCTAGTTCCTAGTTCCTAGTTTCTAGTTCGTGGTTCGTGGTCTTAACTACTTTAGACACTAATCCAGCAACCTCTTTGTCAACTGTTCTCAGTTTCTAGTTTCTAGTTTCTAGTTTCTAGTTCCTAGTTTCTAGTTCCTAGTTCCTAGTTCCTAGTTTCTAGTTTTTAGTTTTTAGTTCGGGAAGGCTACAATAGGCTACAAATAACATTTCCTCTTCTTGAAATATTACCCTGAACTTAGCCTGTTAAAAACGTCTCACGTCTTCCCGCCGCACCATTTCATGATGGCGGGATCTGTGCGCTGCGCTTCGACACCTCTCACAACTCACAACTCATACTTCGGCTCAGCAAAAGCAACCTTCACACCTTATCATCCACATCCTGCACCCGCTGGCACAACAAGCCCGCCAGGATCATCGAAGCTCCACCGATCAGCAACGCATGAACAGACGAGCCGTCAAATAAGGTCTTCACTAGGAAACCCAATAATGCAGCAGCCACTATCTGTGGGATGACAATGAAGAAATTGAAAACCCCCATGTAATATCCCATCTTATGGGATGGCAAGGAGCCGACCAACATAGCGTATGGAACGGATAGGATCGAAGCCCATGCAATCCCTATTCCCACCATGGAAAGTATCAGCCATTGCGGGCTCGGTAGAAAATAAACGGACATCAGACCAAGGCCACCGAGGATCAGTGCTATCATATGAGCCGTTTTTCTGCTTGTCCTGGCAGCCAGCACAGGGAGTCCAAAAGCAACAATAGCCGCTACCCCATTATAGATCCCCATACATAAGGAGACCCAGTCTGCTCCATCATTATACAATTTGGAAGTAGCATCAGAGGTGTGGTATAAATGGCTGGTCACCGCAGAGGTGGTATAGATCCACATCGAAAACAAGGCAAACCATGAGAAAAACTGAACAACGGCTAGCTGCTTCATTGCAGGAGGCATATGCTGCAGGTCATCCACCATCGTCACAAACCCCGATCGTTTACCAGTCGTTCTCTTCATAACCCCCGCCGCCAGGAAAAGGATGCCAGCAACCAAAGCACCTGATGAGAATAAAAATAATTCCTTTGGAAAATCACTCAGGCCAAACCATGCGGTAAGGATCATTCCGATCACAAGAAATATGACCCCACTCCTGAAGTTCTCTACTGTTTTTACCTCATTTTTTTCATTTGCGCTGACCGCATTTTTTTTCATTTCATCCAGCCCTTCCGTAAAAGAGGCAAGTTCTACAGGCGAGTATTCTTTAGACCTGAGGATCGTCCATAACACCGCTGCTATATAAACTGCGCCACCTATATAAAAAGACCACTTCACCGAATCAGGAATGACCCCTTCAGGAGCCTGGTTGCTGATCCCAAACCAATTGGTAAATACATATGGCAGTGAAGATGCCACAACGGCTCCTGTGCCTATAAAAAAGCTCTGCATCGCAAAACCCTTTGTCCTTTGTTTGGATGGAAGATTGTCACCAACAAATGCTCTGAAGGGCTCCATTGAAATATTGATCGATGCGTCAAGTATCCACAGCATACCTGCTGCAAACCACAAGGTGGGTGAGTTAGGCATGATGAGCAATGACAAGGAGGCGAGCACCGCCCCTGCTAAAAAATATGGCCTTCGCCTGCCCAAGAAATTCCAGGTCCTGTCGCTGAAGTATCCAATAATAGGCTGCACGATCAAACCCGTCAGTGGAGCTGCCACCCATAGGATAGGGATATCATCCACCTTGGCTCCCAATGTCTCAAATATCCGGCTGACATTGGAATTTTGTAGGGCAAAGCCAAACTGGATCCCCAAGAAGCCGAAGCTCATGTTCCAGATCTGCCAGAAGGTAAGTTTAGGTTTTTGTTTTGTCATGATCAGTTATTCTGCCCCAATGTAATAATAATGAGACGACGACTTTTATTAATCGAAATTTTTACTTCCGGTGGGTTAATTATATACAGCTCGTCAAGACACTACCTAATAGCCATTGACCACAAATGGCCAAAAGCGAATGGAAAATTCTATGAAATCCTCATTTCTACCTCTAGAAGAATCAAAGTCATGATTGATTATGACATGGCCACATAATACAATGTAACAGTGAAAAGGCCTAAAGAACAGGTAAAAGCAAACCTTGGGCGATTCCCTTCGGATTTTATGTTTACACTTTCTGAGTTGGAAGTAACCGAACTGGTCGCAAATTGCGACCGGTTATCAAGCCTGAAAAACTATTCGTTTTTACTAATGGCATTTACTGAGCAGGGGGTATTGACCCTCGCGTCAGGAGACGCGAAATATATTGCATTCAAGTCAAGAAGACTTGAACGAGCAGATATTTTTTTTGCAGCCGGAGGCCGCAAAAAAAAGCTCAATTCACACTCACAACTCACTACTCACTACTCACCACTCACTACTCACTACTCACTACTCACTACTCACTACTCACTACTGACCACTAACTCTTCCCAACAGGCACCACACCCTTCACCGGCAAAGTCTCTTGCAACCATCTGTAAAACTCGCGCTGCCATACCAATGCATTCTGTGCAGATAATACCCAATGATTTTCTTCCGGAAGATAGAGGAGCCTGGCATTGAGGCCCTTTAATTTAGCGGCCTGGAAAGCAGATAAGCCCTGCTCGATCGGAACCCGGTAATCTTTACCTCCCTGGATGATCATGATAGGGGTGTTCCATTTATCCACAAGATTGACGGGATTAAATTTTTTATAGTTCTTCTTCGCGGCTTTGTTTTTCATATCCCAATATGGGCCTCCCCAATCCCAGTCTACAAAAAACAACTCTTCTGTAGTACCGTACATACTCCGCATATCATAGATACCATCATGCGCCAGGAAAGACTTGAATCTGTTTTCATGTATACCCGCTAGCATAAACACTGAGTAGCCACCATAACTGGCACCAATAGCACCAAGCCTGTCTTTGTCAACATATGGCTCTTTACTGACTGCATCAATGGCCGAGAGATAATCATCCATCACCTGCCCGCCATGATCTTTGCTGATCTCTTCATTCCATGCTGTACCATGCCCGGGCATCCCTCTCCTGTTAGGCGCAACGACGATGTATCCATTAGAAGCCATCAACTGGAAATTCCATCGGAAAGAATAAAACTGTGTCAGCGCAGATTGCGGCCCACCCTGACAATAAAGCAGCGTAGGATATTTCTTCGTCGGATCAAAATCTGGTGGATAGATCACCCATACCAGCATGTTTTTGTTGTCCGTTGTCTTTACCCATTTGCGTTCGGTTTTGACCATTGAAATGCGCTTGTACGCTTCATCATTAACATGAGTCAACTGGCTTATTTTACCATCCTCGAGATTGACGGTATACAATTCAGCGGCATGGTTCATGTCTGTTCGCGAAACGACCAGGGTTTGTTTAGATTGTCCGACAATGCCTGTGACATCAAAGTCACCTGATGTCACCTGGCGAATGGCAGGTGGTGTCGCTGTGATCGGATAGGCTACCGGGACATCAAACAATTGCACAGTGCCATTGATTGGTGCTGTAAAATATATATGCGTACCATCAGCAGACCACTTATAACTATCCACATGTATATCATCCCGATGAGCGGTGAGGTTGATATGTTGTCCTTCATTTAACAGAATGATATCCTGCTTGTCAGATTCATACCCGTCCCGGCGCATGCTGAGATAAGCCAGTACACCTCGCTTGCTGTAAGTCGGATTGAGATCATAGCCCATCCTTCCTTCTGTCAGATTGCGCGTAGTCTTGGTGATGATATCATATTCGTAGATATCTGTATTGGTACTCACCGCATAGTCTTTTCCAAATTTCTTTTTGGTGACATACAATACGGTGGTCTCATCAGGACCAAAGATGTAATCCTCGTCACCCCCAAATGGTTTCTGTGGACAATCATAAGGCTCATCTCTCATCAGGTCTAGTTCACTCGTTGCTACGCCATTGTTCATCGTCGACAATATCACATGGTCAAAAGCGCCTTCTTCCCACGTATCCCAGTGACGGATCATGAGGTCATCAAATACATAGGCATTTGATTTGGAGAGGTCGGGGTACTTATCATTTCCTCTGATCTTGAGTACTTTCATTTCCTTATGGGATATCATGTACTTTCCATCCCGTGAAAGATTTTTATCAGGGAACGGACTTCTGGTGATTTCAGAGACAAATCCACCATCAAGAGCTATCTGGTACATTTTCGAGCTACTCTTATTTGCTTCCAGATCCGGTGTGCTCACGGAATAAACCACGTTTTTGGCATCCGGCGTGAGTCCGATCGGATTGACACGTCCTAGTGTCCACAATAGTTCAGTGGTCATTAACTGCTGACCATATGCATTGACCAACAACAAGGCTGATATGGAGATTAAAATGAAACGCTTCATAATGGGTTGTTTTAAGAGCTACGAAAGTAGTGATTCTCAGGCGAAGGTGTAAAAGAGTGAGAGGTGTAAGACCGTGAGAGGTGTAAGACCTTGAGAGGTGTAAGACCGTGAGAGGATGGAAGAGTGCCTGTCGTTGAAAACGACTACACATACTTTTACCTGGCAGTAGATTCCTTTGATTTGTCGCACACGAGCTTAGGGTGTAAATAAAGATACAGATGTAGCTGCAGTTACAAGCCCCGTAGGGGCTAAAGGTCGGTAACCGTAGGGTCGAAAAATCCACTCGTGGGCCGTAGGCTCACTACATCTGTCGACTGGAAGAAATCTCAAGATCAACTATTAGATCACTTTCCTGAAAGCATATTGACAATCCCCCTTCACCACATCACCAAATCACCCGATCACCCGATCGCAGATCAATCTATCTTCACAATACTCCTCGTCACCACTTCCTGGCGATCTAGCGAAACCCGGACTATATACTGCCCCGCAGGCAAGGTATGAATGGCAAAACTCAGGCTCGTCTTGCCGGCATAATTTGCCGGGCCGTCAAACAATGTTTCAACAGGTCGGCCAGTTGCATCAAACAATGCCACCGTAATATTTTTTCCTTCCGGATTTTCTATATCGATTGTGATATAGTGATCCGTTGGGTTAGGATAAGTACTGATTGAAACATTTTCTCTTGCCGTTTCTTCAGTAGATACATTTTCTTCCACACGAGCCAACTTAGCAATCCAGGCTTCATTGACATTGCCTTGACGGCCATACGAACAAGATATCCATACACTTCCAGGTTGATTATAGAGACGTTGAATGCCCACATAGTCTCCCCATCTTTCTACCGTCCCGGCCAACATATCCACGGGCCTCGTCCCTTCAATGATGGTGACAAAATCACTGTATTGCCCTAATCCATCCGAATAAACTGCAGACCCTCCAGGATTGCGAATGGACGAACAATGGCTCATGACAATAATGGCATCCTGCTGTGAAGGATCACTTCCCGTCCAGGCAAGTCCGGGATATCCAAGATAATCACTAGGATGAGCGATGATATGCCCGTAGGCCACATCCTGCAACTGAGCCAGATGAAGGTACCCATGAAATACGGCGGATCTTCCGGAATTAAAATTCATCGTATTACTCACCCATTGGATGGTGCCGTTTTGTTCAAATGCATCAAGGATCCGGGCATCATTGGTATCCATCGAATCCTTCTTCTGTGCAGCGTAAGGCGGAACACCGTAAGGCTGGTCAAGGACACGATGCGTCATCTCCAACGTTGCATTTGGATCATCTTGCTGACCAGTGAGATGCATCAGGAAAATAGTATCGTTGGACAGATCAAAATTCCGATCCGATAAAAAATACATGGAAGCTGGAAGGTTTTCATCCGCATTCCTTACCGGGCAGATGTTGCGCAGGAGTCTTCCATTGTATGTAATGTCTTTCCATACTTTTCGGTTGAGAGCCTCTCCATTGTATCCGTTCATCTTGTTGATTTGATGGATCTGGGTGCCGAAAAAACCGGTCTGCCATGTACTATCAGCGTTTACTGCATTATAAGTAAGGAACAGCTCATGGTCTGTAATCGAAATCATCGGGTAATCTGCAAAGGTGCCATCACCATTGAGGCATCCATCGAGATCATAGAGGTTCCACAGACCGCGGGGATTATTGGTTTGACTGAAGGCAAGGGCAATCTCACTATCCGAACACTCGCTTCCGTTCATGATGACCATGATAAACCGGTCCTCCTGAGGATCGTAAATAACCCGAGGGTCAAAAAAACGATTGATGAGCCCTCCGGTGGATGCAAAAAATTCATCAAGCTTATAGGACCCGAGCCAGAAGCCAACATTGTTGGTCACCAGCATATGTACATTAATGGTAGACACAACTTGTTCCTGAGGCCCAATCGCCAGATGATTGTCAAGCGGTGTGCTGGAAATGATACTATTACCGGAGAAACTAGCCAGAATCTCAGGTGCGGGGATGACACTTCGATTTTGGTATGTGACATCCGGACGAAGCGGTGTCTGGCGTTGTGCTTCGAGTTTTCTAGCCCTCAGGTATGCACGCATCGCTTCTTTCCCTGTAGGGTGAGGTGCCTCAGCATATTTCACATTGAAGGCAAAGGGGTCATGGAACTGGCCCATATCAACTGATGCCTTCAGGGGATCCTGATGGGTGGTCACGGAATATTGGGCTGTCGGGTAAACCAGGGCGAAAGCAATCAAGGACACCAACATAATAAAGCGCAAATAAGTAATCATGATCTATATTTTCTACTGACAAATGATTGTTTCTATAATGGAAATACCAATATCTCACTCTCTGCATGAGCCTTGGGAATTCTCATGTTTTCTTCTTTCAATCCTTCAATATGAAATTGAATAGCTGAGAAAATATTTTTTTCGACAATGGCTTTGGTTTTGCCAGTTGCAATTACCCATGGTAAATCAGGCACGTATGCTGAATACCCAGTCTTTGTTTTCTCATAGATGACTAAGTACTTTCTCATTTCGCTTTAATTTGGGCCTGTTTTAGGATACTGTTAAACGTTCCAGGAGAGATTTCATCACTCATTTTATGTGCAGAGATGGTCACCAGACCTTTTTTTAAGAGATGTTGTGCTGCCGGTGGCTCCCTTTTTACCGCACCAAAAACCAGCCGTCTTCTTTAATCATTTTTAGTACGTCCCGCACTTTCATCCCCCAAGTATTTACTGGCGAAGTAATAAAGATAAGGAATCCATTGATTTTCTTCTTCCTGACCTCACTTTTTACCATAGTAAGGACTGTAACCGGGTGTCATGTGCACGCCCTATCCGGCAGTCAATAACTGATCTCTGCCAAACACTCACTGCTCATTGTGCCTGCCAAAAGATTGAGCAAGATTTGATACCCAATAGAAAAACATGAAAAATAATAGCTCCCACTGCTTTCTTATGGGGATTTGTACACTTCTATCCACAATTACCTGCGCTCAGAATGTAGGTATAAATACCTTAACGCCCTTAGGAAAGCTGCATCTTAAGGGCGAAGAAGATATCTCTCAACTAATCATTGACGTTGACACCATTCAAAGTAACCATCACCCCCTGATCAAATTAAGAAGCGGCATGGGGGCTGACCTCCTGTGGATTCATGCGGATGACTCCACTAATATATTTGTCGGACTCAACGCTGGAAGAGTAAATGTTGCAGGTATCCTTGGGGTCAAAAACACGTTTATCGGGAGCCGTACCGGCTTTTCAAATAGTAATGGAATAGCCAATACAGCCATCGGATATGAAGCACTCCATGCTAACATTATTGGAAGTTATAATACCGCTATAGGAAGTATGGCGCTTCAATCCAATGTAGAAGGCGGTAGTAATACTGCAGTTGGAACAGAATCCCTTTCCTCCAATACATATGGCATTAGCAATAGCGCTTTGGGCAGATCAACACTACATTTCAACACGATTGGAGAAGGCAATTCAGCCTTTGGTGGCGCTGCACTTTATAAAAAAAACCATCTACGCATCGAAAACCAGCAATTACAAATTGATGCATTGCTTAAGCACATGGAGGCATTAGAAAAAAAATAAATGAGATACCAGATTCCGAATGAATCAACTGTTACAAGAGCTAAAGGAAAGAACATGAAGGAAAAAATCTATCGCAATACCCTTATTTGTTTACTAACGCTGCCCTGCATGGCCTCTTATAGCCAAAATGTAGGCATAGGAACTAACACACCAACCGAAAGACTCGAAATAGCAGGTAATCTTAAAGCCGATACGCTAAAGCCAACTGCGATGATACTTGCTCCAAACGCCGGCCCTGGTAAAATACTGACCAGTGATGACGTTGGCAATGCAACATGGGAAAACAGTAGCTATGCTCCACCACCTGAAGAAAATATTGGATATGGTGTTTGGGGGGATTGTGCCAACAACGGAAATATCAGTGCGTACAATCCTGTTGCCGATGAAGACGGCAACCTTAATGATTATTTTGGGCATAGTGTATCAATCTCCGGAAACTTTGCGATTGTTGGGGCTTACGGTGATGAGGGAGCATACGGTGAATTTCAGGGATCTGCCAGTTTCTATCAATTCGATGGTAGTGCCTGGGTGTTTTTGGAGAAAATAGTAGATGCAGATGGTGCCGCAAATGACTATTTTGGAAACAGTGTAACTATTTCAAGCAATTATGCCATTGTGGGTTCCCTTTATGATGATGGTCCTGCAGGGTTAAATCAAGGGTCTATTAGCATCTATCAATTCGATGGACTGAATTGGATCTTAATGCAAAAAATAACTGACGATGATGGAGCGGCATATGATTACTTCGGATCAAGCATAGTTCTTTATGATGACTATGCCATTGTGGGTTCCCTTTATGATGATGGTCCTGCAGGGTTAAATCAAGGGTCTGTGAGTATTTATCATTTTGATGGGAGCACCTGGGTGTTTTTGGAGAAAATTTTTGATCCAGATGGAGCTACAGGTGACTTAATGGGAGGAAGCATTTCCATCTCAGGCAACTTTTTCATTATAGGGTCCTCTAATGATGATGGGGCTGCAGGATTAAACCAAGGATCTGCCAGTATTTATCATTTTGATGGGAGTGATTGGAGCTTTATGCAGAAACTAACGGATGCCACAGGAGATGTCAACGATTATTTTGGAAACAATGTAGCTATTTCAGGTAATTATACCATTGTAGGATCAGCATATGATAATATCGGCTCAAATGCTGACCAGGGATCTGTGAGTATTTATCACTTTGACGGGAATAGTTGGTTCCTGTTGCAGAAAATCTCTGATGTCAATGGCGCTGCCGAGGATTTTTTTGGAATCAGTGTATCCATATCTGGCAATTATATCATTGTTGGTGCTAGTTATAACAATGTATCCCCAAATTTGGATCAGGGTTCTGCTCATATTTTCTTTAGGTTGGGAATGATATGGCAAAAATTACAAGATGTATTTGATCCTTCAGGTACTGGCTCTGATTTTTTCAGTGGGGCTACTGCTTTGGATTCATCAACAAAACGGTTTATGTTAGGTGCCATTGGCTTTGGAAATAACGTGGGAAAAGTTGTTTTTGGAAAAATAAATTAGCGTTTAATATTCCGGACTTTTTCATGCCTTATAAAAATCTAACCTCTGGAATCTGCGTCGTTCCAAAAAACAATAGCCTAAAGAGTATCCCGAAAGTGCATGTGCAGGTATGATATACCGCGACCTCAAGAGGGGGTAAGACTTTTAACATTTCAGTTTTCTTTAATTACGTTATCTATGAAAAAAGGTATTGTTTTTTTGCTGCTTTGCATAGCCTTATCTATCCCCTTCTATGCTCAGCATGTTGGCATAGGCACCATAGCCCCGCAGGCGATGCTGGATATCAATGGGGATGTTGTCTTGAGGACAGGCGATATCAACATCATGGATAGTCTGACCCTGACGCTGGATGTGGATACCCCTAAATACAGCAGCTACCGACTATGGCTTTCCGGACCATTTGACACTTGCGTTGTAGCAGGCCTGACTCCCGGTGTGGATGGCCGAATTGTCACTCTTTATAATCGCAATAGCTATATTCCACTGCAACTTAACAATGAGGATGAAACAGCATTGCCTGGGAGCGGTATCATGACGGGTACTAATAATAACCTATGGGTATCCGGTGGCGGCATCATCACCATGCAATACGATACCTCCGTGCAGCGATGGGTAGTCAAAAGCAGTAATCAGGTTGTTAAATCCGCAGTCCCAGTCGAATGGTTAGTGACTGGCAACAGAGGGAGTAACCCCGATACCAGTTTCCTGGGTACCCTGGATAGCATGCCCCTGCGATTGAGACTTTTTAATCAATGGGCTGGAGAATTAAATGCAGGCACCCGAAACTATTTCATTGGAGACAGTTCAGGCATCGCCAATACAACGGGTATTAAAAATGTCGGCATAGGATCACGAACGCTACCAAAAAATACTTCAGGCAACTGGAATACAGCGGTAGGTGCTGAAGCCCTCTACGCAAATACGACCGGTAATTATAATGCAGCGTTCGGCTTTTCAGCACTTGATTCCACTACTACAGGATTCGAAAATTCAGCCTTCGGCACCCAGGCACTACGGTCAAATACAATTGGAAACTATAACACCGCTACAGGAGTCAATGCTTTATTTTCGAGCATTTCCGGTAGTAGGAATACGGCAAATGGAGGCTATTCCATGTTTCAGAACACTCAAGGAAGCTCCAACACGGCGGCCGGGTATAAATCACTCTACCTTAATAAATCGGGTGGCTTTAATACGGCCATTGGTGTCCATGCGCTTTCCCAAAACTTAAATTCGGGAGCTAATACAGCCATTGGTGCATATGCACTCTGGAGTCATCGGATCGCTGATGGCAATACTGCGGTGGGCACCGTCTCACTCTTTAGTGACACCAGTGGGTATTTCAATACAGCCACAGGATATGCAGCCTTGTTTAATAATTTAAATGGAAAACAGAATACTGCCGTGGGCTCTTTCGCACTCTATACTAACAAAGGTTCACAAAACACAGCAGTAGGACACGAAGCTCTTGCTTACAATGACCTCAGTTCCAACAACGTAGCCATAGGCGATTCTGCGCTGTTTAATCATTCCGGAGCCCAAGGCTTCAATACAGCCATTGGAAGCAAAATAATGCCTTTAAATACGGAGGGATATTCCAATACGGCGGGTGGATATGCTGCACTCTATTCCAACACCACCGGACATTCCAATACAGCCCTTGGGCAAGGCGCGCTGTATTATCTGACAGGCGGAAACTACAATATCAGCATTGGATATGGCAGCGGTATAGACCCCGGTTCTCCAAATACAATCAATACCATTAGTCTTGGAAATGAAGGGTATCTCAATGCTGCATCCAACCAGGCGTTTATAGGCAATCTTAGTACCAATTGGATTGGCGGGCAAACAACCTGGTTTACATATGCATCGGATGCAAGGGTTAAAAATGAGGTATCAGAAGATGTAAAAGGGCTTGATTTTATTAAGTTGCTCAGACCAGTTACCTATCATCTTGATATCACGGCCATGAGGGTCATCACAGGCAACAAAGAAACTGAAGACTATCCCGGCAAATATGATGTAGAAAAAATAAAACAAAGTGGATTTATAGCGCAGGAAATAGCACAAGCTGCAGTAATTTCAGGATATGCTTTTAGTGGTGTTACCATCCCTGGAAATGAACATGAATTGTATACGGTGAGTTATGCCCAGTTTGTGGTTCCATTGGTCAAAGCAGTGCAGGAACAACAAGTCATGATCGATGAACTGAAAAAATCGAATTCCGAATTATTGCTGCGTCTCGAGTCCCTGGAGCACAAAAACCACTAAGGTGTCCAGACATCCTAAATCATTTCAACCTGATCTATGCATGAATCCAATCTTCAGGTGGTCATCAGCGCATTTCCTGATTGATTACTTTTAATCTATGCGTCATACCCTCTTTGCCATTCTCGTTTGCCTGACTGCTCATGCATCAGCCCAACTCAATGGCAAATACATCTTCAGGCATATCGATCAGACAGATGGGTTACTGCACACTACGGTCAAAGGTATAAGCCAGGATGCCAATGGATATATGTGGATACTAACCTGGAATGGCTTACAGCGGTATGATGGATCAAGATTTGTCAATTACCCTGAAATCATTAACCATTTCACCTTTGGCACTTTTCATGATAGTGAGCTGTATGCGGACACCCTGTTGAATACCATTTGGGTATTTACATCTGAAAAAATAAAAAAACTTGATCTTACCAACTCTTCGATCAGCACGATTACACTCCATGATTTCCTGCAGGAAAAATTACATCAACCTGCTGATCTGTATACCATGGAAAACAAAGAAAAATGGCTGATTGGAGAATCAGGTGCCATCGCGTTTGATACGAATTCAAAATTAATAAGTGAATTTTTTAATGTCAATCCCGGTCAACATACCCGCAACACGGTGATCATCAACGATCCGCTTTCAGGCGATCTCCTGACACACAATTTCAATCATCTCATGATTGCAGACTACAAGACCCACAGGATTTATTCTTCATCTGACTCGCTTCCTGAACATCCGTTGTTACGTCAATTGTGGAAACTATATGGAAATTCAAACAAGCTGCGCTACATCCTGATGGATAGTGATCGCAACCTTTGGATATCCACCTGGACACAATGGTTACACAGATACAAGATGGACACCAAGGTTATGACTACGTATTCGCTGAAGGATATACTTAAACAGGAAACCGGAATTGGCAACAGCAACAATACGCTCCTGGTTAATGCCATGTATGAAGACCGTCAAAAAAATCTATGGCTGGCTACAGATTATGCCGGCTTGCTGAGGTATGACAGGCAAAAAGATAATTTCAATTATATCACTTCTGATGAAAAGCTGAGTAAAGGACTTCGCTATAGTTACAGCATCATCTCTATATTTCAGGACAGAGATGACAATATCTGGCTCGGCACAGACAGGGGCATAAGTATTTTCAACCCATATCGGAATTATTTTCAATCCATCCACCATGTAGATGGGAACAAGGCCTCACTTCCCAAATATGACATTAATGATGTCATCGAAACGGACCAGGGTGAAATTCTGGTAGCAACCTGGGGTGGAGGCATTACCATATATGATCAGCAATGGAATTTTATACGAAATGTTCATTTTCCGGGCCCTCCGGAACTTGACCTCGTATGGAGTTTTGTTCGGCTCGATAATGGTGCCATCTGGGCCGGAACACAAAATGGATATTTACATCAATATGATCCTATTCAGAAATCTTTTAAAACTATTCACCCCAAAGAAACCGGTAATTCTACCATTGCGACTATGGCAAGGGATCCCAATGGAAATATACTGCTCGGACTATTTAATGGGAAAATTGTGCTTTGGAATAAAAACGAGAATTCGTTTTATGTTTCAAACGATACCTCCACCCTATCTAACCTAACTTTCTCTCCAGTCATAGACATCTTGCCTGATCACGCAGGAAGGTCTTGGGTAACCACCGCAACCGGTCTCTTACAGTATGATATTAAAAAGAACGCGTATACCCAATTATTTCAACCGGATAGTATTGATTCCCATTCCGGCGTCACTTTGCAGGGGATAGCCCAATATAATGACTCCACCCTGCTCATCGGGTCCATTTACCATGGCTTGTATTTTTTTAATATTAAGAGTGGCGTGTTTTCCCGGCCGCCGACAGATGATATTTTTCATGCCACATCTGTGTATGCCATCCAGCATGACCTACGCGGCCATATCTGGCTTACGACCAACTTCAATATTGTTAAAATGAATGCGGATTTCAGTAAATTCACCCAGTTCAATATTGATCAATCTATTATCAATGCTTCTTTTGCTTTTAGCAGATTTTACAAACTTAATGATGGACGTTGGGTGACCTATACGCCTGCCGAATTAATATGTTTTGACCCCAGCTCTATCGACATGGATACAGCCAAACATCGTCGCGTGGAAATTTGCGGATTCAGCGTTTTTGATAAGAAGTTACAGGTAGATTCCTTTATGATACATCACACACCTATCGTACTTCCATACAATAAAAATTTTGTTTCGATAGAATTCTCTGCCCTGACGTATACCGATGTCCGACAGATCAATTATTACTACCGATTGACTGGCGTGGATCAAAAATGGGTGCATACCACCACCAAACAATTTGCCGATTATACTGACCTTCATCCGGGTCAATATCTTTTTGAGGTAAAGGCGGACTATGGAAACGGGCCATCCTCGATCACCTCTTTGGCCTTTGTGGTCAACCCGCCCTGGTGGGGCACCTGGTGGTTTCGCTTGCTCAGCCTGCTGACATTGGGCGTATTGATTTATTGGGTCGTGAGATCCAGGATTCATGCTATTCGCAAAGAGGCTGCCTTGCAACACCGGATTGCAGAAACCGAAATGATGGCCCTCCGATCTCAAATGAACCCCCATTTTATTTTCAATTGTATAAACAGCATAGATGCCATGATCCAGCGGAATGATAAATACAAGGCTACCGTATATCTCAACAAATTTGCCAGGCTCATTCGCAATGTCCTCGATAGTTCAAAGCAAAATAAAATTCCTTTGTCGAAGGATATGGAAACTCTCCAGTTGTATATTGACCTTGAATTGTTCAGGCACCAGGATAAATTTACGGCGACCGTCAACGCGGAAGAGGAACTGCTCCAGAATGATTATAAAGTGCCCCCTTTGATCGTGCAACCCTATGTGGAAAATGCCATTCTTCACGGATTGCGACACAAGATGAATCATCCGGGCAGATTGAGTGTGAACGTTACCCGACAAGATGAATGCATCATATATGTTATCGAAGACAACGGTGTTGGACGAAATGCTGTTAAAGGCGATGCCAAAAAGGATAGTAATGGGTATGGCATGCAAATCAGCAGTGACAGAGTCAGGCTTTTTAATAAGGAAGAAATCGCCTCTGTGCAAATTACCGACCTCGAAACGAATGGCGTTCCCACTGGAACCCGTGTTGAAGTTCAATTAAAAATTCAATGATGCTGGACGCGATTTTGATAGATGATGAAGTAAATGGACGCATCGCCCTGAAGCAAAAACTGTAGGACTACTGCCCGACGGTGAGCGTTGTGGCTGAAGCGGAAAAAGGACGCGAAGGCATTGAAATGATTCATAAGCATCATCCACAGCTTGTCTTCCTGAATATTGAGATACCCGAGATGGATGGCTTTGCCATGCTCGCGAATTTGGCCGATAAGAAATTTCACTTGGTGTTTACGACGGCCTATGACCAGTACACCATCAAAGCCATAAAATATGCAGCCTTCGATTATCTCCTTAAGCCAATCGATATCAATGAACTCGTCGCAACTATCCAGCGATTGGCTGGCGAGCCTGTGCCTGACGTCAACGGAAAAAAACTGGAAACACTTGAACACAATATACTCCCCCGACCATTTTAAAATAAAATAGCACTGCCCACCAGGGAGGGTCTATTATTTTTTGACATCAGCCATATTCTGCGCCTCGAAGCACAGAGCAATTATACCCTGATCTATTTTGATGACCAGTCAAAACTGTTGGCCAGCCGGACGTTGACGGATTTTGAGTGAGGGTAAATGGTAAAAAGTATTTCATATCTCAAAAATAAGTAGCAACTATCATACGCGAATATGCTGTAAATACCAAATTTATACACTGGGAGGACCTAGGTCCATCCATATTCACTTTTCATACCAGCCCATCGACTATTGGTTCTCCTCAGATGCTGCAAGAGCTACCACCCTTTTCCCTCAATGGTTATCCAATAGCCAGATTCTGCCATCCACTCATTCAGTATAAGGTAAAGCGATTTATTCCACCAAATTTGATCCATCTGGTAAAGTCGCAGTCCATGGTTTATCCTCAAAATTTAAACTTTAAATCAAATCAACATGAAAAATGTCTTAATCACAGGTATAATTTTATTTACCGCCTTAACGAACCTAAGTGCCCAACATGTAGGCATCGGCACAGAAACACCTGAAGCCATGCTGGATGTCAATGGGGATGTCATTTTTAGGACCGGTGAACTCACCATTGCGGATAGTTTGAATTACATACTGGATGTCAACAGTACTAAATATAGTTATTACAGGGTTTTAGACACACTAGGTGATTTCACTATATCAGGGATATCGCCAGGTATTGATGGACGAATAGTGACACTCTTCAATCGTAGCAATTTCAATATGCAGCTAAATCACCTGGATCTTGCAGTTGACTCTACACAGCGTATCATAACAGGCACTGGTGAGAATCTGAACATTCCGGAGCATGGGATGGTCAGTCTCTTGTATGATAGTACAGAGCAAAAATGGGTGGTAAAGAATACAAGTAAATCCCCCTTATCATCAAGTATGGGATGGGATACCAGTGGTCTTTATCTTTACTTCAATAATAATGTAGGTATCGGGACCACAGAGCCAAGTGCTCCTCTAACGATCCAGACAGATACCAATAGTATTGGCTTTTCACAAATAGGCGGAATAGATTCGATCACGTTGTCATCGCGTATCAATGAAGTATCGGCCTCTATAGGCACAACCTCCCCTAATGTGTTCAGCCTGACTTCAGGAGGACAAGATAAAGTTCATATCTGGCCGAATGGGAATGTCATCATCGGGAATGATAGTGGAGTGCAAAACTTTATGGGGCAAGCTCCAACAAGGATGATGGAACCTACGGCTAAACTCACCGTGCAAACAGACATCAACAATACCGGATTTGAACACATCGCAGGACCAGATTCAATCATTGTCAGAGAAGCTATTGGGGGCGTATCTGCTTCCTTCGGGACAGCGACAAACCATGCGTTTAGGCTTATGGTCAATAGTGTGGGCCGGCTGCAAATGTATCCGGATGGAAACATTGTCGTGGGAACGAATAATGAAGGATCCTTTAGTAAGTTTACCGTACATACTCCGAATAATAGCAATGGCATTTCACATGTAAGTGAAGGTGGGATTATTCTGAATACAAATATAGGTGGTGTATCTGCTGCCTTCGGAACATCGACAAATCATACATTGAGACTTATGGTCAATGGGATTGGCCGGCTGCAAATGTATCCGGATGGCAAGGTTGTCGTTGGAACGAATAATGAGGGGTCCTTTGGTAAGTTTACAGTAAACACTCCCAATAACAGTGATGGCGTATCACACATCAGTGATGGAGGAATAATACTGAGCACCAGGGTAGGTGGCGTGTCTGGCGGGTTTGGGACATTTTCAAATCATATAATGCGGATTTTTTCAAATAGTATAGCCGTCATCAATATAGATCCTGCCGGTAATATTGCGATGGGAACACCTGATCCATTACCGGGATACAAATTGGCTGTCAATGGAAGCATAAAAGCTAAAGAGTTAGTCATAGAGACGGTGGGCTGGCCGGATTATGTCTTTGGAGAAAATTACCATCTCATGTCCCTTGCAGATATTGAGAAATTCATTCAACTCAATCATCATCTACCCAATATCCCTTCTGCAGGTGAAATTGAAAAAAGTGGGATACCCGTCGGAGAGATGCAGCAAAAAATGATGGAGAAGATTGAAGAACTGACGTTGCATGCTATTGAGCTCAACCGACGCATTGAAGAGTTGGAACGAAAACAAACGCATTAACTAAACCTAAGGCAAGACCATATGAAAAAGGGACTCACGTACATCATTGGCATGCTTGGATTACTCTGCATGCCCCAAATATCATTTACACAAGGTTTTTTGAATGCAATAAACCCAAAGGAGTATAAAGGAAATTTTATTGAAATGGCCACTCAGATTGATATGTATTATAATACTGCTGACGGCAGCAATAAATCAGGCTATAAACAATGGAAAAGATGGGAGTGGTTTGCAAGCCATCACTTAGATGGGACTGGTCGATTGGAAAGCTATGTTGGAAAAAATACGCAAGCTGTCAAAGCGCTTGAAAGTATGTCGCTGGATCGTTCCCGAATGTCGACGACCGGAGACTGGATTAATCTGGGGCATGCCGTCTCCAACGGACCTGAGGCTCAGCAGGGAAGAGTAAATAGTGTGGCATTTGATCCGGTCAACAGTGCGATTGTGTATGCAGCTACCGCAGGAGGAGGTATTTGGAAATCGAATACTAATGGTAATACATGGATAAACCTCACCGTAGATCTTCCCATATTAGGCATTTCGGATATCGTGGTTTCTCCAGCACCAAACAACAATATACTTTATGCGTTGATTGGTGATGTGATTACTGGAAATGTTTATTTTCATAATAGTATTGGGGTCATTAAATCCTATAACAGTGGGTTAAGCTGGACTAGAACAAATTTAAGTCTAACCCTATCCCAGGAGTTCAATGGGAACAAGTTACTCATGCACCCTACGAATTCAAATATAGTATTGGCGGCGCTCGAAAATGGCATCCATCGCACCACGGATAGTGGCAATACGTGGGCATTAACAGCTGCCGTGGGGAATATTAATGATATGGAGTTCAAACCCAGTGATCCCAATGTGTTATATTTTACGACCAGGAATTCAAATAATTTTTCAACCTTAAATTTGACCACCAATTCCGTTACTTCGTTACTTATTAATCCGGTGGTGACTGTAGACAGAATGGAAATTGGCGTCACATCCAATAATGGGAATGCAATATATCTGTTGGCGGGGCCGGGTTACGTGATAGGTGGAGTGAATCTCTTTAATGGTCTCTTTTATTCTGGAAACAGTGGTGGCTCATTTGCCTTGCGAAGTAATAGCTGCAGCAATAATGGTGATTTATTCAATAGCTCCTCGAGTTTCTCATGGTATGTGAATACCTTGTATGTAGATCCCAATAATGAAAACAATGTACTTGTCGGGGGATTAAATGCATTTCAATCTACAGACGGAGGTGTTACGCTAAATGAAGTAACTGCTACTGCAATACATTCGGATCAGCATAACATAAAGCGGAATCCATTAAATGGAGACCTATGGCTTTGTAATGACGGAGGTGTGTACCGTAGCACAGATAATGGCAGTACGTGGAGTAATAGAAGTGACGGGTTGGTCATCAATGAATATTATCGAATCAGTGGCACCAATAATGCAGATGATCGCTTGATTGGAGGCGCTCAGGACAATGGACATTTTCTCAGAAATCCATCAGGTGATTTTTTGTGGGTGTTGGGAGGAGATGGCATGGATAATATATTTAACTCAATTAATAATATGAAAGTCTATGCTTGCAAACAGAACGGTGACTTGTGGGCTTCCGGTGATGGTGGCAATTTATTTACACCTTCATTTTTACCTGATCGCGGAGATCGGAACTTTTATCCCTGGATTACGCCGATCGTCCAACAGCCACCTCATTTTGTATTTCCCGAATGGGAAAATCCAGATATCGTGTACGCTTATTCACTCGACGGCATCATGCGAAGCACAGAGAACCCATCCTGGATCAATATTGGTCCTTCAGGTCTCGGTCAGACTTCGGGAGCTAAATCACCGTCTATGGCCATTTGCAGTGATGATCAGGGCTTAACTACATCCCTTTATATTTCAAATGGCAATAATTTTTGGGTGTGTACGAATCCAATGGCGGGCAATCCGATTTGGACAGTAAAACCTTTACCTATAAGTAATACGACGTTCACTAGTTCCATAGCAGTAAATCCTGCTAATCGAAACGAAGTATGGGTAACAATCTCCGGATACGAAGCTGGTGTTAAAGTATTCAGGAGTACAAACTCGGGAACGACGTGGTCAAATTTGTCGCTTTCCTTACCCAATATCCCAGTATATTCTATCGCGTTCGCTAATACTACCAATAGCCCTTCGGGTGCAGTATATGTCGGGACAGAAATTGGTGTTTTTTATACAGATGATTCTTTACCCGATTGGATTCCGTTCTCAAATGCTTTACCTCATGTGCCTGTCACTGACCTTGAAATGAATTATGTAACTGGTCAAATAAAGGCCGCCACCTATGGGCGTGGAATATGGCAATCAGATCTGTACGAAGCCTGTCCTTCTTTAGTCCTGGTTGATTTCGATATCAATCAGGGACAGTACAATTTTGAATCCTCAAATGCGATATATGCTTATAATCCAATCAGTGGGGGTTTGGGCGTAAATGTGACCATGAAGGCGGCAAATCAAATCAAGCTCCTGCCCGGATTCAGGATTTATCAGGATTCCCGAATGAAAATCAAAATAGGAAACTGCGGATCTGGTATAATAGGCCTTTCTGCTATGCCGGCCACAAAACCCAAAGGGTCAGAAGGTATAAATGTTCAGAAAGTCATTAAAACCAATGATGATTAATTGTTCCTTCTGTACATTGAACACGCTATGTTCCCTCATTCGAGTAACTTTATTCTATGCGCCTTACCTTTTTCCTCTTTTCCCTAAATTGGTATGGCTTCCTATATGCGCAAGATATCCATTACATTTTCCAACATGTAGACCAGCGGAATGGATTGTTGCATAATATGATTTTGTCGATCACCCAGGATGCGAAAGGGTTTATCTGGATTCTAACCCCATATGGATTGCAACGATATGATGGCGTACGCTTTGTTGATTATCCCTACAACCCGGATGACCCCAATGGAATCATACGGGTAGCGACAGGCGATTTATTCATGGACACGCTTCATCATTGTATCTGGATTACAAATCAACAGCTTCAAAAATTTGATCTTGATCAAAAGAAATTCACTACATATGCCCCGGATCAATTATTGGGCGATACCTCCTTTACCTTTACCCGATATGATGGCCCGGATGGTATCGCATGGATGACCGGCCCATTTGGGCTATTTCAATATGATAGTATTCGTCATGGCTTTTATCCCTATTATTTTTATGTCCAATCGCTCTATCCGCAACGAAGTTCTTTCTTTCTTGTAGATCATGAAAGAGGCGTCACCTGGATTAATCTGCTAAGTGGGACGATTGTGCTGGATGAAAAAACAAAGAAGATCTACACGGCGTCCCAACATCCATTATCTCCTGCGCTATTCAGCGGAAGGAATTCAAAAAAAATATTGTTGAGTATCTTGAAAGACAGTCAACGGAATTATTGGTGGAGCACGTACCAGGATTCCTTTTTCCGATATGACTCCAATATCGGAAAACTTTACAGCTATTCGATTAGTGAAATCAAAGAGAGAGAAGGTATAGATTTCAATGATCCGTTAACCTCCGGTTTGACAGCTATGTTTGAAGACAATCATCATGCACTATGGTTTGGAACTAACCGAGTTGGATTGCTACATTACGATCGGGCAAGTAATAGATTTTCGACGGTGGTAGGTGATAAACGAACCAATGCCCGGACACAAGATCAATACAATGTGACTTGTCTGTTTCAGGACCGGGAGGAAAACATTTGGATCGGCTCAGACAAGGGTGTGTATATATTTAATCCTTACCGGCAATATTTTCAATCCATCCATCACGAGCCAACAACGAAGTCCCTCCCTAAAAATGATATTACGGATTTTCTAGAAGCCAGCAATGGGAAGCAGTATGTTGCGACATGGGGTGGAGGCATAACGATATACGATTCGGCGTGGCGATTTGAGAAAACGGTATATTTTTCAGGTCCCCTTGACTACAATTTCGTTTGGAGCTTTGTAGAGTTGGATGACCATTCCATCTGGGCTGGATGCCAACATGGTTTGATTCATAAGTATAATCCCAAAATAGATCAATGGACGACTATTCAACCGCCAGCGGCAGAAGGGTCTACGATCCGTTGCATGACAAAAGATAAGCTGGGCAATATTTGGATGGGATTGCACAATGGTAAAATCATACAATGGGACAGGGCGTTGAATACGTTTTACCGCTATAATGACAGTATTCCAGGCCTTCCAAATGTCTTAAGCCCTGTTCAGTATATATTTTTTGATGCACAGCAACGTTGTTGGGTATCCACAGAAAATGGATTTAAACGATTCGATACGGAACAAAGGATATATGTCCGGAATTACCTACCTGAACCAAAAAACACCCATTCGATTTCAGCCTCCTTTGTCAGAGGAGTGGATCAATTGAATGACAGCACACTCATCATTGGATCTATACTTGGAGGTTTAAATTATTTTAATGTCCTTACAGAGCGGTTTTCACACTTGACCACACACGATGGATTGCCTTCCAATACAATTTATGCTGTGAGGTCAGATCTCTCAGGGCAAATTTGGTTTACGACGGATTATGGGATTTATAAGTTTATTCCTGAATATCATAAATCGGTCCAGTACAATATTGATCCAGGGGTTGCTACCTCGACATTTAACCTAAATACGTTTTACACCTTGCAAGACGGTCGATGGCTAACGGCGACCTCTACAGAACTTATTTGCTTTCAACCGGAAGATTCCTCAATTCTTAAGCGTGGCGTACCTCATATTGAAATTACCGGGTTGGAGATTTCAGGCGAATCTGTTGATGTAGATTCGTTATTAGCTTTGCATCGCCCTGTCTGGCTAAATCATAACCAGAATTTCCTGACTATTGAATTTGCGGCCATTCACTTTTCGAGTCATCAGCAACTTAAATACTATTATCGGCTCTCGGATATTAACAAGGATTGGGTGGACGCCGAGAACAAATACTTTGCCAATTATACGGATCTGCAGCCTGGGCAATATGTATTTGAAGTGAGGGTCGATAATGGAAATGAAACCTCAGGTATCACAGCCATTGCTTTCATCATAGCTCCGCCATGGTGGAGTACCATATGGTTTCGAATGCTAAGCCTGCTGGTTTTGGCCTCTGTGGTTTATTTTGTATTGAAAAATAGAATTCAAATCATTCGGAAGCAAGCCGAGTTAAAAAACAAAATCGCCGAAACCGAAATGATGGCTCTTAGGTCCCAGATGAACCCGCATTTCATCTTTAATTGCATCAATAGTATCGATGCGATGATCCAAAGTAATGATAAGTACCGGGCGACCGTGTATTTAAATAAATTTGCCCTATTAATACGAAATGTGCTTGACAGTTCGAAACAAAATAAGGTTCCGCTTTCTAAAGACATGGAGACGTTGCGACTGTATGTTGACCTTGAATTATTTCGGCATCAGGATAAATTCACTGCCCATATTACGGCCAATGAAGATCTGATGCAGGGTGATATTAAAGCCCCACCCTTAATTATACAGCCGTATGTAGAAAATGCAATTTTACATGGTCTGCGGCATAGGAATGATCAGGAGGGGAAGCTGACTATAGATGTTAGGCAGGAGAATGAGTATATTGTATACACGATAGAAGATAATGGAGTGGGCAGAAAATTTAGTACCGGCGAAAAAAGTAAAAATGTGGAAGGGTACGGCCTGCAAATGAGTAGTGACAGGATCAGATTATTTAATAATGAAGAAATCGCTTCCGTTCTGATCACGGATTTGGTCGCTGATGGGCGACCCAGTGGGACACGTGTCAAGGTTAATTTAAAAATTCAATAATGCTTACGGCAATTGTAATTGATGACGAATTAAATGGCAGAATTGCTTTAAAGCAGAAACTCCATGATTATTGTCCATCCGTTGAAGTCGTAGGTGAAGCCGAAAATGGAAGAGAAGGCATTGAAAAGATCAGCAAGCTTGAGCCTCAACTTGTTTTCCTCGATATCGAAATGCCGGAAATGAATGGTTTTGAAATGTTATTGAAACTGACTGAAAAGAAATTTCATATCATTTTCACCACCGCGTATGATCATTATGCCATCAAAGCCATCAAGTATGCTGCATTTGATTATCTCCTTAAGCCAATCGATATTGAAGAGCTTAAAATGACGGTTGACCGGGTCATTAAACAAGTCGTGCCAGACCAAACTCAAAAAAAGCTTGAGACCCTGGAGCAAAATTTTATCACCAGGCCATTTTTAAATAAAATTGCGATTCCTACACTCGAGGGACTTTTGTTTTTTGATATTAATTCTATTATCAGGCTTGAGGCGGAAAGTAATTACACACTACTATATTTCAATGAACATCCCCGGTTAATGGCCAGCAGGACGTTGAAGGATTTTGAAGATATCCTTCCGACAGATATATTTTTCAGACCCCACAATTCCCATATCATCAATCTCCATTTTATTAAACGATACCTGAAAGGCGACGGAGGCCAGGTTGAAATGAAAAACGGAGACACTATCCTGGTCTCGAGAAGAAAAAAAGAAGAGTTTCTCAAAAAGATCGGAAGGTAGTAAGTTAAAAGTTAGTAGTTAGAAGTTAGAAAATAGAAGTTGGTAGTTATTCGTTAGAAGTTAGTTGCGGGGCGTATAAAAATATACAATTTCACCCCTTGGCCTCTTAAGCCTTTTTCGCCTCTTCCGCCCAGAAAAATTCACTTTTCACTTTTCACTTTTCACTTTTCACTTTTCACTTTTCACTTTTCACTTAGATCCTCCTCCCCGGCATCACTTGACCACCCTGATGTAAGGTCATGCTGACCACACCTTCAGGATTCTTGCTGAACACCACTCGGGCATCCACAACTTTGAGATAAAACGCATTATCTGATGTTGCGAATAGTTCAAACTGTGATTGCCCTGTGGCCTGTGCAAAAAGCCTGCTTCCATCATGGGTGACGACAATATTGAAACCAGGTGCCAGCTCATAGGTCCCGGTATACGATTGCAGTATTGTCTCATCAACCTTTACTTCTTCAGCCCGATACTCGACACCCACCTTGGCCAACATATCTACCGCATTCGAATTAGCTGGATTCAGCTCCAGTGATTTCTTGTAATTTACAATCGCTTCCGCCTGCTGCCCGTTTTTCATCAATGCTTCTCCGTAGCTGTCGTAAACATTTGAAGAATTTGGAAATTCCATCACATTAATGCCGAATACAGCTATTGCCGCTTCCACTTTTTCCTGACTCAGATAGGTGTAGCCTAAAGTGTTAAGCGCATCTTCATCCAAATAATATTTATCCGGATTTTCAGCTTTCACTTTTATATATTTTGCCTCCATCCCTACAGGTCCATCTTTATCAATCATCTGTTTGATTACATAACTATAGTCGGGCTTCACCTCTTCTAAAGGCGATTGGGGATCAAGTAAATGCATGCCTATGTCACCTGCGTCTGATGAGCCTGAGTTGGTAAGTACCACCACCCCTCTTCCGGTTTCTTTCACGAATCCGGCAAATGTGAGGTATCCGCCTGTACCCCCATTGTGCGCAATGACGTCCCCAAGACTTCCCTGTGATATAAACCATCCAAGACCTGTCTGTTCACCAGCCTTATCGTGCCTTGGGGTATGGGCGAGTTCCATCGCCTTGGACAGCTGGCTTTTAGTGAGACCCAAATTGGCAGCAATAAATAAAAGCATATCATGTACAGAACTGCGGATTCCACCGGCGCCCTGCATGGAATTCAAATCCCAGTTACGGACTGGCACCCCCATGGAATGTCCGACAGCAAGATTGGCTTTCATCTTATCACTCAGGGTGATTCCTGTTTCCTTCATTTTTAAAGGTGAGGTTATGACGCTGGTGATTGCCTCTTCATATGAAGTCCCTGCAGCAAGCGCCTGAATCTGACCAAGCAGCCCCACTGCTACATTAGAATATTCAAATTCAGATCCAACTTCCCTTGTCAGCGCATAGGAGGATAAGAATGTATACATCAATTCAACTGAATAATCAGCAGCGGGATCCGTGGGATCACTTTCCGGCATATTTGAAGGCATTCGTGGCAGCGAGGATGTGTGATCCGAAAGATTGCCAAGGGTTATAGGCTGCCCTCCCCCATTAAAGGTGGGCACCTTAACCGAAGTAGGTAAATATTTTGCAATCGGGTCATCGGCTTTCATCTTTCCCTTGACAATATTATCCGCCAAAAGCGTAGCAGTAAACGTTTTTGTAATGGACCCGATCTCAAAGATCGAATGTTCATCAACCGGTTCGCCTCCTACCGTTTTGGTTCCAAAGGAATAATATTGAGGGCCATCTTTATCAATGATCCCAATGACGATACTGGGGTTGAGTCCCAAATCAATTCTGGCTTTTATAGAGGCTATTACATCCTCCGGCAGTTGATTTTTTTGTGCAAAGGCTGTTGTGCAGAGCAACAGGAAAAACAGGGTCTTTAAAATTTTCATGTGGTGTGATTTTGATCAAAGATAAGCGGCAAGGAGCAAGGGGCATGGAGCACGGAGCAAATATTTGGTACCAGGAGCCAGGAGTCCTATGATAGATTTAACAATAGTCATTGATTTTTATGCTCTTACGATACGTAGCCAGAGGCTACGTATATCATTTGTTTTTGTTAAAAAACAAATGATTGATTGCTCCTTGCCCCTTGCTCCTTGCCCTATTCCGGTGACCCATTTTGTACCCAGCAGGTCAGCAGGTCAATCTTATCCTGGCTGAGCTTTGGACCATCCTGCGGCATGGGCATAAACCCGCTTTTATGCTGTACCGCTCCGAGAAAACGGTTACCCTGACTCACATTTCTGGCAGAGGTATAGGTGCTCAGGTTTATATTGTTCGCCATTGACGTGGCATCATGACATCCGGATTTGGCGCACGAGGCGTCAAGAATCGTTTTGATGTCAGACGTGTAGGTTGGGGTCAGCCCTGTACAATCAACTGTATCAGGTGTGTCTTCTTTATTGCAGGAAACCAGTAAAAAAAGGCAAAATCCAGCCATCAACAGGAATCCGGACCCCGGACGGAATGATTGTAGTGTGTTCAAAATGTAGGTTTTAGATGATTGAATTTAAAGATAACACCTGACGGGTATGGACTGTTGTCACACCTTCACTGAAAACAATTTATGTTATCGTGTCGTTAAATAACCTCTGATCGTATAAGATTTGGAGATCTGATTTGTTATAAGCACGTAAATTGTCTGTCTAATTGAAAAACCTGGGTCCCCGACCCTCTATAAATGAAAAAGAATACCATGAGGATTTGGATTATCGCTGCCCTGACCGGAATTATGGCCTATGCCGGTTTTGTTGCGTTTAAAGGCCCGGAAAATGGTGACAAGGAGAAATTAATCCTGAAGGCTGTACTCACCATGATGCAGCAATACCATTTTAAAAATCCACCCCTGGATGACAATTTTTCACACCGCCTGTATGACACCTACATGGACAGACTGGACGGCATGAAACGTTTTCTCATCATGGAAGACCTGGACTTGCTGGATGATTATCAGGACAGTCTGGATGATCTGATCAGAAATGATGACCTTAAATTTTTTGAGATATCTTATAAGCTGATCAACAACAGTATCGAAAAAACCAGGAAATGGTATCCTGAGTTGCTCAGTCAGCCTTTCGATTTTTCCATCAAGGATTCTATTGAAACCGATGGTGAAAAAAGAAACTTTGCCAAGGATGATACAGAACTCAAAGAATTCTGGAGATCATATCTTAAGTATGAAACACTGACTCGCCTCTCTGACAAAATAAAGGAGCAGGAGACCGCAACCGAAGTGCCTGAAGGAGGCAAGAAATCGGTCTCCGAGCTCGAAGCGGATGCCCGTAAAGATGTACTTGAAGTATTTGACGAGTGGTATGAGCGGATGGACAAAGTGCGTCGCTCAGACCGCTTTGAGATGTATGTCAACAGCATCACCAATGTATATGATCCACACTCCGATTATTTCAATCCGAAAGAAAAAGAAGATTTTGATATCAACATGTCCGGTCGTCTTGAAGGGATCGGTGCACGCCTCCAGATGGACGGAGACTTCACCAAAGTGATCGCGGTCATCGCCGGCGGACCGGCCTGGAAACAAAAAGAACTCGAAGTCGATGATAAGATCTTCAAAGTGCAGCAGGAAACCGAAACAGAACCTGTAGACGTGACCGGATGGCTGGTAGACGAAGTAGTAACGCTCGTCAGAGGGCCAAAAGGAACCAAAGTCACGCTGACCGTCCGCAAGACAGATGGGTCAGTGCGTGAGATTACCATACTGAGAGATGAAGTCATCCTCGATGAAGGATTTGCTAAATCTGCCATCCTCGAACTTGAAGGAGCAGTTGGCAATGTTGGTTATATCACGTTGCCAAAATTCTATGCTGATTTTGAAAATCCGAATGGAAGAAGTTGCGCAGAAGATGTGGAAGTCGAGGTAAAGAAATTGATGCAGGCAAATGTGAAGGGTATCATTCTGGATCTACGTAACAATAGCGGTGGATCACTCAATGATGTAGTACAGATGTCAGGCCTGTTTATGGAAGCAGGACCTATCGTACAGGTGAAAGGCAGAGAAGCCGCACCCTATGTGCTCAAGGATAAAGATGAAAAAGTGGTCTATACCGGACCACTGATCGTCATGGTCAATACACAGAGTGCAAGTGCCTCTGAAATTTTAGCTGCTGCCATCCAGGATTATGGTCGTGGTGTTATTGTAGGCAGCCGGTCTACTTTTGGAAAAGGTACTGTTCAGCGCTTTTTTGATCTCGACAAAGCCCTCTCAGGTTATGATGAATTCAAACCCCTGGGTGATGTCAAAATAACCCTGCAGAAATTCTATCGCGTCAATGGCGGTTCTACTCAATTGAAAGGCGTAACTCCGGATATTAACCTTCCTGACAACCAGCAATACATTGATTCCGGTGAAAAGGAAATGGAATACCCGATGGAATGGTCGGAAATTGCACCTGTTCAATTCGGTCAGGACATTGTCGATCTGCATAAAATGGATCAATTGAAATCAAAGAGTGATGCACGCATCAAAGCATCCCCTCAGTTTTCGAAAGTCATCGCCAATGCCCTTCGCATCAAAGATATCCGCAACGAAAGTGTAGTGCCGCTGCAACTCGATGAATTCCGCGCACTGGATATCGCCAGAGAAGAAGAATCCAAAGAGTTTAAAAAGTCCTTTGGCAAAATCGAAGATCTCAAAACACAGAACCTAGGCATCGATTTGCAGTCCATCCAGGTAGATTCCTCCAAGGTCGGCCGCAATGAAGCATGGCTAGAGACCATGGGGAAAGACATCTACCTCGAAGAGACGTTGCTGATCATGAAGGATCTGATGACGTTTAATCATAAGAGCTAACAGCTGTCAGCTATCAGTTTTAGCAGCGAGTTAACAGCAATAAGCTACCAGCTGCGAGCTTCCAGTGCAAATGAGAAATAAAAAAGGTAGGGATTCAAAATATTTAAAAAAGGTAGGAGTTCAAAATATTCAAAAAAGGTAGGGGTTCAAAATATTCAAAAAAGGTAGGAGTTCAAAATATTCAAAAAAGGTAGGGGTTCAAAAAAGGTAGGAGTTCAAAATATTCAAAAAAGGTAGGGGTTCAAAATATTCAAAAAAGGTAGGGGTTCAAAATATTCAAAAAAGGTAGG
>ENA-ORBV01003087-ORBV01003087.1-microbial-mat-metagenome-genome-assembly--contig:-NODE-3087-length-34021-cov-5.412856_pt1 | contig 34021 bp, 28 predicted proteins | sample MGYA00237777_ERZ505514 | MGnify/ENA primary metagenome ERZ505514 (study PRJEB26160, sample SAMN06269048) | microbial mat metagenome | isolation source: Oligotrophic lake microbial mat | place... | reverse complement strand
GTCCCGGACATCTTGCCGTCCTTGAGCACGCCAGCGAACCAGACGTCGAGCATCTGGCCACCGGCATCAACGCTGATCCCGAAACCGAGTGTGGCGTCCTTGAACTCGCCCTTGATGGCGGTGTCTCCGCTCGGGCCGCCCGTGAGCATCCCGGTGACGACGTTGGCCGCGTCGATCTTGACGTCCAGACCCAACTGCATCGGCGCGCCATCGGGGCCCGTCAGGGCCAAGGACCACTTGCCGACGTACGAGGACGCGAGTTTGGGGTCGGTGGCCGCTGCTGCGGCTTGTGGCTTGGCGGTGGCGGGCGGCGGCGCCGCCTGACGTGCAACTGCGGGAGCGGCGACGGAAACGGCCAGCAGCGTGGCCAACGTGACGACTGTTCGCTTCATGACTTCTTCTCCTTACCCCGTTTTGCGGGGGCCCGTTTCGCGGGACGTTGTTTGGCCACACGTGCGGCCGCGGACTTTGCGGGGGTCGCCCGCTCCAGTTCGGCGAGTTTCAGCTCCGCCGCCTGTACGATAACGTTCCGAAGCATAACACCGGTGGCGCCTCCCGCTTGCGGCCGGGTGGTCAACCACAACGCCGGGTCCTGCGCCGCCATGATCGCCGGGAAGTCCTCGCCGGATTTTACGCTCAGGGGCGCAAACTCGGCGATGTCCAGATCGCCCGACCACTCGTCGCGATGTTTGATCAGGAGCCAGCTGGGGCCCTGCGACTTCTGGCCTTCCCGTGCGTAGCCTCGCGTGCGCACCAGCACCCACGACCCCTTCAGTTTGTATCCGTCGAGCCGGAACTTGAGGTCGCCCCTGGCCAGCGCCGCGTCGATGTCCTGGGACTCGGGTTCCCACGTCCCTGCATCCCACAACATCACCACGCCGGCGCCGTACCCCTCGGGGATGACGCCTTCAAAGGCGCCGTATTCGACGGGATGGTCCTCCACCTGCGCCGCAAACCGCTTGATCGAGGGATCCAGGGACGGCCCCTTCGGGACCGCCCAGGACATCAGGACACCGCGATGTTCGAGGCGCAGGTCGTAGTGCAAATGACTCGCGAGATGTTTCTGGACGCAGAAGAACCCGGTCTTCTGCCTCGCGTGCCGCTTCTTCGCAACCGCGCTGCCCTTGGGTTCCGGCGTTTTTGCGAAGTTGCGTTTCGCCCGGTACGTGTCGAGGGGCATCTGTCGAAAAACGACCTCAGAGGTCGTTCTCAGTGATTGCCTGCCGCGCTTGAGCCTTTCATCATGTTGCGAATCGGCACGATGAGTACGCCCAGAACCGCCGCCGCCGCAAACAGTGACAGCGCCGTGCGCTCGAAGAGCAACGGCATCTGATCGAGCTGTTCGGGATCGACGTTGCCACCCACGATGCCGGCCACCAGATTGCCCAGCGCCGCCGCCATGAACCACACGCCCATCATCTGTCCCGAGAACTTCTTTGGGGCGAGCTTGGTCATCGAGCTCAAGCCGACGGGGCTGAGCGAGAGTTCGCCCAGGGTCTGGAACAGGTAACTCACCGTCAGCCACATCATCGACACACGGACCAGGCCGCCGCTGTCGAGCACCATGTTGGCCGCCTGCATCATCACCAGGAAGCCGATACCGGCAAACAACAGGCCGAAGGTGAATTTGGCTGGGCTGGACGGGTTCAATCCCTTGTTCCCGAGCGTGATCCAAATCCACGCAAAGACCGGCGCGAAGAGGATCACAAAGAGGGAGTTGACCGACTGCAGCCACAGGATCGGCACCTCCCAGCCAAACAACATCCGGTCGGTGAAGTCCTGGGCGAACAGATTCAGCGACGTGGGGGCCTGCTCAAAGGCGGACCAGAAGATCGCCGCAAACACGAACAGGATGAGGATGACGCCCACGCGCTTCTTCTCATCGTTCGTCAGACCGGCAAGCAGAAACAGATAGAGGAAGTAGAGCACCGCCATGCCGATGATGACGTCGCGCATGCGTGCCGCCACCGCAGGGGCATTGATGGTAAACAGGCCCATCATCGCGGCCGCGACGACGGCGCCAAGAATGGCGACGGCACCAAGCGTCCACAACTTCACCGTCTGTTGTTCGGCCGGTGTGGTCGAGGGGCGCAGGCCGATCTGTCCGAGCGTCCGGCCCGCGCGGATGTGGAAGGTCACCAGGCCAAGCGCCATGCCGACACCGGCGGCACCAAAGCCGTAGTGCCAGCCGACGCGTTCGCCGAGGTACCCGGTAATCAGCGGAGCGAGAAAGGCCCCGAGATTGATGCCCATGTAGAAAATGGAGAACCCGGCGTCGCGCCGCGCCCCGCCTTCAGGATACAGGTCGCCGACGATGGCCGAGATGTTCGGCTTGAGCAGTCCCGTGCCGGCGACGATCAGAATGAGGCCAAGGAAAAATGCGCTGTGCGCAAAGACGGCCGAGAAGCCGATCGCAAGGTGGCCGGCGGTAATGAGGACGCCGCCCCAGAAGATCGACCGTTGGAGCCCGAGCCAGCGGTCGGCGATCCAGCCACCCGGCAGCGACGCCAGGTACACACACGCCGCGTAGATGCCGACGATGGCGGAGGCGGTTTCGCGATCAAACCCGAACCCGCCGTCGAGCATCGCGGCGGACATGAAGAGGACCAGCAGCGGTCGGATGCCGTAGTAGGAGAACCGCTCCCACATCTCGGTGAAGAACAGGGTGGAGAGCCCACCGGGATGTCCGAAAAACGATCGATCGGTGCTTGGTGCGTTCGGGGTTACGGCCACCTGTCCTCCAGTTGTGCGACGTGTGTGTTATTTCGGCGTGGATTCGGGGACAAACCCTGGTGGAAGGGCCTGGCCCGTGCCGAAAAAATACTCTTCCATGTGTTTGGCCACGAGCTGCTGGGCTTCCTTCTGAAAGGGCAACAGGCGATACTCGTTGAGAATCATTTTCATCTGCTCCTCCCACATCGTCCAGGCCTCCTGCGAGACGTGTTCGAAGATGCGCTGACCCAGCGCGCCGGGCCAGGGTGGGGCCTGGAGTGCGGGGAGTTCGCGATGCAATTTGACGCAGTGAACAATACGGGCCGGAACCTCAGCAGACATAGGACCCCCGCATATTACTGCAGTATGGCCGTATGTCTGCTTCTGCTGCTTGTCCTGCCCACCGGCGCGGGGGCCCAGTACTTCGGGCGCAATAAGGTGCAGTTCCGGACCTTCGATTTTCAGGTGCTGCCCACCGAGCACTTCGACATCTATTACTACCCGGAGGAAGCCGAGGCCGCCCGGATTGTGGCCCGGATGGCCGAGCGGTGGTACTCCCGTCTGTCCCGCTTCTTCACCCATGAACTGAGAGGGCGCCAACCGTTGGTGTTGTACGCCACCCCGGCGCATTTCCGGCAGACCAACGCCGTGGAAGGGGCCATTGGGGAGGGCACGGGAGGCCTGACCGAAGCCCTCAAACGCCGCATCGTGCTCCCCATGGCGGGGTCGCTGGCAGATACCGATCACGTGCTGGGCCATGAGCTGGTGCACGCGTTCCAGTTCGACATCACCGGCAACGATCCGCGCGAGGTGGAGTTCAGCCTGCCCGACATCCTGCAATATCCGCTGTGGTTTGCAGAAGGGATGGCGGAGTACCTGTCTGTTGGACCGTTTGACCCGACCACCGCGATGTGGATGCGTGATGCGGCCATCAACGAAAAGCTGCCGCACATCAAAGATCTGAACGACCCACGGCTGTTCCCGTACCGATGGGGGCACGCCTTCTGGGCGTTCATTGGGGCCAAGTATGGCGATCGCGCCGTGTCGTCCCTGCTGCGCTCAGCCGCGAACCCGCGCTTTGATATGGCGGGTCTGGCCGCGCAGTTGGGGAGCGACCCTGATCGACTGACCGAGGACTGGCACCAGTCGATCAGGCAGACGATTGCGGCCGTGCAGTCGGAGTTGCCGTCACTGACCAGCGAACCGCGGCTGCTGCTCAGCGAAGACAACGGCGGGGGCCGGATCAACGTCGGCCCGAAGCTCAGTCCGGACGGGATGCGGGTGGTGTTTTTTTCGGAGCGTGACCGCCTCTCGGTGGACCTCTACCTGGCGAATGCGGAGACGGGCAAAATCGAACGCAAGCTGCTCAGTTCAGCGACCGACCCCCACTTCGACAGCCTGCAGTTTCTGCAGTCGGCCGGCGCCTGGCGGCCTGACGGACGACAGTTCGTGATCACGGTCGTGCGCGCTGGTCGTCCGGCACTCGCGTTTCTTGATCCCGCCAACGGGCGCATGACGCGCGAAATAGTGCTCGACGGACTCGACGATGCCCTCAGTCCGGCGTGGGCGCCCGATGGGCAGTCCATTGTGCTGAGCGGCAATCGCGGCGGGCTGGCCGACCTCTATCTCGTCAGTCTGCCGAGCGGCGCAGTGACGCAGCTCACCTCCGATCCGTTTGCCGATCTGGAACCCGTGTTCACGCCTGATGGCACCACGGTGGTTTTTGTGACCGAACGGTTCAGCACGGACCTGAAGACGCTGCGTCCAGCGACGCTGCGCCTGGCGACCCTCTCGGTGGAGTCGAAGGTCGTGCAGCCGCTGCACGCGTTTCTGGGTGGGAAACACCTGAGCCCACAAGTGAGTAAAGACGGCCGCACCGTCACGTTTGTGGCCGATCCCGACGGCGTCAGCAACCTGTATCGCATTGGCATTGAGGGGGGACCGGTGACGCGGTTGACGGCCATGGCCACCGGCGTGGCCGGCATCGCCAGCACGAGTCCCTCGTTGTCGATGGCGACAGGGACTGACCGCCTGGCGTTCAGCGTGTTCGAGCGAGACGGCCACGCGCTATATTTGCTTGATCCCGACGACGTGGTGGAGATGGTTCCGCCAGCGGTGTCGCCCGTAGCGGCGGCCCTCACACCCGAGGCGGCGTCGGGGCGGGCACGAACGCTGTCGAGCCTGGTCACCGGCGACATTCAGCGACTCCTCAACGATCACGAGCGCGGCCTGCCGCCGCTGGGACCGCCTGCGCCGTCGACGCCCTACACACGTCCCCTCTCGCTCGACATCGTGACGCAGCCGATGCTGACGGCCGGTGTGGATTCGTTCGGCGCATTTGTCGGCGGAAGTATCTCCGCGTTGTTCAGCGACATGTTGGGGGACCGCGTGTTGGGGGTTGGCGCCCAGGTCGCCGGCGACATCAAGGACTTCGGCGGCCAGTTGTCGTATCTGAGTCGTCGTCATCGCTGGAACTGGGCGGCATCGCTGGATGCGATCCCATACCGACTCGGTTACCTTACGTGGGACGAGGATGTTGAGGCCGGGACCACGACCCTGCGCGAGGTGGTCGAACGGCAGAACTATCGCGGCGGTTCCGCGATGGCGGCGTATCCCTTCAGCCGGGCCACGCGATTCGAGGTTGGCGCGGGGGCACACGCGGTGACGTTCACGCGTGACATCCGCGATCGCGTCTACGACACGGCCAGTGAGGATCTGCTCGAACGTCGCGAGTCAGAGGAAGAGATCGCGCGTCCGCTCGGCCTGTTTGATGTCGGTGGGGCGCTGGTGCATGACACGTCGTACTACGGCGCGCTGAGTCCCATGCTCGGTCGGCGGTATCGGCTGGAGTTCAAAGCGACGCGCGGCTCGATCGAGTACGAGACCGCCGTGCTGGACTGGCGTCAGTATCTGATGCCCGTCCAGCCGGTGACGCTCGCTCTGCGTGCCATGCACGTGGGGCGATACGGGCGTGATGCCGAACACCCGCAGCTGGCGCGGTACTACGCGGGCCATCAGGAACTCGTGCACGGCTACGGCTTCGGGTCGTACGAGCCGGGGGAGTGCACGGCGTTTGATCCCGATCGCTGTCGTGTGTTCGATCGCCTCATGGGCAGTCGTGTGGCGATCGGCAACATCGAACTGCGGGCGCCGCTGCTCGGACTCTTCACAGGCGAAATTGACTACGGGTACTACGTGCCTCTGGAAATCGCCGCGTTTTTTGACGCCGGTGTCGCGTGGAACTCCGGCTCACGTCCGGCGTTTGCCGGTGGCGATGTGAAACTCGTCCGCAGTTACGGCGTCGCCGTCCGCGCCAACGTCTTCGGCATCGTCACCGTCGAATTCGCCACCTCGCGCGCCATCGACCGCGCCGGCCGTCCCTGGAAGTGGCAGCTGGGGTTGGTGAATGGATTTTAGGAAGGCCAAAGGCTAAATGTCAGAGGCCACAGGTACGGACTCGGTCTGAGCTCCGATCCGATCCGTACCTATGGCCTTCAGCCTTTTCCCTTTAGCCTATTTGCGTCTGTCGCCAATCGCCCAGAGGTACGACGCCGTGCGCATGAAGATCTGGCCCTCGGAGATCGCCACCGTGCTCAGACAATACGGCGAGCAGTCTTCAGCGAGCTTGTTGGACGCGAGCAGCTCAAACTTGGGCCCCGCGCGGAACACGCTGGTGATGCCTTCTTCCTCGGTGGTGACGTAGATCTTTCCGTCGGCGAGGATCGGAGACGAGCTGTAGGTACCGTTGGGCAGGCGCTCGGGACCGTACACCACCACGCCGGTCTTGGCGTCGAGCGCAAAGGCAGCACCGTTGTCGCGCACGATATAGATCAGCTTGCCGTCACTCACAGGCGTCGGGACGTCGGGCCCCTGCGCAAACGACCACGCCACATGCGTCGCAGCCACATCACCCTTGCCGCCGGGTTTGATCGCCACCATTGGGTTCACCCGTGTCGGCGCAATGATCAGATCACCCACGATCGTCGGGGAGGCGACGATGCGGTAGTTGCGGCCGCGTTGGGGATTGAGCACGTCGGCGCGCCAGTATTCCGCGCCGGTGTTTGGGTCGTGACCCGAGATCACGTCGCCACCCGTGATGATGAGTTCCGCGCGACCGCCGATGTCGCTCCAGAGCGGCGTGGTGTAGGAGTCCGGTGATTCGGAGAGCGCGTCGGTGAGCCGCTCCACTTTCCAGAGGGTCTTGCCTGAGGTGGCGTCAATTTTCGCCACGTACGACGGGTCGTCGGTTTTCATGCCGTGCAACACCTGCACGTACAACGCGTTGTTCTTGAGCAGCGGAGACGACGCGTAGCCCCAGTTGAGACCGAAGCGGCCGTAGTCGTCCTGCAGGTTGCGCGTCCAGACCTGCGTGCCCGCGAAGTCGAACGCAGAGAGTGTGCCCAGGCCGGTCAGCACCCAGACATGGCGGCCGTCAGTCACCGGCGACGGTGAGGACATGTTCTGCTTGCGCTCCATGTGATTGGAGTCGGCGAGAGGACGCTTCCACGACACGGTCTGTTTAGTACGATCGACCGCCCACAGCTCCAGCGCGCCGGTGTTGGCCCCCGTTGCCACGTTGAGGAAGATCGTGTTGCCCCAGATGATCGGCGTTGAACCGCTGAAGGCCGGCAGCGCGAGTTTCCAGGAGACGTTGGTCGTCTTCATGTTGTCGCAGGCCAGCGGTGTCATCGGGCGACCTTCACGCCCGCCACTTTGGCCACCTTGGCGACCTCGCCCCTGCTGCGCTTGCGCCAGGGTGGCGCCGTCAGGCGCTTCAATCGATGTGGTCGCGGCGTTCGCCACTGCGGGCGCGTCTTCCGCACACGTGGCACTCCAGGTCACAGGCAAACCGGTTTCCGTGCTCACCCCGTTGTGCGATGGTCCGCGCCACGCGGGCCAGTTGTCAGCAAGAACAGCAGCGCCGGCGGCCAGCGTAAAGACGGAGGTCAGACTAAGCAACGCTCGCATAGAGAAGTCTCCCAAACAGGATTTAGTGTTTCGCCCGTAATGCTACATCGACACGCGCGTCGTTGAAACAGGCGCCACCGGCAAGATCGGTCAGTGAGTCGGGCACAAGTGCATTGGACGTTGAGCCGTTTTCAGTACTGCGCGCCCACAGTCCCTTTGGCAGAGATACGACTCCCGCTCGTACTTCGGGCGTGACATCGACGAGACACCACACTTCGCCGAGGTCGTTGAACACCCGGATCGCGTCACCTTCCTCGATCGACCGCGGCCGCGCATCGTCAGGATGTATTTTAAGTTTGACGATGCCCGGGCGGAACTCACCCATCGTCGAGGAGATGGTGTGCGCGCTGGCGGGGGAGATCAGCGCGAGCGGATACCGATTAGTGCCCGGGTCGGGCTGATACGTGTAGAGCCCGTGTGTGGACTCGAGTTCGGCGGGCGCGAGATGGATTTTCTCGTCCGGGGTCTTCGGCACCACATCCACAAACTGGATGGGCGCGCCGTTGGCCGGCCCGGTGGCCACTTCGCCCGCTTGCAGGCGCGTGCGAATCGCCTCGGGCATGGCGGCGGTGACGTCCATCAGCGCTTCGGCCTGCCCGAGGTCATCTGGATCAGGGTCCACCAGCCCCAGGCGCACGGCGAGATCGCGGAACACTTCATGGTTCGGGCGGGCGTCACCGACGGCCTCGATCACCGGTCGCACCACCTGCAGGTGATACGCACCGTACCCGCGGGCCACGTCGTAGTGCTCCAGGAACGTCGTCGCCGGCAACACCACGTCGGCGTATTTCGCGGTATCGGTCATCGTCTGCTCAAACACGACGGTGAACAGGTCGTCGCGCCCGAGGCCCTGCCTGACCCGATTTTGTTCGGGCATGGTGGTGAGCGGATTGCAGTTGTAGACGAACAGGACCTGCACGGGCGGGTCGTTGAGTTCCGTCAAGGCACGGCCGAGCTGATTCATGTTGATGATGCGCGAGTCCGCGTGTGGGGTCTTGATCCAGTCTTCGGCCGCGAAGCCGTAACCGGCGGAGTTGCTCATCGTGTATCCGCCGCCACGTACCCCGAACTTGCCGGCGACGGCCGGCAGCGCGAGCATGGCCATCGTTGCGGCACCACCGTTGCGATTGCGTTCCTGCCCCCAGCCGCAGCGGATGACGGCCGGGGAGATCGACGCGTACCACGTGGTCAGCAGTCTGAGATCGTCAGCGCGCACGCCTGCGATCTCGGCGGCGCGTTCAAAGGTCCATGACGCTGCGGCTGTGCGAAGGTCGTCGACGCCGGTGGCGTGCTGCGCCAGAAACCCCAGATCGGCCTGGCCACTCTCGAAGAGTTCGCGAATCATCGCGAGCGCGATCGGCAGGTCAGTGCCAGGCGTGAGCGCGATGTGCAGGTCCGCTGTTCTCGCCAACGGCGTACGCCGCGGATCGATGACCACCAGCTTCGCGCCGTCCTTCTGTGCCTGCTTGATGTGCGCGACCAGATGAATGCCCGACGCCGGAGGATTGGCGCCCCACACGACGATGAGTTTGGCGTGGGCGTAGTCGGCGTAGCCGACGCCGGCCATCTTGCCGTACATCGCCGTGGCGGCCGCACCGGTTGGGGCCGCGCACACCGTGCGGGCCAGTCGGGAGGCCCCAAACCTGCGGAACAGTCGCGCGTCCTCAAGTTCATTGGTCATCAGACCGTTGCTGCCGCCGTAATAAAACGGCAGCACCGACTCCGCCCCGTGGGTGTCCCGTGCGGCGATCATCTTCTCGGCAATGTGATCGAGTGCCTCGTGCCAACTGACCACGGTGAAGTCTCCGCGTCCTTTGGGGCCGCGCCGGATGGCCGGGTAGAGCACACGTTCGGCGCTGTAGACCCGTTTGTCGAAGTCGCGGACCTTGCCGCAGATAAATCCGGCCGTGGACGGCGCCGCATGGCTGCCGTCAATTTTCTGGATGCGGCCCCCTTCGATCGAGACCGCGAGGCTGCAGGAATCGGGGCAGTCGAGCGGGCATGCCGTATGAACCGTGGTGCGTCCCCAGGAGTCCGGGGGCGTGATGTCGTCCTTTGGTCGGGCAGCGTCCGTCTTGGCCATCCAGAGAGTGTACGATGACGGCATGGCCAGCTTCCAGCAGCGCGTCCTTGGTGCGATCCGGCTTGACGCCGCCACGTACGAAGAGGTTGAACACAATGCCGGCGCCACGGTGCAGGCGGCCGTGGTGGTGACGCTGGTGAGCCTGACCACCAGCGTGTCGTGGTATTTCGGCATGTGGGACGCCGGGTGGATTGTCCGCGGCGCGATGCAGGCCTTGCTGGCGTGGGTCATTGGCGCACTGTTCCTGTGGCAAATCGGGACACGTGTGTTGCCGGGCAAAAAGACCGAGGCGGACCTTGGACAGCTGCTGCGGACGGTGGGGTTTGCGCAGGCGCCCGGCCTGTTCGGGTTGCTCGCCGTGATTCCGTTGGTGGGGCTGTTTGTGCCGTTTGTGGTGGCGGTCTGGATCATTGCCGCCACGTTTGTCGCCGTGCGCCAGTCGCTCGACTACGACGATACGTTCCGCGCGGTTATGGTGTGCCTGCTGGCCTGGATCGTCAGCGCGATCACCTACATGGTGCTGGGCATCGGCGCGAGCCGGGTGCTGTAGAGACGATGGCGCGTCCGCGGGTCGTCATCATCGGGGGTGGTTTCGGAGGATTAAACGCGGCCAAGGCGTTTCGGCGGGCTGAGGTGGACGTTACGGTCCTCGATCGCAAAAATCACCACGTCTTTCAGCCGCTGCTGTATCAGGTGGCGGCCGCGGCGTTGTCGCCCAGTGACATCGCGTCACCCATCCGCTGGATTCTGCGGCACCAGTCGAACGTCCGGGTCTGGCTCAGTGATGTCAGTCACATCGATACCGCGAAACGTGTCGTGCACTTGAAGGGCGACCCCGGAGAGGTGCCGTACGACCACCTGATCGTGGCGGCCGGCGCCACGCACTCCTACTTCGGCCATGACGACTGGCGGCCACACGCGCCTGGCCTCAAGACGTTGGAGGATGCGCTGGATATTCGCGTGAAAGTTCTCAGGGCGTTCGAGCTGGCGGAGATCGAACGGAACCCGGTAGAGCAGCGCCGGCTGCTGACCTTTGTGGTGGTGGGCGGCGGGCCGACCGGTGTGGAACTGGCGGGCGCATTGGCCGAGATCTCCCGCCACGCGCTCGTGAACGACTTCCGCACCATCGATCCGGAGACCGCGCGCATCTTCCTGATCGAAGGCGGGGCGGCGGTACTGCAGACCTATCCGGAACCGTTGCCCGCGTTTGCCAGGCGCGCGCTCGAGAAGAAGGGGGTCGCCGTGTGGACCGGCAGCGCCGTGACGAAGATCGAGGCTGGGGTGGTGCACGTGGGCGGTGATGCGATCCAGGCCGGCACGATCCTCTGGGCAGCCGGTGTGGCGGCCTCTCCGCTCGGCGCGTCATTGGGGCTCGCATCGGAACACGTGGACCGCGCAGGCCGTGTGCGTGTGGACGCCGACCTCACCATTCCCGGGTGCGACTCCGTGTACGTGATTGGCGATCTCGCCGCATTCACCACGGCCGATGGCGCGACCCTGCCGGGCGTCGCGCAGGTGGCGATGCAGCAGGGCGTACACGCCGCGCGCAATATCCAGGCGACGATCGCCGGCACCCCGCGTATGCCGTTTGTGTACCGCTTCTACGGCAACATGGCGACGATTGGCCGAAACTCGGCCATCGGCGACTTCGGCTGGATGCGCCTCAAGGGGTACCCGGCCTGGCTCGCGTGGCTCTTCATCCACGTGGTGCAGCTGATCGGTTTCCGGAACCGCCTCTCGGTACTCATCCAGTGGGCGTCGTCGTACTTCACGTATCAGCGATCGGTGAGGCTTATCACCGACCACGAGCCGGACGAGCAACGCCCGACGCCATGAGTCGTGTCCGCGTCCGAGGATGGTGGCTCCTGCCGCTGGTGGTGGTGGCCCTGTTCGCCGTGCCCTGGCCCACGTGGATGATCGAATTTGGATACACGCGTCTGGTGTATCCACGCATCCAGCAGGTCGTGACGTCCTTCAGCAACCTGACGGCCCTGGCGATCATGGATGTCGCCCTGCCTGTCATCGCGGTGTTCCTGGGGCTGGTGGTGTGGCGACTCGCACGGGCGTGGCGTGAGCGTGGCCTGGGCAGTGCGGTGTGGGAAGCGACTCGGCGCGTCGTGCGGCTGGCGTCACTGCTGGCCCTGGCATTCCTCCTGCTGTGGGGGCTGAACTATCGGCGCATGCCCCTCGAGGAGACGCTGCGCAGTGGTGCGACGCAGCCGCCGACGGTCGACGGTCTGGTGACGCTTGCCCGGCACGCCGCCGCATCGGCCGGACCGTTGCGTGATGCCGCGATGCGTCAGAGCGCGGACTACCCCGACATCGCGGCCCGATTGGAGCCGACGTTTCAGGCCGGGCTGCAGCGTCTGGGACTGCCGGCGATGCGCGTGGCGGGGCGCCCGAAGGTGTCACACGTGTTGACGCCGTTCTTCACCGCCGCCGGCGTCACGGGCATGGTCAACCCGGTGGCGCTTGAGTCGATCGTCCACCCCGACCTGTTGCCCTTTGAACGGCCGATGGTGCTGGCCCATGAGTGGGCCCACCTCGCCGGGTTTGCGGATGAAGCCGACGCCAGCGCGATCGCCTGGCTCGCGTGTGTGACGGGGGATGCGGCCCTCGCCTACAGCGCGCACTTTTCCGTCGTGCTCGAAACCGCGAGTGCCTTGCCGCCCGCAGAGTGGCGCGCCATCCAATCTACCCTCGCGCCTGGCGTCATCGAGGACATCGCCGCCCTGCGCCAACGCCTGACGCGCCAGGAACCCGTCGTCCGTCAAGCCGCGTTCACCGTGTATGACAGCTACCTGAAAACCAATCGGGTCGACGATGGCGTGCGCAGCTACAGCCGAGTGCTGCGCGTGTTGCTTACGCCACCGATGCTGGCGGTGATCAAACAGGAACCATGAGGGGCATGAGGGGCACAAAGAAGACCGTCGACAGTGAGACAGTCGGGGGTGGACGCCCAAGGCGGCGGCCAACCCATCACACTCATCGTCCCTCATGACCATCATGGTGAACACTCAGGGTGAAAGACTCGTGCTCAGCTGCGATCGAGATCGTCGAGGTCGTCGTGGGTGATGGGTTTGGAGGACAAGCCCGTCCGAAGATCTTCGGGGGCCGCGTCAGGGCCCTCGGTCAGCGGCAGATAAATCTGATACCACCCGCGATGGTTGCAGGCATGGCAGCGGTACGGCTGGTTCTCGCTCAAGGCACGACGGATACGCTCCACGACTGATTTGAGTCGCGAAGGGTAAATCCGGGACGAGCCACAGGCGGGACATTTCCGCATCAACACCCGACTGTACTACAGCCGAGGTCGAGAAGTTACACAAAGTCCTTTGTAGTCGTAAAGATTCCTTGATGGCGGACCCCGCCAGGGTCCCCACTGTACGACTCGTCGTGGTACGCCCGCGTCAGCATCAACTGCACCACACTGATGTGCCGCTCGGCAAACCCGGCCTCACAGTAGGCCAGGTACAGGTCCCACATGCGGATGAACCGGTCGTCCATCCCCATCGCCCGCACGTCGTCGAGCCGGTCGTGAAAACGCCCGCGCCAGGCGTCCAGGGTCCGGGCGTAGTGCCGGCCCATGTCTTCAAGATGGAACGGACGAAATTGCGTCACCCGGCCGAGCGACTGATGGACCTCCGCGAGCGATCCGAGCTCGGAGCCGGGGAAGATGTAGGTCTGAATCCAGTCGGTGGTGCCGCGATACGCGCGGTGAAAGTCCTGATCGTTCATCGTGATGAACTGGAGGAGCGCGGCGCCGGTGGGACTGGTCAGCCGATCACACGTCCCGAAAAACGTGTCGTAGTGTTCGAGGCCGACGGCTTCGAACATTTCGATGCTGACGAGTTTGTCGAACTGGCCCGTCAGGTCCCGGTAGTCTTCAAACAGCAGCGTCACGCGATCGCCGGCCTCTCCGAGGCGGCCGATTCGTTCCTGCGCCCCGTCAAATTGTTCGCGGCTGATCGTGGTGGTGGTGATGCGGCAGCCGTAGTGTGCGGCGGCGTAGGCGGCAAAGCCGCCCCAGCCGGTGCCGATTTCCAGGACGTGGTCTCGCGGGGTCAGCTGCAGCTTGCGGCAGATGCGATCGAACTTGTTGATCTGCGCCTGTTCGAGAGAGTCGTTGGGCGACTCAAACCACGCCGACGAGTAGGCGAGTTCACGATCGAGAAACAGCGAGAAAAAATCGTTGCCGAGATCGTAGTGCGCGGCGATGTTTTTCCGGCTGCCCGCTTTGGTGTTGCGTCGGCGCCAATGCGCCATCGACGCGACTTGTCGACTCAGCCACGACCACGGCCCGTTGAGCGCGTGAAACACCGCCATGTTGCGCACGGCCAGCCGGAGCAGGGCGACAAGGTCGGGCGATGAAAAATCCCCGTCCACAAACGCCTCACCCAGCGCCATGTCGCCACCGGTGAGTGCGCGCAGAAACACCCGTTCGTCGTGCACCACCAGCATGGCCGCCGGTCCCGTGCCGGGTTGTCCAAACTGATGGGTGCGATCGGGGCACACGATGTCGAGGCTGCCGTGCCGGATTCGGGCGGCCGCGGCAAAAAACGTCTGCCGGGCTTGGTGTTGCATCCAACTCATTTGCGCTCCTGTGGGGTCAGTGGATGGGGCACGTATCGCAGGCCCTTCCACCACAAACGCAGCGCTTCAAAGTGAATCGCGCCGATGACCTTGGCGGTCATCCACGGATGCCGGATCAGCACCCGATGGAGGTGTGGGCCACTCCACGGGTGCCGTTCCATCGTCAACGTGGCGTCAAAAAAAGGCGTGTCTGTGCCGTCCGTGCGATCGATCGTCGTCATATGGGCCACCAGGGACGGCCCCGGCTGCGTCACGGTGAAGTCGTAGTCGAGGTGGGCCTCATTAAACGGCGACACGTGCATCGTCTTCGGGGTGCGATGGCGCACCGCGCCAGTCGCGTCGGGGGTGGCCGGCAGCCAGTACAACGTCTGTTCGCCGAAGGTACTGTTGACCTCGGCAATGATCGTCGCGAGAGCGCCCGCGCGGTCGTAGCAGAAATAGAAGGAGATCGGGTTGAAGCAGTACCCGAGGTGCCGCAGATGGGTCAGCAGAAAAATACGGCCATCGGGTAATGTCGCGCCGGTGAGGCGCGCTTCGGTCTCGAGTCGGCTCCGGAGGCTGCGCACGGGATTGCCCACGTGGTCGCGGTCGTCAATCGTGGCCCAGTTGAATCGGTTGCGCGACAAAAAGGGGGAGATGGTAGCGGCCTCGTCGAGCTGATCAATGTCGAGCATCGGCATGAACAACGAGTAGGTGAACGCGTGTCCGGTCGGGCGGAAACGCCTGTGGCGCAGGCGGCCGACGTAGAGCGCGTGCCCGGTGGGGGCCTCAGGCGTCACCACGTGACCCCGAGTGATTCCGCCACACGCACGCCGGACCGGACGCCGTCCTCGTGAAACCCATAGAACCAATACGCACCACACAGGTGGATCCGATTGCGGCCGCTGATCTCCGCCCATCGGCCCTGCGCCCGCACCGCGGCCTGGGTGAAGAGCGGATGGGTGTACGACATTCGCGCGAGTACGCGGTCCTCGGGGATCGCCCGGGGCGGATTCAGCGTCACGTTGTACTGCGTCCGTGTCGTGAGGCGCTGCAGCCGGTTGAGGTCATAGGTCAGGCAGGCCTCCTCCCGCTCGCCGATGAGCACATTCCATGAGGCGCGCGCCGGCGCACGGCGAGGCAGGAACGAGGCATCGGTGTGCAACCACGTGTCATTGAGGCTGGTGGTAAACGACGACAGCACCTCGTGCTCAAGTGGGGACGCGTCGTGCAACATCGGCAGCACCTCGTCCCCGTGGCAGGCAAACACGACCTCGTCGACCGGGATATTGTCTCTGTCGGCAAACCCGAGCCGGACGCCGTCAGGTGTGCGCACGACCTGGGCGGGCGCGGCGCCGGTATGCACCGTCAGGTGAGGCACGTCGAGGAGTCGCGGGATATACGCGGAGCTGCCGCCTCGCACCACGCGCCAGACGGGATTGTCGGTGGCGGACAACATCCCGTGATTGTGAAAAAACCGAATCAGTGTGGTGGCAGGGAACCCGCGCAGGGTGGGGAGTGCCGCAGACCACACGGCCGAGGCCATCGGAAACAGGAACCGCTCAAGAAATTCTCCGGTGAATTTATGACTGTCGAGAAAATCACCAAGGGTGATGTCGTCGGCACCTGGGAGGGCCGACAGCCGAGGGGCCTCACGATTAAAACGAAGGATCTCGGCCAGCAAACGATAGTGCCCGGGACGCACGAGATTGGACCGTTGGGCGAAGAGCCCATTGAGGTCGCGGCTACTGTACTCGAAGTCCGGATTCCGACTCGACACGGCAAAGGACATGTCCGAGTCGAGGCGTTCGACGCCCAGTTCGTCGAAGAGTCGAAGCAGGTTCGGATACGTCCGGTTGTTGTGGACGAGGAATCCGGTATCGAGATGCACCACGCCGCCGGGGGCGTCTCCATCCGGGACCACATGGGTGTGTGTGTGTCCACCGAGTCGCGTCGCCTTCTCGAACACGTGCACGTCATACCGCCGGGAGAGCAGCCATGCGGCCGACAGTCCTGCAATGCCTCCGCCGATCACCGCGATGCGTTTCACGCAGCGGACCTGTCGCTGTTGCTGCTGCGGAAGTCCCGCAGGTTGCGCGTGATGCCGACCCACGACAGGGCTCTGAGCACGTAGTAGGTCACGTCCACCTCCCACCAGCGCACGCCTTGCCGCACGCTCGACATGAAGTGGTGATGATTGTTGTGCCAGCCTTCGCCGAGTGTGATCACCGCCAGCCAGAAGTTGTTCCGGCTTTCATCCGGCGTGGCAAAACGTCGAGTGCCCCACACGTGGGCGAGCGAATTGATCAGAAACGTCCCGTGGTACAGCAGGACGGTTGACACCAAAAATCCCCAGACAAACACGGGCATGCCGCCGACAATCCAAAGTGCAGCGCCGTACGCGACAAACGGCACGTGGTGATTCCGGTCGAGCCACCGCAATTCCGGGTAGGCCGCAAAATCCGGGACGCGTCGGGCGTCGTAAGTGTCATAGTCGGGCGACAGGACCCAGCCGACATGCGACCACCAGAAGCCTTCCTGCACCGGCGAATGCACGTCGGCCTTGCGGTCGGAATGCAGATGGTGGTCACGGTGGTGTGACGCCCACCACAACACGCCTTTCTGGCCGGACGTTTGGGCCAGGACGGCCAGCGCAAATTGCCAGACACGATTAAGTGAGTAGGACCGATGACTGAAGTACCGATGGTAGCCGGCGGTGACCCCAAACATCCGGATGACGTACGACCCGACGCACCAGGCCACCAGGGTCGGCTCGAAGGGCACGACCACTACCAGGAGCACGGAGAGGTGGAGCAGGAAAAAGGGGAGTGGGCGCAGTCGCTCAGCCAGCGCTGGCTTGAGCGTGACCGGCTTCCCGACTGGCTGATCCGCTGGGGGGTGCGTCGCACCATCGCCGGCCGCCTGGCCGAGGAAACGTCCCCGACCGCCGCCGCTGCCGAGGCGCGCCTCCAGGCCTTCGTCCGCGCGCGCAGTGAGGGCCCGCTGGCCGTGGCGACCGTCGCCGCCAACACGCAGCACTACGAAGTCCCCACCGCGTTTTTTCGTCGTGTGCTCGGCAGCCATCTCAAATATTCTTCCGCGTATTGGGAGGAGGGTGTCACATCCCTCGATGTCGCCGAGGCGCGCATGCTCGCGCTCACGTGCGAACGTGCCGGCCTCGTGGAGGGACAACGGGTTCTCGAACTCGGGTGTGGCTGGGGGGCGTTGTCCCTGTGGATGGCCCGGCACTACCCGTCCAGCGAGATCGTCACCGTCTCCAACTCCCGCACGCAGAAGCTCTGGATTGACGATGTCGCGCGCCGCGAGGGACTGACCAACCTGACCGTCATCACGGCCAACATGAACGACTTCGAGGCGCCCGGCACATTCGACCGCGTGGTGTCGGTCGAGATGTTCGAACACATGCGCAACTGGCAGGTGCTGTTCGCCCGTATTGCGCAGTGGCTCCGTCCGGACGGGGCGCTGTTTTTTCACATCTTCACCCATCGGCAGTACGCCTATGCCTACGAGGTCCGGGACAGTTCGGATTGGATGGCGGCCCACTTCTTCACCGGGGGCATTATGCCCTCTGACGACTTCCCGACACGCTTTCAGGAGCACCTGACCGTGGACCAGCACTGGCCTGAATCAGGCACGCACTATCAGAAGACGGCGGACGCCTGGTTGGTCAACATGGATCGCCACAAGGGGGAATTGTGGCCGCTGTTTGTCGAGACCTACGGCGCCGACCAGGCCACGTGCTGGTGGGTGCGGTGGCGCGTGTTTTTTATCGCGTGTGCGGAGTTGTGGGGCTGGAACGGTGGCCACGAGTGGCTCGTCACGCACTACCGCATGGTCAACCGACGATCGTAAGGTCGAGCGCGTCCGCCAGGCGGCGCAGCCACGACAGGACCTGTTGACGCGACTCCGGCCCCAGCAGCAGCAACTGCTTCTGCACAGGGCGCAGTGAGCGCAGGCCCGCGTCCGTGTGTTCGTAGTACCCGGGTCGACGCAGGAGCACGGGATCCCCGGTCGGCTCCGGGCTGGCGATCAATATATTGATCGCCCGTGTGATGCCGGCATCAAAGTCTGCCGGGTGGCCGAGGTCGCCGTACGCCGCATCAAACAGCGGTTTCAGATTCACGTAGAGTTGTGCGGCCTCGGTCGGGTTGATCGACGTCAACGCTGCCGTCGCGGAATCCCAGCGCGCGTACGTCCGCGCATCGATGGGGCCCGAGTCCGTGCCGGTAATCGCCAGCCGCGTCGGTGGCCTCATCGGGCTCAGCGGCAATGCCGGCGTCCGACCATCACCGATCTGGTCCACCGAGAGCACCGCGGCACGGACCAGCCCATCGGTGGCCAGCAGCCGCGCGAGCAGCGGGTTGCGTGACAACACCCCCACCAGGTTCCGGAAGAGGGTGTCGCTTGATTCCAGCGTCGGCAGTTCCAGGGGCTGCCGCTGCGGGCGATTCGGGGTGCGGGCGCTGTCAGAGGCTTCGGTCGGTGCCGGCAACGTCTCGTTGGGCTGCGCCCGGGTCATCCACCAGAACGTCAGGATGGCACCGGTCGCCAAGGCCACCGCGCCCACGACAATCCACCGCGCCGCTGAGGAGGCGGGAGGGGGAAGCGGGGGAGGCGCGCTTGGCCCGGACCCCGATCGCAATGGCAGATCGTCGTACGGCATGACCCCTCTATTCTACGCCCCTGAATCACTCGTCCGGATCAATCCGTTCAATCTGCTGTGTCTCGAGCGCGTCTGCCGGCGTTTCCGTGCCGGAACTGAAGCGCACGAGGATCGGCGCCGCCACCCACTTCGTCCAGCCACACGCCGCACACCGCACGGGATACCGCCGGGTGATCCGCGTCCGCCATCGGTCCAGATTGGAGTGCCGGTGGGATCGTTGCAGATACGGCCCGTGGCACTGCGGGCACACCGTGAGCGTGGCCACCGCCGCATGAGAGGCCCCCAGCGGCAGATCGGCCTTCGGCACCGAGGGAGGCGCGGTCTGGGCTGGTGCCGGCTCCGCACGCGGCACCACAAGCACTCCGCCGCGCCAGTGACGGGCGATCACCCCCAACATGCGCGCACCGCCATCGAGATTGCCGCTGTGCACATTGGGCGGCAACTTCGGCCAGTGGCCGGTTTCGGCCATCCACGCCACCAGGTCGTAGCCGGTTGGTGTGTGCGGGCAGTGGCGCTGCCCGGTGTGTTTGAGGTGTTCACCCTTGTGGATGCAGTCAGCACACCAGCCGAGGTCATAGTCAAGTGACACCTCGTGCACCATCTGCGCCTCGAGCAACCGTTGCGCGCTGGCCACCGAGGTGACGCGCAACCAGTCGGGCGGTGCGGGTCGACTGTCGTCGAGCCACAACTTCACGGTCCGCTGGATCTTCTCCTTGTACGACAGCACGAGGTCCACGAGCGCATCCTCATCGCGCTGCTGCAGGATCTCGATGTCGAGCTCGCGGCCCAGCCGCAACGGCGGCAGGTCTGGAAAGGCATCGTCCGGGCTCCAGATGTCGCGGATGCGTCCGCGCCACTGACACGTCTGGCATCGGAACCACCGCGTCCGTGACCACCATCCCTGAAGGTGTTCGATCCACGTGTGCGCCCGCGAGGGGCGCAGGTGTGAAAATCCGCACCGCGGACAGACGCGAACGCCGTTCATTGCACGACCGTGCGCGCCCAGTCCCAGCCTTCAAGCCCGCGTCCATTCACGGCCTTGACGGCCACATGTGTGCCGGCCGGCAGCGACGGCAGCGTTGTGGTCGGCGTGGTGACGGTGACGCGCGTGCGCAGCGGATCCTCCGCCGGACCATAGGCGGCGATGTAGGAGCGAATGCCGGTTTCTGGACTGGGGTCCCAGGTCACCGTCACGCCTGCACCCGTCCGCGCGGTGGTCAGATTGTTCAGACGCGAGGGACTCGATGCGAGATACATGAGCGTGGCCGCCGTGACCTTGGCCGTCTCGGTCACCTGCGACTGGTTGATCGTGTCCAGGTAGTCGGTCGGCTGGTGGTAGTTCGGATTGGCGAGAATCGGATACGACCCGATGCCGCCGACGATGTCGCCCCACGCTTCGTAAAACGCGGCGGCGTCGGTGCCGCGGTAATACTTCGTGTCAAACAACACGATGTCGGTGAACAGGAATGCCGCCGCGTGCTGGATGTCGCGGATGCCGGGATTGGAATACCGAATCGTATTGTTGAGCTGCGGCCCCTCACCGGCCCAGCCGATCATGTCGTTGTTGAGGGCGCCGACGATCCGCACCTTGTTGGCGGCGGCCTGCCGCACAAATTCACGGCTGCCGAGCAGGCCCGCTTCTTCACCGGTCAGCGACGCAAAAACAATCGTCGCCGGCATCGGCGTCTTCGACAGCAGCCGGGCGGTCTCGAGCAGCGCCGTCGTGCCCGACGTGTCATCATCGGCCCCCGGACCGACCGCGACCGAGTCGAAGTGGCTCGAGACGATGTAGACGAGATCGGGGTCCACCGTGCCGCGCAAGGTGGCGAGCACGTTGGCGGTCCGGCCGCCGAGCGCGTTGGCCTGGGTGAACCACTGTTGCTGCGGCTGATAGCCGAAGGATTCGTACGCGCGGGACAGGTACTCGATCGCCTTGGCGTTGCCCGGCTGCGTGATGTGTTTGGAGTCGAAATCGTACAGCGCCTTGGCATGTTCGAAGACACGCGTGACCGAGGCGTCGGCCAGCGTCTGACGCACGGACGCCGCGATCGGCTCATACATGCGCGTCGTGCGCGTGCGCAGTTCGGTTTCATGCGCGAGGTTGGCCTCGAGCCGCGTCACCAATTGTGCGGGCGTCAGCGTGCGTGACAGGTCACTCAGATAGATCCCGCGTTCGGCCGAGACGGTGTCGCCGTCGTAGTCGGCCACGGTCAGAATGCGGAGGCCGTCTGCCGAGGGCTGCCAGGAATATTCCGGCACCACCGTACGGACGCTGTTGTTGTGCAGCAACCGCCGACGGGTGCCGGTCTCAAGGTCATACACCTGGGCACGACGATGGCGGGCTTCACCCATCATGCCGAGCAGGGTGGTGTTGGTGAGGAAGCGTGGGAGAAGGTCGTGCTGGATGTCGCGGGTGACGCGGGTATGGGTGGTGCCACGCGACACATAGATTTCCCAGTCGGTGAATTGCATCCACTGATACGCGACCGCGGTGCCGTCGGGCGAGAGCGCCGGCGACTCCAGCCGTTCACGCCCGGACCGCACCACCGTGGGTTGATCCAGCAGCGTGGGTGAAGTGTGGAGTGTGTACGCGTCGGCGGTGCGCGTCACCCACGCAATGGTCTGCCCGTTGGCCGACATCGTGGCGCCGGTGCCGGCGATCGTGCGCGTCAGTCCATTGGACAGGTCGACCACGCAGAAGGACGCCTGCGCGCCGCCCCCTTGGCCACCGGCTCGTCCGCCTCCGCCGCCGCCACGCCCAGCGCCTGGCGCCGCCGGCGGAGCACCCGCGACGGCCGGGCGACGGAACGTCGGCGCACCGCCGGTCGCATACAGCAGCGCGGTCGGCGACACGGCCAGCAGGGCCTTGGTTCCCGCCTCCGACGTGACGCGCTCGGGCGCGTCGCCCGTTCGGGTGCGGTAGATGTCCGAACGGGTGAGGTCGGCTTCGTCGCCACCCACAAACACCAATTCGCGGCCGCCGGCTGCCCACTGGGGGGACGTCTTGAGGAGGGTCCCCGTCTCGACCACACGCTCGGCACCGGTGGCGAGGTCACGCACCATCAACGCGCCGTCGCGCGCCACGGCCCAGGTGCTGGTTAACGTGGCTTGCGCCGCCTGCCCGTCGTCAAGCGGCATGTGCTGCGGCGGACGCACCCAGGCGATGTGGGTCCCGGCCGGGTTGATGACGGCGCCGCCGCCCTGAAGTTCGGCCGTGACCGCGGCGTTGGCGGTGGCGCGCAGGATGCGAGTCACCGGCGCCGTCGCCGGACCGGTCTCGTAGGTGACCCACTGCCCGTCAGGCGACAGTTTTGGCAGTCGGCCATCCTTGGCGATTTCCACCGACGGGTACCACTCACCAGTCAGCAACGCGATGCGCTCCAGATAGGTGGCCGCTGCCGGAGATTTCATGATCCCGATGAGGCGCGGCAACGCCTCGTGATAGCGGCCCGCCTCCCAGTGTTCCACCGCGGCGCGGTAGTCGGTGGCTGGCGAGCCCTGGGCCGAGACGGCTCCCGGCAGGAGTCCCGTAGAGAGAAGGCCGAGCGCAACAACGAACGCGGGAACGAGCAGGAGTCGTGAGAGACGTGCCATGGGCGACATGATAGGCCATACTGAGCGTGAGAGGTTTCCAATGACCCCGAACGTGCTGGGTGCAATTAATGGGCAGGTGGCTGCCGAGTTTTCCGCGTCGTTTTCGTATCTGGCCATGGCCGCGTGGTGTGAGCACCGCCAGTTCACCGGCGCCGGTCACTGGTTCCGCCTGCAGAGTCAGGAAGAACATGCACACGCCATGAGGCTGCTGGACTTCCTGATTGCGCGGCACCATCCGGTCCACCTGGGCGGGATTGCCGAGCCACGCGCCGAGTTCGACTCGTTGCTCGACGTGTTTGAGAACGCGCAGGCGCAGGAGAAAGTCGTCAGCCGGCAGATCGACGGACTCTACGAGATGGCGTTCACCGAAAAGGTGTTTGCCGCCATGGCCGAGCTGCAGTGGTTCATCACCGAGCAGGTCGAAGAGGAAAAAAACGTCCGCGAGATCGTGTCCAAGTTGCGGATGGTCAAGGACGACCCGTCATCCATCCTGGACCTGGACCGGGAGCTGGGCGCGCGCGCCGCGGAGCCGACGGCGGGCGCCTGACGGGCGGGTGTCTGATTAGAGCCGCGGCGTCAGGACGGCCTGACGCGCGAGGTCGAGGTTGGCGTAGGTTTCGAAAATCCCTCCCAGGCCCGCCAGTTTCAGCAGCGCGGTAATGCGCTGGGTGGGGCAGACCAGCACGAGTCGGCCTCCCTGGCGCGCCACGGTGATGTGCGCGCCGATGAGTTCGCCCAGCCGGGTGCTGTCGATGTACGGGACCTGGGCCAGGTCAAGAATGACGGCCCGCGCACCCTCGGTCAGCGCCTGGGTTGCCTCGGCTTTGAGCAGACCGGGCGTGTCGTTCACCGTCAGGCGACCCACCATGGCCAGGACGGCGATGCCGTCGACGTGGTGCCGGGTGATTTCCATGGCTTAAGATTAACCCCATGTCGATCGCTTCCCTAAGTGCTGTTCGCCGCGTCCCCGCGGCCGTCAATGAACCCGTCAAGTCCTACGCCCCCGGCTCCCCTGAGCGGGCCGAGCTCAAGGCCAGGCTGATCTCCATGGCCACCGAGCGGGTGGATATTCCGATCATCATCGGCGGCAAGGAGATCCGGACGGGCAAGACCGGGCGATCCGTGATGCCGTTTGACCATGGGCACGTGCTGGCCGACTACCACTTGGCGTCGCCCGAACATGTGCAGCAGGCGATTGATGCCGCCCTGGCCGCACGCAAGGAATGGGCGAACTGGCCGTGGGAGGATCGCGCGGCCGTCATTCTCAAAGCCGCCGAACTGCTGACCACCACCTGGAAGTCCACGCTCAACGCCGCCACGATGCTGGGACAGGCCAAGACGGTGTATCAGGCCGAGATCGACGCGGCGTGTGAACTCATCGACTTCTGGCGGTTCAACGCGCAGTATGCGCAGGACATTTACAGCGATCAGCCGGCCAACAGCCCCGGCATGTGGAACCAGCTGGAGTATCGCGGCCTCGAAGGGTTCATCTACGCGGTGTCGCCGTTCAACTTCACGGCGATCGGCGGCAACCTCTCGAGCGCGCCCGCGCTGATGGGCAACACCGTGGTGTGGAAGCCGGCGTCGACCGCGATGCTCAGCGGCTACTACATCATGAAAATTTTTGAGGCGGCCGGCATGCCGCCCGGCGTCATCAATTTTGTCCCAGGCCATGCGGCCGACGTGAGCAACGTCGTGTTGCACTCGCCGGATCTGGCCGGCATCCACTTCACCGGCAGCACCGCGGTGTTCCAGAGCATGTGGAAGACCGTGGGCGAGAACATCGCCAACTACAAGACCTATCCGCGCCTGGTGGGGGAAACCGGCGGCAAGGACTTCATCATCGCGCACCCGTCGGCGGACCCGGCGGCCATCGCCGTGGCGATCGTCCGCGGCGGCTTCGAATACCAGGGCCAGAAGTGTTCGGCGGCCAGCCGTGTGTATGTGCCGCAGTCGCTCTGGAGCGAAGTGCGTGACCGCACAATCGCGATGATGCGCGAGATCAAGATGGGTGATCCGCGCGACTTCCGCAACTTCATGAGCGCCGTGATCGACAAAAAGGCGTTTGACCGGATCGCCGGCTACATCGGCGATGCGAAGAAGGGCGCGAAGGTCCTGCAGGGGGGCGGGTGCGACGATTCGAAGGGCTACTTTGTCGAGCCGACCCTCATCGAAACAACCGATCCGTCGTACCGTCTGATGTGTGAAGAGATCTTCGGACCCGTGGTCACGACCTACGTGTATCCGGACGCCAAGTGGCACGAGACGCTCGAGATTCTCGACCGGACATCTCCCTACGCGTTGACCGGCGCCGTGTTTGCGACCGAGCGGTCGGCCGTGCGCGAGGCGACCAGTGCGCTGCGCAATGCCGCGGGCAACTTCTACATCAACGACAAGCCGACAGGCGCCGTGGTCGGACAGCAGCCGTTTGGCGGCGCACGCGCGTCGGGCACCAACGACAAGGCCGGCTCAAAGTCGAACCTGACGCGCTGGGTGAGCACCCGCACGATCAAAGAGACCTTCGTGTCGGCGACCGACTACAAATATCCGTTCATGGCCGGCGAATAACCGGCCGGCGTTCGGCCCGATTCCAGCGCGTGATGAGCGCGCTGGAATCGGCCAGATGCCGCAGCGCCAGATCCACCATCCCCGGATCACGCGTCACCCACAACAGACATCCCGCCGCTTCAATCGATCGATACCACGTGCGCAGGCCACGGCCGTTGTACGCCGCCCAGTTGGCAAAGGTGTGTGCCGCGAGGAATCGCCCGACAACTCTCGATGGCAGGTCGCCGGTGCCGGCCATCAGCGCTCGGTCAACATCGTTTCTCCACTCGGCCGGCACCGAGGACCGAACGTCCTCCACGTGGGCGTCCACATCGGAAGCTGATGGGCACCACGGGACAACTTCCGCAATCTGCGCAAGATCGAACGCGCGATGCACTGCGTCGACAAGGGGGGCCGACCCCGGGCGCCACACATGCAGCGCCTCCACCATCAGCGCAAGGCGGGGCAGGGCGGTGTCGGGATGTTCGCTGACCAGTGTCACCGTGCGCCGTTCGATCAGCCACCAACTCTCCCAATCGAGCAGGCACCGCGAGTGCAGGAGCGGAGGGACGTCAGGGGACGCCGCCAGCCCCACGTATTCCCCGTGCCGGGGAAACGCGACGGCGCGATCGCTGATGGTCACCGGCGCGTCGGGCCGGTCAAGCTGGCGGCGCGCCGTCGGGCAATAGTGCGACAACGTCACCGAGGTGCCGCGCGGATCGGTCACCGACTGTCGTGGAAATTGCCGGCACGAGAGCGGGATCGCGGCCTCGCCCAGCGCGCGTTGAATGCGGCAGCCGCCAGACGCGTGGGTGTCGTGAAAGACGCAGCGCCCATGCACACGCCCGAGCACAATGCCACCGTGCGGGCTCGCATCCAGTGCCGGCACTACGGTGGTGGTGGCGACCAGGTGTGACGTGTCCAGGGCCTGTGACACGGTCTTGACCAGTCTGGCCTCCACCGGAATGGGCCAGTTCGACGAACAACATCGTCCCGTGTGGGCACACGCGTAGTCGGCATGAAATGACAACACACGAACCGCACCTGGTGACGTGGACACGAACGATCAGCGATCGGTGGTCAGCGGTCGCAGCAGCGACTGGAGGAGTTCCATCCGCCATGATCCGTTCACGGGGTTGTGGTACCTGTACTCGGCCTCTTCGGGAAGGAGGTCACGACGATGACGCGCGGGTTCGAAGGAGGTGCCTTCATGCCACTCGTTGAACGTGTTGACGTAGGTGAGGAAAAATCCGCGGCGCGAGTTGTAGCGCGCGGGATCGGCCTGCAGCACCAGTGTGCGGTCAAACGACTCCAGCACGCGGGTGTAGGAGGCGGCCTGCGCGCGAATCCGCGAACTTTCGTCGTTCCAGTCCATTGCGGCGACCGGTGGTTCAAAGGGCAGGGGGATGTCACAGACGTGCCGGGGCACGATGGGCTGAAAGCCATCGAAGCCGCAATTGATGGCAAACGAAAACAGCAGGTTGTTGCCGCCGAAGTTGGTGGCGGCCGCGGCCCACGTGGTCGGCCGTACGTAGCTGTCGTAGATCGCCATTCCGTCAAACCCGGCGTCGCGCGTGCGCCCGACATCGAGCGAATCGGCGAGCAGGGTGATCCGATCAAACGTGGGCCGGAGGGCCGCGCGGAGCATCTCGTTCTGCTGCCGCCAGACGGAATCGGGCTGATAGTCGGGCACGGTCTGGAGCTGGCCCTTGCAGTCGATCACGGTCGGCGGCAGGATCGTCCTGAACCCCTTGATCACCGGCGCCGACGTCCCATCGGCGTTGTCCAGCAACAGGAAGTTGTCCCAGTTGCGCTTCTCCCCGTATTCGCGCACGACGTACAACACGTCATTGGCGAACGACAACGCGCGGTTGTCCGCGTACGGCTCCATGTGAAACGTCACATGGATGTCGTGGTCGCGCATGATGTCCATGATGAGCGGGGTCGTCCGGTCCTCAAACGACCCGCGCCCCCACCAGCTGATCGCAATGGCGCCGACGCCCATGTCGGCCATCCAGCGCGCATGTTGTTCAATGATCTTGGGATCCGCCGAGCTGTACGCGCCCAGTCGCGGCATCGTCGTCGCCGCGATGCCGTGGGGCGGCTCGTAGCCGGTTTCGCTCCAGTGCACATACGGATCGGTCTGGTACCAAGGGTAGTACTCAAAGACGAAGTGGCGTCGCAAGTGCGGAAACTGTGCGCGCAGCAGTTGGCCGGCTGAGGGCAACGGCAGGTGCAGTTCCCGTTCGCGCAGCACCGGTTCGAGAAAATCCGCATCAACGCTGCGCCCGAATCGCGCGGTCCGCGCGGATGCTGTCCGCCCCGCCGCGCCCACCGACGAATCACCGTGCCACTGCGCGGCAGGCACGGGGAAGCCCGCCGCACGTCTCGCTGCGGCATCAAGCGGCACGGGCGTCGTGGCTGGCGTCTGGTCAAAGCCCAGATGCATCAACGCCGCGCCGTTGGCCGCAGCCAAACCGGCCTTCAGAAGCGCGCGACGGGAGAGTCTGGACACCAGCACATTCTAGTGCCGAACTGCTATACTGCGATTCCCGCCGCCGGAGTGGCGAAACTGGCAGACGCGCGAGACTCAAAATCTTGTTCGCTTAACGGCGAGTGTGGGTTCGATTCCCTCCTCCGGCACCAATTTGTGATTAAACGCGGAGGGTAGATGGCCGGACTCATCTTGCGCTGGATCGCCAATGCGATCGCGATCTACATGGTGGCCTCGCTGCTGGAAGGCATGCGGGTGGACTCTGTGCAGGACGCCATCATTGCCGGCGCCGTCCTGGGCATCATCAACTCCATCGTCCGGCCCGTGCTCGTGCTGCTCACCCTGCCGGTCACCATTCTCACACTGGGCCTGTTTTATTTCGTCATCTCGGCGTTTTGTCTCTGGCTGACGTCGTGGTTCCTGGCCGGCTTTGAGGTCGGTGGGGCCTTCACCACGTTTGTCGCCGCGTTACTCGTGGGTTTTATCAGCGCGGTCATCACGAGCGTGCTGCAAGGGACCACGCAGCAGAAAAAAGGACGGTAGGTATGCGGATGCGAATGGTCGTGCTGGCAGTGGTGCTTGTCGGGGTCGCGTGGGGACCCGCAAGCGAGGTCGCTGAGGCGCAGCGCGGGCGGAAGGCCCAGATCGCCGAAGCCGATCTGCGGCAGTGGCTTACGTACCTGTCGTCGGACGCCCTCGAGGGCCGGCAGATCTTCACCGAAGGGTACGGTCTCGCGACGCAATACATCGCGGAGCGCCTCAAGGAGGCCGGCGTCAAACCCGGAGGCGACAACGGCACCTATTTCCAGTCCGTCAAACAACACGCCTACCGGATCACCAACAACTCGACGCTGACCGTCGAAGCGCCGGGCAAGGCGCCGGTGACCTTCAAACATGGCGAGGGCGTCACCTTTGCCTCCAACGTGGGCGGGCGACAGACGCTGACCTTTGAGGGCGTCGAATTTCTGGGGTACGGCCTCTCGGTCACCGAGCCGGCGCATGACGACTATGCCGGACGTGACGTCAAAGGCAAACTGGCCGTCTGGATGGGCACAGGCCCTTCAACGGTGCCGGCGGCCGGACGAGGTGGCGCGGCCGCACGGAACCGGTTTGCCATTGAAATCAAAGGCGCGCGCGCCGCCCTGAGTTTTGCTCCGGGGCCCGTGGCTCCAAGCCCCGCCCAGGACGCCCTGACCCAGGCACAGGCCGCGCTTCAGCAGGCCACCCTCGCAGTCACCCAGGCCCAGGCCGCTCTGGCGCAGGGCGCTGGGCGCGCCGGTGGCCGAGGCGGACGGGCCGGTGGTCGCGGTCAGGCACCAGTGGTGCCCGCCGACCTGACCTCCGTGCAGAGGGTGGACAATCCTGTGCCGCCACAGATCACGGCGGACGAACGCGTATTCGACGCACTGCTGGCAGCAGCGCCCTCAACTTTCGCGCAACTGCGCACAGCCGCCGACGCCGGGGAGGCGCTTCCCACGTTCACACTGCCGGGCGTGAAGGTCACCGTCGACATCAACGCGACGTACGCCGTCATCGAAACGCGCCTGACCAAGAACGTGGTGGGCCTGGTGGAAGGACGCGACCCCGCCCTCAAGTCGACGTACGTGCTGTTCGGGGCGCACCTCGATCATGTGGGGTATCGCACCTCCGCGGCTGCGCTCGGCGGCCGAGGCGGGGCAGCGGCGACCGCGACGTCAGGTCCGCCCGACCTCATCTTCAACGGTGCTGATGACGACGGGTCCGGGTCGACGGGGATGCTCGGGATCGCCAAGGCATTTGCCCAGGGTCCCAAGCCCAAGCGGTCGGTCATCTTCGTCTGGCATACGGGCGAAGAGGGCGGCCTTCAAGGATCGAGATTCATGGCCGATTTTCCGACCGTGCCGCTCGACGCCGTACAGGCCCAGTTCAACATCGACATGATTGGTCGTAACCGCGACAACAACCCGTCCGAGGCCAGCACCGTGTATGTCATCGGCGCGGACCGGATTTCGACCGACCTTCACAACGTCGTGGTTGAGGCGAACCTGGCGACGGCCGAACCGCTCGCGCTCAACTACGAATACAACGACCCCCGCGACCCAAACAGCTTCTACACGCGTTCGGATCACTACAGCTACGCGTCCAAGGGCATCCCGGTCGCCTTCTTCTTTACCGGCACCCATCCCGACTATCACGGGGCAGACGATGAGGTGGACAAGATCATTTTCCCGAAGCTCCAGCGGGTGGCGCAGATGGTCTATGAGGCCGGGTTCATGGTCGCTGAGCGGGACGCCCCCCTGGTCCGGGACAATCTCGGACCGCAGGCCGGCAAGGGCCACGCGGGCAAGATCGTGAAGTAGGATGGCTGTAAGTTATTGAAATATAGGAATTTGTAGCCTTTGTCGTTGCTGGTTACGCTTCTGTCGGTTATACTGACTTCTCGCTCTTTTAATAACCGGGGGGCACGTGGCATTCGAGATTGGCGACAAGGTCATCTACCCAAATCATGGGCTCGGCATCGTCGAGCGCATTGAAACAAAGACCATCATGGGCACCACGTGCGGCTTTTACCAGCTGCGCATGGCCAATGAAACTACCGTGTTCGTGCCCGTCGACAACGTCGACGGCGTCGGCTTGCGTCGGGCGATCACGGACGATGAAGTCCAGCGGCTGTTTGACTTGCTCGGCGACGGCAAGATTGAGAGTCATCAGAACTGGAAGGGCCGGTTCAAGGACAATTCCGACCGCATGCGGACGGGATCCATCTATGACGTGGTCGAGGTGCTCAAGAGCTTGAGCCACTTGGCCAAGTCCAAGAGTCTGTCGTTTCGCGAGAAGCGGATGCTGGATCGCGCCAAGTTCCTGGTGGTCTCGGAGATTTCCGAGGTGATGGGGGAGAAGGTGCCCGTGGTGGACGAACGCGTGGATTCGTCGCTCGAGCAGTGTTTCAGTACCCAGGCGCGCAACGAGGCCCGGTCCAAAGCGGCCAAGGCCACGCGTGCCAGCAAGGCCACGGCGGCGGCTCCACCCGCGCCTGCCGAGCCGACAGCCCGTCCTGCGCGCGCGGCTCGCGCGTTGTAGGTTCACTTCTTCGTTCTCCTTGATTCCCACGCTTATCGCAGCAGTGCGGACCCTGGCCACCTTGGCCGGGGTCTCACTGTATGTGCTGCTCGTGGCGCCCCCGAGTCTGCTCTGGACAGTCCTGAGCCGGGACGTGCGGTTCCTGTACGTCTGCGGAGGCGGCGGTGTCCGCCTGGGATTGTGGCTGGCCGGCATCAAGGTCGTGATGCGGGGCGAGCAACACATCCAGCGCGCGACCTCCGCGGTGTATGCCGCCAACCACGCCAGCAACATTGAGCCGCCCGTACTGTTCCATGCGCTGCGGTCGCTGTATCCGCAGGTGGCGGTCCTCTACAAAGCGGAACTTCGCAAGATTCCGCTGCTGGTGTGGGTGTTTGACTGCGCTGGATTTGTGCCGCTTGAGCGCGCCAATCCCGGGCAGAGCCTGCCGGCCGTCAACCGCGCGTCAGATGCGCTCAAGGCCGGCAAGTCGTTCATGATTTTTCCGGAAGGGACGCGCAGCAAAACCGGCGCGTTGTTGCCCTTCAAAAAGGGCGGCTTCGTGATGGCGATTGCCGCACAGGTGCCGGTGGTGCCTGTCGCGATCAGCGGCGCCAGACAGGCCATGCGCAAGGGCAGTCCCCTTGTGTGGCCAACGACGGTCACCGTCGAGTTTGCGCCGCCGGTCCCGACCACCGGGTTGCTCTTCACACAGCGTGACGAGGTGATCACGCAGGTGCGAGCCGCGCTTGAAGCGCGGCTGACCACTTAAGTCTTCCGAGCTTTTTCACAGGGAGGCGCGGAGTCCTGACAGTCTTTTTAATGTGGTGAGGGCTGGGTGCCCCCAGGCCCTGCGTCCCCCAGATCCTCTGTGCCTCCGGGCCTCCCTGTGAATCCAAGACAAACAAGAACTATCGCCCGAGATTGCCTGTCGTCGTGAATCTCAAGGTGGTGCCGGCAAACGGCACGCCGTCTGCGGATACGACGCCAGTGCCAAGGTCGACGATCACCTCGGCGCCCGGCGCCAGCGGCCCAGAGAAGCGAATCTCAATCGCCATCGGCGCGGGACGATACGCCACGGTGAACTCCGGGACGGCCAGGGATGGATTCTGGGCGTAGTGCACACGCACCTGACCATCAAACGTCGCTTGCCGCATCGGTCGAGAGAACTGAAAGCGCACGATCACGTCACGGGCGATGCCCGTCTCTCCCTGCGTCGGTGCCGCAAACACCACCTCGGGCGGCGGCAGGGGGGCGGCAGCCGGTTCCGCGGCCTCCGCCTGATCCTGTTCGGCGGTGGTCTGGCGAATTCGCTCGGCGATCACCACGGGCAGGTCGTCGCGAATTTCCACCCGTCCGCTCACCTCCAGCCATCGGCCCGTGTGGGCGCGATTGGTGGTACTGAGATCGAAGCCGTCCCCACGGGGACGCCGGCCGAGGATCCACACCGCCGCGTCGGCTGACTGCAGCACAAAGTCCCACTGGCTTTCCCTCGGCCAGGCCGGCGCATCGCCAAACAGGTTGCGCCCACGAAAGCGGCCGCGCAGGGTGACGTCGCGCCCTGCAAAACGCCCCGGGTTGAGGGCGACGGCGCGCAGCGACGCGTCGTTGTCAGCCGGGGCGTCCGACCACGTGGCTCCGGTGAGGACAAACAACGCTTCCCTGGACGGCCACCGGTCGCCTGCGACGCTTGTAATGATCGCGGGGAGATTCAGCGGGCCGAGGCGGGAGTCGTCGGACGCAAACCGCCCGATGTCGAACAGGCGGCCGCGGAACTCCTGTGCCCGCTCCGACGGCTGCCCCGAACGCGGTGCAATCACAAACGCCTTGGGCGCCTCGACCGGGAGCCCAATTTGCGCACCGTTGGCCAGCGGCACGGGAGTCCCCACCAGCGAGATCGCCTTGTCATGGAAAAAGACCGGATACCGCAACACCGCCTGCAGCGTGGTCGCCACACGTGCCATGACCTGCCCATCCGCCGACGAGGCGAGCAGAGCAAGGGCACCAACCACGACAAGACACACGTGCCTGAGCGACATAGGCCCGATGTTACCCCGGTACGGGCGAAGCCTGAGCGAAGTCGAAGGGCTAGCCCTGAGCGAAGCCGAAGGATAGAATTCCATGCGTGTGACGAGTCGGAACAAAGTCCGCACCGGAGGGGAGCAGGTCTCGGAACTGACGGCGGGGCGTCTGTCCGTGTATCTGCGTTGCTTGAACACACTCGATGCTGCGGGCGTCAAGACGGTGTCCTCACGCACGCTGGCGGAGCAGTTTCACCTCAACGCCGCGCAGATCCGCAAGGACCTGGCGTACTTCGGCGAATTCGGCGTGCGCGGTGTCGGGTACTACGTCCGTGAACTGAAGCGTCACCTCCGCGTCATTCTTGGCCTCGATCGCACCGTGCGCGTGGCCATCCTCGGCGCCGGCAACCTGGGGCTCGCGCTGGCCGACTATCCGGGCTTTCGACAGGAAGGTTTCGAAATCGCCGCCTTGTTTGATGCGGAGCGCACCAAGGTCGGACGCAAGTCCCGAGGGGGCGTCCGCATCCTCGACATGGGCGAGTTCCGCAAGATCGTCAAACGTGAATCGATCGACATCGTGGTCCTGGCCGTGCCCGCGTCGGCGGCACAGGAGGTGACCAACGTCGCGGTGGCCGCCGGCATTCGCGCGATCTTGAACTTCTCCCCAGGTACGTTGAAGGTGCCGCCTGGCGTGAAACTCAAAAACGTCGATCTCACCGTGTCACTCGAGAGTCTGTCGTTTTTCCTCGCTCGGGGAGAATCGGGCGATGGCGAAGCGGAGTAAGAGCCCGGCGCTCTCCCACGTCGATGCGAAGGGTCGCATCGCGATGGTGGACGTGGGCGACAAGCCCGCCACGGAACGTCAGGCGCTCGCTGCGGCGGAGATTCACATGAGCCCCGCAGCCGTACGTGCGATTCGATCGGGCGCCGTCAAAAAAGGCGACCCGCTGCAGGCCGCGCGCCTGGCCGGCATCATGGCCGCCAAACGCACCTCCGAGTTGATTCCGCTCTGCCATCCACTCGCGCTGACCCATGTGGACGTCACCCTGACACCCCGGCGCTGGGGCTACCGCATTGAGGCGACCGTGCGCACCACCGGGCAGACGGGCGTCGAGATGGAAGCGCTGACGGCGGTGTCTGTCGCCGCGTTGACGGTCTACGACATGGTGAAGGCCGTGGACAAGGCCATGGAAATTACAGGGATCTGCCTGCTCGAGAAACGCGGCGGCCGGAGCGGCGTCTATCGTAGACTGCTTCTGTCTCTTATACACATCTCCGAGCCCACGAGACTAAGGCGAATCTCGTAT
>ENA-ORBV01003086-ORBV01003086.1-microbial-mat-metagenome-genome-assembly--contig:-NODE-3086-length-34025-cov-10.049546_pt1 | contig 34025 bp, 23 predicted proteins | sample MGYA00237777_ERZ505514 | MGnify/ENA primary metagenome ERZ505514 (study PRJEB26160, sample SAMN06269048) | microbial mat metagenome | isolation source: Oligotrophic lake microbial mat | place... | reverse complement strand
GCGTTTGACCTCGCGAACGTGACCGGCACGGTCGTCCGCTTTTCGAACAACGTCGGTGGCAATATTTTTGCCGAGCTGTTTGATGTGGCCGGACCGGGCCGAACCAGGACGACGCCCGCGACCGTGGCCAACTTTCTGGCGTACGTGGATGCGGGGCGGTACACGAACACCGTCTTTCACCGATCGGCGGCGGACTTCGTCGTGCAGGCCGGTGGCTTTACCGTCACACAATCGGGCGTCAACATCCTCGACGCGATCCCGCAGTTCCCGGCTGTCGTCAACGAGCCGGGCAACACGAACATCCGCGGCACGCTGGCGATGGCAAAGCTGGGGAGCGATCCGAATAGCGCCACCAACCAGTTCTTCTTCAACCTCGGCGACAACTCCGGCAATCTCGACGCCCAGAACGGCGGCTTTACGGCATTTGCTCGCGTGCTCGGGAGTGGCATGACGGTGGTCGATGCGATCGCGGCCGTGCCGCGGTTCAACTTCGGCACTCCGTTCGACGAGCTGCCGGCGATCGGCCTGACCGATACATCGGCCATCACCCGCCAGAACCTCGTCACGATCCCCGGCGTCGCGCGCGTCGGCGAGCTCGTGTTCACCGCGACGTCGAGCAATTCGTCGCTTGCGGCGGCCACAGTCAGCTCGGACGGCAAGCTCTCGATCGCGTATGCCCCATCGACCGGGGGCGTGGCCACGATCACGGTGCGGGCGGCCTCGGTCTTTGATGCAACCGATTTCACCGAGGAGCAGTTCACGGTCACGGTCTCAGGACCTCAGCCCGACCCAGACCCGCAGCCGGATCCAGACCCCGAGCCAGATCCCGACCCACAACCCGATCCCGATCCGCCGACACCGCCTCCAGCACCGCTCCCGTCGATCCTCGTCACCGGTTCCGACATCGGCGCGGCGAGCCAGCCGTGGGTGACCGTGATCGACCCGACAAGCGGCGCGGTCTTCTCCCGATTCCTCGCCTACGAGCAAACGTTCCGCGGCGGCGTCCGCGTCGCTGTGGGCGACGTCGTGGGGGATGGCACCGAGCAGATCATTGCGGCGCCGGGCCCTGGCCGCGTGGGTGAGATCCGCGTCTTCCGTCAGGACGGCACGGAGCTTCCTGCCTACCGCTCGCTTCCTTTCACCGCGGCATACCGTGGCGGTGTCGAAGTGGCGGTCGGTGACATCAATGGCGACAGCGTGGCCGATATCGTGGCAGCAGCATCCCGAGGCCCGGGTCTCGTGACCGCGTACTTTGTGACGCCGGACGCGGCGGACCCTGTGCCCGATGCGCCGAGCCGGTCGTTCCAGGCGTTCCCGAGTTGGTACCGCGGTGGGGCGACGGTGGCCACGGCCGACATCGGCACGTTTGCCGGGGGGAGCGTCGTCAATGCGACTGCCGCCGACGGCAAGATGGAAGTTGTCGTAGCAAGCGGCGTCGGTTTGCCACCGCAGGTCCGTGTCTATGATCTTTCAGTGGGAGCACGTGTCGTTCAGACCATCACGCCTTTCTCCCCGGCATTCCGCGGCGGCCTCTCGGTGTCGTCGGCTCGGTATGACGCCGACCCGCTCGACGACATCATCGTGTCCGGCGGTTTTGGATCGGGCTCGCGAATCGAGGTGTATGCCGGCCGTGGCACGCCTGGCAGTGGGGGTCTCCTCGCAACGAGGCAGGCCTTCGCCGCGCTCGGCCGAGCCAACGTGCCCGTCTTCGCCGCCGCTCTCCCGCATCCGCTCACCGGGCGGTTTGAATCGCTGGCCGTGGTCCAGGGGATCAGCCGCGGTCAGGGCGTCCGCCGCCTCGGCGTGGCTGTGTCTGGCGACACCTCGCTTGTCGACCTCTCCGGCCCGCTTCGCATCGCCGCCTCGCGGCCCGACTAAGGCGTCCGCGCCGCCCCAGGCCGCGACCGAAAACCCTGTCACGCCCGAGCCCTGGAAGGAACGACTCGATGCTCCACGCCCTCAATCGCCGCGAGATGTTCGGGCTCAGCGGTCGGTCGTTGCTGGCCAGTTGGCTGGCCATCCACGCCCACCGAGCCGGGTTTGCGGCCGACTCTGCCGAAACACTCATGCAGGACTGGGCCCGCCGGTTAGACGATGTATCGCGACGGCTTACCGAACGAAAAATTTCCCCGCTTGAATGGCAGGAGGCCGTCGACACGCTCTATCGATCGGTGCCCATGGAATCGCTCCTCGCCATGATCGACTTCCGCCGCCTCGCCGATCAGCTCACGGCCCGCGATCTCGGCAAGAAGGGGGAAATCTTCGCCGACATCTCGCTCGGACCAATTCCCAAGACGTCCCGTGAGTCCGACAGCGTCTCGGCCATCGTGAAGGTGGCCCATGTGAAGAAGGGGCGGAGCATCCCGCCGCATGGGCACAGCAGCATGGTCTCGGCGTTCCTGTGTGTTTCTGGCGAATTCGACGTGCGGCTCTATGATCGGATCGACGAAGTCGGAGACGACATGATCGTGCGGCAATCGGTCGATCAGAAGAACGCCGGCCCCGGAAGCTGGTCGAGCATCTCGGACTACCGCGACAACGTCCACTGGCTCACCGCCAAGTCGGACGACTGTTTTCTATTTACCTGCAAGCTCATCCGACTCGAGCCCGACCGTGAGTTTCACGGGCGGATCAATCTCAACATGCGGGACGCCAAGCCACTGGGAAAGAGCACCTGGCGGGCCGCCAAGATTTCGGGGCTGGAGTCGTCCCAAATCCATTAGCCGCAGCGGGGCTCATGGCACCGTGGATGCGACGGGCTCAACGACCGTCCTCTGCGTAGACGCCCACCCGCTTGTCTGTCTTGTCGTAAATCTCCACGATGCCGGTGCCATCGTCGGTGGCCGCAGCAACCACGGCCCGCTCGCCCCCCTTGCTGTGCACGCCCACGAAGCCGTCGCCGCGCTCGTTCGAGGCCAGGTATGCGGTCTGTTTGCCAGCCGCATTGAAAACCTCCACCATACCGTCGCCGCGGCCGTTCGAGCCGAGCGACGTGGCCATGGTTCCCGCCTTGTTATTCAGGCCCACCTGCCCATCGCCCCGGTCGTTGGCTGTCATAAAGCAGGCCTGCTTGCCGGCTGCATTGACCACTTCGACGATGCCGTCGCCGCGATCATTCGAGGCCATCACGGCGCTCGTTTGTTCGTTTTTGTTGTACACACCGATCCATCCTTCATTGCGCGTGTTCCGGCCGATCCAGACCAGTCGCTTGCCGTCGCTGTTGAAGCTCTCGAAAAGCCCTTCGCCGTCCTTCCCGGAACCCAAGGCGATTCGCGGCTTGCCTGCGGAGCTGTTGACAACGACCTTCCCCGAACCGTCGTCGGCCAGTTTCAGCACGATCGCCACGGTGCCGTCTTGATTGACGATCTCGATCGCGCGGGCGCGAAGGACGTCAGTGACGGCGGGCGCTTCGGCCTTGGGAGACGGGGCTGATCCCGTCCCTTCGGGCTCTTCCGAAGAGTTGGCGGCCGCGACACCAATCAGGGCGATGACTCCGGCGGAGAGCAGGAAGGCAGATTGCTTCCAGCGCCGGTTGGAACGCTCAAGTCGGGCGAGACGGTCTTCGAGGGTCAGCATCGTAGGGTTCTCCAGGCAGCGGGGGATACATGCTCGAAGGTACCGTGGACGCGATCATGGCGTGGCAAGCACCTGCGAGAGTTTGTCCCACAGGACATACCCCGCCAGCACCGTCACGAAGATCACGATCCCACCCCCAAGAAGATTGGCGGCAGCGCCGTTGACGTGACTACCCATCCGCGCGCGGTTGTTGACCGCAATAAGCAAAAACACGGCCATGAGCGGCAGCAGGAGGCCATTGGCCACCTGGGCCACGAGGATCACCTCGGTTGGACTCGCACGCAGCGTGAGCGCGACCACCGTGCCACAGGCAAGGACGGCCATCCAGATCGCCCGGAATCGCCAGGATTTCAACTCCGCAGGCCAGCCAAATGTTCCCGAGAGGGCGTAGGCCGCGGCCAGCGGCGCCGTGACGGCGCTGGTCATCCCTGCCGCCAGCAGGCCGATCGCGAACAGGATCTTCGCCGCCGGCCCTCCCAATGCCGGTTCCAATTGCCGGGCCAGGTCCGCGGCGTTCTCAAAGCCTCCCTTCCCGAAGAATGCGACGGCGGCCGTCGTGGTGATGGCGGCGGTGATCAGCCCACCGATCGTCACGGCAGTGAGCGTGTCGCGGCGCGACTCCCGAAGCGCCGTCGCCAAGGGAACCTCCGCCGTCCAGTTCTCGCGGACTGAGCTGGCATGCAGAAACAAGTTGTAGGGAACGATCGTGGTGCCGATGAGGGCGATGACCGTGGCGAGTCCGCCGGTGGGAATGCGCGGCGTGAAAAGGCCCTCGAGCATCGCGAATACGTCGGGACGGACGATGACCGCCGTCACGATGAAGACCGCGCTCATCACCACGACCATGGCAATGAGCCCTCGCTCAATCACTTTGTACATGCCCGAAAAGAGCAGCCCGAATGACGCCAGGCTGACGATGCCCACCCAGACAGGCAGTGGCCAGCCGGAGAGGACCTCCAGACCGACGGCGGCTCCCGTCAGGTTGCCCGTCTGGTACGCGGCGTTGCCGAAGCCGATCGCCAGAACGACGAGCATGGCCGAGACGATCTTCAGGCCCCGGGAACGAAAGGAGTCTTGAACCACTTCTCCCAGGCCCTGCCGAGTGACCAGTCCGAGCCGGGCGGCCATTTCCTGCAACACGATCGTCGCAAACACGGAGAACAGGATCGTCCACAAGAGCGCGAAGCCGAAGCTCGCGCCGGCGCGGGACGCCGTCATGACGCTGCCTGGCCCAATAAAGGCCGCGGTCACCATCAACCCCGGCCCAAACGATCGTCGCCCGCCCATGACCAAGGCCCTCGGAGTGTCGTTCACCGCCTGCCTTCAGCCGCCCGAAAAACCCCAACCCCGTCGGGTTGTACCACGATTCGGTTCGCCCAGTGATGGGGGTGCGTTCGACGACCCGCAGGCCACGCCGCTTGCTCGCAAGTGCACAAGCTCGCAAGTGCACAAGTATGTACAGTCATGTACAGAACAGGGCCGTGCCACGCTCAGGTGGCGGTGGCGGCATGCTGCCAGCAGAGGCGTTCGGTATGAAAACGGTTTCGTTTACTGACTTTCGTTCGCGGGCTTCGGCTCTCCTCGATGCCGTCGAGCGCGGGGAGACGTTGGTAGTGCTGCGGCATGGCAAGCCGGTCGCTGAGATCCATCCGGTCGGCGAGGCACAGCCGCGGCCACCGTCGTGGCGCCGCCCAGGTCCGCGGCTGGCAAGCCGCGGGGCCGAACTGGCGTCCGCGATTCTCAAAGAGCGATCTCGTGAAGACGTTTTTTGACTCGTCGGCGTTTGCCAAGCGGTACGTCGAGGAGACGGGAAGCGACGATGTCGAGGCCGCCGTGCGGGCGGCGACCGATCTCGGTCTCTGCGTCATCTGCGTGCCGGAAATCCTCTCCGCCCTGAATCGCCGGTTCCGGGAGCGTCGGCTCGAGCGACGTGCCTATACGCTCGTCACACGGCATCTCCTCGAGGATGTGGTCGATGCAGCGATCATCGATCTGACCCCGGCCGTGATTGCCGAGACGGTAGGCTTGCTCGAGGCATCCATACTCCGCGCCGCCGACGCCATGCACGTGGCGGCGGCGAAGGTATGGGAAGCCGATCTCTTCGTCTCGGCGGATCGCCGTCAACTCGCCGCGGCCCGTAAGTGTGGACTGCGGGTCAAGGCAGTATCATGAGGCCTGCCCGCGGGCTCCTCACCAACTCATGGGTGGTCACTGTTTTTCGCATGGTCGTTTCACTTTTCATTCCCTGCTTCGTGGACCAGCTCGTGCCGAAGGTCGGCCTGGCGGTCGCGACCGTCCTCGAACGGCTCGGGCACACCGTGGAGTTTCGCGCCGCCCAAACCTGCTGCGGCCAGCCAGCCTTCAACGCGGGCTACTGGGATGACGCCCGCAGCGTGGCCCGGCACGCGCTCGACGTGTTTCGCGATGCCGAGGTGGTCGTGGGGCCGAGCGGCTCGTGCGTCGCCATGATGCGGGTGTTTTATCCCCAGCTCTTTGCGGGCACGCCGGATGAGACCGCGGCGCTCGACCTCGCGAGCCGCACATTCGAGTTCAGCGAGTTCTTGGTGAAGAAACTCGGTGTGACCGATGTGGGCGCCTCGTTTCCCCATCGCGTGACCTACCACGACGGCTGCCACGGCCTCCGCGAGCTGCGGGTGCGCGAGGAGCCGCGGGCGCTGCTGCGTGCCGTCCGCGGCCTCGATCTCGTCGAGTGCGACGAACCCGAAAGCTGCTGCGGCTTCGGCGGCCTCTTCAGCGTTAAGTTCCCGATGGTGTCGACGGCGATGGCCGAAGTGAAAGGGGGCTCGCTCGAACGCACGGAGTGCGACTACATCGTCTCAAGCGACCCCTCCTGCCAGCTCCAGCTCGACGGCTGGCTTTCCAAGAACGGCAAGAAGCTGCGGACGATTCATCTCGCCGAAATCCTCGCCGGCACCTGACCTCGCCGGAAACACGCGCTCCCAATGCGATTGCAGTTCTATTCGGAACGACGAATGAACGTCGAGGAGACCTACAATGACACGCACCGCTCCCTATGGGATCCTGGCTGTTTGCTTCCTGTTGCCGGTACCCGCGCCGGCAGGCGACGAACGGGCCAACGTTGGTATCGACGACGCATCTCGCGTCGCTCGTGATCCGCGAGGGGTTACCCGTGCCGTAGAGCCGGCGCTGTTTGCAAGCGAAGCCAGGATGGCGAAGCGCGGCACACTCCGAGTGAACGGTGGCCACGATGGCCACCACGAACGTCCGGCGACGCGGCACGGGTAACCCCGAGCCCCCACGCTCAACGTTGCTTCAATCCCACTCGCGCAGGATCAATGCTTGTGGGGGAAGCGATCGCAGGGCTATCCTCTGTCCATGATCGCTCCCACGCCAGGCGGCTCGACTGCCCACACGCCCGAGGGCCACGCTCCGGCGGCGGCGTCGGCAAAAAAACAGTTTCTGCACGACGCTGCGGAGCATGTTCGCGACACGGGGCGCCGGGCGTTTGTCCGCAAGGCGCTCAGCGGCTACTACGTCAGCCGTGACACGCAGAAGGCACGCTACCGCGACTGGGAACACGCCCGCGATGCCGCAAGCCTCGCCAAGTGGTCGGCGGTCAACCAGCTCGACACGCTCCTGCCGAAATTTGTGGCGAACTTCGAGGCCAATGGGGGCCAGGTGCACTGGGCCAGAAACGGCGAAGAGGCACGCGAAATCATCCTTGGGCTGCTCAAAAACGCCAACGCCCGCGCGGTCATCAAGAGCAAGTGCATGACCAGCGAAGAGATTCATTTGAACGCCGCCATGGAGGCCGACGGCTACGGCGTCGTGGAGAGCGACCTCGGCGAGTTCATCCAGCAGTTGCGTGGCGAGCCTCCCTATCACTTCGTGTTCCCCTGCATGCACGTCCGCCGCGACGAGATCAGCGACCTCTTCGGCAAACACCTCGGGACAGCACCCACCGACAGTCCCGAAGAGCTCACGATGATCGCCCGTAAACACCTGCGGCGGCTCTACGTCGAGGCCGATGTCGGGATCACTGGGGCCAATTTTCTTGTGGCCGAGACCGGGCAGATCTCGATCACCGAGAACGAGGGGAACGCCCGGCTCACCGTGGCGCTCCCGCGGATGCACATCGCGATCTCAGGGATTGAGAAGGTGGTGGAGCATCTCGATGACCTGGCCGTGCTCCTGCCGATGCTCGCGACGGCCGGGGCTGGCCAGCCGATGACTTGCTACAACACGCTCTACGCGGGGCCACGCCGCGAGGGGGAGTGCGACGGGCCGGAGGAGATGCACCTGGTGCTCCTCGACAACGCCCGCACCGCGCTGCTGGCCGACCCCGAGCAGCGCGACGCGCTGCACTGCATCCGCTGCGGGGCGTGCTTGAACGTCTGCCCCATCTTCAAGAACGTCGGCGGTTTCACCTACGGCACGACCTACCAGGGGCCGATCGGCAGCGTCATCACGCCCCATCTGCGGGGCCTTGCCGACTGGAATCACCTCTCCGCGGCAAGCTCGCTGTGCGGCGCCTGCACCGACGTCTGCCCGGTGCGGATTGACATCCACCATCACCTTCTCCACAACCGCCGCAACGCCGCCAGCACGAGCCCATCGTGGCTCGAAAAGCAGGGTCAACGTTTCTTTGCGTTTGTGGCCCGGCGTCCGTGGCTTTTTGCCCTCTGCGGCTGGCTCGGTCGCAAGACCCTTCCCTTGGCAAAAGCACTCAGGCCGCCGCCGCTCTCGGCATGGCTTGCCACGCGGGACCTGCCGCCGGCCCCTGAAAAAAGCTTTCGGGCGGCCTGGAAAGCTCGGCAGCGATGACCGGTGCTGCTTCAGGAAAGCATGACAACGCTGCGGCCCGCGCGACGATTCTTGCGCGGGTCCGCGAGGCACTCCGCATTCCGGCGCCGATGCCGCATCTGGCAGGCCACGAGAGTGAGCCAGCCGCCGACGGAGCGGGCCGGCCCGCGCTCACCATCCTGCCGTCGGAAGCGGCCAGGCCATGGCTGCCTGACGGCGGCAACACGCCCGAGGCGAGCCTCGCGCTCCTGGAGGAGAATCTCCAAAAGCTCCGCGCGACCTGCGTGCGCGTGGGCGACCTTGCTGCGGCAGCCGACTATCTCGCGGGCCTCGTCCGTGAGAAGGACTGGCAGCGTGTGGCATGGCATGCCCATCCGCTCGTCGAGGCTGTCCTGGCCGGCGTTCCCTGTGCCACCTACCGCGTCGACGCCCCGGAAACACCCTTCGACAAAAACGCCCTCGAGGCCTGCGACGCTGGGATCACGTGCTGCGAATGCCTCGTCGCCCAGACAGGCTCGATCCTCGTGGCGAGCTCCACGTGCGGTGGCCGCGCCCTCTCTATCCTGCCCCACGCCCACGTCGTCATCGCCACGATCGACCAGCTTCTCCCCACGCTCGCCGAGGCGCTTGACGGCGCGCGGCAGCGACATGGCGGCCGTCTGCCGAGCATGCTCTCCTTCATCACCGGCCCGAGCCGCACGGGCGACATCGAGCGGATTCTGGTGCTGGGCGCCCACGGGCCCAAAGAGCTGTTTGTGATCCTCGTGGGCTGAGGGCGTCACCGGCGGCACAACCGGATTCTTCGGTCGAAAAGCGGCGCGGCTGAGTTTTCCGGTCCGGAAAGCACGATCTTCTGAGGGAAGTTTACCGGCAGCGCAAGCCTTTTCGGTTCCGTTGACCCTCTCATGGTCGCGGCCGGAGGGGAATGCCGGTGACCTTCTTGCCAGCGTCTGGTCACAAGAGCGATTCCGCTCGTACGTCGTCAGGCCTGGCACAGAGTTTCGCGAAACGGTTGATGCTTGTCCTTTCCCCTCTGGAGGTTTCTGTGAAGAAGTTTTTTGCGTCGAAATTCCTGCCGTGGGTGGCGGCTGCTGGCGTGTGCGTCGGCGGCACGTTCGTCCGCGGTGAGGATTCCCCTACGCTCGCTGATGGCTCGGTGCTCGCCGCCAAAGCCGGTGAAGCTGCCCCGTCCGATGCGTGCATGCGGACGGTGAAGGTGTGGAAGTGTGTTCCCGAGATCCGCGAGGTCGAATCGACCGAGTGGACGACCGAAGTCCGTGAGCGGACCTGCACGGTCAAGACGAAGGTACCGCGGATCGAAGAGAAGACCCGCTCGTACACCGTGATGGTGCCGGAAAAGCGGACGAAGACGGTCGAGTACACCGTCAACGTCATGGTTCCCGAGACCAAGACGATCGAGTACAAGGTCAACGTGCCCTACACCGAAGAGGTCGAGAAGTCCTACACGGTGATGGTGCCTGTCAAGGAAGAGAAGACCTGCACCTACAAGGTGATGGTCCCCTACACCGAAGAGCGTTCGGCCAGCTACACGGTCATGGTTCCCTACACCGAAGAGGTCGAGCAGACCTACAAGGTGATGGTTCCCTACACCGAAGAGATGACCGGCCACCGGACGGTCAAGAAGTGCGTGCCCGTCAAGAGCATGAAGACGGTCACCTGCCGTGGCGGTCACTGGGTGACGGAGGCCAAGGAGATCTCGGCCAATGGCAAGTACGACGCTGAAGGCAACCCGTGCTGCCCGAAGGTGGTCTGCTGTCGCAAGTGGGTTCCCACCTGCGAGACCAAGGAGATCGAGGTCACGTCGTGGAAGACGGAGTGCGAGCAGGTGCCCTTCACCTACTGCGTCCGGAAGTGCCGCTGCGAAGACCGGACACGCACGATCTGCGTGAAGAAGTGCCGTTGTGAAGAGCGGACCCGGAAGTACTGCGTCACGTGTCACCGCTGTGAGGAGCGGACGCGGAACTACTGTGTCACGAAGATGGTGCCCGAGGTTCGGACCTGCAAGCACTGCGTCAAGAAGTGCCGCTGCGAGACCCGCACCCGCGAGGTGACCTGCTGCAAGTGCGTCCCCGAGGTTCGTACCCGCGAGTGCTGCTACACGGTGATGGTGCCGGTCCAGAAGACCGAGACCTACTCCGTGTGCTGCTGCGACATCGTCGAGGTGCAGAAGACAGAGTCGTATGTGGTCCGCGTGCCCAAGACGGTCACGAAGAAGATCTGCGTGCAGGTCAAGAAGTGCGTCGAAGAGCAGGTTCCCTGCTGCTGCAAGTGATGCCTTCGGGCCGTAATTGATGTGTCATGAACGCAGCGGGCCGGGTGGGAAACCACCCGGCCCGCAAGCGTTCGTAGCCGCTCCGCTCGCGACGGTACAATCCTGGGTCCATTGCACTGAGGGCCACACCATGAGATCTCCAGGAGCACACACGATGCGTTTTATGACCGGATGGATGGCACTGGCAGCGATTGCCCTGACTGGCCTCGCTCACGCAGACGATGACGGCACCGCACCCCCCGACATGTCGAAGCCGGTGCAGGTGTTCATCCTCATGGGCCAGTCCAATATGGTCGGCATGGGCAAGATCGCGGCCGGCGGAAAAGGGGGTGCCGAAGGCTCCTTGGAACAGGCGGTGAAGGAAAAGAAAAAATATCCCTACCTCGTGGACACGGCCGGGAACTGGGCCGAGCGAAAGGACGTTCGCTTCGTGCGGGTCATGTCCGGCAAAGGCCCTGGCGGCATGCAGCTGTTCAACAACGAATGGATGACGGTCGCGAAGTGCAAGACCATCGGGCCGGAGTTCGGCATCGCGCACGAGCTCGGGAATGCAACCGATTCGCCGATCATGATCCTCAAGAGCTGCATCGGGAATCGCAGCCTTGGCTGGGATCTCTTGCCCCCTGGCAGCGAGCCGTACCAGTTTGGCGGCAAAATGGAGCCCGGCTACCTCGGCACACCCGAGAACCCCAAGGGCACCGGCACGAAACCGGCCGAAGGCTGGTATGCCGGCAAGCAGTACGACGACGACGTTTCCTTCGCGAAGCGGGTGCTCTCCGAACCGAATACCTATTTTCCCGGAGCGAAGGGTTTTGAAGTCACAGGCTTCTTCTTCTGGCAGGGTGAGAAGGACGCCGGCAGTGCCGCTCATGCGACCTTCTACGAGCAGAATCTCGTCCGGTTTATCAAGCAGCTCCGAGCCGATTTCAAGGCGCCGAACGCGAAGTTCGTCCTTGCCACCATGGGTGAGTCTAAACAGGGTGGGGGCGGCAACGGGGGTCTCGTGCTCGGCGCCCAGATGGCGGTGGATAGCAGGAGCGGCAAGTATCCGGAGTTCAAGGGCAACGTGGGCACCGTCTACACCAACCCCATGGCACAGGGTGGCAGCGGCAATGCTCACTACGGTGGCAAGGCCGAGGTCTATATGGATGTGGGCGAAGCCATGGGTAAGACCATGCTCCAGCTCTTCGAGGCGAACGCAGGGCCGACGCCGAAAGGCCCCCGTGGCAAGCCTGCTCCCAAGAAAAAATGACCGCGTCGCGACCGTCGCCGCAGGCTGAATCGGCTGCTGGAGATTACACGCCCGACGGACGGGTCGAGTCCGACCCGCGGCGGCTTGTCCTCACAGAATCTGTCGCCAGCGGGTCGACCGGGCTCGTGGCCTCGAGAATGGCCGCGGTATCCCGGGTAATGGCCTCGTGCGCCCACCAGGCCACCACCAGCCCGACGAGCCCGGCCACGGTTAATAGCGCGAGTGCCGCCCGATCCGTCGAGCCACGGGCCAGCAGCAGGCCGAGTGTCCCCAGTGGCACGCCCCCGGCAATGAGCAGGTACCAGCCTGATCGAGTCGCGAGCCGCTCGACGGCGCGGGCCTCACCCTCCCCGAGCGGTTCGCCCGGCTCGATCGCCGCGGGATAGAACGACCGCAGCACGAGCAGCGTCGTGAAGAAAAACGGATAGGCCGCCGCCAGGAGCCCGCAGGCGAGTGGCGACTGCATGAAAAGCAGCGGCACTTCCTCTGGCAGCCGGCCGACCTGCCAGTGGAGCGCCGCCGGAAAGGCGAGGCCTGCGACGATCCATTCGGCCACACCGATCCAGGCCGCAGCATCGCCGAGCCAAAGCCCGTGGCGGCGGGCTCGGAGGCGGAGCAGCGAACCGCTCGCCGCATCGGCAGGAGGCGACCGAAGCCCCTGCGCGATCGGACGCGTGAAAAGCCACGCAAAGAACAACCCCATCGGAAACGCCACACCATTAATCCATGCGGTGGCGCGCTTGAACGCCACTTCGAGCGCCGGGAGCTGGCCGATGAGGGCGGGCTGCTGATAGAGGTCCACGAGCAGGCGATGGTTGTAGGCATAGTTGAAGACGCCCAGCGCCATGTTGGGCACGAGCACACAGGCTGCCACGGCCACGAACGGATGCCGCGTGGCGATGCTCTGCAGACCACGTCGGCGGCCAGCGAGGAGCCGGCGACTGCCTGGACGTGCCCAGGCGGCCAGCCGCGACGCCACCTTCGGCGGCATCGGCCGGTCGGCCGTCGCGATCGCCTGTAAGGCATGCCTCTAAAATCTCGACGAGCCCGGCTGCATCCCGCGCGACTTCCGGCAGGAGTGGATCAGGCGGCGGGCGTGGGTCGCGTCGAAGGCTTCAAGTTGCTCCGGCGACATGTACGCCAGACTCCCGCCGAAATAGGCAGCCAGGCTCGACGTCACCGAGGCCTCCACGAGCGGCAACCAATTCTGAATCTCCGCGGCGCGGCCTGGAAAGCGGTGGCAGGCGAGGCCCAGGTCGGCCGGCTCACCACGGCAGCGGGCCAGATGCAGCTCTTCATGGATGAGGTCGAGCGGAGGCTTGTCTGGTGGACCGAGATCCGGAAACTCGGCAACATAGGCTTCGAGTGGGCGGACGAGGCCAGCCCGTCCCCGCTCGTCCATGTCGAGCTTGATGAGCTCCACGAGGAGGAGATGGCGCAGGCGATCCCCCGCGGGAAGGTCGGCGGGAGAGGCGGCGACCTGGCCCCGGGCGGCGCGGGGCGGCAGGTGGTCGTTGATGCGGGGCTCGTCACCACGCTGCCAGGCCGCCGCAAAGGCCTCGAGCCTGGCGGCAATGGCCTCCCACGCGACGGATGTCGATTCGTTCGGCTCGTCCATGGTCCCAGCTCGGCTGACGCGTCCGCCGGCCAACATACAAGGCCGCGGGTTTCGCTGCTCGGGCACAACGGCCCGCTGCCTTCGGCTCCGTTGATCTGGCACACTCATGGGCGATGTCCGACGAGCCACCGATCCGCTGGGACGATCCCGAGGCCGTCGCCGCCTGTGTTGAAGGGCTCCGGCCCCGGCTGCTCGAGTTCATCGCCAGGCGGATGTCGGCGGCGCTGCGGCAGCGGATCGATCCAGACGACATCGTGCAGGAAGTGAGCCTCGCGGCCGTTCGCCCCGCCGGGGCCGCGCCGCTTGCCCGCAAGGCGTATGGCTGGCTCTGCCACGTGGCCGAGCAGCGGATCATCGACGCCCACCGGCGGCTCTTGGCCGCGGCGAAGCGGGGCGGTGGTCGCGTGGCCTCGATCGATGCGCTGGCCGGCGGCGACTCCACCGGCGCAGGCCTCGCGTCGATCCTGGCTGCGAGCATCACCTCACCGAGCATGGCCATGTCTCGCGAGGCGCGGGAGACGCGGCTTGCCACGGCGGTGGCCTCGCTCCCGGAGCCCCAACGTGAAGCGATTCACCTTCGGTATGTCGAGGGCCTCGCCACTCGCGACATCGCAGCCCGCCTGGGAAAGTCCGACGTCGCCATCCGCGTCATGCTCTCCCGCACGATTCGCACGCTCGAAGAACGCCTCAGCGCACCGTGAGGCGTTCTCGGTAGAGCCCACGGCGGACGCTCGCCACACACCAGATGATCGTGGCGGTGACGAGCAGGGCACAGACCACAAAGACGGGCAGCCCGCCGATGCCGGCGGATTCCTCGTGCCGCGCGAGGAGTGGCTCGAGATCGACCGCCGAGAGCCGCACCGCCTCGCGGCAGACAAGAAGGCCCGCGAGCATCGCGAGCCATGCCGCCGTGGCGAGCCAGGCAACGCGATCGGTGAGCCGGTCAGTGATCGCAGCCCGAATCCAGACTGCCGCCTGCACCATCGCGCCCCCAACCGCAAGCCATAGCCAACTTCCTGCGAGCGGCCCAGCCACGGCAGCACGGGCCGCCGGAGCAAGCGTGGTGGCATACCAGGCCACGAAAAGGGCAGTGAGGCCGAGGCCCGAGAGTGCCGTCACCGCCAGGCGACGAAGTGGGGAGAGGCCAAACACTGCCTGTGCCATGCCGCTTGGCTGATCGAACCGCTCACCGAGCAATCGCCCCTGCCACACAAGCTCGATCGCCAGCGAGACAAACGCGAGTGTGAACCAGGCGGCCAGCCGCGGCAGCAGGCCGGCGGGCGCAAACCCTGGCCCGTCTCCAGCCGCGAGTGGCAGCCAGGCAGCGCGGTCGAGCATCAAGAGATGGTTCTCGACCCAGCTTGCGGCGATGAACAGGAAGCCGGCAAGCGCGATCCAGGCCACCACGATCCGCCAGACCCAGGCCCGGCGGCCGATCCAGGACGATTTCTGAAGCGATTTCTGAAGCGATTTCTGAAGATAGAGGAGATAGAAGCAGGCCAGGAGCGCCGGCAGGATCGCCATCCAGCGATGCGAGAGGAGGAGGTTCGCCGTGTAGAACTCCTGCCTGTACAGGATCTGAATGAACAACAGCGGTGCCACGCCCGCCGTGATCGCGAGACCCGTGGCAAACGGCAGCCAGTCGACAAGGATCGCCTGCCAGCCACAGGCGGCCGCGAGTCGGCGGCCGAAGAGCCGGCCAACGGCGACGTACGCGACGCCGGCCAGCACGTAGTGCATGAACACCAGATGCAAGAGCATCGTGACCACGAGAAGCACGAGGTAGAGGGATGTCGCGGTGGGAAACCCGCAGGGAAAGGCTGCGTTCATCGGCTGCTCCTGCCCGCGGTCGCGGCCACTCCCTCCTCGCGGGCCTCCTCCTCGCCGGGGCCGGTGCCCGCCTCGTCGAGCCAGCGGGCGATGGTGGCGATGACCTCGGGGTCGGTTGACTCAGGCCAGTCGGCCGGTCGGCCGGCGACCACCCAGCCGATGAGCTGGACAATCGCCTCCACCTCCTCGGCCGATCCGGCGAAGGGGGGCATGAAGGGCTTTGTTCGCTGGAGCTGGGCGATGTTGAGCCGCCGCTGCTCGATGGACCACGTCGCCGCCAGTTCTGGCACGGCGTTCATGCCGTCGAGCGTGTGGCAGACCGAGCACTGTATTCGAAACACCTTTGCGGCAAGACGGAGCTGCGGGGTCGGATACTGCCCGGCGTTTCGCAGCGGGTAGGGGTCGACCGCGGCGGAGCCGGTGCGGCGAAGCTCCGCCACCGCCTCAGGGGCAATCGCATTGGAGTAGAGCACCTGCCGCACGGTGAACGGCTTGCGGACCCCCTCCCGGACAAACTCCCCGCCGGCGGTGGCCACGAAGGCGAGCGTCAACAGGAGCGTGGCCGTGGCCCCGTTGATGAAGAGCCGCTGTCGCAGGATTGCCACCGTCGCGTAGAGCCCCACCAGCAGCGAAGAGCCCACCGCCATCATGAGAAACATCGTCATAGGCACGCTTCCGCCGGTGGCCCAGCGGCGGCTGTCGGCGGGCATGACGCCGAAGTACCACATGCCCAGAAGTGGCATCGCCAGCATGAAGATCAACGGCCGGGCGCAGACAGCGATCAGCCCGGCCCGCTCTTCCCGCGTAAACGACGGCACCGCGTTGACCAGCACGCAGGCGGCGAGCGACGCCGTCGCGATGCTCGTCACCGTTCGAAAGGCGAGCGACGGCCAGAAGCCCGCATTGAAAAAGCCGTCCCAGACCTGGCGGGTCTCGAGCCACCGGCCCGGCGTCAACTGCCAACTGAGGATGCCATTGATCCAGAAGAGGCTCATCCAAGCGGCAAACGAATAGAGCACCAGAAGCCGCAACCGGAGCCGATCATCGAGCCCACTCCCGTAGCGGTAGAAGAGGTAGCCAGACACCACCTCCAAACAAAAAAAGGTCCATTCGGTAGCCCACACCCAGTGAAACTCCTCCACCATCAGGCCGATCGTCTGGGGGCTGATCTGGATCGAGGTGAACCACATCGCCACGCCGGTGACGGCCCCCACCACGAAGCTCACGAGCACGAGCACCTGAAAATAGCCATCAATGAACTGCCGCGCGTTGGGGCAGCGGCCCTTCATTCCGAGCCATTGCAGATACGCCAAGAGCATCCCGCCACCGATCGCGAACTGGGCGATGAAGACATGGACGATCCCGAGGCCGCCGATGACGAGCCCCTTCATGAGCGGCCCGAGGTCGACGACAGGGTAGGGAGTGAAGGGGGGCATCGAATGCGGGCGGGGTGCGGTGGAGACACCTCCATCCTAGACCGCATGCACACGACGTGGAGCACAGACGGGGCGGGCCACGAAACGGTCCCAAAACCTGCTATCCTCCGCGGGCTCGACCCGCGTGCGGAGAACCCCATGCAGTATTGGCTGATCAAGACCGAGCCGACGTCGTTTTCGATCCACGACTTGGCGAAGGCGGCCAAGCAGACGACGTTCTGGGAAGGCGTGCGGAACTACCAGGCTCGCAATTTTCTTCGAGCCATGAAGAAGGGTGATCGGGCGATCTTCTATCACTCCAACTGCACGCCGCCGGCCGCCGTCGGCGTCGCAGCAATCGTCCGCGAGGCCTATCCCGACCCAACCGCGTGGAACACGAAGAGCAAGTATTTTGACGCCAAGGCATCGCCCGAGAATCCTGTGTGGTCCATGGTGGATGTGCAGCTTGTCGAAATGTTTCCCAACGCTGTCGCCATCGACGTCATGCGCGGCACCAAAGCCCTGGCGGGCATGGAGCTGTTGCGCCGCGGCAGCCGGCTCTCCGTCACGCCGCTGACGGCCGCCGAATTCCGCACAATCGAGAAGCTCGGCCGCTGACGGCATAATGCCTCCATGCCATGCCGGATAGAACTCGCGTCGCGTGACCCATCAGCCCACTCGCTCACGCCGCTACCTGCGCCACTTGCCTGGATCGACCACGGCCTCGACGTGCTTGCTGCTAGTGATCTTCTCCGACCCCATCGTGTCCGCCATGGTCGCCAGGGGGCACGCGTCGTGCTCGATGGCCGCGAGCTTTTGAATTGTGGGTCAAACGATTACCTCGGCTATGCAGGGGATGTCCGGCTCACGAAGTCTGCCTCGAAGGCATCCTGCGCCGAGGGGTTTGGGGCGGGGGCGAGCCCCCTGGTGAGCGGCCACTCGATGGCCCATGAGAACCTCGAGCGGGCGATCGCCATGCTCCTGGGCGTCGAGGCGGCACTCGTGTTCCCAAGTGGCTTTGCCGCAAACTCCGCCACGATTCCGGCGCTTGTTGCCGAAGGCGATGCCGTTTTTTCTGACGAGCGAAACCACGCGAGCCTGATCGACGGCTGCCGGCTCTCGCGGGCGAGCGTCGGGATCTACCCACACCGCGACGTCGCCACCCTCGGCCGGATGCTGGCAGCGTCGCCACAATGCCGTCGCACGCTCATCGTCACCGACACGCTCTTCTCGATGGACGGCACGATCGCCCCGCTTGCTGATCTCTGCGACGTCGCCCGTCGCCACGGCGCCATCCTCATGGCCGACGAGGCACACGCCACGGGTGTGTTTGGAGCCAAGGGCAGCGGCCTCGTGGAGCACGCAGGCTGTGCCGACGGCGTCCACATTCGCGTGGGCACACTCTCGAAGGCTCTGGGCGCCGCCGGAGGATTTGTGGCGGGACATTCGCGACTCATCGAATGGCTTCGCCATACCGCGCGGGCCTGGATCTTTTCGACGGCCCATCCGCCTGGCGTCGCCGCCGCGGCCACCCGGGCCATCGAGCTTGTCGGAAGGGAGCCTGAGCGACGGCTCGAACTGCTCCAGCGTGCCCAAGCGTTTCGGGAGCGGCTGCGTGCCCGCGACCTCGACAGCGGCGGTGCCGAAGCCCAGATCGTGCCCGTCATTGTTGGAGAGCCGGCGGCCGCAGTCGCCCTCTCAGAGAAGCTCGCCGAGGCTGGCTTCTTCGTGCCGGCGATTCGACCACCGAGTGTGCCACCCGGAAAAAGCCTCGTGCGGGCGAGCCTCTCGTGGCTTCATTCAGACGACGACCTCACGAGGCTTGCCGATGCCCTCGTCGGCTGACTCCGAGTCCCGCTGGTGCGTCGTCGGCGCCGGCCCGTCCGGCCTCGCAGCTCTCAGGCATCTGCTCGCCGAAGGCATCGAGACCGAATGCCTTGAACGCGAGACGGGCTTGGGCGGGAACTGGCGTTTTGGAGCTTCGACCAGCCGCGTCTTCGCCTCGACCAAGCTCATTAGCTCGAAGCGGCTGACGGAGTTTGCCGACTTTCCGATGCCGAGGCATTTCCCGGCGTACCCCGATCATCGGCAGTGCCTCGACTACCTTCGATCGTATGCGGAACACTTCAAGCTCCACGACCACATTCGCTCTGGTATCAGCGTCGAGCGGATCGAGCCGGCCAGCTCTGGCTGGCTCGTTCACCCCCATGACGGCGAGCCGCGACGCTACGCCGGCGTCGTCATTGCGAGTGGCCACAACCATGTGCCTCGGTGGCCCGCGACCCCTGGCACGTTCACGGGCCACCTCCTCCACGCGGCTCACTACAAGAGCCCGACCGATCCTGTAGCGATCGCAGGCAAGCGAGTGCTCGTGATCGGCGGGGGCAACTCCGGCTGTGATATCGCGGTCGAGTGTTCGCACCACGCAAGTCACACGGTCCATTCCACCCGTCGCGGCTATTTTGTCGTGCCGCGGTTTGTGATGGGTCGGCCAGCCGATCTGCGTGGAGAGCGGCTTCTAAAGATGCACGCGCCGCTCTGGCTGCGTCGGCTCATTGCCCTCTCGGGGATTGCCCGCACCGTCGGCCTCCCGTGGAAGCATGGCCTGCCGCGGCCCGACCATCGGCTTTTTGAGACACATCCGGTCATCAACGCCGACCTCCTTTCGCGAATCGATGCGCGCGCGATTCTTGTCGCAGGCGACCTCGCCGCCTTCGACGGTCAGGCCGTGCTCTTCAAGGACGGCCAACGAAAAGAATTCGACGTTGTGATCTGCGCGACGGGCTATGAGATGACGCTGCCCTTCATCGACTCGCGGCTTCTGGGCTCCGACAACTCAGGCGGCATCCCACGGCTTTTCATGAATCTGCTTCACCCATCGCGAGATGACATCGCCGTCGTAGGACTCATCCAGCCCGACAGCGGCCAGTGGGGCATCACCGGAGTGCAGGCGCAGCTCGTCGCGAGCATGGCCCGCGCCGCGCGCGACGCCCCGTGGGCATCCGCCTGGCTCTACGCCCGCCGCCAGCGGCCGCCTCGGCCCACACCCATCCGCTACATCGACTCCCCCCGCCATGCCCTCGAGGTTGAGCACTTTTCGTATCGCAAGCAGCTCGAGCGGCTCGTGACAGCACTCGACCGCCGTATCCGAACGTCGATGCGCCACCAGGCACACGACGCGTAATCCGGGAGGCTCGGGGCTGCCCGTGCCATGGGAGCCGGCGTTGTTTGCGAGCGAAGCCAGGATGGCGAAGCGAAGCAAACTCCGAGTGAGCAAAGGGCAGGATGCCCGCAGCGAACGTCCGGCGAAGTGGCACGGGCAGCCCCGAGCCGACGCCTCACCCAACGCTTCGTCCTATTTCGGCAGCGTGAGCGGCGCAGGCTGGGGATTGCCCAATAGCGCGTCGATGCCACGCCCAATGCCATCGTTGATCACCGCCCGCGCCGTGTTCTCGACGATCCGTTTGATGATCACGTCGATGGCGCCAGCGTCGAACTGCGGGCGTGCAATCGTGCCCTTGAGCGGAATCCCGATGGGCGTCCGCAGGAGCTGGGCGACCACGGGCGTCTGCCCGGCCACGTCACCACGGAACGCCACTTCGATGACGGCGGCAAGCGACCCATCCTCGCCGACGCTTCCCCGCGACGACACCGTGAGCTGTCCCGCATCCATCACGAGCCCTTCGTGCCAGAGGCGACGGTTCACCAGCCGCACGCGGACCGGGTCGGGCCGCACCCGCATCAGCACGACCTTGTCTCCGAGCGCGAAGCGTGGATCGATCACCGCCTGAAGCCGCGCGAGCAGGTTCACCAATGGCTGCATGCCGCCGCTGGGCGTGACCTCGAACTGCTCAAACACCATTTGCCCGCCCGCCTCACCTGCCAGCGGATCGCCAAGCGGCAGCCGCGCCCCGGCGAGGTCCACGGTCACGAGGCCGGAGGTTTGCGTGGTTCCCGCCAAGAGAGGCGAGACGAACGCCACCACCTTGCGGCACAGCGCGCCGGTGAGGGCTACCCGCTCGACAACGCGGCCCGGCGGCACGACCAGTTCACCCGGTGCGGGTGTGAGCTTGATCCACGGGGCACCGCGAATCCGACCTCCTCCGGCCGCCACATCAAACGGCCCAAACGCAAGCTGCCCTTCGACCAGCCGAACGGGAAGCTCACCGGCCGCCACGGGAAACCCATCGATGTCGGCGGCAGTCCATGCCGCACTTGTCTCGAGCGACAACCCCGCGAGCGTTTCGGCAAACGTGTGGCTCGACGTGGCGGCTGCGATCGGCGGGCGGACGACTGCGTGTGCCTCGAGCGGATCACTCGAGCCAGACCGGATCGCCGAAAGCCACGCGTCGGGCAGTGGGAGGCTATCGGGGGTCTGGGTCGCCGACGTGAGCGATTGGGTACCAGCAGTCACCTCACCAAGCGTCGCCCGCGCGGCGAAGGGTCGGCCACCGGAGCCGATCACGCGAATCTTGCCACCGGTCCAGGGGGTCGCGAGCCGCGAGAGCTGTTCCCAGTCATACGACACCGTGCCGTCGAGCGAGGCCTGCCGACGGGCCGACGTGTTCCCGACGGCACCCCGCGCGGCCAACGCCACGGTCGAGCTCGCAAGCTCGAGCCGATCGATGACAAGTCGCTCCGATGGTATCAGCCCGCCAGACGCAGTCCGCACAAGTGGCCTCGTCACCTCGAAGGCTACGGTCGCCTGCGGCTCGGTCCAGATGGTGCGGGCATTGCCGTCGGTGCCGGCGGCGGCCTTTTCCGCGATCGTCACCTGGCTCCCTGTGGCCTCGACGAGCATGTTGAGCCCATTCTGTGTTTGGGCGACATCGAGCGTGCCCCATGCGCGACCCGAGAGGGGCCAACGGCCGGCCACGTCGCTGGCCACGAGCCACGGCTCTACCCGCGCGAGATCTGCCTGCCACTGCACCCGACCCCGAAGGCTTTGGAGGAGCACGTCGATCGGACCACGCTGTGATGTCTGTTGAGACGGCGACCAGGACACGCCGCCGGTGCGAAGCGAGAGCGTGCTCGAGAGCAGCTCGGCCGACGAGATTTCGATCGAGCCCGTCGCTGGTCGCACCATGCCAGCAGCCGTCACCACAATTCTGGGCTCGGTGGTGCGCCGCTCACCCATCGCAATAGAAAACCGCTCGATCTCGCCCCCAGCCTTCGTGATCCGCCAGGCGTCGCCAGCCGCGGCGACCGCTGCCGCTGCCTGGAGCGTGCCTGTCAGCTCGAGCCCCCGGGTGCCGAGGGCCGGCAGAGCGACCGCGAGCCGGCGCTGCCACCGGGCTACATCACCCACGATCGAGCAATCCGCGGCCACATCGCCGCGGCCGGCAGGACGGATCGCGGCAGCCACGTTGCCGCCAAGCAGCGCACCAATATCGACGACCGCTCCGCCGGCGAGTGTCGCCTCGAGTGAGTCTCCACGGGCCGTGACCATGCCCCGCGCCTTTTCGATCATCGCGACATCGGCCAAGAATGATCCCGACGCTTCGACGTCCACCGCAATCGCCTCGTCCTCCCATGCCTCGCGGCCCGGTGCCGCCCACTGAAAATCGTTGAAGCTGGCGTTTGCCTGGATGCTCGTCAGGCCGGCGGCACGGTCAACGCCAAGCCGGCCGCGGCAGGTGCCTGCCACGAGCGTGCCCCCGACATCGACGATCTCAGCCACCTCCTTCATGAGGCCACCGAGATCGACCGTCCACGTCAGTTCGAGCGCCGCCGGCGTGCCGCTTGCGACTGCCTCGAAGGATGGTGAATTCAGCCGACACTCTTCGATGAACACCATCGACTCGCGGCCCGGCCCACGCCGAGCCCGCAGCCATCCCGAGAGCGGATCGTTCCAGCGAAGCGGCCTGCTCCCGCTTGTCGCATCGTGATCAGGCCCCGTGCCGGTGACACTTCGCACAGCGGCAAGGTCGCGTGCCTCGAGCTTTGCCTCGAGGAGCCGGTCCGTCCCGTCACGGCGGGTGGCGGCCGAGAACCGCATGCTTCCTCCGGTCACCTTTACATCGGGCCTCACGGCGAGCCCGCCTGGCAGCGACCGTGAGGCGGCGGCGAGGTCGAGCTCCGCGACGAGCGTCCAGTCGCGCTCCGTCGCCTGCTCGAGCCACGACCAGCTATCGCCTCCTGGCCACGGCAGCCGGCCGGTGATCTCGCCACGGGCAGCAGGCGACGTGAACGAAAGCTCGTGAACGATGATGTCGTTGCCGGCTGTCGAGACATGCAGCGGCAGCTCGCCCCGCGACACGGTGAGCTCTTCGGCCAGCGTGTCGGCGCGACAGACAGCCAACTGCTCGACAACGATCCTTCCGCGGATCTCGGTTCCCGTAGCACCTGGCGACACGTCGAGCCGGAGGTCGGCCAGGCCATCGAGGAGCCGCTCCGATCCGATCCGCGTGGCGAGGACGCTCGAACCGCCGAGGGGCAGTCGATTGGCCGTGACCGCGATCGCGCGTTCGCTGCCGCCTGATGACGACACCGACCAGCCGCCGTCGCGGGCGAGCACCGCCGCGGTGGCAGCAGGGATCGTGGCACGGTCGAGCCGCGTGGGCGCATCCCGAGCGGCGACGGGGAGCGTGGTCGCCGCGGCGGGAGTGCCGCCGTGCCGCAGTCGTCCCGCGACGGTCCACTCGGCACAGGTGCCATCCGCGCGGAGCGTGCCTACACCAAACAATTCATTCACTCGCCAGGTGTCGTTCCGCGCGGTGTCGACAAGGTCGACCGTGCCCCCCACCACCTCGAGGTCGCATGCGATGCCGGAGCCTGCCCGCGGAGCGGCGAGCCACGGGGCGAGGATGTCTTCGAGGGAGCTGCCATCCCGACGCACCATCACGACCGCCTCGACTCCCGCGAGCCGAACCGTCCCGACGTTTTTGGGGTCAACCACAAGGCCCACGATGCCCTTCTCGACGACGACCGACCGCACAATCACTGCCGGAAGGCCGGCGGCATCTCGGAGAACAACGTTGCGATACTCGATCGGCCCCATCCAACTCCATGTGGCCGAGTCGCTGGTGATACTGCCGTCGATCCCCGCAAAGCCGCCTTCGAGCGGCCTATCACGGAGCTCCGTGTGGACGAGGACCGCAGGAGCCATCCACACACAGGCGCCGAGCACTGCAAGGCCCGCGAGCGAAAAAACCCCCCACCGCCGCCGCGGTTTTCGGCGCTTCGGCGCGATGTCATCATCGTCGTCGTACTCGTCCTCGTACTCTCGCCTGCGTCGCTTCGCCATGGAGCGAGAGTATAGGTGGAACGCAGCCTCTACCGGGAACCGGGAGGCTCGGGGTTGCCCGTGCCAACGAGCCGGGCTTGTTTGCAAGTGGAGCCATGGATGGCGAAGCGCGGCAAACATGCAGAGAGCAAAGGGCAGGATGCCCGTAGCGAACGTCCGGCGAGTGGCACGGGCAACCCCGCCGAGCCGCCGCCAACCTCCGAGCCGCCGCAAGCACACCGACGCCGCCCGAACTACTGTTGCTGGCGTGCCGAATCCGCGAAATCAACCGATCTACGGCTCACGGAACTTTTTCGGCATGTGCGGCATCTACACTCCACCACGGTCTTGGGTCATGGTCTGCGCCGGTCTCACGACTCCACATTTTCACGTTTCGAGGACGCTTCCATGACGCTCCGTCTCACCGTTTTGGCCCTGGCCCTGGCCGCGCCGCTCGCGCAGGGCGACGCTGCTGCCCATGCCGCAGACATCAGCTTCGCCGAGACTTTTGCCCTGGCGAGTGATCGCGAGAAGGCCCTCGAACAGCTCATCCCCGGTTCCGAGGATTTTTATTACTACCACTGCCTCCACGCCCAGAACACCGAGCAGTGGGAGAAAGTCCCGCCGCTCCTGAAGGCGTGGATCGCCCGCTACCACCACACGCCACGGGTCATCGAGATCGAGAACCGCCAGGCACTTCTTCGATACGCCAAAGACCCGAAGAAGGCGCTCGACCTGATTCGCGATCGCCTCAATCTCCACTTCGCACACCAGCGGGAAGAGCTCAACAAAAAACCAAACCTGCCGACAGCGCTCAATCCCACACTCCTGGATCACAACCGGCTCGTGCAGGAAGCACTTCGGCGGCATTCGAACACGGTCAGTGGTTTTGAAGACGCATCGATCGACGAGCTCCTGTCGGGCCAGCTCACAGGCGAGCAGCGGCGCGACCTCCTGGGGCGGGTGCAGGTGCCCGATCATCTTGGCCTCGCCACGCTCATCGTCGCCGACCTGAAATTCCAGCACAGCGGTGGCTTTGGATCACTTCCGATCCACGGCAAGCTTTTGCTTTCGCAGCTTGACGAATGCGTGAAGCTGGCACCCGAGCTGCGCAACAACCAGCATTTTGTCGCGGCCTACCTCCAGCGGCTCTGGCCCTCAAACGATACGAACTGGCAGCAGGATCATGGCTCCAAGGAGGCCTATCTCGATCGCCTCTGGAAATTCGTCTCGACGCTCGAGCCAGTCCACAACTCGCTCAAGGCCCATGTCCTCTACCACCGGCTCGTCCTCGACCGGTCCCAAGGGATCTACGTCGCCGACCGCTTCCTCACATACCTGAAACTGCCGCGGCCGACTCGGTATGCGGAACCACAATATTTCGAGGTCGAGGCCAACCGCATTCACCAGGCCAACCTCCAGCAGGATTTTTCGAGTCTCACCATGCTGCCCACCGTGGGCGACGACGAGCCGCTCGTGCGGAGCTATCTCGATCATTTTTTTGCTGATGCGGCCGACTTCTCGGCCTACCAGCCGTACATCCTGTCGGACTACCTCAAGCACGCCTTTGCCGAGGCAAAAGTTGTCCGCGGCCTGGGTGACACCGAGACGTGGTCTTCGCTTCTCCCGCCGGCCTCGTATCAAGCCATCAAGGACCGAGTCGATCTCGACTTTGCATTCACGAATTCGACCGAGTTCGCCGCGGATGAGCTCGTGAGCCTCGACCTCGACATCAAGAACGTCGACACGCTCATCGTGAAGGTTTTTGAGGTGAACACTCAGAACTACTACCGCGAAAAGCTCACCGAGATCGGCCCACACATCGATCTCGACGGCCTCGTGGCGAAGGACGAAGCGACCTCCACCTACCGCGAGCCGCCAGTTCGTCGCGTCCGCCGTCACTTCGAGTTTCCGAAGCTCGACGCCCGCGGCGTGTATGTCATCGACTTTATCGGCAACGGCAAGAGCAGCCGGGCAGTCATCAAGAAGGGGCGGCTGCGATACCTCGTCCGCTCCTCAGTGGCCGGCCAGATTTTTCATGTGTACGATGAATCGAATCGACCCGTGACGGCCGCCAGCCTCTGGCTCGCGGGCAACCTCTACACCGCCGACAAAGACGGCCAGATCATCACGCCGTATTCGAACCAGCCTGGATCGCAGCCGATCGTGCTGTCGTCGGGCTCGTTTTCGACGCTCGAGCGATTTTCTCAAGCTGAGGAAAACTACTCGCTATCAGCGGCTTTTCATGTCGATCGCGAGCAGCTTCTGTCGCTGCGGCCGGCCACGGTGCTCGTGCGCCCGCAGCTCACGCTTGCGGGCACGCCGGTCACGCTCAAGGTGCTCGAGGACATCAAACTGGTCATCACCTCGATCGATGGCGACGACGTGACGACCGTCAAGGAAGTCCCAGACTTCAAGCTTTTTGAAGATCGAGAGTCGACGTACGAGTTTCAGACGCCCAAGCGACTTCGGTCGATCAGCTTCACGCTGAAGGCCCGGGTCAAGAACCTGAGCCAGAACGAAACGCAGGATCTGGCCACGAGTGAGGGGTTCTCGCTCAACCAGATCGACGAGGAGGACAAGACCGAAGATCTTCATTTCACGAAGAATGGCGATGACTACGTCGTCGATCTCCTTGGGAAGTCGGGCGAGGCCAAGGCGGATCGGCCGGTGCAGCTCGCGATCAAAGTCCGCGGCTTTACAGACATCGTCCATGCCTCGCTCCAGACCGACGCCCGCGGCCGGATCGTTTTGGGGTCGCTTCCCGATGTCGACCACATTGCGACAACGAGCCCGCAGGGCGTGAGCCATCAGTGGCATCTCGCTGCGGCCGCCCACACGGTTTCCGCGTCGATCCATGGCATGGCAGGCGAGCCTGTGGAGATTCCGTATGCCGGCATCGGCACGAAGGTACGCCGCAGCGATGTGGCCCTCCTGGAAATGCGGGGCGAACACTTTGTGGCTGATCGCTTTGAAAAACTGTCGATCAATGGCGGCCTCTACGTCGCCAACAAACTTCCGGCCGGTGACTACCGGCTCTGGCTCAAGCCCGAGAACCGGTTTGTCACGATTCGGCTTACGGATGGCCTCGCGAAGCCCGGCTTCGTCCTCGGAAAATACCGGCGGCTCCAGGTGGTCAACCCCAAGCCACTGGCGATCAAGCCGGTGACCGTGAACAAGAAGACTGTTCGTCTTGAGCTTCAGAACGCGACGCCGGCCGCCCGAGTGCACGTCTTCGTGACGCGGTTCGAGCCAGCGTATTCAGCCTATGGAGATCTCGCTGGAATCCAGTCGCCGAATCCGTACGCCATTGTCAACCCTCGGCCATCGTCCCAGTACGAGGCCGGCCGGGATATCGGCGACGAGCTTCGCTACATCATCGATCGGAAGTTCGCCCACAAGTTTCCGGGGAACATGCTCGAGCGGCCGAGCCTGCTGCTGAATCCGTGGGCGATTCGGAAGACCGAGACAGGGGCCCACGTGGCGCTTGAAGGCGAGCCATTTGGCGGGGAAGGCATGAGCGCCGCTGGCATGGCGGCGGGCGGTTTGGGCGGCCGCGCCGGGAGGGCGGTCGGCCGTCGTGAATTTTCCGACCTCGATTTCCTCGCCCACTCATCAGCGGTGCTCGTCAACATCGCCCCGGATGAAAACGGCATCATCGAAATCAAACGGGAAGAGCTCGGGCCCCGGCATCGAATCACGATTCTTGCAGTCGACAGCCACAACACGGCGAGCCGTTACGTCGATCTCCCGGAGCCTGAGGCTGAGTATCTCGACCTTCGGCTGGCCAAAGCTCTCGACCCCCAGGTTCACTTCACGCAGCGGAAGCGGATCACGTTCGTGCCGGCTGATGGAACGCTCGTGGTGCCCGATATCACGAGCACGCGCTTCGAGGTCTACGACAACCTCCCCCGGATTTTTTCCCTGTATGCCACGCTTGGCAGCGACTCGAAAAAACTCGCGGAGTTTGCCGCACTCTCAAAATGGCCAACGCTCTCACCCGAAGCCAAGGCCGAGGCCTACAAGAAATGTGCGAGCCACGAGCTGCATGTGTTCTTATCCAAGAAGGACCCTGACTTCTTCCAGGCCACGGTACAACCATACTTGGCCAACAAGCGGGACAAGCAGTTCATCGACCACTGGCTCCTCGAAGAAAACCTCGCGGAGTACGTCGCGCCCTGGAAGTTCGCCCAGCTCAATACCTTGGAGCGGGTGCTCTTGGGGATGCGGCTTCCGAATGAGAAGCCCGCAGTGGCCCGGCTCGTCCGCGAGCAGGTAGACCTCCTGCCGCCAGACCGCGAGCGGTTTGAGTTTCTCTTTCATACCGCGCTCAAGGGGACGGCCCTCGACACGAGTGATGATCTCGGGATCCAGAGGGAGCTCGAGAAGGAGGGAGAGGAACGTTATCGACGCGCCGGCGAGGAAATCCCTGACACGGCGTTTTTTGAAGCCCAACGTACTTCCAATGGCACCTCTCCCGCCCCGAGTGCTCCGCCAGCAGCGGTTGCGGAGAATGCAGCCAAGTCCACAATGCGACGGGATAACAATGGTCGCAATGAGTCCAGACAACAGCTCGCCGCCGGCAAGGCCAAGAAGCCCATGGCCGCCGACGAGGCGATGCCCGGCGAGTCGTCGCTCAAAGACGGTGACCTCGCCGACGACCGCCAGCTTCGCGGCCGTGCCGCGCAGTACTACCGGCCGCTCGACAAGACGATGGAGCTCGTCGAGAGCAGCTATTTTCAGGTGCCAATCGACCAGCAGGGGCCTGCCCTCGTTGGCCCTGGAAAATTCTGGCGGGACGTTGCGGAGCATGACCCGGCCACGCCCTTCACCTCCACGCACTTCGCCGAAGCGAGCCGAAACCTTCCGGAGATGATGGCGGCCCTGGCCTTCCTTGATCTCCCGTTCGGGGCCGGCAAGCACACGACCGTCTTCGAGGGGCCGCAGATGACCTTCACGGCCAAGAGCCCCGCCGTCGTGTTCCACGAGGAGATCCAAAAGGCGACCCAAGTGGCCGAGACGGCGCCGATCCTCGTGAGCCAAAACTTTTACCGCCTCGGCGAGCGTTACCGACAGGAAGGGAGCGAACAGCTCGACAAGTTCGTGACCGACGAATTTTTAACGCACACGGTGTACGGAGGTCACGTTGTGGTGACCAACCCCACGTCGAGCCGCAAGCGGGTCGATGTGCTCCTCCAGATTCCGAAGGGTGCGATGCCCGTGCTCGACGGGCAGAACACCAAGAGCGTGCATATCAACCTCGAGCCATACCACACCCAAGTCGTGGAGTATTTCTTCTATTTTCCATCGCGTGGAACATTTCCGCACTATCCCGTGCAGGTAGCGGCCGACGGCGAGATTCTGGCGTTTGCCGCCCCCTTCGTGTTCAACGTCGTGCCGCAGCTCACGGCCATCGACAAGGATTCGTGGGACTATATCTCTCAGTTCGGCACGAGCGACGACGTGCTCGCCTTCCTCAAGGCCAACAACGTTCTTGGGGTTGACCTTGGCCGTATCGCGTGGCGGATGAAAGACAAGCCATTGTTTCAGACGGTGATCGGGCTCCTCTCGGCCCGTCATATGTACAACGACGTCCTCTGGTCGTACGGCGTGCTCCATGACGAGCCGGCCGTCATCCGGGAGTATCTCCAATTCTCCTTGCCGTTTGTGGCCCAGTGCGGTGCCTTCCTCGACAGCCCACTTTTGAATATCGATCCCGTCATCCGAAAAACCTACGAGCAGATGGACTACCGGCCGCTGGTCAACGCCCGCGTCGGCCAGCTTGGTCGCCAGCGCGAGATTTTGAATGACCGCTTCCACGCCCAGTACGAGCGGCTCATGAAGATCCTCACCTACCGCCGGCAGTTTTCATCGGACGAGCTGATGTCGGTGACCGCCTATCTCCTCTTGCAAGATCGCGTCGAGGAATCAATAGAATTCTTCGACCGAGTCACTTCCGAGGAGCTTGAGACACGCCTTCAATACGACTACTTTTCAAGTTATCTCGCCTTCTCGAAGGGTGAGCCAAAGGCGGCAAAAGCGACGGCTGAAAAGTATGCTGCGTATCCGATCGAACGCTGGCGGCTGGCTTTTGCAAGCGTCGTAAGCCAGGCCGATGAGATCGAGGCCCAGGCTACCCACGTGGTCGATCCGACGAATCGCAACCAGATTCAGACGGCTCGGGCTGCGAGTGCCCCGGCTTTCGAGTTTACGGTGAACTCGAAAGTGGTGCGGGTGAATGCCCAGAATCTCTCAGAGGTGCGGGTGAACTACTACCTCATGGATATCGAGGTGCTCTTGAGCCGCAACCCGTTCGCCCAGCACGACTCCAAACAGTTCTCGCTGGTTGTGCCAAACCTCACGCAGGTCGTTCCGCTGGCTGAGAAAACCCCGGTCACCGAGTTCCCGCTGCCCGACGCCCTGGCGACCAAAAACATCCTGGTCGAGGTTGTCGGGGGTGGTATCACCCGTTCGCAGGCCTCGTACTCAGGCGCCATGCGGGCCCAACTTTTTGAGAACGAGGGCCAACTCCGGGTCACGCGAGACAGTGATGCCGCCGCGCTCCCGAAGGTCTACGTGAAGGTCTACGCTCGAATGAAAGACGGCACAGTAAAGTTCTATAAGGACGGCTACACCGATCTCCGCGGGCGGTTCGACTACACCTCGCTGAGCACTGACGAGCTCGACCACGTTGACAGGTTTTCGCTGTTGATTCTGAGCGACGACCACGGTGCCGTCGTCCGCGAAGCCCCGCCGCCAAAGCAGTAGGAGGTCGTTGGTGGGGCAAGGAGGCGTCGCCACGGCGAGGAGTTGCCCGTGCCATGTCGCCGTCTGCTTTACGGCCGGCGAGGAATCCATGCCCCCGGCGGCCTCGCCATGCCTCCGCACGGCCGGTCGCACCTCCGGGCTTCCGTCTCCAATTGTCTTGCGATGTGGCACGCCTATGAAGGACGCTGCGCTTTCGCCATCCTGGCTTCGCTTGCGAACAACGCCGCCTCCACGGCTCGGGCAACCCCTCGCGGATACTGCGTTGGAGGGAGAAGAGGAGGCGGTTATCGCACGCGGGTTCGATCACGAAGGGCCAAGTCATCCGGCGAATCGATGTCGGCAAATGACGCGAGCGCGGGATCGACGGCGACAAGGTCCGACTCGGCAATCAACTTCACATGCGCTGAATCCGCCGACGTGATCGCGTCGAGGAGCGCTCGCGGGCTCTTGAGGCTCGACATTGCCTCTGCCGCAAGCCAGTCGAAAACCTGCGCGGACATGGCCGACACCAGAACTTGTGGGTGCCCGCCGACGACCGGTACGACCCATGCTGCCTTCTCGCGGGCATTCTCAACAAGCAGTCGAACGACGCCTGGCGCCAGGTCGGGCACATCGCAGGAGACGAGCACGGCCACCTCGGGCAACGGCCCCGTGGCCAGGGCGTAGGCAAGGCCGTCACGGATGGCCGCGAGCGGGCCGGAGTCGGATGCGGAATCACGCGTGACCTCGACGGATTCCGGGAGTGACGGCAGCGGCTGACCCTCGGCGGCCACGACGATGACCCTGCCGACTTCACCGGAAACCGCCTGGCAGACTCGCCCGAGCATGCTCTCGCCGCCAAGCGGGATCGCTGCCTTGCCGCCGGTAGGTGCCGCCGCCCCCATGCGCCGCGAGCGGCCACCTGCCAGCACGATTGCGATCACGTTTTGCGGCATGGTCGGTGTCATAGAAGCCCACCTGCTTGCAGGTGGGACTGTGGTTTGCGCGACTTCCCGTATTCCGTCAGGGCTGGGCTTGCCCAATGACCCGCCGTCCCCTCGCTGCCGCGAGGGGCTTCTATGGTGGATAACCGCATGCTGCCGGGAAATTCTCCGCCGCTACTGTTTACGCTTTTGAGAAGTCACAATCGTAAGCTCGACCGCCCAGGATGTGTTGCTCATGCCTCCCGAATCAATCGATCCACTTTTCGCGACCGCCCCCGACCGCCACGGCACCGGCAGCGAGAAATGGGACCGCTGGCCAGGCCGCGACGTGATCCCCACGTGGGTCGCCGACATGGATTTTCCAGCGCCTGCGGTCGTTCTGGACGCGATACGCGAGCGGGTCACCCACGGCGTCTTTGGGTACACCGATCAGCCACCGGGGTTTGCCGCGGCGCTTGCCGAGCATCTCGCACGTCGCCACGGTCTTGTGATTGAGCCCGACTGGATTACGAGCACGCCCGGGGTGGTCAACGGCCTGGCCATCACGGCGCGGCTTTTCTCAAGGCCGGGCGATGGCATCATCACGTTCACACCGGTCTACCCGCCGTTTCTGTCGCTGCCTGGCCTTGCGGGGCGAGAGTGCATCCGCGTGCCGCTCGCTCAAGGCGAGCGTGCGTGGACGATCGACTGGGACCGTCTCGAAGCCTCGGTTACGCCCACGACAAGACTCTTCTGGCTCTGCCATCCGCACAACCCGACCGGCACCGTCTTTCGTGACGACGTGTTGCTTCAGATCGCCGAGTGTGCCGCGCGGCATGATCTTGTCGTCGTGAGCGATGAGATCTGGTCGGATCTCCTTCTTGACGAAGACACGGGCGGACCGAAGCATGTGCCCTTTGCGAGCCTCGACCACCCAAAAGCTCGCGATTCTGTCACGCTCGTCGCCCCTTCCAAGACATGGAACCTCGCGGGGCTTGGCTGTGCAGCGGCAATCTGCCGAGACCGTGCCATCCTCAAGAAGTGGCGGGCGGCTGGCGGCGGTCTTGTGCCGATGCTCAATCCGCTGGGTTACGCCGCAGCCGAGGCGGCCTGGCTACACGGTGACGAGTGGCGACGACGGCTGATCGCTGTGCTTCGCCAACACCGCATGATGGTGGCCGAGACGGTCGCCACGATTCCCGGGATGACATGCGTGCCCGCGGAGGCCACGTATCTCGCCTGGATCGACTGCCGCGGCACGGGCGTCGCCGACCCACAGGCAGCCTGCGAGGCCGCCGGCATTGGCCCCTCGGACGGCCGTGATTTCGGGAGCCCTGGGTTCATTCGGTTGAACACCGCCTGCCCGACCGACCGCCTCACCGAGATCCTCAGACGCCTCTCCCGCGCGTTCAAGCCCGCGGGCTGATCCGATGGACATCGACGAGGAGTTTGAATCGCTGCCGCTGCCACGCGAGCAGCGGTCACGCGGCGCAGGCCATTGATGGCCCCGCTTCGCTTGCTGGGCCTCGCCCGAAAGAAGCTCGGTCCTCCGGGCCTCGCCCGCTTAAAAGCCCCTGGCGATAGCCGGGGGGCGGCGGGTGGAAGGCCGCCCCGTTTTCAATTGGGACCGCGCTCGCCAAACGGCCCGCCGTCCCCGCGCTGCCGCGAGGGGCTTCCATGAATTTCAGCACGCCATCGGTGCGGCGGATGCGATTTACATCGCGCAGCGGTTACAGAGCTTGGCGGCTTTGTCGGGAAACGCACGGCTGCAACTGATGCACTTGCCCTTGTCGCACGTCGAGCAGACGCGGGCCACCTTCTCAGGGAACGCGGCGCCGCACTTGAAGCACTTGCCTTTGTCGCATTGCGAGCACAACTGCGCGAGCTTCTCGGCAAATGCGCGGCCGCAAAGAACACATTTCTGCGACTGCATCGCCGCACGATCCGTCGAATCCCAAGCCGCCTCCGTTTCGCCGAGCGTGCCGAGCATGAAAGCCGCGCTGCCGATCGCGAGGATCGCTGTGGCCCCCGCGATACCGTACCGCCGACGTGAAACCATCGCCCGAACGAGTCGTGTCATGTGTTCTCTTCTTCCAGTCGAAACCCACTCTCGCGAGCACAAGAAACCGCAGTATATCGACCGTCAGCGACTTCCGATCATGCCCCCGCCGGCGAACCAATGCGCTCGGCATCGTCGCCCACCGATCCACTGCGACGCTGGAGGCGTCGCTCACTTCCCGGCGGAGGCCGGGCAAGGCGGCGGGGGCATGGATGCACACCCCTCGCATCGTCGCCCACCGATCCACTGCGACGCTGGAGGCGTCGCTCACTTCCCGGCGGAGGCCGGGCAAGGCGGCGGGG
>ENA-ORBV01003085-ORBV01003085.1-microbial-mat-metagenome-genome-assembly--contig:-NODE-3085-length-34028-cov-8.922594_pt1 | contig 34028 bp, 26 predicted proteins | sample MGYA00237777_ERZ505514 | MGnify/ENA primary metagenome ERZ505514 (study PRJEB26160, sample SAMN06269048) | microbial mat metagenome | isolation source: Oligotrophic lake microbial mat | place... | reverse complement strand
GACCAAAACCACGGTTTTATCAGATAAGTCAAACGGAATTTCAGTCTTGGCAGGAGTGCGAATCGCGATCACATCCAAGTCGTCTCGATAAAACGTGATGTCGATCGCTCCTAACGGCACTGCTACTTGTTCCAGCATTTCAATCTGTCGGGCAAGTAGCTGAGCCAATGGTACACCGCGAGTGTAAACCCCTAACAGCACCAGTTTTGACAGATCACCCGATCGCTCAATTACCTCGGAGGCAAGGCGTGTCATAGTGCGACGGATATCTTCAGCAGACAAAATTTCGATTACTTCGCTGGTCATACGCCGCATTCACCTTAGCGTTGAATAGTTCCCTGGGATTTGGAACCGTACTAATAACTCAAAACTCAACTCCTGGCTGAGCTTTTACCCCTTGTTCCCGGAAGGGATGTTTGACTAAGGTCATTTCTGTCACTAGGTCGGCGCGATCGATCACCCCTTGGAGAGCGCCCCGCCCCGTTAGGATGATATGCGATTGCTCTGGCTTTTGGTCTAGACCTGCTAACACCTGCGATTCAGATAGATACCCTAGTTTTAAGGCAATGTTCACTTCATCTAAGAAGATCAGCTTAAAGTCAGGATTGGTGATGTAAGTCAGGGCTTTTTCCCACGCTTGCTGCGCCAGTTGAGTATCTCGCTCTCGATCTTGGGTTTCCCAGGTGAAGCCTTCACCCATCGCGTGAAATTCCAGTTGAGCCGGGTTATTTTCGATCGCCACAGTCCAATGGTTAAAAGCGGCTTTTTCCGCAGGCTCCCAAGCTCCTTTAATAAACTGAATGATCGCCACTCGATAGCCATGACCGAGCGATCGTAGTACCATCCCCAGCGCTGCTGTAGTCTTGCCCTTGCCGTTTCCCGTATGAACAATCACTAATCCTTTTTCTGAAATCATTCCCGCCAATCGCTGATCTTGCACCTCCTTGCGGCGTTCCATCTTCCGTTTATATTGCTCAGAAGTAAGATCGGGAGCTTGGGGTGTTTCCGTAGATTGATTCATAGCTGTTTGCACGAGTTTCGCTTTGCTCTCCCTAATCCTACAAACAATTAAGACTACTAGCTGAAACCTGACACCCCAAACCTGGCACCTACTTCTAAAATCACCCTTCCGAATCAAGAGAGCCTAAAGCATTGGTGTTAAAATGTTAAAGCTGACATAAAAGGGTAAACGAAAAGCGTTGAAGTTCTTTTCTTTAACTGGATACCGACTGCTCTGGTATCTGGAAATGAAACTCAAACGGAAGCGGCAGTGTGATCCAGGACTATCTTGGGTAGATCGCTGTGAAGCGCCCAGTATGACCTGATCGACCTGTAACTTCAGGTTCGTTCGCTGTTGAGATTTTTACTTAAGCAGATTGATTATTTGCTTGTCTCCAGCTTAATGAACTAGGTCGATCATGACTCTTGCAGAAAATTTTTGACTGAAATTAGTGCATTGAGTATCCACTAGATTGTGCTGATCAAAAGCTGATATTTAACCGATGGGTATTTACCTGCACAGCAGTTTAGATAGTCATGAGTTAATTGATTTGCGGAAGAGGGCATATTGATTTGTCTACTCACAGGCTTGAAATATACGCGGCGGTTTCGTCTGCACGGTTGGAAGACTAGCTAAATTAGCTGAATTATGAGAAACGGCTAATAAAAGTTTCATCCAACTTGCGAACTGCCAAGTCGGCGCTTCGCTACTGCGTTCAGTTAAACAATCAGCACTGTGGCTTGCAAAGGTCGCATTTGCTGACAGGCTCCTCTGCGGAGTTATCAGCACATCAATGCTGTTTATTCATCTACTTCCTTCCTTATGCCGTTCACACCGTTTGGAGTATCAAGATGTCAAAATTGCTCAGCCATAAAATTACACCCTCCCCCATGCCAGCGGAGATTAGTGTTGTCGATTTAATTGATGGCTACTTTACCGCTTATAACTCGGCTCGTCTGCGCGAAATCTGTCAACTGCTGACTCGCGAAGTGATGAAAGAGGGCGTTACGGTTGCGCTTAGCCTTTCGGGTGCTATGACTCCTGCTGGTTTTGGAGTATCCGTCCTAGCACCTCTCATGCGTTATGGCTTTGTCGATTGGATTATTAGCACTGGAGCCAACCTTTACCACGACATTCACTATGGGTTAGGGCTTGATCTATTTGCAAGTAGCCCATTTTTAGACGACGTGAAACTGCGCCAAGAGGGACGCATTCGGATTTACGATATTGTATTTGACTACGATGTGTTGCTGGAAACCGATGCTTTCATCCGTGAAATTTTGTGGGCTGAGCCATTCCAACGGCGGATGAGTACCGCAGAATTTCATTATCTTTTGGGCAAGTATCTGCACGAAATAGAGCAGCAGGTCGGTGTGAAAAGCTCCTGCCTGTTGGCAACTGCCTATGAGTGTGGCGTGCCGATTTATACCTCTTCACCCGGCGATAGCTCAATTGGGATGAATGTCGCCGCGATCGCCCTAGAAGGCTCCAAGCTGATGATCGATCCATCGTTGGATGTGAATGAAACCGCCGCGATCGCCTATGCTGCTCGTGACACAGGCAACCCTGATGTGGAAGGCAAAAGCGCAGCGTTAATCATTGGCGGTGGCAGTCCCAAAAACTTCTTGCTGCAAACCCAACCCCAAATTCATGAGGTATTAGGTTTAGAAGAGCGAGGACATGACTACTTTGTTCAGGTAACTGATGCGCGTCCTGATACGGGTGGCTTGTCGGGTGCAACCCCCAATGAAGCAGTGAGTTGGGGCAAAGTTGATCCCGAAGAACTATCCAATACGGTGGTTTGCTATACCGACAGCACGATCGCCCTACCGATTATGACGGCTTACGTAGTGAATCAATGTGCGCCTCGTCCATTAAAGCGCTTGTATGACCGTCGGGCGGAAATGGTAGAAACCCTTCAGCGGGATTATTTGGCGGCGAAGGCAGATCCCGATCGCTTTGTAGCTTCTCCAGTCGCAATGACGAATCTGCAAGAAACGCCAGCCCGAAAACCAGTTGTGGCAACCTATCCCTGCGGCACTCCTATCCGCAGTGGTAATAGTCATCGGTAACGAAACGGACTAATCTAATCACCGTAGAGAGGCGATGACTTGTCTCTCTACGGTTGTTTAATATTTCTGAAGCGTTCTTTGGCAGCGGTAAAGGATTCTTTCATCACCTGTTGAATCCGTTTGGGATCGGGCTTTTTGCCGCCAATCAAGTCACCAAAATACACACAGGTTGCTTCTCCCAGTGCCCATGTGTAGGCTGCTGCCCAAGATGCCGCAATCACGCTGCCAAAACCGGGGATAAATTTGATCAGTTCCCGCCCGATCGCTTGGGCTGCAAACCCACCCGCGATCGCGCTGACCAGTCCCCCGGCTTGAGCAGGCGTTAAGGTTTGCCCGTAGAGTTGTCCCAACAGAACTACCATTGAGCCTTGCAGTGCGGTGAGTACGGGCATCGTGGCAAAGGGTAACGGAACTGCTGCAATGGTTGCTGCCATCACCGAAAATGGCAGGATGTATCGCCTGCCAGCATCACGATAGAGATCACCTAGTTTTTTGCTCGCTTCATCGTCTAATAATTGATGAATCGTGCGAGATTCTGCTTCCGGCAATAGCTCGGTCAAGGCATCCCGCAGCGCTTCCATTCCATAAAAAACAGGCGTGTAGCCGTCTTCTTCAAGTGTGAAGTCGAGCAAAATTGCGCGATCGCACAATCCCGTAAACGCTTGTTGAATTGCCGCAAATGCTCGACTTACTTCTGCAAAGTCTGGTGGATAGTCGGGATGATTTTCAGTCTTGGCTGGATACACTTCATGCAAACAGGTGACCGCCAGTAAACAGGGCACTTCAGGATGAGCTTGCCGCAACTGCTGGGCAATTTGCTTAAGGCTATCGATCGCAAAATCCGTAATTTTAACCGTCAAAATCAGCACCCGCGCCCGACGGCGATCGATCTGCAATTCTTCTGTTAGCTCTTGAATAATCGGCTGCGTGGCTTGGTTAACATCTCCCAAGCCCACCGTGTCGGTAAAAATCAGCAGCGGCAAATCATCGGTAGGGTAAGCATAGCGCTGAGTATGCTGAGTATGAGGGCGAAACCCTTGACCCACGACCTCCGCAGAAACGCCTGTTAGACCTCGCACAATGGAGCTTTTCCCCGCCTGGGGTTTACCAATTAAAATCGCTTCCGTGGTGGGTAGCTCTGCTCGGACGGTTTCTAAGATTTGTGCAACTTGGGTTTCACTCACCCCAAACCATTTCACCACTGACTGGGCAAGCTGATCAACTGGTAAAGTCTGCTTGAGGCGATCGCCCACTGCGCCTAGACTATTTTTGATCTGATGCGGAAACGAGAAAAAACCAGAGGGTGCGCTGTCCACATCCACTGGTTCTATATTTTCAGAGGCATCCTCTAAGTTAGAATCAACGTCCGATCTCTTAGTCATTTGCAATCTTATAGCCAAAGGCAAATGGTTCGGGCTTATCTTACCGTTAACTAAAGCTCTTCGCGAGGTTCTCCATTTACACTGCTAGAACCTGGAGATGCTTCATAAAGCGCATCAAGTTGCTCACGGGCATCCTCAACCGTAATCGAGCGCATGACTAGCAGCGGCTCATTCACAACATTGCCAAATTCATCAAGCAGTTCAGGATGTGGGACTGCACGTTTTGCGCTCCCATTAGATCGCCCATACATCGCATTAGCGGGTGAGTAGGAACGTTGAGACTCTATTCCTAGTGTCATCAAGTTACGGAACATGTTGGCGATCGCAAAGACGGATAATACTGTAAAAGCAACAATGTAAATAAAATGTAGTATCATGGCGCTTTCTTAACTCTAAAAGGCTTGAACTTTAATGAAAAAATATTAACTGATTTAATCGGACTCACAAACAGTAACCATCTGTGGTCTAACGAATCAATTTTTCTCTATTCCTGAGACTCCATTTGAATAGAGTGCGGAGATCCATCAAGGCGATAGCGATGAGAAATCTGCCAGCATTCAGAAATTAATCGATGCCATGGCGCAAGCACTGAGGTTTCAATGCCAGCCTGTCCGCCGATTGCTTTGAACAAAGACTGGGCTGCACTCACCTCTAATTGAGCCTGAGCCACCCTTGCCAGCAAGTCCGCTTGTTGCTCCGCTGTCAAAAATGAGATTTCGGTGGATTCTAAAAATGTATGCGATCGCTCAAACCAGTATTGAAAATCTTCTAGCAGTGGCTCTAGAAGGGACTTGAGCAACTCAGACTCAGATGAATTAAAAGAGGACATTGGACAAGCAAAATGAATATATTTATGAGAATATCTTAGCGCCTTTTAAGCTTCTTAAACTTTCTTTACTTTCTGTGAGCGCATAACCTCTTTTAAGACGTTAAGGCACATAACCAAGAAATCGATGGACGTACTGATGAGTGGGTTTGTCGAGAGTCAATTGACTGTATGCCCTGACAGACTTACGTTAGACTGTGTAACTGTGCAGAAATCGGCAAAAATCCATGATTTGTTGGGAACTCCAAATTCAGTCTGTCCCATTTCTTATTGCAAATGGAACCGGGCGAACTAGCTAGGGGCAAAGTTTTTAGCCCCATTGAGTCACTTAGCCTGCAATTCCTTTTAATGAATGCTTTAGAAATTTGGAGCGATTCCCATGTCTGCAATAGATCCTCAGCCTGAAAAAATTCATCTGCCCAAAACCAGCGAATCTGAGCAGCTTAAAAAGATTCGGCATACTACCTCCCATGTGATGGCGATGGCGGTTCAAAAGCTGTTTCCCAAAGCGCAGGTGACGATTGGTCCTTTTATTGAAAATGGGTTTTATTACGACTTTGACAGCCCAGAACCATTCACCGATAAAGATTTGAAAGCCATTAAAAAAGAAATGGCGAAGATTATTCGGCGAAAGTTGGCTGTCAGCCGGGAAGAAGTGAACCGAGAGGAAGCCGATCGCCGGATTCGAGCGATCAATGAGCCATACAAACTAGAGATTTTAGAAGGATTGCAAGAGCCAATCACGCTGTATCACTTGGGTGAAGAATGGTGGGATTTGTGCGCGGGACCGCATGTGGAAACCACGGCAGAATTGAACCCCGACGCGATCGCACTGGAAAGTGTGGCAGGAGCCTACTGGCGGGGCGACGAAACCAAAGCCCAACTGCAACGAATCTATGGGACTGCCTGGGAAACTCCTGAGCAACTGGCAGAGTATCAACGCCGTAAAGAAGAAGCCATCCGGCGAGATCACCGCAAGATCGGTAAAGAATTAGGGCTATTCATTTTCGCTGATCCCGTTGGTCCTGGCTTGCCCCTGTGGACTCCCAAAGGAACCATTCTGCGATCGCTCTTGGAAGACTTTCTCAAAAAAGAACAGGTAAAGCGCGGTTATTTGCCCGTTGTTACGCCCCATATTGCCCGTGTGGATTTGTTCAAACTGTCGGGACATTGGCAGAAGTACAGCGAAGATATGTTCCCGATGATGGCGGATAGTGACGGCGATCGCGCCCAAGAACAAGGCTTTGTGATGAAGCCGATGAACTGCCCGTTTCACATCCAGATCTACAAAAGTGAGTTGCGCTCTTATCGCGAACTGCCCATGCGACTGGCGGAATTTGGTACGGTTTATCGCTACGAACAATCCGGCGAACTAGGCGGCTTAACCCGTGTACGCGGCTTTACCGTGGATGACTCACACCTATTCGTCACTCCAGAACAGTTGGACTCAGAATTTCTCAGCGTCGTGGATTTAATCCTGACCGTATTCAAAAGCTTGCAGCTTAAAAATTTCCGTGCGCGTCTCAGTTTTCGCGACCCAGCATCTGACAAATACATTGGCTCCGATGAAGCTTGGGAAAAAGCCGAAGGGGCAATTCGTCGTGCAGTGGAAACCCTGGGCATGGATCACTTTGAAGGGATTGGCGAAGCAGCGTTTTACGGTCCTAAGCTGGATTTTATTTTCCAAGATGCGCTGGAGCGGGAATGGCAATTGGGCACCGTGCAGGTGGATTACAACTTGCCAGAACGGTTTGAACTGGAATATGTGGCAGAAGACGGCACCCGCAAACGCCCGGTGATGATCCATCGCGCTCCCTTCGGTTCCCTAGAACGGCTAATCGGCATTTTGATTGAAGAGTATGCCGGAGATTTTCCTCTATGGCTAGCTCCGATTCAGGTGCGTTTATTAGCTGTGGGCGAGGAGCAGTTACCTTTTGCCAAACAGGTTGCGGCTGAGATGCAACTGCTGGGGATTCGGGCGGAAGCTGACACCAGCGGCGATCGCCTCGGCAAACTGATCCGCAACGCCGAAAAAGCCAAAATTCCCGTCATGGCAGTGATCGGTGCCAAAGAAGTAGAGGCAAACTCCCTCAGCATTCGCACCCGCGCTGATGGTGAACTCGGTGCCTTGTCGGTTGCGGAAGTGTGCGATCGCCTTAATATTGCCAACCAAAACCACGGCAATTTTTAAGCTGGTTCTAGCGATGACTCAACTCAAGTATCTAATGATCATTCAATGGTCGGATGAAGACGAATGCTTTTTAGTGGGGTTACCCGACTTTCCAGGGCAACGCTGGCGCACTCATGGCACCACCTATGAGCTAGCCGTCAGTAATGGAATTGAAGCCTTGGAGTCACTGATCATCTCTTATGAGGCGATGGGTGAATCTTTACCAGAACCGACTGTCTGCGAAGCCGCATAGAAGCCGCGATCGCCTCAAAACCGCCAACGAAACCCACGACATTTTTTGAGCTAGTTAGCCCATTGCCCACTGTTTTTTGCCTGCCTGTTCAAAATTTGACGTGGAAAACTCAACCGATTGAGCCGCGATCGCCTTCACGCCATGAGTGACTTGATGCAATAGCCAAAAGTCCTGGGTTTGCACCCTGCCAAAACCCGCTGCGCCCATCCAGGCATCGGTACTTCCCTGGGCATATTCGCGAATGTAGGGTTCTTCAAAAATATGGGTCAGCCATTCGGTTTGCCGCAATGATTTTTGATTGCCATCCAAAATCAGTACTTCGCCACCCACTGTCAGCAGGCGATGGCATTCGCGCAAAATGTCCTTCGCGATCGCGGTCGGAGTCTCATGAAACAGCAGGGATGCAGTGACTAAATCAAACGACGCATTGGGAAACCCAGTTTGCTCTGCTAAACCATGTCTCCATTGAATCTCTAGCCCTGCTTGAGCCGCTTTGTGCTCTGCGGCAACCAGCATGTAAGGCGAGAGATCTAGCCCAATCACCTCTGCATCGGGAAACGCTTTTTTGAGGAGTAGCGTCGTTGATCCAGTGCCGCAGCCCAAATCCAAGATGCGGCGGGGTTTGCTCTGTACGGCATCAACCAGGGCTTGGCGTACCCACTGTTCATTGGGCGGCAGGGCATATTGCGTAATCGGATCGTAGGAAACGGCAGCGCCAATCGTGAGATAGCCGCCTTCGATGCCATGAAAATTTTGGCTGCTGTAATAGGCAGGATAGGTAACGGTTGGGTTACGTAAGCGATCGCTAGCCGCCTCCCAATCGATACTTTCATAAAACCGTTTCAACTCGTCTTGATTGATCACGAGCTTTGCAATGGGAGCCAGAAAACGCTCAAAAATTGTATCTGTACGAGCTGCCATAACGGTACTTCAGGGTTAAGTGATTGCAGAGGCGAAAATAACCGGACTATTTCCTCACAGTTTAATGAATCCTGAATCGTTCAGGCAGAGTTACTGGAAAAAAATTTGGTTTTGGGACAGGAAATATTTATCCTGCGTCACCTGCTGAATGCGCTAGAAAAACTTGTGTGGCGTAGACCAGACGCACCTGTCCTTGCTCATCTGCCCAGCGATCGCACAATTCTTCCAAGCCTCCTGTCAGTTGTTGGGTAGTCTCCTCATCCTTCGGCATGTAAGAAACACTTTGAGCACGCCCAATTAAGCTTGCGAGATCCAGCGATTGTTGATGTGAAAATTCGTGCTGCGAGACATTGCCAAAATAGGGGTTTGTCAGTAGGGGTTGTGCCGAAACCATGCGACTTTCAGCCGGATGATTGTCGGATAGCTTTTGCACAAGCTGGGTGTAGTCCTGGGTAAACGGATCATGGCGATCGCGACTATTCCAAACCAGCGCCAGTCGCCCCGATGATTTGAGAATGCGATGAAATTCTGGCAGACAGAGCGCTGGATCAAACCAGTGAAATGCTTGAAAACAGGTTACTAAATCCACAGAAGCATCTGATAATCCAGTCTGTTCCGCCGATCCTGCTTGAAAGGTTACATTGGGATGAAAAGCCGCAGCCCCCCGCATGGCGGCATTCGGTTCTATTGCCCAAACTCGTAGTCCTTGCTCCGCCAATAAACGAGACGCAATGCCGGTTCCGGCTCCTATGTCTGCTGCAACTAGCTGATGGGGTTCGCCCAATCCTGCTAAAACCGCCGCGATCGCCGCGACTGGATAACTGGGTCGATGGTTCGCATAATCGATGGCTCGGTCTGAAAATCTTTCTAACGGCTGCATGGCATAAAGCGGCGTGTCATCTGGATGATTGTTTAACTGAGTCATTGTTGCTTCTACCTAATGTGATCAGCAATACACAATCTTGCAAGAGAGGATGCCTAATGTGGCGGATGTTACATAATTGCTCTTGGCTGCTCTGTTAATATTCTGTATCTAAAGGATGATAGATATCCAGGCTATTAATGTAGTCGTTCTTGAGGTGTGAGGTTCTATGGTATCCATTCAACTGTTTTACAAGGCAAAACCAAAGTTGCCAGCCATGATTTGGACAGCTTTACTCGCTTCTAGTGCTGTTGGTTTGATTAGTTCTAGTGCGATCGCGTCAGAACGCCAACCTGCTAAACCCGATGTCTCTCCACTGCTAATAGCAGATGCGGCAGCAGTTTCTAAAATCGACGATGTAATCTCCACTGCAAATAGTCTAGATAATGCAGATCAGTCCGACGAAGCTCAGCAAGATCAAGTCACTTCCGTATCTCAGCTAACCGATGTAAGACCTACGGATTGGGCATTTCAGGCGCTTCAATCTCTAGTTGAGCGCTATGGATGTATTGTGGGCTATCCCGACAAGACCTTTCGAGGCAACCGCGCACTGACTCGCTATGAATTTGCCGCTGGCTTAAATGCCTGCCTAGACAAGATTCAAGAACTGATCGCCGCTGCTACCGCTGATTTTGTCAAAAAAGAAGATCTGGAAGTTGTTAAACGACTTCAGGAAGAATTTGCGGCTGAGCTTGCTGCCCTGCGCGGTCGAGTCGATGCGCTGGAAGTGCGGACTGCAACCCTAGAAAAACAGCAGTTCTCTACTACGACCAAACTCAGCGGTAATGTTTGGTTTAACTACACGGGCGCGACTAGCTTTGACAAAAATATTCTGTACGAAGGTGTTCCTGGCGCACCAGCAGATGTTCGGTTTGCGGGCGCTAGAAATGCAAATGGTGCTCCAATTGTTTTAACCACAGATGAAGCTCAACCCACTGCCAGCTTCCTCACATGGCTCACGTTCAATACCTCGTTTACGGGGCGGGATAGTTTGGTGATTCAGTTGGCAGCAGGGAACGGCATCTCTCCTGCCAACCAGTTTGCGTCGGCAGGTTTTTTCAACTCCTTTGGTACTCCGTTTACTGATCAAACGGCTGGAGACACAAATGGTAGAGCCGATGTTGTAATTCACGATCTGTTCTACACTTTTCCCCTAGGTGACAAAGTTACCATTACCGTTGGTCCGCGAGTGAACTGGTATCGTTATTTCGACTTTAATCGCTACACTTTCTTCATCACGGGTGCCAGTAGTTTTGATTCCATCGGCAGTACGCTTTCAAACGCGGTTGACCGAGGTTCAGGCGCGGTAATTGAGTGGAACATCAGCCCAAAGCTGCGATTTGCGGCTGCCTATTTGGGTGAGAACACAGAGTTTCTACCGGCTCAGTTTGGTTTCAACACCTCTAGTAACCCCAGATTTGGCGTGTTTGGTGGCACCAATACATCCACTGCCGAGTTAACCTTTTCTCCAACCCGAAACATCAATATTCGGGGATTGTATTCCTACACTCGTCAGATCGCCTATGGCAATGGGCAGATAGGCGGCGCGACGGGTGAACCCATCCCTTACGGCTATCTGGATGCGGGTCCCGGTTTTTCAACCATCGCTCCAGTCACGGGTGCAATCAATGGCGGGCTGAAGTCTGCTACGTCTCACCATATGGGAATTAGCGCGGACTGGTCAATTACGCCGAAGTTCGGTGTTTTCGGGCGCTATGGTTTGGGCTGGACGACGCTTCAGCCGATTGACAAGCTGGTTCGGACTCAAGCGTTTCAAGCAGGGCTAGGGTTCCCTGACCTGGTGAAGAAGGGTTCGTTGGGCGTAATCACCTTCTTGATGCCAATGGATATTCAACAGGGACGACGCTTCTTTGCAGCAGGCGGCGGCGATGGCGGCACAATGTATGAGTTGGAGGCATCTTACTACTATCCAATTACCGACAACATTTCATTGGTGCCTGCGTTTTACGCAATTTTTAATGCCAATAACTTCAACAGTAACCCCAACATTTATGTGTTCAACCTGAGAACGCAGTTCAGCTTCTAAAAAGTTTCATCCTCAACATCCATAGGAGCTTTGCAGTAATGCAAAGCTCTTTTTTTGGCTGAGAGGCTAATTAGAGGCGCATAGTTTCCAAAGTGTCTGGAATCCAAAGTATCTAACTTGCCATTCGTTCCATACCTGTCATCGGCTTGCAGTCCACAAAGCTTAGGGCATCCGGATCGAGGGAAGCGGCGATCGCCGACTCCAAAACCGCTTCCACTGGGTAATCAATCTCTGCTGCACGGGCTAAAAATGCCTGCCTGATATGCTCTGGTAACTTTTCCAGAAAATATCTGGCGGTTTCAGCATCAAGATGTTGTATCGACTGGGTTACTTGCATCGTCAATCCCTCATCGGAATTTGGGCATTAAATGGCGGTTTGGTTGCCTGGATGATCAATGTTTCTAGATTCAATGATAGCGTTGTCCACTGTCGGTAATCGAGGGGATAAGCAGTAAGCCTGACATCATCGGGAGCGTATCGCGCAATCCAGCACCAAACTAAAGCTTTATGCCCACCCATAAACCGTTGTTTTGGGTTTTGAGACTTGCCAATATACAACAGTCCTTCCGTTCGATGTCTGACTGCATAAATACTATGTTTGGTTGTCAGTGCTGGGAAATTTCGCCCCACTGGAATACAGTCTTCAAAAGGTCGAGAAATAAGAGTCTGGAGAATTTCGAGGGCTTCATTTTCGGTCGAATCGGGCATGATCCTGATATCTTCAGGTGAAACGATTGGGTGAGAGTTGGACAAGGAGTGGGTCTTTTGTGGTTGCGATCGCGTCAGTCGCGGCTTGGGCAAAACGACGGGCGACAGGAGGAACGATCGCCAGTGGATTGCTAAAGCCTGAAAAAAGATGCACATTCTCTACACCCGCAACGGTGCCTACTAGCGGCAAAGAATCGCGGCTAAAGGCAATTAAGCAATGGTGCCAAGTTCCAGGCAAATCTTTCAGCGCTGGGAGAATTCTACCAATTTGGGTTCGCATTGCCTGTTCACTTGCAGCCGCATCGATCGCAGCATTGGGGTCGGTTAAGCTGCGGCTCACCTGTCCAATTCGCAGAGTGCCATCCATCAGTTGAATCGCGCCTGCATCAAGAATTGGAGGAATCAGTTCGTGCCCTGGTTCATCCCACAATGGGTCAAGTTCCACAGTGCTGGAAGTTGCCTCCAATTTGAACCGTTGAGTATTGGCAGGCATGATCAGCGATCGCAGCTTGATATCTACAGGCGGCGTTTCAATTAGCTCGGCATGGGTAAAGTATTGTTGTATTGATATTCCAGCGGATTTCAACAACTCCCGGCTCATGGCTCCCGCACAGACGACCACATTGGCACCCAAAAAGGATTCATTCTCACAGGTTACGCCACTCACTTTTCCTGCTTGTTGCAGCAATCCGGTTACCTGACCAATATGAACCTGACCGCCCAGCCGCGTAAATGCCTGAGTGTAAGCGTTAATAGTTTCTCCAAGATGGAGATGTCCATGTTTGATGGTTAATGCACCTGCGATCGCATCAGGATTGAGCAATGGCTCTAAGTCACAGGCTTCTTCTGCGCTGACTAACCGAGGTGGAACCGCAACAGCGGCGTAGGATTGGGCGATCGCCAGCGGATCGGTTTCTAGGGCGATCGTCAGCACCAAATCTATTTCTCGAAATTGGGTGCTTTCTCCTAATTCATCAGACAAGATTGGATGTATGGCGCGTGCCTCAGCACACAGTTGGCGAGTCAAGTCTGTGGTGCCTGCCCAGTAAGCAATTCCTCCATAGCCATAGCGAGAGGAGCCTTGCAGCGTGGCATGTTGCTCTAGCCTTAAGACTGAAAATCCTTGCCGCACAAGCTCGTATGCGATCGCTGCACCTGTGATTCCGGCACCCACCACAATCCAATCAACCGATTTCGTCATGCTAAAGGCTTTCGAGATAGCGAAGTAAATCTGCCATTTCTTGAGGCGATGGCTGAAACTGCGGCATTGGAGGAGTGCGACCGCTCGTCACCTGGTGAATCATGCCCACTTCAGATTTGCGAGAAGAGACATGCCGGAGGCTGGGTCCTACAAGCCCATCTGCAAAGGTGCCATGACATCCAGCGCAATTCATCTGAAAGATAGCATTTCCCTGAGCAATGTCTCCGTGAAGCACTAAAACGCTTTGAATGTAAGGATCAGCCGTGCGAAATTGATGAAACCCTAGCAGCCCCAAAAAGGCGATCGCGATCGCTGCCAAGATACCCAGCGCAGCTTGATAAGGAAAAGTGGCTTTTCTAAGAACTTGATTGTCCAAAAGTTTTTTAAAGAATGTTTTAAGATCCGTAGGCAGTCGATCTCTTACGGATTTCCTTAGTTTAGAGCTTCTTTAGATAACTTTGCAAAAATACAACCTTAAATTGCGAACTTTAATTTGTGTATATAACTTGGCACACTCGTTCATGCGTTTCTAAAAGATCCATTTCGCTACCCTCAATTTTTGAGGCTGAACCCGGTAACATGGGAAAGAAGCTGATTTGTTGGACTTATAAGAACTAGAGGGAGTTTTACAGTGATCGAACCAATTCTTCTGGGTATTGTGCTTGGTTTAGTTCCAATCACCTTGGCTGGCTTATTTGTTGCTGCTTACCTGCAATATCGTCGTGGCAACGAACTGGGTTTATAAGTCAGGTATCTGACTGACAAAATGCCTGTAAATAGAAAGCCCAGTCGGTGACTGGGCTTTCTATTTGTAATCGTATGCGGATGGCGAGACTCGAACTCGCAAGGCAAAGCCACACGCACCTCAAGCGTGCGCGTATACCAATTCCGCCACACCCGCACAAGGAACACTTAGTCTATCACGCTCTACTGCTCTTAATCACGGCGTTCAATCTAAGCTTTGCCAGCATAGCAAAAAGGTGAGATCGCAATACAACGATTCACTTAGGCAATTAGGGACGGTAAAGCCATAGCGGTAGTCCATTGGTAGACAGCTCAAACTCTAGCCAGTTTGCCCCAGCCGCCATACCCGGTAGGTTGATGATTGAGCTAAGCTGGCTTGACTCACGCGACAGCAGCCGACTGACCAAAGGCTTGCGTTCTTCTAACGTGAAGCAGCGAGTTTTTTCAGGATCTAGACCGACTAATTCGGCTGTCCACCGACGAGCATCTTCTTCTGAGCCTAAGCGATCAACTACGCCCAATTCCAACGCTTGCTGCCCACTAAATACCCGCCCATCTGCAAAGGTTTTGACGGTATCAACGGCAAGGTGGCGAGCGTCGGCAATGGTTTGGACAAACTGTTGATAGGTGACATCAATCAGTTCTTGCAAAATATGGCGCTCTGGCTCGGTCATTTCGCGATCGAATGCCAAAATGTCTTTGTAAGGACCTGACTTGATCACCTTAAAAGACACACCGACGCGCTCTAATAAACGCTCCAGGTTATTTCCGCGCAAAATCACTCCAATGCTGCCAGTAATCGTGCCGGGGTTTGCCATGATGTGTTGGGCACCCATGCCGATGTATACACCGCCGGATGCTGAAATATTGCCAAAACTCGCGACAATTTTGATCTTTTCTTGAAGGCGCTTGAGGGCAGTATAGATTTCCTGAGAGTCGCCTACTGTGCCGCCGGGGCTATCTATCCGCAGCAGCAATGCCGGAAATTTGCGCTCCTCAACCGTCTTTAATGCTTCTAAGACGTGCTTGCGAGTTGCCCCCGCGATCGCGCCATTGATTTCAATCCGAGCAATTTGTTTCTTAAATCGAGGCTTAAACGGCCAAACCATGATGCGTGTCATTCACTAAAAGGATTCAACGCTAGACGTATCGCTAAACACGTCTAGCCCTTAACATAAGTATAGAATTAGTTACGATTGGATAGGTTGACGTTAGGTTGCAATCAGTTAATTTGCCTGAGTGCAACTGACACATCGACTTTCTCTCCTCCCATCCCAGCACCCAAAATCCTATGAATACCGAGTCCGCTAGGTCTAAACTCCCATTGTATCCATTGCTGCTGATTGCTCCTTTTTTCTTTTGGGGAACGGCGATGGTTGCGATGAAAGGAGTAATGCCAAACACGACTCCGCTATTTATGGCAGCAGTGCGACTGGTTCCAGCGGGTTTTTTGGTGTTGGCAACGGCAATGATTAGCGGCAAGCCGCAGCCCAAAGGCTGGCAGGCTTGGCTATGGATTGCGCTCTTTGCCTTGATTGATGGCGCGATGTTTCAGGGTTTTTTGGCGGAAGGCTTAGTCAGAACTGGGGCAGGGTTAGGCTCGGTGATGATCGATTCCCAACCGTTAGCTGTAGCGCTGATGGCGTGGCTGTTGTTTGGCGAAACGATTGGGCTGTGGGGTTTGCTGGGGCTAGGCTTTGGCATTGCGGGGATTAGCCTTTTGGGGTTGCCCGATGAGTGGATTGCAAGTTTGCTTCAGGGTCAGGTATCGGTAAGCAGCACTCAGTTGGGAATCGATCTAGTCAATGATTTGTTTCAGAATGGGCAGTGGTTGATGCTATTGGCATCGTTGTCGATGGCGGTGGGAACGGTGCTGATGCGATATGTGAGTCGTTATGCTGATCCGATCGCGGCAACGGGTTGGCACATGATTGTGGGTGGATTGCCGCTGTTTGCTCTCTCGGCTCGGTTTGAAACAGAGCAATTTGTTCATCTAGATGCGGCGAACTGGCTGGCAATGGGCTACTCCACTATCTTTGGTAGCGCGATCGCCTATGGGTTATTTTTCTACTTTGCCGCTAGCGGTAGTCTGACTAGCCTCAGTTCTTTAACCTTTCTCACGCCTGTGTTTGCGCTCTTCTTTGGTAATCTGTTTCTGGGTGAAATGCTAAGCCAAATTCAGTGGATAGGCGTTGGGCTAACGCTGGTCAGCATTTATCTGATTAATCAGCGCGATGTGCTGGCTGAGAAATTTCAAACCATGCGGCAGGTTCCCATATCGGAAGTATTGCAACTCGATCAACCGGCGACTCCCCCGATTCCAGAATCCGCTCAACTGCCTGTGCCAATAGCAGAGCAGGACTAGACACGCCATGATGGATTCTGTTTCGCCTTTAAAGCTGCTGTTTCTCTCGACCTCGGTGGGTCCGTTGGGTTCTGGGATGGGCGGCGGCGTGGAACTGACGCTGAAAAATATTGCTCAAGCATTGCGCGATCGCAATCACACGATCGCGATCGTTGCTCCAGCAGGCTCGATTCTGCGAGGCTTTCCGGTAATTGAAATTCCGGGTCGGCTGCAAAGTACGGCACAGAGTGAAGGGCGTGATGCTTGGGTAGCGATGCCGCCGGAGTCGGTCTTGGCAAATATGTGGAGCTATGCTCGACAGGTGCAAGCAAACTACGACCTGATTCTTAACTTTGCCTATGACTGGCTGCCCTTTTACCTGACTCCGTTTTTTCAAACACCGATCGCTCATCTAGTCAGCATGGGTTCTCTAACCGATGCGACGGATCAAATCATTGGGCAGATTGCCACTGATTTTCCTGGCACGATCGCCCTCCACAGCCGCGCCCAAGCAGCCACCTTTGAGTTCGGCGATCGCTGTCGTGTGGTAGGCAATGGCTTTGATCTATCTCAATACCAGTTTTGTGCTGAGCCTGAGAATGCGCTGGCGTGGGTCGGTCGGCTTGCTCCCGAAAAAGGCTTAGAAGATGCCGTGATTGCTGCACAAGCGACCGGAATTCCCCTGAAAGTTTGGGGCTTGTTGCAGGATGTTGCCTACTGGCAAGACATTTGCGACCAGTATCCCGATGCGCCTGTGACCTATGAAGGATTTTTATCGACAGCGGAGTTGCAGCAAGAATTGGGCAACTGTCGGGCGTTGCTGATGACCCCACGCTGGGTGGAAGCCTTTGGCAATGTGGCGATCGAAGCGCTTGCCTGTGGCGTTCCGGTGATTGCCTACGATCGCGGTGGTCCCGCAGAAATTGTTCAACACGGCAAAACAGGCTGGCTAGTGCCGCCCGATCGCGTCAAGGGATTGGTTGACGCGATCGCCAAAATTGACCAGATCGATCGCCGCACCTGTCGCGAATCTGCTGAACAAGATTATTCTCTTGAAGCAATGGGCGATCGCGTGGAGCAATGGTTCGCCGCAATCCTTCCAAGAAAAGTTCCCTAAAAAAATTACCTACTTCATCATGCAAAGATTTTTCTCTTTACGCCAAGAAAGACAGCATTCCTTTGGGTTTGACCGTGAGCAACGTGCGACCCTGCAAGCCTTCTTGCTCCAAAATGGCGTTGCTGGCAAGTAAACCGCTGCTAACGGCGCGCTCCATTAATCCGCAGGGGAAGGGCATTTTTACCCAGTCTCCCGCAAACAGGAGGTTGGCGGCAGCAGTTTGGTTAGAGGGGCGATCGCGATAGCTGCCTGGTGGAAATCCGGCAAAGTTCTTCTGATTCACCAATTCGCGATGCAGCATCACGGCATTTTTTAGATCGGGCACGATTTCGTATAGCTCCTGCTCAAACGCGCTGAGCAAGTCTGCTTGCGTGGGAAATTCTTTTTCCTTGTAGCAGTAAGCATGGAGTTCTACGACGCTACCGCCAGTTTTCTCTGCCCAAGCAATGTAGTCATCTTGAATCCGATGGTAAAGTGTGATGCTGTCGGTGAGGCGATAGCCAGAAAGCGACGTGAACCAGCTTTGATCCCAGTCAAAGTCGCGATCGAACCAAAGGCGACAGACGGCGAATGGGTCGGCAACGGCAAGCTGTTTCACCTGTTGTTTCACTTGGGCGTGAACCTCGCCCGTCATCCCAGAAAAAAGATTTTGCACGCCCGGAATATCTGCGGCGATCACGTAATAGTCAGCCTGCAAGGTTTCCGGGGGATTCGATTCGGGTGCGGCAGTTTCTACCGCTACAAGCTGAACCGTGTCTTCTGCTTTGCCCATTACTGTGAACTGCGGTAAATCTCGTTGGGCAGGTCCACTAACGACTTTACCGTTTTGATCAAACACGGCACCGTGGCAAGGGCAGTGAAATTCGCCGTTATCTTGGGGATGAACGGTGCAGCCCTGATGTGTGCAGGTGAGCGAAATCGCCGCTTTTTTAGCAGCGTTGATGGCATACACGCGATCGCCCGCTCCATAAAACGCCAGTTCGCTTTGACTTGCAGCATCTAAAGCTGGGTTTGCTTTCACCCAAAAAGGAATGGTCGCGGCTTCATTGCCCTTTTGATAGGTGAGCGATTCAATTTTGCCCTGGTTCCAATGAATATTGCTGACGGAAACCTCGGTCAAAATCTTGCCGCCTTGGTTCACAATTGACTGCGCGATCGGGTCTACCAAGCTGCGCCCCATGTCTTGCTTTGTGCCGTTAAACGCCAAGCCCTCTGGATTGCCAAAGAAATAGAAGTGGAAGAATTGCATCAGTTCCCCAGCACTTAGCATATCCGGCGAGTTGAGGCTAGATTTAGCAAACGGCAAAAAATATAGATCATACAATCCACGGGGAATGCCCTTGTTGACCCATTCTGTAACCGACATATTATCTAAACGCTCGTAGCTATGAGCCGAATTGAACCCTGTGATTTCGCGAAAGACTTGCCAATGTTGAGGGCTAGTCAGGTTTAAGCCCCAGCGCAACCGATTAGTGGAAGATATTGCCAAATCAACAATATTCCAAGGAAAGGCAGAATGACTGGGGCGAAACACTTCTGGCTGATAGCGATCGCCCTTATAAACCACAGAGTAATAGTCGAGCGACTTAAAATTATCGCGAATTTTGATCTCTTCTATCAAACTCCAGAGATTGTAATATTGCGGAAAAAAGCCGTGAAATCCATGTTCCATCATCATCGGTTCACCGTTGACGTTAATTTGCCAACTGGCAACTTTGCCGCCTAACTGGGGCGATCGCTCCAGCACTGTCACCTGAAAACCGCGTTGGCTTAACTCGTGAGCAGCCGCAAGCCCAGCCAACCCGCCGCCTACCACAATCACGCTTTTTGGTTTATTGATCCGGTAAGGTAAAGAAAGAATCGCGGGTTGAAACACACTCGGCTGTGGTTTAGAAAATCGAGAATAGCCCACAAACCCGCCAAAGGTGCTAACGCCAGCCAGTTTTAGTAATGCGCGTCGCGAGATTTGACGTTGGAAAGAAGAATCAAACACTGACTTCATGTGAAATGTATAAAACCTATTGAGGCAAACGTTAAGGTTGAGGCAATAGCTTGAGGCGAATGAAACAAGTCGTACCGCATCTTACAGCCGTTTAACAGGAATTTTCGCAATAATTTCTCTGCCGATGGTCACGACCATACGTCACGCCGAAAATGATGTAATTCGCGTCTTTAAAGAACTATTCAAGTTCATATTGGTATACGCCATTTAGTCTAATCAAGGTTTTAAAAAATAGCTACATCGGAGAAACAGCAGTCATCTCCAGTATTGATAGTCTGAATTTATCGAAAACCGGACAAACTTTGTAATTTCTTCGGAAACACAAAGTTTTAGCCACCTATAAATTTTTGTTGATGTCCAGATTTCCGTAGGGGCGTAGCATTCGGGCATCATTTTAACGATTCAATCGGAGATCGACTGCCGAATGCTACGCCCTTACACAAGATTCTGTAGCGGCTGAATCATAAACCAAGAGTTACAAACCCAGATCAGCCGAAGATTTATAGACAGGCAGCAGCACATTGAATGTGGAGCCTTCCCCGACTCTGCTTTTAACTGAAATCGATCCGCCGCAGTGCAACAGTAATTGCTGCACAATCGTTAGCCCTAATCCAGCGCCGCTAGAGTCATCGGCAGATTGGCGAACGCGATAAAAGCGATCGAAAATTTTAGGGACTTCGCTAGGTGCAATCCCCACACCCGTATCCCGAATTTCTAGCTGCACATAGTCTCCTTGTTGTTTCGCACGAACCGATACCTGCCCTCCAGTCGGAGTGAATTTAATCGCATTGTGCAGGAGATTAATCACAATTTGCTTCAGCCAATTACTCATGCAGGCAACTGGCAAGAGGTCTTCTGGCACTGTGTAGACTAGCTGAATTCCTTTTTCCTCTGCGACAGGCTGATAGGTCGTGACGACACCCGGAACGACATCGCTTAACCGTAATGCTGGCAGCGCCGATTGATCGACCACCTGATCGAGATCAACTAGATTTAGCAGGCTGGTGATTAAAGAACTTTGGCGATCGCACTCCTTCGCAATCAACTCCATATACCGCTGGCGCTGAGGCAGCTTAATTGTGGGCGACGCTAATAGCGACAGCGCCGTTTTGATCGTCGTTAACGGGGTTCGCAATTCCTGCCCTACTGTATTGAGGAATTCATCTTTTAACCGCAACGTATCCAACAACTCCTCATTTTGTAACCGCAGTGAATCTGCCCCTTCTGCCTGTTTGCGATAGGTATTATTCCGTTGCCAAAGGTCTTCTTGTTGCTGCAAAGTTTGACCAAATAATTGCTCTATTACCCTTAAATTTAATTCGTTAGAAGTCAAGGCTAGCCGTTGATTTGTCCAATGGGTCACTAAGTCAGCAGTAAACGTTTGCAAGGTTGCTAATTCATCAGGATGCAGCGCCAATTTATCAGCCATTAGACAAGCAAGCATTTGTTCAAGCCTATGCAAGGCACGTTTAATTAACGTTGCATCCCATGAGCATCGTGCCAAAAGCATCTGTTTGCGATCGCCCGTGTCTAATAGCTGAGAAACCTGCCCGTAGCTGCTGATTGTATCTAAAGCGGCAAGATCGGCAATCTTAGAGGATTGAGCAGACTGAGAGCGACGAGCAAACAGCGCGATAGGAAACTGCGCCGACCAGATCATTAAGAAATACTCTCGCCGCAACGCATTTTCTGGAGCCAACTGCACCGGAAAAATTGGCATCGTGCTTACCCGCTCAGCAATATTAGTCATCGCCGAAATATCAGGTAGCAAGCTGAATCGAGTAGTAGTTGGAGAATCTGGATGAGAAGCTCTGATCGGTTCAAGCTCCTCTCGTCGATGGGCAAAACTGTAAATTGTTTTAGAAATTCCTTCTAGATGGGCATATTGCTCAAGCGCTGTGTGCCACGTCTCTCCTTTAGGAAGTTTTGCCCATACCAAGGCTGGAATTTTTTGCTCAACTAGTAGATTGATTATGGAGTCACTAATGGACTTAAACGAAGTGGGGCTAAGCTGAAGTGCAGGCGGAGAAAACTCATCTTGCAATGCCAACTCATGTAGAGACATTTCTGACGCTGAATTCATGGATTCTAGGAAGAACTAGGGCTGAGTTCAATTAGACGTAACAGAACCTGCAAAATTTGGTGAGACAGCGTTACCTAGCGACTGCATAGGGCAGCTTTTTAAAATGGACTTTGATCAATGCCTACACTTTAAGGCACACTAACCCAACGCGTTAGCGCTTATCTTAGCAAAAAGCCCTTATAAAAAAGACAAAGCAGGAGTGCGGTTTATTAATGCGGGCAAAGATTCGAGATACAGAAATTTATTTTGATGTGGAAGGTGCGGGATTGGTGCCCGATGGCGATCGCATGAGGGAGAAGCCGATCGCCTTTGTAGTGCATGGTGGACCCGGAGCCGACCACACCTCGTTTAAGCCCACTTTCACACCGCTCAGTCAAAAAATGCAGCTTGTGTATTTTGACCATCGGGGGCAGGGGCGATCGCAGCGCGGCAACCCAGCCACCTACACGCTCGACAACAACGTGGAAGACATGGAAGCGCTGCGCCAGCACTTGGGTCTAGGCAAAATCGTTGTGATTGGCGCATCCTATGGCGGCATGGTGGCGTTGACTTATGCCAGCCGCTATCCAGCAAACGTGTCGCATCTGATGGCGATCGTGACCGTGGCAGATTCGCGATTTTTGCAGCGGGCGCAGGCGACTCTAGCGAAGAACGGGACGGCATCACAACAGGCGACCGCCGAGCATCTCTGGAACGGCACCTTTCGGGATGAGGCACATCTACAAGAATACTTCCGCATCATGGCACCCCTTTATTCCATCACCTACAACCCCGCCGCTGCTCAACCCAACTTACACCGCGCCATTCTCTCCGCCGATGCGATCAATGTGGCATTTGGCGGCTGGTTGCGAACCTACGATATCCGCGATCAACTGCATCGGATTACCGCTCCAACGCTGGTGATTGCGGGACGACATGACTGGATCTGTCACCCCGAATTTTCAGAGGAAATCGCCCAACTCATTCCTAACGCGGATCTGCGAATTTTTGAAAACAGTGGGCACAGCATTCGAGTCGATGAACCAGAAGCATTACTAGACGCGATCGCGGGCTTCATCGTGTATCAACAATAATTTTGAACCCCAAGCCACAAGTGGAGAAGCGAAGATGAATTTTTGCGCTCCGAACTCTGCGTATTCCACTATCATGCTTCCTGAGAAATTGAAGCTGAGTTTGCCAATGAAACCTTAAAGCGGCAATCGGTCTACAATGCAGCACGAGCGGTAAAAAGCAGGACAGCGACTGCCCTAAAGAAGTAAGGTGTGGTTGTTGATTGGATGAAAAATAAGTTAAATTTAGTTAACAATTCGAGTTCAACGGTAACAGATTCATCTACTGATTGTTGATTAAGCAATTCTAGTAATAGACATTGCTAGCAACGGTAGAGCGAGTTAAAAGCATGGGTGCTGTCGGGTTAGTGAAGGCATAGATGTGCTGTTATTAGGTGGTTAGTTACGGCTGTAGTTAAAGGGCGCGATTTATGAAATTTTCTTGGAGAACGGCTTTACTGTGGGCATTGCCAGCTTTGGTAATTGGCTTTTTCTTGTGGCAGAGTTCATTTGTTACTCCTACGGCAAACGTCAACAGCAAGAATGCAGCAAGTACCCGGATGACCTATGGACGTTTTCTGGAATATCTGGATGCATCACGGGTTGTGAGCGTTGACTTATACGATGAAGGTCGCACGGCGATCGTGGAAGCGGTCGATTCAGAGCTAGATAACCGGGTTCAACGGCTACGGGTCGATTTGCCTGGAAACTCGCCCGAATTAATTTCTCGCTTAAGAAAAGAAAACATTAATTTGGATGTTCACCCTACTCGCAACGATGGCAGTGCCGTTTGGAGCTTGTTGGGCAATTTAATTTTCCCAGTGCTGCTGATTGGGGGCTTGTTTTTCTTATTTCGCCGCTCAGGCAATGTGCCCGGTGGTCCTGGACAGGCAATGAGCTTTGGTAAGTCGAAGGCTCGTTTTCAAATGGATGCTAAAACTGGAGTCATGTTTGATGATGTGGCTGGGATTGAAGAAGCGAAAGAAGAACTGCAAGAGGTTGTTACATTCCTCAAAAAGCCAGAGCGTTTCACCGCAGTAGGCGCGAAGATCCCTAAGGGTGTGCTGCTAGTCGGTCCTCCTGGCACGGGTAAAACGTTACTTGCAAAAGCGATCGCGGGGGAAGCGGGGGTTCCATTCTTCAGCATCTCTGGCTCGGAGTTTGTAGAAATGTTTGTGGGCGTGGGTGCCTCTCGTGTCCGCGATTTGTTTAAGAAAGCGAAAGAAAATGCTCCCTGCATCGTATTCATTGATGAAATTGACGCAGTTGGTCGGCAGCGGGGTGCAGGCATTGGCGGTGGCAACGATGAACGCGAGCAAACCCTCAACCAGCTACTCACCGAAATGGATGGGTTTGAGGGCAACACCGGGGTGATCATCATCGCGGCAACTAACCGCCCCGATGTACTAGATTCCGCATTGCTTCGCCCAGGGCGATTTGACCGCCAAATTGAAGTCGATGTGCCGGATATCAAGGGACGGTTAGAGGTACTACAGGTTCACGCTCGTGACAAGAAAATAGCAGATGATGTTTCTTTGGATGTGATCGCCCGTCGCACTCCGGGTTTCTCTGGGGCTGACTTGGCAAACCTGTTGAATGAAGCCGCTATCCTCACCGCTCGTCGCCGTAAAGATGCCGTCACCATGTCGGAGATTGATGCTGCGATCGATCGCGTAATTGCAGGCATGGAAGGCACTCCACTAACCGATGGCAAGAGCAAACGACTGATTGGCTACCACGAAATTGGTCATGCGATCATTGGCACTCTGGTGAAAGGTCATGACCCAGTACAGAAAGTCACTCTAGTTCCCCGTGGTCAGGCGCGTGGGTTGACCTGGTTCTCGCCCAGTGATGAACAAAGCTTGATTTCGAGATCGCAAATTTTGGCGCGAATCACTGGAGCCTTGGGCGGTCGTGCGGCTGAGGAAGTGGTGTTTGGCGATGCCGAAGTGACCACAGGCGCAGGCAACGATTTGCAGCAGGTTAGTTCCATGGCGCGCCAAATGGTTACCCGTTATGGCATGTCTGATTTGGGTCCTCTTTCCCTGGAAAGCCAGTCTGGCGAGGTGTTTTTGGGTCGAGATTTGATGACGCGATCGGAATATTCCGAAGAAATTTCGTCTCGGATTGACGCTCAAGTGCGTTCCATTGTGGAGCATTGCTACAACGATGCTCGTCGAATTGTGCGAGAAAATCGCGTGGTCGTCGATCGCCTAGTGGATTTATTAATCGAAAAAGAAACCATTGATGGCGACGAGTTCCGGCAAATCGTGGCTGAGTATACAGATATACCTGAGAAAGAGCAGTACATTCCAGTGATGTAATCTCGAAACTCTCAGTAAGTAGACAAACGGGGATGATGGGTATCATTCCCGTTTTTATTTGTCTATGTATATTTGTCTGTGTATATTTGTCTATGCAATTACCAAAGGAATCGTACATTGAATTCGGGTTTGATTCAGCGACACTGACTCTTGCCAAGAAAGAATCTCCAAGCTTCCACCTATGGAAACCAATAGTTTTTGAGTTAACAATCGGATAAAGCTAAGCGACGGAAACGGCGTAGTCGCCTGCTGCACGATCGCACCTTTCTTTAAGGCATTCTTCAACCCTAACTCCAGTGGTGCGATCGCAGGCGGAAGAAATTCTAGCGGTTGATTCCACACATTGGCTGGTAGCGGCTGGTCAATCCAAAGCTGGATCGAGGCTGAATCCACTGCACCCAGAAACACTGTGATGCTGCCATCCTCTGAATTTGCGATCGCGCCATCCACCAAGTGAATCAATGCCTGCTGCAACCGACGAGGATCAGCCATCACATAAATCGCTTCATTCACCGCCGGAATATATAACTGCAAGTTGCGATTTTGCGCTTGTAAATGGGTCGCAGTATATAGATTGAGCAGCAGCATATTGAGTTGTATCGGTTGAATAGCGAGTTCGCTGGTGCCATGTTCCACTTTGGCAATATCAATCACATCATCCAGCACCTTTACCATGCGTAATGCCGCTGCATTTGCCTGAGTAAGAAAGTCTCGTTCCTCTGCTGGGCTATCGCACAAGTCTGCCAAAATCAACTGCTGCATACCAATCAACCCGCTCATGGGCGATCGCAGTTCATGCGAAGTTCGCGCCAAAAAACCTCCCTTTAAGCGGCTCATCTCTGCCGCCATATGATATGCCAGTTGGAGCGATTGCAGCGACTGAGTGTCTTCTTGATAAGTATCTTCTTGAATAAAGGATACGTTTTGATTACTCAGGTCAGTTGATGCGGTCGTTTCTGATTTAGGCGGGGACGGACGGCGGATTTGCCAGCCCACCACCAAACCACCCAAAATTCCAATCATTAGCCATCCTAAATTCATCAAATTTTCTCTCGTTATGACCTGATGTGGCAGGTGATAGGGAACAGGGAATAGGGAATAGGGGACAGGGAATAGGGGACAGGGAACAGGGAATAGGGGACAGGTATGAAAGAGCTTACAGCGTCCACGCCCATGTCCTAATCTTTGTAGTTACTGCTGTGCAAGTCAACAGCTCCCTGTCGCAAAATCTCCCAGCCAGTGCCATGCCAGCGAATAACGGTAGATGGAATCCCCGAAGATGGAATGTTTGAAGATGGAATGCTTGAAGATGGAATGCTTGAAGATGGAATGCTTGAAGATGGAATACCCGAAGATGGAATGTTTGAAGATGGACTGCTTGAAGATGGACTGCTTGAAGATGGACTGCCTGAAACAATAGGCGGCTGCATTCCTGCAATCTGCTGAATCGCATCGGGTGACAGGGTTAGCACCGTCGGAAATTGGGCTTCGATGTCGGTCATTGCTTGCAGCGGTGGCTGCCCAGAAAGATTTGCGCTAGTAGTTGCGAGGGCACCGGTTTGAGCCAGAATTGCCTGGGCGATCGCATGATTAGGGACACGAATGCCAATGGTTGAACGGTTCTGAGACCTCATGATAGCGGGTACGCGATCGCTAGCAGGTAGCACCAATGTCAACGCCCCTGGAAGATGCTGATTGACAATCAATTCCCACTGATAGCGCTCTGCCTCAGTTCCGTCTACATAATCCCAAATATCCGTCACAGTCGCCACCATCAAAATCAGCGGCTTATCAAAACTGCGTTGTTTTGCAGTAAAAATTAGTGCCGCCTGCTGAGGATGAGCCGCCAAAGCGGGCACCGTATCCGTGGGGAAACTAGCTAAATGCGAACCAAAGGAAACTTGGGTCGTCAATTCATCGAAAGAAACTTGAGGCATGGGAATGAATGAGGTTTGTTTTAAGATGTCATACTCTCAGTGTCTTCTCTCAAACAAATATTCACCAGGTTTCTCTTTAAGATCAGCCTAGATTTGGGCACTCTTAAAATGAACAGCGTTGCTAACTGACCTAATGGGCAACTAAAGTCACTGCGTCAGCTAGTACAATTCAGAGCCAATTTAACTCATAGCGCTTTAAGCAAATTTGTTGAGTTTTCTTTTTAGGTTAAACACAGTATGGAATTAATTTTGCATCGTGAAAAGCTGTGAAAACATAGAAAACTTTGATGGCAAGGATAGGGGTTTGAGTTCCATCTCCGACCTGCGCCAATATTGCCGCGATGATGATGCATTTGATCAATTGCAGCAAATACTTTTGTCTGCGGAAGCTGAGCGTCGTCACCTTCAAGCACATTTAAAAACGATTCAGCAGCAACAGCAAACGCAATTTGATCAGCTTAGCTTTCAAGCTTCTCTGCTCAAGCAAGTTTGCAATGCAATTATTGCCACCGATTTGCAAGGCTGCATTACCCATTGGAATTTTTATGCTGAAAAGCTTTATCAATGGCAGGCAGCAGAGGTTTTGGGAAAAGAGATTCTGGCTGTGTTAAAGCCTATGCAGGATCAGGCAAAGGGACAAGCGATCGCCCGCCAAATGATCAGTCAGGTGTTTGAGTCAGAATTATGGGAAGGGGAACTAATTCTTCATCGCAAGGATGGTTCTCAATTTTGGGCTGAGGTGAAAAACACGGTGCTGCGAGACGATTGCGATCGCCCGATTGGTTTTGTCGGTATTTCAGTCGATATCACCGATCGCAAGCAAAACCAAGCTGCATTAGCTCATCAGGCTGCTGTTTTGCGGTCTCAAGCGAAGTATCGCAGCATCTTTGAAAATGCCACGGAAGGAATTTTTCAAACTTCGCCGAATGGGCATTACCTTAGCGCGAATCATGCCCTTGCTAATCTTTATGGGTACACATCGCCAGAGGAGTTAATGACCCAATTAACGAGCATTGAGCATCAGCTTTATGTTGATCCTGATCGACGGACTCAGTTTTTAGCGATCATGCAGCAGCAAGGATCAATTTCTGGGTTTGAGTCCCAGGTCTATCGTCGCGATGGCAGCATTATTTGGATTTCAGAAAATGCTCACTGTGTCTATGGTGTCACTGGAGAACTCCTTTACTACGAAGGAACCGATTCTGATATTACCCAACGCAAACAGGCAGAGCAACAATTGCAGCAGCAAGCCGATCGCGATCATCTGCTAGGGGCGATCGCCCTCCGAATTCGCCAATCGTTAGATCTAGAAGAAATTTTGCATCGCACCGTAGATGAAATTCGGCAGTTTTTGCACACCGATCGCGTTTTGGTTTATCGCTTTGATGCCCATCATGGGGTTTTGGTCGCCGGTTCAGTAGCCCCCGAATGGGCACTCAGCAGGACGTGCGACTCGCATCAAATCTGGTATCGAGATGAGAACGCCCGTTATGAACAGGGGCAAACCTATGTTGTGAATGATATTACCCAGCAGCATTTGCCCCCAGACTATCTGGCTTTTATGCAGCAGATCCAGGTGAAATCTAAGCTAGTCGTTCCGCTTTTGCAAGGTGACCAACTTTGGGGCGTTCTAGCCGTGCATCACTGTGGTGCTATTCGCCAGTGGCAAGCCTTTGAAATCGATTTGGTGCAAAAACTAGCGGTGCAAGTGGCGATCGCCATTCAGCAAGCCCAACTCTTCAGTCAGTTGCAGCACCAAGCACAGCGAGAACAGGTGCTTAACCAATTGGGGCAAGCAATTAACTCCAGCCTAGACCCTGACCATATTTTGCAAGAAATTGTCGATCGCACGGGCGAAAGCTTTAGAGTCGATCGCGTATTGATGTTCACCATCAACGAAGAGATTAGTGTCCGTAATGAATGGCTTGCCAATCCCTCAATTCCGTCTTTAATCAACCAAACATTTTCGGCTTCAGACTGGACTGACCTAGCAGACCCCGACTCAGAGTTTAATCAAGGTCGCACCTTCTATGTCTTCGACATGGCTCAATTGATAGCCACACCAGGGCGACAACTTCAGGTCAATGACGGGCAAACACTATCAGTATTGTGTGCGCCGATCTTCATTCATGAAAAGCTGTTTGGGGCGCTGAGCTTGCACACCACAACCTGCTACCGCACCTTTACCGCTGAGGAAGTGCAGTTTTTGCAACGCATTGCCGCCCAAACTGCGATCGCCCTCTACAACGCTCAAAGCTATGAATATCTAGAGCAACTCGTTCAACAGCGGACTCAAGAACTAGAACAAGAAAAGCTAATTTCCGAGGCGGCAAATCGCGCTAAAACCGAATTTTTGACAACCATGAGTCACGAACTCCGCACTCCACTCAATGCAGTGTTGGGCTTATCTCAAGTGTTGCAGCGAGAAATTTTCGGCAGCCTCAGCGCTAAACAGCTTGAATATATCAACCACATTCACAGCAGCGGCGAACATTTGCTGATGTTAATCAATGACATTCTAGATTTGGCAAAGGTTGAAGCCGGACGAGAAACGCTAGTGCCAACTGTTGTAGCGGCTCATGATCTCTGTGACTACTGCCTTGCAATGATGCGAGAACAAGCAACCCTACAAGGATTAGAGTTAATTAGCCGATTGGATGCTGACGCTAAATTTTGCACTGCCGATGAGCGGCGACTCAAGCAAATGTTGCTCAACCTATTATCCAACGCAGTCAAGTTTACTCCCGCTGGAACCGTTTTTTTAACGGTTCGTAAAGAGCCGCAGGGAATTTCATTTGCCGTTGCCGATACGGGCATTGGCATTCCTGCCGACAAGCTAAATCTCCTGTTTCAGCCGTTTAGTCAACTCGACGGTCAACTGACCCGACGCTACCCTGGAACCGGGTTAGGACTGGCACTCACGCGCAAGTTGGCACGGCTGCACGGCGGCGATATCACGGTGTCGTCGGTGCTGGGAACAGGCAGCGAATTTACCCTGTTTTTGCCGGATGTAGCTATGGAATCCCCTACGCGATCGCAGCCTTTTTCCGCCAATCCCCAAAGCGCTCAACCTCAACAGTCACCTAGAAAGATTTTGGTGGTTGAAGATGATCTGGTCAGCGCCACATTGCTGCAAGATTACCTAAAAGCGATCGGCTATCAGGTGGAAGCGCTTTGCAATGGTGAAGATTTTCTTATACGAGTGCGATCCTCTAGCCCTAATTTGATCTTGATGGATGTGCAATTATCTCAAACGCTCTCTGGGCTAGATTTGCTGAAGCAGTTGCGGAATGAACCCGACCTACAGGATCTTCCCGTTGTCCTGGTGACCGCAATGGCAATGGCAGGCGATCGCGAAAACTTTTTAGCTCAAGGTGCTACCAATTACCTCAGCAAACCACTCGATATCGTTCAGCTTGAATTGATGTTGATCCAGTATTTGTAGTTTTGTTGATCCAGTATTTGTAGTCTTTAAATATCTTTTATTACAGTGGAAAAATCGGTCGCGAACCTATGAATAGTCTTCAAACAATTGCAACTCTATCAGGACAGAAGTTATGTGTTTAACGTAGTAGATTGACCAAGGGCGATCGCGCATCCGATGAAAAGCCTCTAAGTACTCTGTATCAAGATTCCTCAATAACCCGTCTCCTCGTCAAGTCAAAAGCCGCATAACGTTCCCAATCAGCGGCGACAGAGATGACTGAAACGAAGCGCGAAGATTCTGTACGTCCGCTGCATTGGGGTTGTTATGCCGCTTCTCTACAAGCGACTTCCCGCGCACAGATTCAGGTTTAGTTTTGTGCAGACTCATTTATCTGCTGCTGAAGTTGTTGGACTTCCTCGATCGATAACTTGGTTCCACGGGCTACGGCTTCTACAGGAAAACCATCTCTTAGCAAGTTGAGCGCGATCTCCCGCGTATTTTCTTCTTGAGCTTCTTTCTGAATCGAACGATAAACGGTGGATTCTTGCATAATGTCTCTCCGTAATATGCGATAGACAACCTCATCCTCTAATTTTAACCCAGCTAAAATCCCTGATGCTGCCATCAGATTCGCTTGCGTTTGAGGATCTGCAATCTGATCTACACGTTGAGCCGCTTGACGCAGTGTTTCCTCTGCATCCGCACTCTGACCCAAAACCGCAAAGGGAATCAGCCCCGGATATTGCAGGAAGAGTGATGCAGGCTGCTCCCACAATCGGATGACATCAAACTCATGGCGTGTGCGTTCCATCGTAAAACTGGTTTGATAGACCAACTCCGATCCAGTTTGCTTCAGGTAAATCACGACTTGCCGCATTGGTTTAGCTGGATCTTTTCGATACATTCGCACACGGTAATCCAAAACGCGGAATGGGATATTATTCTTAGGGAGCGTTTGAAACTCGATATGTAAAACGGATTCGTCCGATTCCAGTAAAATCAGGGCATCGGCTCGAATTGGGTCAAGGGAGAGTTCAGAGGGTTGGAGTTCTGTCAGGGTGACAGGTTTTCCCAGTAGCCAACTGGCGAAATCAGTAGAGAAGTTTTCAGCAAGAAATCGGCAGGTATCGTCGTACATGGGAAAATTGTACGATGATACCTGCTCATTTGATTTCGAGCAAATTCAAAATTTGAACGATTACGTATGGACTATTGAGAGGAATCGCGTGTCATTGTCCATCCGCCAGAACCACCTGGTGCACCAGACTCACTTTGTTGTGTCCAAGTCCCTGTCAGCCTCCTGCTATCCTCTAAGAGCGTCATTTTGGCAGTGCCATACATATTATTCCAAGGTTGGTAGTAGTGAAACATGAGTTTGGTGGTTTTGGGATCGTAAGTCCAATCTTTGATCTGCCCAACACTGCCGCCTTGATACCAATAATCTGTCAAGTCTGGCTTGAAGATTACTAGACCGTAGTCTGATTGCCACTTTCCTACAATTGCAGCGTTTGCTCGTGGTTTAGAGTCATCTGGTATCAAGGTTCCACATACTTTTTGCCCTGCACTTGTCATAACGCAAGCCTGTTGAGCAAACGCTGGATAATTTAACAAAAGTTGGCTAGCTGCAACAATTCCTGCAAGGAAAGTAACTTGTTTTAGAGTCTTCATGATGTGTTTTTGCACAGTTGATGTAAGCTGTTCGACATTTAAATCGCACTATTTGTGCGCCAGACCTTATGCTGCAAGGGATTCGGTCGAGAAATTCAAATGAGTAACAGCTTATGTCTACTCCTCTTTGTATCACTTTGGGTTTGCGGCATAACGTTCCCGGTCAGCGGCTGCAAATAGCCTTGGACTCAACACCAACAGCTTGCGTCAGTCCGTTGCACCGGGCTTGTTAGGTTGCTGACGCTACTTCATTTTACTTGCAGAGGGTAAAACTCTTCCATCAACAACAAAAATCTCTGGTGCCCTTTTACCAGCAGCTACTTGATCCTTCCTATATATAATTAGCTCCTCTAAAGCTTTAATGGACTCAGTAGTTCTAATAATCAGGAAAATACTGTATTGTGTCCGTTCAGCAGCGTCGTATATGGGAAGTTGTTTCTCATAACCTGATCTGATGTTATTTGATGTGTACTTTATCTCAACATTCACTCGCGCATTGTAGCCGCTAGATATCTTGAAATCAACAGGTCCTCGTCCTGCGTTAGGCTCTCTATTCAAATCTAGATTATGAGCACCGCAATAAGCATCAGCTATACCAAAGAAAAGCAATTGTGCAAAACGTTCATTCCGTAGATTTTTTGACTCATCCCAAAAATGCACTGACAACCCATTAGCCTCAACCAAAGCCTTGAAATGATTACATATCTTGAGAACTAACTGAAGAATATTTTCAGGGGTTACTTTATCTACGCCTAACAAAAGTGGATAAAGATTGGCGTATTCTCTCGCAATATTATGCCAAATGAGTTGCCCAGATGGATCTTTATCAAAATCGTATTTTTCAGCAGGGTTGCTCTTGTATTGTTCTACCAAATCTTTCAGTACTTCAGGATGATGAAGGAGAATATTTTTCAACTCGCGTTTCGTAATTCTTCTTTTCTTTCCCGATTCATCCTTCCAAGAATCCCCGATGATTTCATTTACGCGATTACGCAAATCTTCGTTATGAGCACAAACGCGATCAATATCATCCCAACCATTTGCTACGGGAAGGTCATTGAGAATCTCGCAAGGAATCAATACTGTAGGGCGATTACTACCAGAAATGGCTGGCAACAAAAATTCCTTTCCGCCTGCTTTTGCTTGGCAGGTATTTAAATTAAGATTTCTAGCAACTCGTTCTGAGTAAGTTAGTAAGTCCAGAAGAATTATATGAATTGCCATATCGCTAATTCGATCAGCACCGATATTTTCTTCAATAAGTCCAACTAGCTCAAAAATAACTGGATCGGTTATGCCTGCTTGTATAATTTCCCAAGCTGTTTTGGTTAGATTCAAAGCAATCCCTGAACCAATACCACTACCTGATGTGCCCTCTGTAGAATAGCCTAAAGATACGAATGGCAATTCTGGAAATATCAATTTTTTGTGAGCTTCACGAAAGAACCTATCGCCAGAATGTTTTGTCGTCTCTAAAAGATGAACGATTTTCGTGAAATGAGTTTTGAAACTTAGATATGAGTTCTCAAGCTCTGGAACTTTTGTGCTCCCAAGAAGATGGGGATCAACATAGAACTTCGAGTCAAGATCTATGAATCCGTTAAATACCCCTTCTTTTTTTAGATCTTCCTCAGCAACCCCAAAAATCTCGCTTATTCTTTTAGGCATAAAACTACTGCTAATACTGCTAAAAGCTTAGCGCTAGGTTCAATGATAGAAACAAATCCTCTAGAAACTTGGTTTGTGGGCAATTACCCAGACTGTGGAAGTACCATCCCATACCAGAATTAAAGCAGCCTAACGGTCGTGTTCAGCGGCGGCTAGTAACTTT
>ENA-ORBV01003081-ORBV01003081.1-microbial-mat-metagenome-genome-assembly--contig:-NODE-3081-length-34072-cov-7.662686_pt1 | contig 34072 bp, 36 predicted proteins | sample MGYA00237777_ERZ505514 | MGnify/ENA primary metagenome ERZ505514 (study PRJEB26160, sample SAMN06269048) | microbial mat metagenome | isolation source: Oligotrophic lake microbial mat | place... | reverse complement strand
GCAGCGTCAGATGTGTATAAGAGACAGGGCTTACCCCGTGCTCCGCCGCCAATCCACGTTCCGACGGCAGCTTCGCTCCGGGCGCCAACTGCCCATCGGTTATGGCTTTCCGCAGCCGTCCCGCTATCCGCTGATAAGCATGTCCCTGTTCCGGTGGCATAGTATTGAGTATGAGCATGGGTCACGGCGGCGCGGAACTCCCCCTCGCCATGCTGCTCGTCTTCGGAGCCGCCAAGCTGCTCGGTGAACTCGCCGAAAGCGTGAAAATGCCAAATATCGTCGGCGAAATTGCCGCCGGGATATTGCTTGGCCCCAGTGTTCTCGCGCTCGTAAAACCGTAGTCTGTCCGCGAACTCGCCGATCTCGGGGTCATGTTCCTCCTTTTCCGCGCCGGCTTGGAGGTGCGCGCTTCGGATCTCGTCAAGGTCGGCAAAACCGCCTCCGTCGTCGCCATTCTGGGGGTCATCGTCCCCCTCGCCATGGGCTACGGTATCTATCGTTGGAGCGGCGCGTCCAACATCGAATCCCTCTTCGCCGGCGCCGCCATGGTCGCCACCTCCGTTGGCATCACCGCTCAGGTCCTTGCCCGATGGGTCTGCTCAACGTTCTGGCCAGCCGCATTATCCTCGCCGCCGCCGTCATTGACGATATTCTCGGCCTCATCGTTCTCGCCATCGTCAGCAGCGTCTCGCAGGGCGCCGTCAACATCCTCCAACTCGCCACCACCGCCGCCCTTTCCATCGGCTTCACCATTTTCGTCCTCAGTGTCGGCGGCAGAACCGTCGGCGCCGTTCTACCCAAAGTCGAGAAGCGAATGAAGGGCGTCGAATCGCAGTTCAGCCTCGCGATGATTCTCCTCTTCGCCCTCGCGCTCTTCGCCTCCTACGCGGGTGTCGCCGCTATCATCGGCGCATTCCTCGCCGGCGTCGCCTTCGCCGAAACTGTGAACCACCGGGTGCATATCCTGGCCCAAGACGTCACCGAACTACTCGTCCCCTTCTTCCTCGCCGGCATTGGCCTCGCTCTCGACATCAATGTACTGAAAGACCCGAAAGTGCTTGGCCTCGCCGCCCTCATCACCGTCGCCGCCGTGGTGTCGAAATTCGTTGGCTGCGGCCTCGGCGCATTGCCCGTCGGGTTAACCGAAGCCAAGCGGATCGGCGCCGGCTTGGTCCCTCGTGGCGAAGTCGGGATGGTCGTCGCTCAAATCGGAGCCACCATGGGAACCATCTCCCAGCAAGCCTATGACGTCGTGGTCGTCATGGCCGTTATGACCACGGTCATCGCACCAATTCTGCCCACGTGGACGTTCGGCTCCATCGCCCGTGATCCCGAAGAATCTCCGCTTACAATCGAGTGATAGATGCTCCTCTTGGCCGCCGCTCTGACCCTTCTCGAAACCATCGCCCTTCAAGGTCCGCTCCATCATGTCCAAGGCATTGACGTCGAAGGCGAGAACCTTTGGGTCTCCTCCGTGGACAAGGAGCGAAAGAAAGGCTTTCTCTTCAAGCTCGACCGCCACACCGGCCAGGTCATCAATAAAGTCGAAGTGCAGGACGGCGATAAATACCATCCCGGCGGTCTTACTCTCGACGGCGAGAACATCTGGCTTCCGGTCGCCGAATACCGCCGCAACAGCACGGCGGTCATTCAACTCCGCGACAAGCGGACGCTCCGTCTGCTCCGCCAATTCCAAGTTAACGACCACATCGGCTGCGTCGCCGCCTCCAACAACCGTCTCTACGGCGGAAACTGGGACACCCGTCAAATCTACGAATGGGACAAGAGCGGCAAGCAAATCGCTCAACGGCCCAACCTCACCGGCACCCGGTATCAGGACTTGAAATACATCGAGAATCGTCTTATCGGCGGCGGTCTCCGCGAAAGAGGAAAAGGCGCCGTCGATTACCTCAACCCAAAGTCCCTCGAACTGCTCCGCCGCATCGAAGTTCAAACCACTGACCGCGGCACGGTCTTCACCAATGAAGGCATGACCGTCCGCGCCGGCCGCTACTTCCTGCTCCCCGAAGACGACCCCTCCCGCCTCTTCGTTCTCAGCGAAAACTAACGGTACAAGTAGATCAGATAGCCCAACGGATCTTGCAGCTTGAGGCCTTCTATCCGTGTCGGCCCGATGCCCGGGTTCCCCGCGCCGGAGTGGCATCCCACGCACGCCTCGCGGGTCGCACTCACCGGTTTGACGGCCACCCGCCACTGCCCCAATACATTATCGGGTATCGGCGTTTTGGCAATCCGCGCTAACAACGGGCGGCGCACCTCGTTCAGCCCTTGCGGAGCGTTTCCACCCGCCACCACCAGCCCTTCCAAAGTACGATGCACACCACCAACCAACAGCGTCCAGATCTCCATATTGGCACGCTTGATCTCTCCGTCGACCCACTGCTCCTGCGGGTTCCGAGGTCGAAACTTGCGGCCGCCGTCGAAGCCCCTGCTTCGCCTGTCCCAGCGTTCCATGCCCCATCGGTCCGCACAGGCGCGACATGCCAAACCCAAGCGCCGTCTCCAGAAACCTCAAGTGCATTTGCTCGTCGAATGCCGCTACGACCGCCCCAGCGTTTAACGGCGGCGCGGGTTGACCGCCCGATTGGCCGGACAGGGCGAGAAACCCGAACACCGTTACTCCCCACCAAATACACGGGCCAGCGTACATCTATCCGAGCCCTTCCAAGTCTTTCCCAACTCTACCGCCGAAAACCACCCGCGCCGGAACGGAAGCTGTCCGCATGGCTTGTTATCGTAATTCCATGACCCTCTGCCAAACACTTACAAGCGACTTCGAAGGAAAGCGGGAGCTTCGCCTGACGGACCTCTGCTTTCAAACGGGCGGCCAACTGATCGGAAACGTAGAGGTTTAGCTGCGCCATGAGCCAAGTGTGGCACGTAATACATCGCGAACGACCAGCAGGGTGAACGGCTCGCCTACGCCCGTTCGAGATACTCGCCCGTCGTCGTGGAAACGCGGATGACTTCACCTTCGCCGATGAAGGCGGGAACCTGAACGACGAGGCCGGAATCCATGGTGGCGGGCTTGCCGACGTTGGAGACGGTGGCGCCTTTCAGGCCGGGTTCGGTTTCCATAACTTTGAGCGAGACGGCGGCGGGCAATTCTACACCGACGGGTTTTTCCTCATAAAACTGAATATTCAGTTTGAGATTGGCGGTGAGGTACTGCGCGGCCTCGCCGAGGACGTCTTCGCCAAACTCGTACTGTTCGTAGGTCTCGGTGTTCATGAAATGGTAGGTATCGGCCTCTTTATAAAGGAACTCGACTTCCTGCTCATCAAGAGAGATGCGATCCACCTTGTCTTCCGAGGCGAAACGGTGCTCGAACATCGAACTCGTGCGCAGGTTACGCATTTTCACCTGCACAAAAGCGCGCAAATTTCCGGGCGTACGATGGGTGAACGCAAAAATGCTGTGCAGCTCATTGTTGAACTTGATTACCATGCCCGCGCGCAGTGAGTTGGCGTTAATCATGAAAAACCGAAACTCCTAGGGATTGACTCGGACCCCTCATTTTACCAGACAGCCGGGTGGCGCGCCTGTCGTATGATGAGGATTACCAGCCGCCGCCCGCGGGCGGGGTTACTTCTTTTTCAATATGCTCCCTGAAAAGTTGCTGGAAGGCTTGACCTTCGACGACGTACTCCTCGTGCCCGCCCGGAGTTCGGTGCTCCCGGCCAACGCCGACACCCGAACATTCCTTACCAAGCGAATTCCGCTCAACATACCGATTCTTTCAGCGGCCATGGACACGGTGACCGAGTCCCATCTGGCGATTGCGCTGGCGCAGCAGGGCGGGATCGGCATTATCCATCGCAACATGCCGATTGAGCGTCAGGTGGGCGAGGTGGATAAGGTGAAGCGGTCTGAATCGGGGATGATTGTGGACCCGGTGACGATCCGGCCGGATCAACTGATTACAGAGGCGCTGGACCTGATGAAGCGGTTCCGGATTTCCGGGGTTCCAGTGACGACGATTGACGGGCAACTGGTGGGGATTCTGACCAACCGCGATCTGCGGTTTGAGACGAACTTCAATTTGCCGGTTTCGACGCGCATGACGCAGGGGCGGGAGAATCTAATTACGGTTCCGGTCGGCACGACGCTCGAAGACGCCGAGCAGATTTTGCATAAGCACCGGGTGGAAAAGCTGCTGGTTGTCGATGACGGATATTTTCTGAAGGGACTTATAACCGTAAAAGACATTCAGAAAAAGTTGAAGTATCCGAACGCGGCGAAAGACGCGCAGGGGCGGCTGCGATGCGGGGCGGCGGTGGGATCGACGAAGGACTATTTGGAGCGCGCGGCGGAACTGGTGCGGCGGAAGGTGGATGTGCTGGCGATTGATTCGGCGCACGGGCATCATGAGGGTGTGCTGGACGCGGTGAAGGCGATTAAGAAGGCGTTTCCGGACGTCGATTTGCTGGCTGGGAATGTAGCCACTTATGAGGGCGCGCGGGATCTGATCGAGTTGGGCGTTGACGGGATCAAGGTGGGCATTGGGCCGGGGTCGATCTGCACGACGCGAGTGGTTTCCGGGGCAGGTGTGCCGCAGGTTACGGCGATTACGCAAGCGGCGCGGGCGTGCCGTGAATTTGGAATTCCGCTGATTTCCGATGGCGGGATAAAGTACTCGGGCGATGTGACAAAGGCAATTGCGGCGGGGGCGGATTCGGTGATGATTGGCAGCTTGCTGGCGGGCGTGGACGAGAGCCCGGGCGAGACGATTTTGTTCCAGGGGCGGACGTTCAAGAGTTATCGCGGGATGGGCTCCATGGGCGCAATGACGACGACCTCGCAGGACCGCTACGGCGACCAAGGCGCCGGCAAACTGGTGCCGGAGGGAATTGAGGGACGGGTACCGTATAAGGGTCCGCTAGCGGAAATGGTGTTTCAACTTGTGGGCGGGTTGAAGGCAGGCATGGGATACACCGGTTGCGGGACCATCGCGGATTTGCAGGCGAACGCGAAGTTCCTGAAGATTTCGCCGGCGGGGCTGCGGGAGAGCCACGTACACGACGTAATTATTACGAAGGAAGCGCCGAACTACCGGGTGGAGTGAGTTGCCGGGTCTCGAACCCGACGTACTGGACTTCCTCTTCGATGACGAGATTGAATCGTGCTTTGACGCGATTCTTAAGTTCGGATATTAGGTTGAGGAGATCGGCAGCAGTGCCGGTACCGGTGTTGTACAGCAGGTTGGCGTGGTAGTCCGCTACTTTTACGCCGCCGAACTGGAGGCCTTTCGCGCCCACCTCTTCCAGGAACCAGCCTGCGGGAACTTTGCCTTCGATTACTTTATTCGCGGGAACGGCGGCGCGGGCTTGCGCGGGGAGTTCTTTCAGCAGAAAGTTCTTGAAGATGCTGCCGGCGCAGGCCATTTCGGGGGGGAACTTGGCATCTCTGGCCTCGCGGATCTGTTTTGATTTTTCCTGCAGGCTATCGCGATTGCCGGGCTCGAATTTCAACCTGGCGGAGAGGATCTGACAGTCCTTTTGGTCCTTGAATCGTGAATGGCGGTATCGGAAGGAGCATTCTTCGTTGGTCCAATCGCGGACGGTTTCGCCATCGAAAAATTGCACCGACGCGACGCGCTGGCTGATCGATTGGCCGTAGGCGCCGGCGTTGCCGTAGATGGCGGCGCCGACCCAGCCGGGAATGCCCGCCATCGCCTCCATACCCGCGAGTCCGCAATCGTTGGCGAAATCGATGAGCGCGTTCAGTTCGGCGCCCGCGGCCACCGTAACGGTGTCGCCATCGGCGGTTATTTGGGCAGCGCTATAGCGGAGAATTGCGCCTTGGTAGCCGTCATCGCTGACAATCAGATTCGTGCCGGCGCCGATGGAGGTCCAGCGGAGATTCGACGCGGCTAAGACTTTGTAGGCCTCTTTAAACGCTTGCGGGGTGGACGCGTCGGCCAGAAACCAACAGGGGCCGCCGAGCCGGAAGCGGGTATGGTCGCGCAATTCCGCCTTGGGCAGCACGTCCAGGCCGTCCACTTCCGATAGTTGGGGGAGCGTCATCATAATCAGGCTAACCGGAATGGTGCGGCGGAGTCTAAGTTTGGGAATGGAAGAAACCGACCTGGCGGCGATCGGCCGGGTGATAGCGGGAGATGCGGACGCGTTCGGGCTGCTGGTTGAGCGGCACAGCCGGGGTGTCTTCCGGCTGGCGTTCCGAATTACCGGGAATGAAAGCGACGCGGAAGAAGTGTTGCAGGAGGCTTTTTTGCGGGCATTTCGAGAGATTCGGCGGTATGAGTCGCGGGCGAGCTTTTCGACTTGGATCGGGACGATCGCCGCGAATTGCGCGCTTGATGCGATTAGGAAGCGGAAACGGTTTGTGGATACGGCGGAAGAGATCGAATCGGTGAGTGAGGCCCCGGGCCCGGACCGGGAAGCGAACAGCAGGCGAATAAGCGAAGTTATTGCGAAGACGATGGGGCTACTGATCCTGCAGGAGCGAACGGCGTTCACGTTGCGGCATTACGAAGGGATGGCGATTGAAGCTATTTCGCGGGAACTGGGTCTGAGTGAAAACGCGACGACGCAATCGATCTTTCGGGCCGTGCATAAGCGGCGGCGCGTCTTGGGGCCGTGGGTTGGAGTGGGGGTAATTACTTTATGGAACATGTAAGCGAAGACGAACTGGTATTGCTCTACTATGGCGAGCCGGGCGGGGATGGCGCCCGGACCCATGTGGGCGAGTGCGCGGCGTGCCGGGCGGAGTATCAGACGCTTGCAGCGGTTGTTGAACACGATGGACGCCGGGGCCGTGCCGGAGCGGGACGGGGATTATGGACGGAGAGTTTGGGAAACGGTCTCGTCCCGGGCCAGGGTCAGGCGCTCTTCGTGGCGTGTAGTGGGCGCGTTGGCGGCTGGTTTAGTGGTTGGAATCGCGTTGCAGTTTGGAAGTGCGACGGTTCCACGCGGGTGCTGGACGTGGCATTAGAGAGTCATTTCGAATCCAGCCGCCTGGTGCTGACGGAAATTGTCAATCAACAGGGACCGGCGGAACTGTGGTCGCGAGAAACGGCGGAAGATTTGCTGGCGGACAACCGGTTGTACCGGCAGACGGCCGAGGCGACAGGGCAAGCGGACACGGAACGGCTGCTGGAGGATTTGGAAGAAGTACTGGTGGAAGTGGCTCATGCGCGGGCGGGGTCGGAAGAGCTTCGCAGGCGGATTGAGACCAAGGGCGTGTTGTTCGCCATTCAAGTGCGGACGGCGCGAGAAGGAATTTTGTGACTTTCGAGGAACAGATGCGTATAAAGATTCGTATTGGATTGGCGATGCTCATGACAGCCGGCGGGATGCTGGCGCAACCACTTCCGGCACCGGCGCCCGCGCCGCACCCGTCGCCCAAGATGGTTTGGGCGAGCGGGGATCTGTATCGGAGCGGGGTGCGAATGATCGATGAACGGCAGTATGAGAAAGCCGTGGCGGCGTTCGATCAGGTGATCCGCGACAAGGGTTCGCGGATCGAAGGGGCGTTGTATTGGAAGGCCTACGCCCTGCGGCGGCTAGGGAAAAATAGCGAGGCCTTGGGCGCGCTGGGAGAGTTGGATTCGGGCTTTCCGGCGAGCCGATGGAAAAACGATGCCAAGGCGTTGGAGGTAGAATTGCGCCAGTCGTCGCCGGCGTCGCAGGACGACGAAGATTTGAAGTTGCTGGCTTTGAACGGCTTGGTGCAGAATGAGCCGGAGTCGGCCGTGCCGTTGCTCGAAAAGCTTTTGGCGTCGGGGAAGAGTTCACCGCGGATGAAGCAGCGGGCCCTGTATGTGTTGGCGCAGAGGAGGAACGCGCAGGCGCGGGGACTGGTGGCGCACTACGCGCGAGGCGGAACAAATCCGGATTTGCAGTTGACCGCGCTTGACTACTTGGGCGCGGTCGCAACGCCGGAAGCGATGGCGGCGCTGGCGGAGATCTATCGCGGATCGAACGATGCGGCGGTGAAACGCGTGGCGCTGCAGGGGATGGCGCGGGCGCGCGATAAGTCGATGTTGCTGCAGATTGCCAGGAGCGAAACGGATCTGGATTTCAAGAAAGAAGCGATCCGGCAATTGGGGCGGACGGATTCGATGTAAGGCCTGAAAGAGCTGTACAAAAGCGAGACCGACCAGGGCGTGCGAAGGACGGTGATAGGCGCGTTGGGCGACTATGGCAAACCGGCCGTGCTGGTGGAGTTGGCGCGGGCGGAAAAAGACGCGGTGTTGAAGAAGGAAATCGTCCGCCGGCTGAGCGATCTGCGTTCGAAAGAGGCGCAAGCTTATCTGGTGGAACTACTGCAGGAGTGAATATGACCGACGAGATTATTAAGCTGCGCAGCGTGAAGAAAGTTTTCCAGACCGATGAGGTGGAGACGCACGCGCTGCTCGACATTCACATGGAGATTCGACGCGGGGAATACGTGTCGATCTCCGGGCCGTCAGGGTGCGGCAAGTCCACGCTGCTGGCGATTTTGGGTTTATTGGACTCGCCGTCCGGCGGGGAATATACATTGCGCGGGCAGCCGGTGGCGTCACTGAAACCCGCCGAGCGGGCACGTATAAGGAACCGGGAAATCGGCTTCATTTTCCAGGCGTTCAATTTGATTGGCGATTTGACGGTGTATGAGAATGTGGAGTTGCCGTTGACGTACCGGAATATGCCGTCTTCGGAACGGCGCAAGGCGGTGGTGGACGCGTTGGAACGGGTAGGAATGTCGCATCGTTCGAAGCATTATCCATCGCAGCTCTCGGGCGGGCAACAGCAGCGCGTGGCGGTGGCGCGAGCGCTGGGCGGGAGCCCGTCAATGCTGCTGGCCGATGAGCCAACCGGAAATCTGGACTCGCAAAACGGCGAAGCGGTGATGAAGCTGATGGAAGAACTGCACGCGGGCGGCGCAACGATTTGCATGGTGACGCACGACCCGCGGTTTGCACGTTGCGCGGAGCGGAGCATCCGGTTGTTCGACGGGCGAATTGTGGAGGAGTACGCGATGGCGTCGGCAAGTGCGGCATCATAGAGCGATATGGCCGCCAGGTTTCCCGGATTTCCGAAGCAGGGATTGACGTTTCTTCGGGAGTTGAAAAATAACAATTCGCGGGAGTGGTTTACGCCGCGAAAGACTGTATTCGATGAGAGCGTTAAGGCGCCGATGGTGACGCTGGTGGAAGCGGTGAACGCGGAGTTGCCGGCCTTCGCGCCGGAGTATTTGACCGATCCGGCGAAAGCTGTTTACCGCATCTATCGCGATACGCGGTTCAGCAACGACAAGACGCCGTACAAAACGCATATTGCGGCGAACCTGCATAAACAGGGCGCGGACAAGCACGCGGCGGCTGGCTATTACTTCAGCGTGGGCGCGGATGAGATTGAGATCGCGGCGGGCGTCTACATGCCGGGGCCGGAGGAGTTGTTGCGGCTGCGGAGGCATATTTCGGCGAACTTCGGGGAGTTTTCAAAGCTGGAGGCGGATAGGGCGGTGAACAAGCTGCTGGGGACTTTGAAGGGCGATTCTCTGTCTCGTCCGCCGCGGGGATTTTCGCTCGAAGATCCGGCGATGGAATGGATCAAGTGGAAACAGTGGTATTACTTCCACACCGCTTTGGATTTGGAGATTGCTTTGACGCCGAAGCTGTTGCCGGAGATTGTGAAGCGCTTGAAGGCGGCGGCGCCAATGGTTGCGTTCTTCAACCGCGGCCTGGAGCAAGGCAGCCATTCGCGCGATTTTCTACACTGATAGGAATGCGTTACCTATTGCTTCTGTCTTTGCTGGCCGCCGCGCAGCCGGCCGCGAAGTACCGCCAAGGCCACTCGCACATGGGCGAAGGCTTCAATGAAGGGCCGCGCCAAAAGCCATGGGAAATGCCGGGCATAGGGAAGGTGTCGTTCCCGATCACACACAAGAACGCGGAAACGCAGAAGTGGTTTGACCAGGGTGTGGCATTGTTGCACTCGTTCTGGTATTACGAGGCGGAACGGTCGTTCCGGTGGTGTTTGCAGTTGGAGCCGGAGAATGCGATGGCGTGGTGGGGTCTCGCGGGAAGTCAGGCCGGCGGCAAGCGCGCGAAGGAGTTCCTTCAGGAAGCGGTGAAGCGCAAGGAGAGTGTGAGCGAGCGCGAACGGCTGTACATTGAGGCCGACGCCGCGGGGCTTCTGCCGGAACTTGGCGTGAAAAGCGAGGAGATGCAGCGCCGTCGCCTTTTGGAACGGTTGGTGATGAAATTTCCGGAGGACCTGGAGGCCAAAACATTTCTGGCGTTGGACATGATGGGCAGCGCGCGAATGGGCGCGGAGTTGCTTATTCGAGAGGTACTCGCCAAAGCGCCGGATCATCCGGGCGCGCACCATTACCGCATTCACAACTGGGATGGGAAGGACCCGGAGTTTGCGCTGGTGAGTTGCAAACGATATGGCGAAGTGGCCCACGGGATCGGCCACGCGGTTCATATGCCAGGGCATGTTTACGCGGGTTCCGGGATGTGGCACGAAGCCGCAATTTCCATGGATGCGGCGACGCGGGTGGAGAAGAAATACATGCAGGACCGGCAAACGTTTCCATTCGAGAATTGGAACTATCCGCACAACAAGAACTACCTGTCCTATATTCAGGCGCAACTGGGCATGGAGAAGGCCGCGCTCAGCGCGGGGCGGCAACTGCTGACCGCGCCGCGGATGGAGAAGGAGAACCGCCGCAGCGATGTGTTTCCGCTGCACATGGAGGCGCAGATTATTCTCCTGCGGACGTACGTGCGGTTCGGGCGGTGGAAGGAGTTGTTGGAAGGCGGACAGTTTGAGTGGGATAGGGAGAAGTTGGGGAACAAAGTGCAGCGGCCGTATGTGGAGGCGTTAGCGCATTTGGGGCTGGGCGACGCGGTGAAAACGCGAAAGGCCTTGGACGAGTTGGAAGCGTTGAAAGAGGAAGTCACGAAAAAGGACGATTTCTATGTGAAGTCGTGGTATCCGGTGATGGTGCGCGAGGTGAAGGGTAAGTTGTTATTGGCGGGAGGCAGGACGCTTGAGGGGTTGAATGAGTTGGGCGAAGCGGCGCAGGCTTGGGGCGTGTTGCTGCGGAGCGAGAACGATCCGCCATTCTATCCGTCGAACATCTATGACGATTTGGGGCGGGCTTATTTAACGGCAAAGAGTCCCGTGCTGGCGGCGGCGGCGTTCGGGAAGTCGCTGGAATTGGTGCGGAACAATGGGTGGGCGCTCGCGGGATTAGCAGAAGCTCACACGGCATTGGACGAGAAGGAAAAAGCGACGGCGTACTCGGATCGGCTGCGGCATGTGTGGGGAGACGCGGATACGCCGCCAGCCGGATCAGGGAAAGCGATAGACGTTTCGCCTGGGCCGCAACGGACCTACAAGAAAACGACGCTGGCCGGAATCGGACCGGACCTGTGGACGCCGTTCGCGGCGCCGCGGCTGGATGCGTTGGACCCGCAGAAAAAGCGTGTGACGCTGGAAGAGTATGCCGGGCGGAACGTCGTATTGATTTTCTACCTGGGCCAAGAGTGCGCGCATTGCCTCGAGCAGTTGCAGGCAGTCTCCAAGCGCAAAGAAGACTTCGAGAAGCGGAATACGGCGGTGCTGGCGATGTCCAGCAACAAACCGGAAGACAACGCCGACTCGGTGAAGATCAAGGAGCTGCCCTTCCGCCTGCTCTCCGATGAGCGGTTTGAGAACGCCAAACGGTGGCTCTCTTATGACGATTTCGAGCGGTTGGAGCTACACTCGACGGTTCTGATCGACGCCAAGGGAAAGGTGCGGTGGGCGCAACGCGGCGGCGATCCGTTCACCGATTTCGATCGCCTGTTCAAAGAGATCGACCGGATGAATAAAAGTTCGGAATGACGGAACGAATTCCGTCTTGGCTCGTATATCCAATCAACGGGATAATCTCCGCTAGAGAGACCCTTTCCCCAACGACAACCCCCTCTAGCGGAGACCCCGATTGATCGAGTCTAAACGGGACGGAATGGCAATTCAGGAGCCTGGACTGTCCAAAAATCCCAGTTACGGTCAGAATAACAGTTTCGTGAATATTCGCAACTGAAAAATGGCCGTTCGCCCCTACTGGTTCCGCGTGCTATCGTGATGGCGAAATGGGAAACAAAGCCACGATCATCCGTCGCGCTAATCCGGAAGACGCCGCAGTTTGCGGGAGAATCTGCTTCGATGCGTTTTCCGCGATTAACGCGCATCACAATTTCCCATCCGAAATTCCTTCCGCGGAAGCAGGGGCGGGTCTGCTGGGTATGTTGTTTTCGCACCCAAGATTTTACACTCTGGTCGCGGAGGTAGATGGACGCATCGTGGGCAGTAACTGCCTGGATGAACGATCCGGGATCGCGGGTGTGGGACCGGTTACGGTGGACCCATCGGCGCAGAATCAAGGCGTCGGGCGGCGCCTGATGGATGGTGTCGTGAACCGCTCACGGGAGGCGGATTTCGCGGGGATTCGCCTCGTCCAAGGATCATTCCACTTAAGGTCGTTATCGCTGTATTCCAAATTAGGATTTCAGGTACGGGAACCGCTGGTGGTCATGCGCGGGCCAGCCATCGGGTTGGCGATTGATGGGTACGTTGTGCGGGCTGCCGGCCCGGAGGACATGGATGCTTGCAACGAAATTTGTGTGGGCGTACACGGGCATGACCGCGCTGGCGAATTGGCGGAAGCAATAGCCCAGGGAACGGCGACAATAGTGGAGCGGAATGGGCGCGTCACCGGCTACGCGACGAGTTTCGGCTATTTTGGGCATGCGGCGGGGGAATCGACGCCGGACATCCAGGCGCTGATTGCCGCCGCGAAGGAATTTCCAGAACCCGGAATTTTAGTTCCAACCAGAAACGCCGGGTTGTTTAGCTGGTGCCTGGCGAAAGGACTTCGCGTAGTCCTGCCGATGAATCTGATGACTATGGGCTTTTACAAGGATCCTGACGGCGCGTACTTGCCGTCTATCCTCTACTGACCATATAGTGTGTCCATGCGACACGCAGTTATTTTGGTCCTGACTATAGCATTTGGCTGTTTCGCCGACGATAGCGGTCGGCTTTTGCGGTTGGACCACTATGTCAATGTGAAATCCACGGTTCCGGCGCTCGCCGGGCAGACCGCGCAGATTTATGTCCGGGAAGTGGTGCAGGCAAGACACGGCAGGCACGTTGTCCTCTTCGTGCATGGCGCGGGAACACCGGCGGAAGTGGCCTTTGATGTTCCGTATCAGGACTATAGTTGGATGGCGTTTCTAGCGCGAGCCGGATACGACGTGTTCTCGATGGACATGACGGGATACGGCCGGTCGACGCGGCCGCTCGCGATGAATGACCCGTGCAACCTGGCGGCGGAGCAGCAGAAGTCCATATTTGGCGCGGTTTGCGCGCCGAGTTACGGGCGGCAGATGACGACGCTCGCTTCCGATTGGAACGACATTGGCGCGGTTGTCGATTACCTGCGGACATTGAAGCGAGTGGAGAAGGTCAGCTTGATTGGCTGGTCCCTGGGCGGACCGCGAGCGGGCGGATACGCGGCCCATCATCCGGACAAAGTGAATAAGCTGGTGCTGTTGGCGCCCGCTTACCGGAGGGGCGCGCCGGCGGCGGCGCCAACGCAAGTTCCGGCGAACGGCCCGGCGTTCGGGACGCAATCGCGGGCGGATTTGGATGCCAATTGGGACCGGCAGGTCGGGTGTCCGGATCAAGTGGACCCCAAGGCGCGGGAGGCCGTTTGGACGGAGATGCTGGCATCCGATCCGCAGGGCGCGACATGGGGGCCGGGGGTGCGGCGCGCGCCATTGGTAACCACATGGGGGTGGAATGAGAGCGTGGTGAGCACAATGCAAATTCCGGCGTTGTTTGTCGCCGCCGCGCTTGATAAACAGGCGCTGCCGGCCGGAGTGAAAGCCCTCTATGACGACTTTGGCGCGAAGTACAAAGTGTTCCTCGATCTGGGGTGTGCTTCGCACAACGCCCTCTGGGAAAAGAACCACCTGCTGTTGTTCCAGGCCTCGCTCGAATGGCTGCGCGACGGCTCGGTCAATGGCAGTAAGGAAGGAATGGTGAAGCTGGGCTATTAACCGAGCCGGTCGCGAATTTTATCGCTTAGCGCTTTGCCGTCGATGCGCTTCCCGACGAGGGCTGCCAAGAGGTGAATCTCCTCACGACGATCAGCGAAGTTCCGGCCACAAACCCCATTTCATCCGCTGCATTTATTGCATTTGATATCCGTTATGGAGGATGGCTCCCCTGAACTTCCCCGCACATAGACAATTGCCCCGTTCAGAGCAAGATGCAGCCATGGCGCGTTCCTCCCGGAAACTCCTGGTGCGCTATGCCAAGCGCAAGGGTCCGCTGGCGCTTCGGGTTAGGGACGCCGGCCAGGATCGCCGGCTGGAATTGCCGGTTGCGGCAGTAGCCCTGTTGATCGACATTCTGGACGCAATGGCTGCGGGGCGTGGCGTGACGATACTTCCAGAGAACGCGGAATTGACAACGGTGCAGGCGGCAAGAGTTCTTAACGTGTCGCGGCCGTTTCTGATCAAACTGCTCGACGGACGGACGTTGCCGCATCGGAGGGTCGGAAAACATCGGCGCATTCGAATCGAGGACGTACTGGCCTACAAAAGGGCCGTAGATCAAGAGCGGGAGAGCGTCCTGGATCAGTTGGCGAGAGAGGCTCAAGAAACGGGCATGGGCTACGCCGGAAGCTGAATGACTTCACCGCATTGCTGGACGCCAATGTTCTTTATCCGGCGCCAATGCGGGATCTCCTCATGCAAATGGCCGTAATGGATCTTTTCCAGGCCCAGTGGACTGCGGAAATTCTATCGAGAATGGATCGAGGCGCTCCTCCGGAAAGAGCCCCACCGCGAGCGTGCGGCCTTAGAACGTACCGGCGACCTCATGGACCATGCAACCCGGGATTGCCTCATCACTGGTTATGAATCCCTGGTGTCGGTCGTCGCACTACCCGATATCCATGAACTTCACATCCTGGCCGCGGCGGTGATGGGGCGTTGCGACGTCATCGCAAGTCAGAACTTGAAACAATTTCCCGTTCGCAAGGTCCGAGCCCGGCTCAAGAATCCGCCTTTACAGCGTCGCGGACTACCTCAATACGCTTGCCCGGCAAGGTCTCGTCGCAACCGCCGCGGAGTTGGAACAGTTTGCGGAATTACTTTGAGTCCAAGCCTTATGCGCCTAACTGAGCCGCGCGCGGATTTTATCGCTCAGCACCTTCCCGTCAACGCGCTTCCCGGCCAGCTTAGCCTTAGCGGCATTCATCACCAAACCCATTTTGGACTTGTCGGTAACGCCGGTTTCGTTGATGGCGGACTCGATCGCGACGGCGATCTCGTCGTCCGAGGGAGCGGCGGGCAAATACGCCTCGACAAGCGCCAATTCCGCTGCTTCCTTGTCGGCCAGTTCCGGCCGCCCGTTGGCGCGGAACATCTCCATGGACTCGCGGCGCTGCTTGGCGATGGTGGTCAGCACCTGCATCTCCGAGGCCTCGTCAAGCGGCTTCATGCCGTCGATCTGGACCTTCTGCAGAGCGGCTTTCAACATGCGAATGGCGCTGAGGCGGGCCTCGTCTTTGGCCTTCATGGCGGCCACCATATCCTTCTGAATCAGATCGAGGAGAGGCATATTTGTTATCCTAATTGTACGCTTCTATCCAATGCATATTAAGAAACAACGCCTATTAACACCGGGCCCGACGCCCCTTTATCCACCCGCACTGCACGCCATGATGGCCTCCGACGTCCATCACCGCACTCAGGACTTCGTTAAGATTCAGAATCAGGCGCTCGCCTCGCTGAAAGAGGTGCTGGGCACTTCAAATGACGTTTTCATTCTCGTTTCCTCCGGTTCCGGCGGCCTGGAAGCGTCGGCTTCAAATTTCCTTTCCATGGGCGACAAGGTTATCATCTGCTGCGCCGGTAAGTTTGGCGAGCGCTGGGTTGAAATCGCCAAGGCCTACTCGCTGACTGCGGTGGTTTTGAAGTCCGAATACGGCGATGTGGTCTCGCCGGAGCGCGTGGAAGCCGCATTGGCGGAGAATCCGGATGCGAAAGCCGTAATGGTCCAGGCGTCCGAAACGTCGACCGGCGCAATGCACGATGTGGAAACAATGGCGGCAATTGTAAAGAAGACCGATGCGCTGTTCATTGTGGACGCGATCACCGGTATCGGCACGATGCCTTTGGATATCGACGGCTGGGGCATCGACCTTTGCGTGGGCGGATCGCAGAAGGCGTTCATGATCCCGCCGGGCTTGGCATTTGTCACCGTCAGCGCAAAGGCATGGAGGGCGAACGAAACGGCCACGATCCCGCGATTCTACTTCGACTTGAAGAAGGAAAAGAAGATGATCGACAAAGGGGAGGGGTCCAGTTGGACACCGAACACGTCGCTCATCATCGCGCTGAACGCCTCGCTGGACTATATTAAGCAACTCGGCATGCCGAAGCTGATTGAAAACGCCCAGATGCTGGCCAAAGCGACGCGGTTGGCGGCGGAAGCATTGGGCCTGGAACTTTTTGCGAAGAACAACCCGGGCAATTCGGTGACGGCAATCAAGGCTCCGGCGGGCATGGATTCGGGTGTTATCGTCAAGGGATTCCGGACGCATTTTGGCGCGATTATCGCCAACGGCCAAGGCTCGATGAAGGGGCAAATTTTCCGCATGGCGCACCTCGGCTACTTTGATTTCGCCGATATGTTCGCGGTGATCGCGGCGCTGGAATTGATCCTACAGGCCAATGGCCACAAGGTGGAACTGGGCTCGGGCGTGGCGGCGGTGCAGCGAGTATATGCCGAAGCGGCGATGCCGCAAGCGGTGACGGCATGAAGATTCTCGTAGCGGAACCACTGGCCGCGGCCGGTTTGGAATTACTGCGCGCGCAGGCGGGCTGGGACGTGGTCGTCTCCAACCCTAAGGAATACGCGGAACACCTCGGTGACTGCGACGCGTTGCTGGTACGCAGCGCGGTGAAGGTCAACAAAGATGTCCTTTCGAAATCGCCGAAGCTAAAGGTGGTAGGCCGCGCCGGTGTAGGCGTGGACAACGTGGATCTGGAAGCTTCGACGGCGGCGGGCGTGCTGGTAATGAACACGCCGGGCGGCAACGCAATTTCGGTGGCGGAACACACGATCGGTCTGATGCTGTCACTGGCGCGGAGCATTCCGGCGGCGAGCGCTTCCACCAAAAGCGGTAAATGGGAAAAGAAAAAGTATCAGGGCAATGAACTGCGCGGCAAGACGCTGGGCGTTATGGGGCTCGGTTCCATTGGCCGGGAAGTGGTCAAGCGCGCCTCGGGTTTCGACATGCGCATTGTGGCTCACGATCCTTTTGTGAACCCGCAGACGGCGGCGGATCTGAATGTAGAATTGGTTTCGCTCGAAGCGCTATATGCGCAGAGCGACTACATCTCGCTGCACATGGCGCTGACGCCGGAAACGCACGGGATGCTGAACGCGGCGGCATTCGAGAAGATGAAGGCGGGCGTGCGGATCGTCAACTGCGCCCGCGGTGAACTGGTGAAGTCGGCCGATCTGGCGGCGGCGCTGGCGAGCGGCCAAGTGGGCGGAGCCGGCCTGGACGTGTTTGAAAAAGAACCGCCAGCCGCGGACGATCCGATTTTGGCGGCGGAAAACCTGTTGGCGACGCCGCATATCGGCGGATCGACCGATGAGGCGCAGGAGATTGTCGGTGTCCGGATCGCCGAACAGTTGGTGGAATACCTGGTCAACGGCATAGCTCTGAACGCCGTGAACATGCCGGCGCTATCGCCGGAAATGTACAAGGCTGTGGGGCCGTATATTGCGCTGGCCGAACGGTTGGGCAACTTCGCGGCATTCGTCGCGTCCGGGAATCCGAAGGGCGTGCGGCTCACATACTCCGGCCGTATTGCCGACTTCAACACAACGCTGCTGCGCAATGCGGGCATGGCGGGCGTACTGAACCGTTCCATGGAACAACGCGCGAATCTGGTGAACGCTATGCCAATCGCCAATGAGCGCGGACTCAGCGTGTCTGAAAAGCATGAGAAGCGTTCGGGCCACATCGATTCCATTCGTCTGGAACTGGAAACCGGCGACGGCGTGACGATCGTGGAAGGCGCGGTGATTCTCGGCAAGCCGCGACTGATCATGGTGGACGGCATTTACTGTGAAGCGACACTGAACGGGCACCTGTTGTATCTCAGCAATAACGATGTCCCGGGCGTGATTGGCCATGTGGGCAACGCATTGGGCAAGGCGGGCATCAATATAGCCAATTTCTCATTGGGCAGGCAGGAGACCGCCGACTCGGGCAAACCGCTGCGCGCGATTGCGGTGGTCGAAATCGACGGTGTAATCACCGATGCGGTGAAGGCCGACCTGCAGTCCAATCCGGCTATTCTAACAGTGCGTCCGGTAGAGTTCCTGGCCTAAAAATCGTTTCAAATGCAAGAAAAAAGCCGTTCCCGGGCCGGGAACGGCTTTTTTCTTGCATTTTCCAAAGTCTTGTGTTTGCACTCCATGGCCTATGTGGTAACATTAAATAGCTTCCCGAGGACATCCCCTCGAACTATCCCACCGCAACGGAGTGGCACGCACCACCGAATGAGTAACACCGTTTTCCTTGGCAACCTACCTGCCTGGGTGACTTCCGACGATATCAAGTCCTGGCTCTCTGCTGAGAACCTGGTCGCCGATTCAATCAAGGTCATCCGTAACCCAGAAACTCAAGAATCCAAAGGGTTCGCATTTATCGAAGCTCCCAACGTGGAGGAGATGAATTCGATCATTCGCCGATTTGATCGCGCCCCGCTCGAAGACCGTATGCTGCGCGCCAATCCCGCGCAACCTCCGAAGTCGAAGGCTGGCGTGCCGGTGAGGGCTGCCGACGGTCCGATGACCGGGCCTCCTCCTCCGGGTGTCGATCGGAACAAGCGTCCGCGTCCAAACCGTGACGCCGCAGGCGGTCCGCCCGCGGCCAAACGAAAGAGCAACAAGCCGCAGTCGAATAGTGCATTTGCCGAGGAATTAGCAAAAGCGCTGTAAGCCCGGACTGAGTGATTGTTTGAAAAAGGGCGATCCTAACCGGGCCGCTCTTTTTCTATTCCGGGACTAACCATTGCTCTCAGGTATTGAGTGTTATACAGTAGTCGCTCAACGCCGGAGGATGCGTGAAAGAATTAATTTTGCTCCGCGCGACGCTGCTTTTCGTTCTATCGGCGTCTGCTTGGTATTTAAAACCGTTTGGGCTGGATGGTCCGCTGGCGGCCGGAGCGGGTGCTGCGTTGTGCGCGCTGATCTTGTTGTTCGAACACCGCGCGCGGGAAATCACTTTGAAACGGCTGATCGGCGCCGCCGCCGGAAGTTTGCTCGGGATAGTTGGCGCTTTTCTAATTTCCCTGGTCCTGGATAAAGCGCTGGCGGGTGACCGGACGACGCTTCCATTCCTACAGATGGCGATTTTGATGTGGATGACCTACTGCGGCCTCGTCATCGGGGCTCACAAAGGCGACATGCTGAATCTTTCGGCGTTGGGCGGCGTCTTCGGCGGCGAGATTTCAACCAAGCAGCAGTTCAAGATTCTCGATACGTCTGTCATTATCGACGGGCGGATCGCCGACATTGTGGAAACGGGATTTCTGGACGGCGTTCTAGTGATCCCCCAGTTCGTATTGCGGGAGTTGCAATTGGTGGCCGATTCGGCGGATTCGATGAAGCGCAACCGCGGACGGCGCGGTCTCGACATACTGCAGAAGATCCAGAAGGATCCGGACCTGCACGTCCGGATCGTGGAGGAGGACTTTCCACAAGTTCGGGAAGTGGATATGAAGCTGATTGAATTGGCGAAAGTCTATGGCTGCAAGGTTGTGACCAATGACTTCAATCTGAACAAAGTGGCGACGCTGCATGGAGTCGATGTGCTGAACATTAATGAACTGGCGAACGCCTTGAAGCCGGTGGTGCTGCCCGGTGAAACGATGAAAGTGTTCATCCTGAAAGAGGGCAAAGAGTTCAACCAGGGTGTGGCTTATTTGGACGATGGCACGATGGTGGTGGTGGACCACGCCCGGAAACTGATCTCGAAGACGGTTGAAATCACGGTTACCAGCGTGCTGCAAACGACGGCCGGAAAGATGATTTTCGGTCGCTACGATGAGCGCGTACACACCGTCGAGCGCGCCGCGACGCACTAAGCCGGGCTTACAATTGGAAATTAGGCTCAAACAACAATGAAAGTCGCCGTTATTCTACCTGCCGCGGGGCTCGGTACCCGCATGGCTAAATCGCACCCTGAAAGCGGGCCGCACAGCCGCAAGCAGTTTCTGCAACTGGAGGGCGTTCCGATCTTGTTGCATACAATTCGCAAGTTCGCCAATTGCGAAGCGGTGACGGATATAGTAGTTGCCCTGCGAGGGGACGATATCGCCTGGGTGGGGGATCTCTTGGAGCGGGAAACGTTGGCAAAACCGGTACGGTTGGTAATTGGGGGCGAGTCGCGGCAGCAATCCGTGGAGAATGCGTTGGGGTATCTGGACGAGGATACGGCGCTGGTGGCGGTGCATGACGCAGTGCGCCCTTTCGTCGATCTCGACGCGGTGGAGAAGGTGATCCATGAGGCGGCGGCGTGCGGCGCGGCGATTCTGGGCATCATACCGGTGGACACTGTGAAACGCGTTCATCTGAACCGGATTGAGACGACTATTCCGCGCGAGCGGCTGGTGATGGCGCAGACGCCCCAGGTGTTCACGCTGGCCATCATTCGCGAGGCATTCGCGAAGGCGGCGGCGGATGGATTTGTCGGCACCGACGAAGCGAGCCTGGTGGAACGGTTGGACAACGTAAACATTCACGTCGTTCCGGGCAGCGATCGCAACATCAAGATCACCAAACCCACCGACCTTTACCTGGCCAAGCTCTTCCTGGCCGAGGAGAATGAGCGCCTTTCGGCATGACGGCCATTCGCACCGGGTTGGGCTGGGACAACCACCGGATTGCCGCGGGCCGGCTTTTGATTTTGGGCGGGATCGAGGTGCCGTGCGAGTTCGGACTCGACGGACATTCCGACGCGGATATTTTGCTGCACGCGTTGACTGACGCGCTGCTGGGGGCGTTGGCGCTGGGCGACATCGGCATGCACTTTCCCGATACCGATCCGCAATGGAAGGGGGCGTCGAGCGACCGCTTCGTGGTACACGCGGCGGGGCTGGTTCGAGAGCGCGGATGGTCGATTGCCAATGTGGACACGACAGTGATCTTACAGCAGCCTAAATTGAAGGAGTTTCGCGAGCCGATACGAGCGAATATCGCGCGGCTCCTGGCGCTGGATTTGGACCAAGTTTCGGTAAAGTTCAAGACGGCGGAAAAGGTGGGACCGGTGGGGGAGGGGAAATCGAGTGAGGCGCAGGCGATTGTTACCCTTTTCCGGTAGCCGAGCTAAGGATACCGCTGGGTTCAAGCCGGGACGTATCGCTCGACACCGATGTCGTTGGCGTGCCGCCTCGCCGCGGCCACGTCGTAAGCGAGTTGCATACGCAGAAGATGGTTTATATCGGGGCCAAAAGCCTTCTCAATGCGCAACGCCATTTCCGGCGTAAGCGCGGCCTTGGCGTGGAGCAGGTCGGAGAGCGTCGCACGGCGCACCTTTAAAATCACCGCCGCCTTCGAAACGCTCAATCCAAGAGCTTCGATGATCTCGGTTCTGATAAGGTCGCCCGGGTGGGGCGGATTCTTCATGGACATTGTGGACCTCCTAATGGTAGTCGATCAGGTCGATATTGCTCGCCGTGTTCGTCTCTTCGTCGTACGAAAAAATCAAGCGCCAATTTCCTGTGACGGCGAGGCTCCAGAATCCCTACAGGTCGCCCTAGGTGGATGCAGTTTCCGGTCAAAGTCCGTCAGCGGTTTCGAGCGCGAACAGCAGCTTACGCGGCTTGTCCGCCATCGCGGACTGCACGCCCTTGGGGTCGTCATCCGAGTGGAGATGCAGAAGGCCTTTGTGCCTAAAGCGTATAAGCTGAATTGCGTCTTTTCATAACTCCAGTATGTACGGTTTAACCGTACACGTCAAGGGTCAATCGGGGCCTTTGGCCAAAGGCGCCGGGAGCGCCAACCCGTCCTGCATCTTTCGGTATACTGTAAGGAGCGTATGAGAATTGCATTGGCTATTTTGGCGGCACTGGCTGTGGCGCCGTTGGCGCACGCGGACATTACTTATTCCAAGGAGATCTCGCGCCTGTTTCAGGCTAAGTGCCAGGGCTGCCATCGGAGCGGCGACATCGCGCCCTTTGCCTTGGATTCATTCGAAGCGGCGAAAACGTGGGGCGAGGATATTCAGCGCGTTGTGCGGGAAAAGATCATGCCGCCGTGGAAACCGGTGGAGGCGCACGGAAAGTTCAAGAACGATTTTGGATTGACGGACGAAGAGCGCGAGACGATTTTGGCCTGGTATCGGGCCGACGCTCCGGAAGGCGATGCGGCCGACCTGCCCGAGCCCGCCGCGGACACCGGCGGATGGCAGTTGGGCGAACCGGACGCCGTCATCCGCATGCCGGAAGTGTATAGCGTGCCCCGCCGGAAGGATATCTACCGTTGCTTTGTCGTGCCGACTGGATTCGATGAAGATGTCTGGGTGAAGGCTATTCAGGTGGCGCCTGGGAATCGCCAGGTTGTACACCATGTAATTCTCTTCCTCGACACCACCGGAAAGTCCGAACAGTTGGACGCGAAAGACGACGAGGCTGGATACGAGTGTTTTGGCGGCCCCGGCGACGGTGTGCAGCTCAACGCTGGCTCCATGCTCGGCGGCTGGGTCCCGGGCACCCGCGCAAGCCTGCTGCCGGAAGGTGTGGGACTTCTGCTTCCGAAGGGCGCTCGGGTGATCATTCAGATGCACTACTTCCCCGCGGGCAAGGAACACGGAGACCAGACTAGAGTGGGTCTGTATCTGGCGAAGCCGGAAGAGAAGATGGGCAAGCGGCTGGTGTTTCTGCCAGTCGTGAACACAACCTTCCGGATCCCGGCCGGCGCGAAGGATTACGAGGTCAGGGCCAGCTTCCCAATGCCTGGCGGCGATGTGCATCTGGTGGTGCCGCACATGCATTTGTTGGGCAAGAAAATCGAAGTGAGCCAGACCGATTTCTTCGGCCGGCCGAAAGATTCTCTCATCAAGATCGACGATTGGGATTTCAATTGGCAAGGCTTCTACTCCTTCGTGAAACCGCTCCGGATGAACAATCTGGACCAGATGAAGGCAACATGCCGTTTCGACAATTCCGCCGACAATCCCCGCAATCCGTCCAACCCGCTGAAGGAGGTCCGGTGGGGCGAAGGAACCGAGGACGAGATGTGCCTCGCCTTCCTGGGTGTGACTCTCGACAACCAAAGCCTGATCGATCTGATCCGCTTCCAAAAGCATAACCAGCGCCGTTAAAGTATGGCCCGATTGGTCCGACCGCCCGGTCCGCGTGTCCGCTCCCTGGGCGGCAGCTTTAGGGCGTTCCGCGCCGATCCCCTCCGCTTCCTGACGGATTGCGCCGCCGAGTACGGCGATCTCAGTTATTTCCGCGCCGCGCATCAGCACATGTACTTCCTGAACTCACCGGAGCTGGTGCAGGAAGCGTTGGTCAACAAGAACTCGCACTTCATAAAAGGCCGTATCCTGCAGCGCGCGAAAGTGCTGCTGGGCGACGGGCTATTGACGAACGAAGGCGCGTCGCATTTGCGGCAGCGGCGTTTGGTGCAGCCGGCGTTTCATCGTGACCGGCTGATCCGCTATGCGGAAGATATGAGCGCGCTGGCGATTCGTTCCCGGGGCCGTTATACCGATGGCGGCTTGGTCGACATGGATCGCGAAATGATGCGCCTGACGCTCTCCATCGTAGGCCGGACGCTTTTCAGCGCGGAAGTGGAAGAGGACGCGGTCACCGTGGGCGAGGCGATGAATGCGCTGCTCGAAATGATGCCGCTCCTGATGTTCCCGCTGTCGCAGTATTTGCAATATCTGCCGCTGCCGTTCATGCGCCGGTTTCAGAAGGCTGGCGAGACGCTCGACAAGACCATCTATCGCATCATAAATGAACGCCGGCGGAGCGGCGAGGATTCTGGCGATCTGCTCTCCATGCTGCTGCTGGCCCGCGATGCCGAAGGCGACAACACCGGCATGACCGACAAGCAGATTCGCGATGAAACGCTGACGCTCTTCATCGCCGGGCATGAGACGACCGCCACCGCCTTGACGTGGGCCTGGCATCTGCTCGCTGGGAACCCGGACGTGGAAGCGAAGATGCACCGGGAATTGGACGAAGTGCTGGGCGACCGTGAGCCAACCTTCGAGGACGTTCCGCTGTTGCGCTATACCGGCCATGTGTTTGGAGAGACCATGCGTCTGTATCCGCCAGCCTGGGCCATTGGACGAATGGCGACTTCGGAACTCGAAGTAGGCGGATATACGGTACCGCGGAAGTCGATTGTGCTGATGAGCCCGTACACCATGCACCGTACCGCCAAGTGGTGGCCGGAGCCGGACGAATTCAGGCCGGAACGGTGGGAAGTGGATGACGCCGAGCGGCCGAAGTTCGCCTACTATCCCTTCGGCGGCGGCCCGCGTCTTTGCATTGGCGAGCGCTTCGCCTGGATGGAGGGCGTGTTGATCCTGGCGGCGTTGGGGCGAAAGTGGAGATTCCGGCGTGCGGATGAACGCCCGGTGGAGCTGGCGCCGTTATTGACGTTGCGTCCGAAGGGCGGCTTGCGCCTGCGCGCGGAGAGCCGTTTGTAACAGATTAGCCGCGTACGCTGTCTAATCGGCGAGGCTAAAATGGCAACTGAATCAAACTACGAGTCCCAGCACCTATCCGGCGATACGGCCCTTGCGAAAGTGCGTGAACTCCTGAAGAATTTTCGCAGCACGATGATGGTGACCACCGTGAATGGAACGCCCCATTCTCGTCCCATGGGGATGCAGGGCGACGCCGAAAAATTCAACGGTGAGCTTTGGTTCTACACCGATAAAGAATGCCAGAAGGTGGAGGAGATCAAGGCCGAGCCGTCGGTTTCTCTGATCTTTCAGAGCGACAGTGATAGCACTTACATGCACCTGTTCGGCCAAGCCGTCGTTATCGACGACCTCGGCAAAAAGAAGGAGTTCTATACGCCGCTTCTCAAGACCTGGTTCCCGGAAGGCCTGACCGATCCGCGTATGACGATGATCCGCTTCGAGGCCGAACGCGGTGATTTCTGGGATAGCCCCGGCGGGATGCTTCAGATCCTGGCGGCCTTCACGAAGGCAATTGTAACGGGCCAGCGGGGTCAGGGCGGCGAGATGGGCGAAGTCAGACTCTAAAACGGCGAATCCTTCGACATTCCCACGAGATACGTAATGCGCCCCGGCGCACTGCAAATATCGACCTGGCCCGCTTTCCAGTCGTAGTCGTCCAGTCCCCGCTTCAGTTCCAGCATTTCCGCCACCGTTTACGCGCGGAATTGCGAGATCACGCCATCCCACAAACCGGTGAGCGGGACCAGCGGTATCAAGTATGTCCAGAGCAGGCGCGGCCAACTAAACGGCCGGATGAAAGGTGTCGCGAAAGCCACAAAGAGAGGCAGAGCAGCAGTGGAAGTATTGTGGACAGCGTGCGATCCGGAATTTCAAAGATCCCGATTGGCTGGCGAGCTTCGACGGCGCTCGATAGAATCGACCGCGCGGGCGCCGGAGCGAAGTGATGAAATGCGTTAAACATCGTCCGCAGTCCGGGCAAATTCCGCGCCACTTTGGTTGCATCCACTGAACTTGCGATGTATGAGATTGCCGTGGGATGCATCGCGGATATGTCGCGAAAGGCGTTGAGGTTAGGATACATGTCGGTCAGAGTGAAATGGATAGAGATCCCGTCCGCCGCCAGGGCTTCATACAAGGCCAATACGGGTCCGCCCCCGCCGGAGCATAGATCTACAACCTGTGCGGCGCCCGACTGTTCCAAGGCATCGCGCACCAACGGGACCACCGGCTTGTGCAGGGCAAATTTCGCCTCGGCGAAGCGGAGGTAGTCGGTGGCAAAGTCGCGAATGGTCCGAGGGAACCATGGCTGATCCTCGAGTTCGAATAAATGCAGGCGGGGCAGCGGCATTTCTTCTGCCGTTCTCTACTTTTCCAAACTCCGCTGCCGCGCGGGCAAAAACTCATCCCCGGCCCGCCACGTCGGCATGGCGGGATTGTTCGCCACATAGAGGCCGACAGTGAATCCGAACCGCGCCATTTGCTCCGGACCGCCCATGTCCCACGATTCCTTGTACTCGTCGCTCGGCTGATGATAGTTCCTGGCGTTGTACTCGAAGGCAAGCTGCGCCCCGGCGGTTTCGTCCTTCCCGATGTATTCGTCGCCCATATTGATGGAGAAGGCGGGCACACCGGCGCGGGCAAAGGCGAAGTGGTCCGAGCGGTAATAGTGCCCCTGCTCCGGCCGCGGGTCGGGCTTGATGGCCAGGTTGAAACGGCGGGCCACCTGCTGCACGATGGGGAAGACGGAAGTGCGCTCGGCACCGTTCACCACTACGTCTTTTACGCGGCCGAACGGAAAGAAGGAATCGAAGTTCAGGTTCAGCGCCGTCTTGCCAACGGGGATCACCGGATGCGCCGCATATACTTCCGCGCCGCGCAGGCCGCTCTCCTCCGCCGTCACCGCCACGAAGATAGCCGAGCGCTTCGGTCGATTACGCAGGCCCGCCCAGGCGCGGGCGATTTCGATCAATACCGCGCAGCCGCTGGCGTTGTCGACCGCGCCATTGTAGATTTTGTCGCCGTTCACGGGGTCGCCAACGCCCAAATGGTCCCAATGCGCGCTGAAGACGATTGCCTCTTTGTTCAACACCGGATCACTGCCGGGAATGATGGCGGCGACGTTGGCGGCTTGGATTTGGCGCACTTTCGCCGGCACCGTGCCGCGAATGCGGATGCCGAGGGGAATGGGTTCAAAGCCCTTTTGGTCGGCCTTTTGCAGCAGATCGTCAACGGTGTGTCCCGCCAACGCCAGGAGCTTTTCTCCGCCCGCTCGCGACACCCAACCGGCGAAGGCCAACGCCGCCGCGCCCGGCGCGAGCTTCACTTGCGGGTCTTCCTTACCCCACGAACTCTTCACCACTTCCCAGCCGTAGCCGGCGGTGGGCGTGGTGTGGATCAGCACACAGGCAATCGCACCCTGCCGGAGCACCTCTTCGTATTTGTAGGTCCAGCGGCCGTAGTAAGTGAGTGCGCGACCGCCGAAGAACTTGGAATCCTCACTCGGCGGTTCATTGGTGAACAACACCGCCACTTTTCCCTTTAAATCCACGCCCTTATAATCGTTCCAATCGAACTCCGGCGCGGTGATGCCATGCCCGACGAACACGGCTTCGGCGTCGAACGAAGCGCCGTTCTTTTGCTGCATGGTGTTGCCGACAAAACCGGTGGACCAGTTGAACTGAACTGAATCGCTGCCCTTCGACGCGCTCAACTCCGCCGTGGGCTGCGGCTCTACCCCAACCAGTTCCACCTTCTGGAGATAGGTGCCCTTATCGCCCGCGGGCTTAGCTCCGGCGATGGCAAGCTGAGAAGCGATGTAGTTCGTGGCCAGTTCCCCGCCCCGGGCGCCGACGCCGCGGCCTTCTAATAGGTCGCTCGCCAGAAATCGGATATGGGCGCGGATGTTTTCGCCGGTAATCAAGTCCTGGGCATGCAGCGCCACGGTGGCGGCAAGGAAGCTCCAAAGCAGTCGCATATATTCAGTTTAGGGCAGGTTCACTTAGCCGGAATGACGCGCCAGATAGTGTTGCCTGTGTCGTCGGCGACAAGGAGCGCGCCGGCGCCGTCAACAGCCACGCCAACCGGGCGGCCGTTCGTCCTTCCAGTCTTCTCGTTGGCGAGGAATCCGGTCAGGAAGTCTTCCACTGGAGCAGCCGGACGGCCGTCACGGAAGGGAACAAAGATAACCTTGTAGCCGGAGAACTGCTTGCGATTCCAGGAGCCATGTTGCCCGATGAAAACACCTCCTCGATAGCGCTCCGGGAACGCCGTTCCTTTGTAGAAAACCAAGCCCAGCGAAGCGGTGTGCGGGCCCAATGCAAAATCGGGGACGAGTGCTTTGCTAACCAAATCCGGGCGCTTTTCCTTCACCCTGGGGTCCACATTCTGCCCGAAATAGCTGTAGGGCCAGCCGTAGAAGGCGCCATCGCGGACACTGGTGAGGTAATCGGGCACCAAATCTTCACCGAGATTGTCCCGCTCATTTACCACCGTCCAAAGGACGTTCGTATTGGGATGCCAATCCATTCCGTTTGGATTCCGAAGGCCAGATGCGTAGATTCGTTCCCCGCTGCCGTCCAGATTAATCTCCAGAATGTTCGCCCGGCGTGCTTCTTCTTCCATTCCATGCTCCGCCACATTACTGGCCGATCCCACGCTGACGTATATCTTAGTGCCTGCCGCGTTCGCAATCAGGTTCCGCGTCCAATGGTTGTTGTATCCCCCGGCGGGTAAGCTCAGGATCTTCTTTCCTGTCCCGTCGATCCGCGTCTGCCCCGCTTTGTAAGTGAACTGAAGGATGCCGTCGGTGTTGGCAACGTAGATCCGATCCTTCAACAACAGCATTCCGAAGGGTTGATTTAGGCCGTCCTTGAAGACCGTGCGCGTATCGACGACGCCGTCTCGATTGGCATCCCGCAGCAAAGTGATCCGGTCGGCGTTCGGTGTGATGTTACCCGCTTGCCGGAGCAGTTTTTGTATCTGCTTCCCTTCATCGTCCTTCGGCGGCTTCGGCTTTGTGCTGCTTTCGGCGACCAGAACGTCTCCATTAGGCAGGACGTAGACCCACCGGGGATTCAGGAGGCCTTCCGCGAACCGCTGCACCGTGAATCCTGGCGAAGCGGTCGGCATGACTCCCACAGGCCACTTTCCAACCGTCGAGAAATTCGCCGTTTCGGCCGCGGGGTTCGGCGGCGGAAGCTGAGGCTTCGCGCCGATGCCGGGAAGGCCTGATGAAGCTTGTTGGCCCGCCAATACAGAGCTTGCCCAAACGAGTAATTGAAGCCGGTTAACCATGGACCATTGATCCGCATCAGGCGGGGAGTGTTTCAAGCGGTTAAATACCTCTATCTCCATGGACAATAGGGCCATTGGCTTGCTACCTTGGAGTGGAAACATGGATTCGCGTACTCTCAGCCATCTGCGCGCGCTGGAAGCCGAAAGCATACATATTATGCGGGAGGTTGTCGCCGAATTTGCCAAGCCGGTGATGCTGTACTCCATCGGTAAGGACTCCTCCGTCATGGTCCGCCTCGCGCAAAAGGCCTTCTTCCCCGGCAAACTACCTTTCTCCTTGCTCCATATCGATACGACATACAAGTTCCAGGAAATGATCGAATTCCGGGACCAGTTCGCCAAGGACCTGGGTGCCGATCTGATCGTCCACACCAACACCAAAGCCATCGAAGAAGGCGCCAGTCCCTTCAAGCTGGGAACCAGCAAGTGCTGCGCCCTATTAAAAACACGCGCCCTTCTCGACGCCCTGGAAGAGGGCGGTTATGACGCGGCGTTCGGCGGCGCTCGGCGCGACGAAGAGAAGTCCCGCGCCAAGGAGCGCGTGTTTTCCTTCCGCGATAAGTTCGGCCAATGGGATCCCAAAACGCAGCGCCCGGAACTGTGGAGCCTCTACAACGGCAAAGTGGAGAAGGGCGAATCGATCCGTGTTTTCCCGCTTTCCAACTGGACCGAAATGGACGTATGGACCTACATCGACCTTGAGAACATTCCCATCGTTCCGCTCTACTACGCCAAGGAACGGGAGATGGTGGTGCGCGGCAATCAACTCATCCCGCTGGAACACAATATGCCGCTCGCGCCCGGTGAAAAGCCGCAAATGGTCATGAGTCGCATGCGCTCCCTGGGCTGCACCTATTGCACGGGCGCCATTACTAGCGAAGCCACTACCATGCCAGAAATCATCTCCGAACTCGTACAGTTCCGCCGTTCGGAGCGCGAAAACCGGATCATCGATCACGACCAGGAAGGCTCCATGGAACTGAAGAAGCGCGAAGGGTATTTCTAGGGCATGGCGGAATCGCAACTTCTTCGTTTCTCCACCGCCGGCAGCGTGGACGACGGCAAATCGACGCTCATCGGCCGCCTGCTCTTCGAAGCCAAAGGCGTCTATGAAGACCAGATGGCGGCGTTGCAAAAGTCGACCCTAAATCGCTCCACCGGTCCCATCGATTTTTCGCTTTTAACGGACGGCCTCCGCGCCGAACGCGAGCAGGGCATCACCATCGACGTCGCGTATCGCTACTTCGCGACGCCAAGGCGCAAGTTCATCATCGCCGACACGCCGGGCCACGAACAGTACACGCGCAACATGGCCACCGGCGCCTCCACCGCCGATCTCGCTATCGTCCTGATCGACGCCCGCAAAGGCGTTCTGCCGCAGTCCCGGCGTCATGCCTATATCGCCTCGTTGCTCGGAATTCCTTATATCGCGGTGGCCGTGAACAAGATGGATCTCGTCGATTTCAGTGAGACCGTATTCAACCGGATTCGCGCCGATTTCGCGGCGTACGCGGCTGATATCGGGCTTCGCAATCTGACGTTCTTTCCCATCTCCGCGCTCGATGGCGACAACATCGTCGACCCCAGCGCACGTACCCCCTGGTTCACCGGCACGCCATTGCTGGCGCACCTGGAATCGGTCCCCGTCGCCGAGGATCGCAACTTCGAAGAGCTTCGATTTCCGGTGCAGTACGTCATTCGCCCGACGCTCGATTTCCGGGGCTATGCCGGGCAGTTGGCGGCCGGCATTTTACGGCCCGGCGATGAAGTGATGTCGCTGCCCGCCGGCCGCGTCACGCGCGTGAAAGAACTGCCCTCGTTCGATGGGCCACTGCAGGAAGCCTTCCCGCCGATGTCGATCACCGTCGTGCTGGAAGACGAGATCGATCTGAGCCGCGGCGACATGCTCGTCGATCCTAATCATGTCCCGCACGTTTCACGCCGTTTCGCCGCAAAGCTGGTTTGGATGCTCGACGAAGTTGGCGGACCGAATCGGACGTATCTGCTGAAGCACGCTACGCAAACCGTGCCCGCCGAGATTCGCCGCATCCGCCACCGCGTCGATATTAACACGCTGGAGAACGTCCCGGCGGAACAACTGGCTTTGAACGAGATTGCGGCGGTGATCATGGAGACCCGGCGTCCGCTGTACTTCGACGCTTACGCGAAGAATCGCAGTATGGGCGGCTTCATTCTCATCGACCCCATTACGAATCTGACCGTCGCCGCCGGCATGATCGAGGAGTCGACTCCGGACGTGGTTGAACCGCTGCAACTGCGGAATCTCGAATTCACCGGTGAAGAAAGCGCATCGTCAACAGAAACGCAATTGACCAACGCGGAGCGCTTCGCCCGCGCCGGTCACTATCCCGCCACCGTCTGGCTGACCGCGCGACGCGGCGTGGCCTATTTGCTGGAACGGCGATTGTTCGATCTCGGCTGCCAGGTGCATGTTCTCGCCGACGACAGTGAGAGCCATTTGCTGCCTGAGCTTTCCCGCGTCCTAAGCAACGCCGGATTGATCGCCATCTGTTCCATCGCTTCGCCCGACGCGGCTGAGCGCGACCGCGCGACCGGCTTCGCCGCCCCGAACCGCTTCCTGGAAGTGCCAGCCAAGGAACTCCCGGCGCGCGACGGCGACGCGGTTGAAGTTGTGATCAAACGCCTGGAAGACCTTGGTGTCCTCCGCCGCAAGGACCGCTTCGAGCGGGGCGAAGGGATCTAACGAGGCTACGGCAAATAGTCCTTCACGAAGTCCAGATAACCGCGTTTCCCGCCCCTGCCGCTCCATCGACCGACGGATTTGATGATTCTTCGCAGTGCCGAAACGATCTCAGCCAAGCTGTCCGGCGGATCCATTTCCTTGTCGAGCCTACGCCCCAATCGCCACTCACAAATCTCCCTGACATTTTGATAAACCGCCTGCGCCCGCGGGTCGAGCGGGATAACGGAGGGCTGCCGCGCCGCCACCTCCGCCGAGTACTGGCGCGTGAGTGCGTCCAAGGCTTCCGTCACGTCGAAGTCGGTAATCGCGGGGTTGGTTCTATGGGCCTCGACGATCACCATCTCAATGTTCTGCAACAGGTCGAGGTGATCGTCTTCAAATCGTTTCATTCTACGAATTATCGCTAAATTCGCGCGTGATCGGGCCGCCATTTTTGGATGGCGGCCTTAATCTGCTTCTGTGTCAACCGTTCGTCGAGCGCCCGCCGTGTCAAGTCCGCTAGCTCGCCGTCGGAGGCAAACCGCAGGCCGATAATCTGCGCAACGGACAATTCATCCAAGCGCGGGATCAACTCCACGGGCAGCAATTTCTCCATGCGCAACCGCTCTTCCAGGCGGATCAGCCGGTTCTGCACGCCGAGCGCATACGTGCGAGTCTTGATGAGCCACACAAACATTCCGGCGCTGAGCAACACCAGCCATAAAGTGATCCCGTTGGGGTACGCCCACGCATGTTTCGCTGAGAAGATAAACGTGGCCAGCATCACGGGCATCAGGAAGAAGTGAAACGGCGGATCCCATTTTGTGTGGCTCTTGAAACTCTGTTCCGGCATTGGTGCCAGTATATCGGGGATTACCGCCGCACTCGCCGGGCCCCGAATTCGATCGTCACGTTACTTCCCACCCCATTAATCCGCTTGTAGATCCACTGCTCGTTGTTCTGGTCCGGATGCACTTCAATCTCGTCCGGCGGGCCAAAGACGATGTAGGTCCGGCCTTTCTCCGTCGCCCACCCGGATTTGTCGGACCCCGGTTCTTTGCATCGTTGATTTGCCCATTGAATGCGCCGGTAGTGCTCTTCCTTCGCTTCGTTCTCCGACGTGCCGGGCGTTGGATCCCGGCGCGCCCAGAACTGAACAATAAACTCTTCCCGTTCCGGGTCGGTGCGCAGCGACTCAAAAGCGCGCCGCTCCTCCGCCTGAACGATGTAGGTAACGTCTTCGTTTAACCACAAACGGTATCCCTTCGGCATCTGCGCCAACGCCAAAGGAGCTAGCGTCAACAACAACGCCACAAACGGCCAAGCCGAAGAGCGCGGCGGCTGGCCCACCAGGCGCGCGACCCGCCCGCGCAGATCCGCTCCGGCCCCGCCGTTGGCGAATACCGGCACCCGCATATCTTCCAACGACAGCAGCGCCTTCGCGTAGCAAGCCCGATCCACACCAGCAGCTATCGCCATATCGTCACAACTCCTCTCTCTTTCTTTGCGTAACGTTGACGTCATCCACCATACCGCGGGATGGTAGAAAAACAGGGTTTCTATCGCCTGCACTGCCCACTCCGCCACATAATCGCAGCGTCGAATATGCGCCAGCTCGTGCAACAGTATCGCCTCCATCTGGTCTGCTGGCAACCCCGCTAATGTCGCCAGCGGGACCACAATTACCGGCCGCCGCCAGCCCGCGGCGAACGGCGAATCGGCCCGGGCCGTTGTTCGCAATTCAACCTTCCGCCGCAGCCCGATCCGGTCACTCAGTTCCAGTAACGACGGCCACTCGCGCGGCGTCGTCCGGCGAATCAGTAGTCGCAGATACACCCAACCGCCAAACGTCCGTAACGACAACAGAACAACCCCGCACAGCCAGGCAATCGCCAACGGCCGCGCCCAATCCGTCCCCTCGAAACTCGCGCCGCCCATCGCCGCCGGCAGCGGCCCGGCAGTCAGGGAAGGAAGCAACGGCGTCCCCGCCGCACCGCCAATCGGGATCGAGAACAGAAACGCGGCCAGCGCCGCCGATAGCATCGCGCCCGCCAATAAATACCGCCGTTCGGGTGACACGTTCTGAGCAAACCGCAGGAGGACCGCTAACACCACTGCCGCCACCGTGACCCACCAGAAAGAATCGAGAATAGCGCGGCCAACCGGCGCCAGAATCCCGTCCAACCATTCGATCATCATTTCTTCTTCGCCTCCCGCCGAACGGCTTCTTCGGCGAGACCTGCGTCGGCAACATGGACGGCAGGAATTTCAACCTTTCTCAAGGCGCTA
>ENA-ORBV01003078-ORBV01003078.1-microbial-mat-metagenome-genome-assembly--contig:-NODE-3078-length-34083-cov-12.522702_pt1 | contig 34083 bp, 46 predicted proteins | sample MGYA00237777_ERZ505514 | MGnify/ENA primary metagenome ERZ505514 (study PRJEB26160, sample SAMN06269048) | microbial mat metagenome | isolation source: Oligotrophic lake microbial mat | place... | reverse complement strand
GAGCAGGGCCTGCGCTTTGCCATCCGCGAGGGCGGCAAGACCGTCGGCGCCGGTGTCGTCGCCAAGGTTCTCGAGTAAAAAACCAAACAAACAGGACAGGGCGCGAGCCCGACGAGCAAAAATGCAAAGCCAACGCATCCGAATCCGCCTCAAGGCGTTCGACTACCGACTGATTGACCAGTCGGCGCTCGAAATCGTCGACACGGCCAAGCGCACGGGCGCGGTCGTACGCGGCCCGGTGCCGCTGCCGACCCGCAAGCAGCGTTTCGACCTGCTGCGCAGCCCGCACGTGAACAAGACCTCGCGCGACCAGCTCGAGATCCGCACGCACCTGCGGCTCATGGATATCATCGACCCGACCGACAAGACAGTGGACGCGCTCATGAAGCTCGACCTGCCGGCCGGCGTGGACGTGGAAATCAAGGTTCAGTAACAGAGCACTCGGCAGTACGGGCAGTACGCGGTATTAAGTGAAGGGCCGGCCAATTGCAGCCGGCGCCCGGGATGCTCCGGGTAACAAACAAGAGGTTTAGTCATGACAATAGGACTCGTCGGCCGCAAGGTCGGCATGACGCGCATCTTCACGGACGAGGGCGACACGCTCCCGGTGACGGTGCTCGACGTGTCCGATAACCGGATCACGCAGATCAAATCGCCGGACAAGGATGGCTACTCGGCCGTCCAGGTCACGTTCGGCAAGCGCCGCGCAAGCCGCGTTCGCAAGTCGCTCGCAGGCCACTTGGCGAAAGCCGGGGTCGAGGCCGGCCATATCCTCAAGGAATTTCGCGCCAAGCCCGAAGAGCTGTCGGCCCTCAAGGTCGGCGGCAAGATGGACGTGGAGATGTTCAAGCCGGGGCAGATGGTCGACATCACCGGGATCACGCAGGGCAAGGGATTCGCCGGCGTCATCAAGCGCCACCATTTCTCGTCGAACCGCGAGACGCACGGCAATTCGCGCTCCACCAGGAAGCCGGGCTCGACAGGACAGGCGCAGGACCCCGGTCGCGTGTTTCCGGGCAAGCGCATGCCGGGACAGCTCGGCAACGTGAAGCGCACCACCCAGAATCTCGAGATCCTGCGCGTCGATGTGGCACGCGGGCTGCTGATGATCAAGGGCGCGGTGCCCGGCTCCAAGGGGCGCGATGTGATCGTGCGCCCGGCGGTGAAGGGCTAAAGGAACGCCATGGAACTTAAACTGATAGACGACAAGGGTGCGGCAGCGTCGACGTTCGACGCGCCGGATGCCGTGTTCGGCCGCGAGTTCAACCAGGACTTGGTCCACCAGGTCGTGATTGCCTACCAGGCCAATGCGCGCATGGGCACCCGCAAGCAGAAAGAGCGCAGCGAGATCGCCAAGTCGACACGCAAGCCGTGGCGCCAGAAAGGCACCGGGCGCGCGCGCGCCGGCATGGCTTCGAGCCCGTTGTGGCGCGGCGGCGGCAAGATATTCGCCTCCAGCCCCGACGAGAATTTCTCGCACAAGGTCAACCGCAAGATGTTCCGCGCCGGCATGGCCTCGCTGATCTCGCAGCTGGTCCGCGAAGACCGCATCCGCGTGGTCGACGAGTTCAAGCTCGATTCGCCCAAGACCAAGCTGCTCGCGCAGAAGATCAAGTCGCTCGGCTTCGACAGGCTGCTCGTGATCACGGACGAGGTCGATGAGAACCTGTACCTGTCATCGCGCAACCTGATGAACGTCGAGGTGATCGAGGCGCGTCACGCGGACCCGGTTTCGCTGGTCCGCTACCCGAACGTGCTTCTGACGAGGAAGGCGGTCGCGAAATTCGAGGAGCTGTTCAAATGAGCGCGCCCAAGAAGTACAACCCCGAGCAGCTCATGAACGTGGTGCTCGCGCCGATCGTGTCCGAGAAGAGCACGATGGTGGCCGATAAGAACGAGCAGGTCGTGTTCCGTGTTGCGGACGCCGCCACCAAGCCGGAGATCAAGGCCGCCGTCGAGCTGCTCTTCAAGGTGAAAGTGGAGTCGGTGCAGGTGCTGAGCGTCAAGGGCAAGGAAAAGCGCTTCGGCCGCATGCAGGGCCGCCGCCGCAGCTGGAAAAAGGCCTACGTGTGCCTCGCACCCGGCCAGGAGATCAACTTCGGAGCGCTGGAGTAAACCATGGCACTCATCAAGGTAAAACCCACTTCGCCGGGTCGCAGGTCGCTCGTGAAGGTCGTCAGCCCGGACCTTCACAAGGGCGCGCCCCACGCCCCGCTCCTGTTGCCCCAGAGCAAGAAAGCCGGACGCAACAACCATGGCCGCATCACGATGCGCCACCAGGGTGGCGGCCACAAGCAGCATTACCGGATCATCGACTTCAAGCGCGGCAAGGACACGATTCCCGCGAAGGTCGAGCGGCTCGAGTACGACCCGAACCGCAGCGCGAACCTCGCACTGCTTTTGTACGCAGACGGCGAGCGACGCTACATCATCGCCCCCAAGGGCATTGCCGTGGACGCGCAGCTGGTGTCGGGTCCCGAGGCGCCGATCAAGGCCGGCAATGCGCTGCCCCTGCGCAACATCCCGGTCGGCACCACTATCCATTGCATCGAGATGCAGCCGGGCAAGGGCGCGCAGATCGCCCGCTCGGCCGGCGCCAGCGTGCAGCTTCTCGCGCGCGAAGGCAGCTACGCCCAGTTGCGGCTGCGCTCGGGTGAGATCCGCAAGGTCCACGTCGACTGCCGCGCGACGATCGGCGAAGTAGGCAACGAAGAGCACAACCTGCGTTCCATCGGCAAGGCCGGCGCCAAGCGCTGGCGTGGCATCCGTCCGACGGTTCGCGGCGTGGCAATGAACCCGATCGATCACCCCCATGGCGGCGGCGAAGGCCGCACCTCGTCAGGGCGTCCCCCGGTATCCCCGTGGGGCACCCAGACCAAGGGCTACAAGACACGGCGCAACAAGCGGACCCAGGGCATGATCGTCCGCGACCGCCGCCGTTCATAACGAGGCGCGAGGAAAAAAATGGCTCGTTCCATCAAGAAGGGTCCCTTCGTGGACCACCACCTGCTCGACAAGGTCGATGCGATCCGCGGCACCAACGACAAGCGGCCGATCAAGACCTGGTCCCGACGCTCGACGATCGTTCCCGATTTCGTGGGGCTGACGATCGCCGTGCACAACGGCAAGCAGCACATCCCCGTGTTCGTCACGGAAAACATGGTCGGCCACAAGCTCGGGGAGTTCGCCTTGACGCGGACCTTCAAGGGCCACTCGGCCGACAAGAAAACTTCCGGCACGCCCACTGCGGCACCCAAGAAGTAAGGAGCGCACATGGAAACCAAAGCATCTCTGCGCGGCGCGCGCCTCTCGGCGCAGAAAGGCCGGCTGGTCGCGGACCAGATCCGAGGGCTGCCGGTCGACCGTGCGCTCAACGTGCTGCAGTTCAGCCCGAAGAAGGGCGCCGTGCTGATCAAGAAAGTGCTCGAGTCGGCGATCGCCAACGCCGAGCACAACGACGGCGCCGATATCGACGCGCTGAAGGTCAAGACGATTTTCGTAGAGCGGGGCGCCTTCCTGAAGCGCTTCCAGGCACGTGCCAAGGGCCGCGGCAACCGCGTGCTCAAGCACTCGTGCCACATCTACATCACGGTCGGGGACTGAGGAACACTATGGGACAGAAAATCCATCCGATCGGATTCCGGCTCGCGGTCAACAAGAACTGGAGCTCGCGCTGGTACGCCAACAAGGCCAACTACACGAGCATGCTCGCCGAGGACATCAAGGTCCGCGCCTTCCTCAAGAAGAAGCTGGCGCATGCCTCGGTCGGCCGCGTGCTGATCGAGCGCCCCGCGAAGGACGCCCGAATCACCATTTTCTCGGCGCGTCCGGGCGTGGTGATCGGCAAGAAGGGCGAGGAAATCGAGGCGCTCAAGGCTGAACTGCGCCGCCTGATGGGCGTGCAGCAGGTGCACGTCAACATCGAGGAGATCAGGAAGCCGGAAACGGATGCCCAGCTCATCGCCGATTCGATCGCACAGCAGCTCGAGAAGCGCATCATGTTCCGCCGCGCGATGAAGCGGGCGATGCAGAACGCCATGCGGCTGGGTGCCCAGGGCATCAAGATCATGAGCGCCGGGCGGCTGAACGGCGTCGAGATCTCGCGCACCGAGTGGTACCGCGAGGGCAGGGTGCCGCTGCATACCCTGCGCGCCGATATCGACTACGGCTTCGGCGAAGCTTCGACCACGTACGGGATCATCGGCATCAAGGTCTGGGTCTACAAGGGCGACATGGTCGCAAAGGCCGATGCCCAAACCGTCGGCGCCGCTGCGCCGCCCGTTCCCGCAGCCGAGGATCCTGCTGCCGCAAGGCGCGCCAAGAAACCGGCGCCGCGTCCCGGCGCCAAGCGCGCCCCGGCGGCCGCACGCCCCGAGGGCGATGGCGTAGCCAAGAAGCCGCCCACCCGGCGTCCTGCGGCCAAGAAAGCCGAAGGCGAGGCTGGCGCTGCCGCAGTTCCCGCCGCCGACAAACCGAAGACCACCGTCAAGCGCACGCGCAAGCCTGCAGCCAAGGACGGCGCCGCGCCTGCCCCCGCAGCTGGCGATGACGAGGGCACGAAGGAGTAACAAATGCTTCAGCCATCACGCACCAAGTATCGCAAGCAGCAAAAAGGCCGCAACACAGGCAAGGCCACGCGCGGCAACAAGGTCTCGTTCGGCGAGTACGGCCTCAAGGCCATCGGCCGCGGCCGCCTCACGGCGCGCCAGATCGAGGCCGCGCGCCGCGCAATGACCCGCCACATCAAGCGTGGCGGCCGCATCTGGATCCGGATTTTCCCCGACAAGCCGATCTCGACCAAGCCGGCCGAGGTGCGCATGGGCAACGGGAAGGGCAATCCGGAATACTTCGTTGCCGAGATCCAGCCCGGCAAGGTTCTTTACGAGATGGACGGCGTCGACGAGCCGCTCGCACGCGAGGCGTTTGCCCTCGCCGCCGCGAAGCTGCCGATCAAGACGGCATTCGTCCATCGCATGTTGGGGTAAGCCATGAAAGCAAGCGAACTGCGCGCCAAAAGCAATGACGAGCTCTCTAAAGAGCTTCACGATCTGCTGAAAGCACAATTCGGGCTGCGTATGCAGCTCGCCACCCAGCAGCTGACCAACTTCAGCCAGATCAAAAAGGTCCGCCGCGACATTGCGCGCGTGCGCACCGCCATGAAAGAGAAGACCCCCAAATGACGACCCAGCAGGCGAACCCCGAAAAGGCCAAGGCAAACCAGCGCACGCTGGTCGGCCGGGTGGTAAGCGACAAGATGCAGAAGACCGTGACCGTCCTGGTCGAGCGCAAGGTGAAGCACCCGCGCATCGGCAAGATCATCACCCGCTCGAGCAAGTACCACGCGCACTCCGAGACGAACGAGTTCAAGGAAGGCGACCTGGTCGAGATCTCCGAGTGCCGCCCTTTGTCGAAGACCAAGGCGTGGAAGGTCACCAAGCTGCTGGAGAAGTCGAAGGCTGTGTAGAAATAGCGGCGAATGCTTGTCGCCGCTTGCAATTTAACGGTATAATTTAAAGCTTTCCCGCTCCCGGAAACTCTTCCGGTTGCGGATTCGAACCCGAACGGGGTCCAAAACTGCCCGCATCGCCCCAGGCGACACGGTCAAGTTGGATGGAGAAATTCAATGATTCAGATGCAGTCCATTTTGGACGTCGCGGACAATACGGGCGCGCGCGCCGTCATGTGCATCAAGGTGCTCGGCGGCTCCAAGCGCCGCTACGCCGGCATTGGCGACATCATCAAGGTGAGCATCAAGGATGCCGCGCCGCGCGGACGCGTGAAGAAGGGCGAGATCTACCACGCCGTGGTCGTGCGCACCGCCAAGGGCGTGCGCCGCGCCGATGGCTCGCTCATCAAGTTCGACGGCAACGCCGCTGTACTCTTGACCCCCAAATTCGAGCCGATCGGCACCCGCATCTTCGGGCCGGTGACCAGGGAACTGCGCACCGAGCGTTTCATGAAGATCGTGTCGCTCGCCCCCGAAGTTCTGTAAGAGGCCGACCATGAACCGAATCAAGAAGGGCGACGAAGTGATCGTCATCTCGGGTCGCGACAAGGGCAAGCGAGGCTCAGTGCTGCGCCGCGTGGACGACGAGCATGTGGTCGTCGAGGGCGTCAACCGCGCCAAGAAGCACGCGCGTCCGAACCCCATGAAGGGCATCACCGGCGGCATTGTCGACAAGGATCTGCCGATCCATATCTCTAACGTCGCGCTGTTCAACCCGGCGACCCAGAAAGCCGACCGCGTGGGCATCAAGAGCCTCGAGGGCGGTCGCAAGGTGCGGGTTTTCAAGTCGAACGGCGAACAGGTCGACGCGTAAGGAGCTGAGGATGGCCAAAGAATCTACGAAAGAAGTCGGGAAAGAAACCGCGAAAGCCAAGAAGGCGGCCAGGGCGGCAGCGCCCGCAGCCTCGGCGGGCAAGCAGTCCGCGGTCGGCGCGCAGCAGGCGCGGCTTCAGCTGGTCTACCGCGAGAAGATCGTTCCCGACCTCATGAAGAAGTTCGAGTACAAGTCGGTCATGCAGGTGCCCCGCGTGCAGAAGATCACGCTCAACATGGGTGTCGGCGACGCGACGAGCGACAAGAAGATCCTCGATTCGGCTGTCGGCGACATGATCAAGATCTCCGGGCAGAAGCCGCTGGTCACCAAGTCGCGCAAGTCGATCGCGGCCTTCAAGCTGCGCGCCGGCGTGCCGATCGGCTGCATGGTGACCCTGCGCGGCGCGCGCATGTACGAGTTCCTCGACCGCCTGGTCACGATCGCCATTCCCCGCATCCGCGACTTCCGCGGCATCTCGGGCCGGGCTTTCGACGGCCGCGGCAACTACAACCTGGGCGTCAAGGAACAGATCATTTTTCCGGAGATCGACTACGACAAGGTCGACACGCTGCGCGGCATGAACATCAGCATTTCCACCACTGCAAAATCCGACGAAGAGGCGCGTGCCCTGCTGGCCGCGTTCCGCTTCCCGTTCCGGACCTGAGGAACCAGCCATGGCCAAACTCGCTGTGATCAATCGCGACAAGAAGCGCCGCGAAACCGTCAAGAAATTCAAGGGCAAGCGCGCCGCGCTCCTCGAGACGATCAACAATCAGAAAGCCTCAGACGAGGACCGCGAAGCCGCGCGCACCAAGCTGCAGCTGCTGCCGCGCAACGCCTCCCCGGTGCGCTTGCGCAACCGCTGCTCGATTACCGGACGGCCGCGCGGTGTGTACCGCAAGTTCGGCCTGGGCCGCAACAAGCTTCGCGACTTCATCATGGCCGGCGAAGTGCCGGGCGTGATCAAGGCCAGTTGGTAAGGAGAGCCGCATGAGCATGAGTGATCCGATCGCCGACATGCTGACGCGCATTCGCAATGCGCAGATGGTCGGCCACCGCGAAGTGATGATGCCGGCCTCGAAGCTGAAGTCGTCGATCGCAAGCGTCCTCAAGGACGAGGGCTACATCGAGGACTTCACGCAGCGCGAGAAGGACGGCAAGTCCGAGCTCGTCGTCAGCCTGAAGTACTACGCGGGGCGTCCCGTTATCGAGAAGCTCGAGCGCATCTCGAAGCCGGGCCTGCGCGTCTACAAGGGCCGCGACAGCCTGCCCAAGGTCATGAACGGCCTTGGCATCGCGATCCTGTCGACGTCGCGCGGCGTGATGACTGACACCAAGGCGCGCGCCACCGGAGTCGGCGGCGAAGTGCTCTGCATCGTGGCCTAAGGAAGACAAGACCATGTCACGAATTGGAAAGAACCCGATTGTGCTGCCCAAGGGCGTCGAAGTGACGACCGCCGGCGGCCAGATCTCGGTCAAGGGTCCGCTGGGCACCATCGCGCGCCCGCTCGACCCGAACGTGGCCATCGAGAAGGACGGCGAGAACCTGCAGTGCAAGGTGCTCGGCAACTCGCGCCACGCCAAGGCCATGTTCGGCACCGTGCGCGCACTCGTGTCCAACATGGTGGTCGGCGTGACCAAGGGCTGGGAGCGCAAGCTCCAGCTGGTGGGCGTCGGATACCGGGCACAAGCGCAGGGCGACAAGCTCAACCTCACGCTGGGTTTTTCGCACCCGGTCGTGCACCAGATGCCCAAGGGCGTGAAGGTCGCGACGCCGACCCAGACCGAGATCCTCCTCACCGGGGTGGACAAGCAGCAGGTTGGACAGGTCGCCGCCGAGGTGCGCGCCTACCGCGCGCCGGAGCCTTACAAGGGCAAGGGCGTGCGCTATTCCGACGAGACCATCGTCTTGAAAGAGACGAAGAAGAAGTAACGGAGCCCGAACATGTTCGACAAAAATTCAGCCCGGCTGCGCCGCGCCCGCAAGACCCGCGCAAAGATCCGCCAGATCGAGGCGGTGCGACTCACGGTCACGCGCACCAACAGCCACATTTACGCGCAGATCACCGCAGGCGACGGCGCCAAGGTGCTGGCAAGCGCCTCCACTGCGGAGAAGGAAGTGCGCGCACAGATCAAGCACGGCGGCAACGTCAAGGCCGCAGAGGTCGTAGGACAGCGCATCGCGGAGAAGGCCAAGGCCGCGGGCATCGAGTCGGTCGCGTTCGACCGCGGCGGCTACCGGTATCACGGCCGCGTCAAGGCCCTTGCCGACGCGGCCCGCGCCGGCGGCCTCAAGTTCTAAGCCACAGGAAGACACGTTATGGCGAAGATGCAACCCAGGATGCAAAGCGAAGACCGCGGCGACGGAATGCGCGAGAAGATGGTCGCGATCAACCGCGTCACCAAGGTCGTCAAGGGCGGCCGGATCCTCGGCTTTGCCGCGCTCACCGTGGTCGGTGACGGCGACGGCGGAGTCGGCATGGGCAAGGGCAAGGCCCGCGAAGTGCCGGTCGCCGTACAGAAAGCGATGGACGAGGCGCGCAGGAAGCAGGTCAAGATCAGCCTCAAGAACGGCACGCTCCACCACTCGGTCATCGGTCGCCACGGCGCCGCCGTGGTGCTGATGCAGCCTGCATCCGACGGTACCGGCATCATCGCCGGCGGCCCGATGCGCGCGGTTTTCGAGGTGATGGGCGTGACCAACATCCTCGCCAAGTGCTTCGGCTCGACCAACCCCTACAACGTCGTGCGCGCCACGCTCAATGGCCTGCTCGCGATGAATACTCCGGCCGAGATTGCCGCCAAGCGCGGCAAGAAGGTCGAAGAGATCCTGGCCTGAGGACCAAAGCCATGGCTGACAAGAGAATCAAGGTAAAGCTCGTAAAGAGCACGGCGGGCTGCAAGCAGAGCCATCGCGACACGGTGCGCGGCCTGGGCCTTCGGCGCATGCACCATACGGTGGAAGTCGAAGACACCCCGTCGGTGCGCGGCATGATCAACAAGGTCTACTACCTCGTACAGGTAGTGGGCTGATTCGGAGAAATACGATGCGCCTCAACGATCTAAAACCAGCGCCGGGTTCGAAGCGAAACCGCCGCCGGGTCGGCCGCGGCATCGGCTCGGGCCTGGGCAAGACCGCCGGCCGCGGGCACAAGGGCCAGAAGTCGCGCTCGGGCGGATTCCACAAGGTCGGTTTCGAGGGCGGCCAGATGCCGCTGCACCGGCGCCTGCCGAAGCGCGGCTTCACGTCGCCTACGCGGGGACTCACGGGCGAAGTGCGCCTCGATGACCTGCAGAAAATGGAAGCGACGGACATCGATCTGGCGGCGCTCAAGGCCGCGGGCGTGGTCCGCCGCGACGCGCTCGGCGCGAAAGTCATCCTCTCGGGCAAGCTCGAGAAGAAAGTCAGCCTCAAGGGCATCAAGGTGACCAAAGGCGCGCGCTCTGCGATCGAAGCCGCAGGCGGCACGATCGAGATCGAGGAGGTTCAGCCGGCCGCCGAGTAGGGCACCGACTGATCGAATAAATTGGCAGCTGCGCTCCCGCAAGCCCGTTCCGGACGCTACGGCGACCTCAAGAAGAGGCTGTTCTTCCTCCTCGGGGCGCTGATTGTCTTCCGCATAGGCGCGCACATCCCGGTGCCGGGCATCGACCCGAACGTGCTGGCGGACCTCTTCAAGAGCCAGCAGGGCGGGATCCTGGGGATGTTCAACATGTTCTCGGGCGGCGCGCTTTCGCGCTTCACCATCTTCGCCCTCGGGATCATGCCGTACATCTCGGCGTCGATCATCATGCAGCTCATGACGGCGGTGAGCCCGCAGCTCGAGCAACTGAAGAAGGAAGGGGAAACCGGCCGGCGCAAGATCACCCAGTACACGCGGTACGGCACGGTATTTCTCGCGCTGTTCCAGGCAACCGGAATTTCGATCGCGCTCGAGTCGCAGCCCGGACTGGTGCTCGATCCCGGCCTCATGTTCCGCATCACGACGGTGACGACGCTGGTTACGGGGACCATGTTCCTGATGTGGCTCGGCGAGCAGATCACGGAGCGGGGCCTGGGCAACGGCATCTCGATCATCATCTTCGCCGGCATCGCCGCGGGCCTGCCGTCCGCCATTGCGGGCACCCTGGAGCTGGTGCGTACCGGCGCCATGCATCCGGTGACCGCCCTGTTCATCGTCGCTTCGGTGCTTGTGGTTACGGCATTCGTCTGCTTCGTGGAACGCGGCCAGCGCAAGATCCTGGTCAACTACGCCAAGCGGCAGGTCGGCAACAAGGTGTACGGCGGCCAGAGCTCGCACCTGCCCTTCAAGCTCAACATGGCCGGCGTGATCCCGCCGATCTTCGCCTCATCGCTGATCCTTTTCCCGGCCACTCTACTCGGCTGGTTCGGCTCGGCCGAGGGCATGAACTGGCTCAAGGACGTCGCCGCGACTCTCTCTCCGGGGCAACCGATCTACGTGATGATCTATGCGGCGCTGATCATTTTCTTCTGCTTCTTCTACACGGCGCTCCAGTACAACCCCAAGGAAACCGCGGACAACCTCAAGAAGTCCGGCGCGTTCGTGCCCGGGATCCGTCCCGGCGACCAGACGGCCCGCTACCTGGAGAAGATCCTCTTGCGCCTCACGCTCGTCGGCGCGGTCTACGTGACCGTGGTGTGCCTGCTGCCCGAGTTCCTGATTCTCAAGTGGAACGTGCCGTTCTATTTCGGCGGGACGTCGCTGCTGATCATCGTGGTCGTGACCATGGACTTCATGGCCCAGGTCCAGGCCTACGTGATGACGCACCAGTACGAAAGCCTGCTCAAGAAGGCCAACTTCAAGGGCGGCCTGACGGCCCGCTAGAAGGAGAACTGAAACAGCCTATGTCGAAGGAAGACGTTATCCAGATGCAGGGTGAGATTGTCGAAAACCTGCCGAATGCGACCTTTCGGGTCAAGCTGGAGAACGGTCACGTCGTCCTCGGGCACATATCCGGAAAGATGCGGATGCACTACATCCGCATACTCCCGGGCGACAAGGTCACGGTGGAACTGACCCCGTACGACCTTTCGCGGGCACGCATCGTGTTCCGCGCGAAGTAGGAAACAGGAGAGCACCATGAAAGTAATGGCATCAGTCAAGAAGATCTGCCGCAAGTGCAAGATCGTGCGCCGCAAGCGCGTGGTCCGGGTCATCTGCACGGATCCGCGGCACAAGCAGCGTCAGGGTTAATGCCTTGAGCAAGCAGCATTTTTCCGATATAATCTTCGGTTCCCCATCTTCACCGGAGTCCTTTTTGGACGCCGTTTTCAAGCGATTCGCGGAGTAACTCATGGCTCGTATTGCCGGAATCAACATCCCAAACCACCAGCACGCCGACATCGCGCTGACGGCCATCTTTGGCATCGGCCACGCGCGCGCGCAGGCCATCTGCAAGGCCGCCGGCATCATCGGCACGCGCAAGATGAAGGACCTGGCCGACGCCGAGGTCGATCGCCTGCGCGAGGCAGTGGCCAAGTTCACGGTCGAGGGCGACCTGCGCCGCGAAGTGTCCATGAGCATCAAGCGCCTCATGGACCTGAGCTGCTACCGCGGCCTTCGCCATCGCAAGGGCCTGCCCGTGCGCGGCCAGCGCACGCGCACCAACGCACGCACGCGCAAAGGCCCCCGCAAGGCCGCCATCGCCGGCAAAGCAGCGCCGAGCAAGGGCTGATGAGCCCTGTAACGAATCACTAGGAATCCAATGGCCAAGATCCCCAATCCACAGCAGGTGCAGACCGCAGCGCGGGCGCGCAAGAAGGTGAAGAAGAACGTCGCCGAGGGCATCGCCCACGTGCACGCGTCGTTCAACAACACAATCATCACGATCACCGACCGGCAGGGCAACGCGCTGTCGTGGGCGACATCGGGCAATGCCGGCTTCAAGGGTTCGCGCAAGTCGACCCCGTTCGCCGCGCAGATCGCCGCTGAGCGCGCGGGCCGTGCGGCGCAGGAATGCGGCGTGAAGAACATCGAAGTGCGCATCAAGGGCCCCGGCCCGGGACGCGAATCGGCCGTGCGCGCGCTGAACGCGATCGGAATGAAGATCAGCAGCATCGCGGATGTCACGCCGGTGCCGCATAACGGCTGCCGCGCGCCCAAGAAGCGCCGCGTTTAAGGCCAAGGAGAGAATATGGCAAGGAACCTCGACGCGAAGTGCCGTCAATGCCGCAGGGAAGGCGAGAAGCTCTTCCTCAAGGGCGAGAAGTGCTTCACCGACAAGTGCGCCATCGAGCGCCGCGCGTATGCGCCCGGCCAGCATGGCCAGAAGAGCGGCATGCGCCTGTCCGACTACGGCAAGCAGCTGCGCGAGAAGCAGAAGATGCGCCGCATCTACGGCATCCTCGAGCGCCAGTTCCGCAAGATCTACGCCGAGGCCGATCGCAAGAAAGGCATCACCGGCGAGAACCTGCTGCAGCTGCTCGAGTCGCGCCTGGACACCGTCGTGTTCCGCATGGGATTTGGCGCCTCGCGCTCGGAATCCCGCCAGATCGTGCGCCACAACGGCATCCTCGTGAACGCGAAGCGGGTCAACATCCCCTCGTATTTCGTGAAGCCGGGCGATGTGGTGGAAGTCGCCGGCCCCGCCAAGGACCAGCTGCGCATCAAGGCCGCTGCCGAGGCGACCGAGAGCCGCGGCGTCCCGGAATGGCTGGAGGTCGACGCGAAAGCGCTCAAGGGCACGTTCAAGAACCTGCCCCAGCGCTCCGAACTGCCGGCCTCGATCAACGAGAGCCTGGTCGTCGAGCTGTACTCGAAATAACTGCGCGAAATAACTGCGCGAAATAACTGCGCCAAGTAACTGCGCCAAGTAACGCGAGCGAAGTAACCGCGGCGAAGCAGCCGCATCGAAGTAACCGGAATATTCACGTTCATCTGCGGCCCGGGTTTCGGGCCGCGCGTTTTACCTACAGGTCAGGACCGCCAACATGCCGCAGACCGGATTTTTGAAGCCGCGCATCGTCGATGTGCAAAACCTCTCGCCCTACCACGCCAAGGTCACGATGGAGCCTTTCGAGCGCGGATACGGCCACACCCTGGGCAACGCGCTTCGCCGCGTGCTGCTCTCGTCCATGCCCGGCTATGCGCCGACCGAAGTCCAGATCGTCGGCGTGGTGCACGAGTATTCGACCCTCGACGGCGTGCGCGAAGACATCGTCGACATCCTTCTCAACCTCAAGGGTGTCGTCCTGCGCCTGCATAACCGCCAGGAAGCCATCCTCACGCTGAAGAAGAAGGGCGAAGGCCCTGTGACGGCCGCCGACATCGAAGAGCAGCACGACATCGAGATCGTCAATCCCGAGCATGTGATCGCCAACCTCACGGCCGGCGGCAAGCTCGAGATGCAGATCAAGGTCGAGATGGGCCGCGGCTACGTCCCCGGGAACATGCGCTACCTGCCCGAGGAAACCAAGGGCATCGGCCGCGTGATCCTCGACGCCTCGTTCAGCCCTGTGCGCCGCGTTTCGTACCTCGTCGAGTCCGCGCGGGTCGAGCAGCGCACCGACCTCGACAAGCTCGTCATCGACATCGAGACCAACGGCGCGATCGAGCCCGAAGAGTCGATCCGCTACGCGGCCCGCATCCTCGTCGACCAGCTGTCGGTGTTCGCGCAGCTCGAAGGCACCGCGATGCCCACCGAGACGCCCAAGTCGCCGCAGGTCGACCCGATCCTGCTGCGCCCGGTTGACGACCTCGAGCTCACGGTGCGCTCCGCCAACTGCCTCAAGGCCGAGAACATCTATTACATCGGCGACCTCATCCAGCGCACCGAGACCGAGCTCCTCAAGACGCCCAACCTCGGCCGCAAGTCGCTCAACGAGATCAAGGAAGTGCTTGCCTCGCGGGGCCTCACGCTCGGCATGAAGCTCGAGAACTGGCCCCCGGCCGGCCTCGAGCACGGCCGGAACTAAGGACAGAAGGGGACCCACCATGCGCCACGGCCACGGACTCAGAAAACTAAACCGCACCTCCAGCCACCGGCTCGCCATGTTCCGCAACATGGCGGTGTCGATGCTGCGCCACGAGACCATCAACACGACGCTGCCCAAGGCAAAAGAGCTGCGCCGGATCGTCGAGCCCCTCATCACGCTGGGCAAGGCGCCGACGCTGGCCAACCGCCGCCTTGCGTTCAACCGCCTGCGCGATCGCGAGATCGTCGGCAAGCTGTTCGACGAGCTCGGTCCCCGCTATGCGAAACGCAATGGCGGTTACCTGAGCATCCTCAAGAACGGCTTCCGCAAGGGCGACAACGCGCCGATGGCCCTGGTCATGCTCATGGACCAGCCCGAGCGTCCCGTCGAGGCGAAGCCCGCCAAGGCAGCGGAGAAATCCGAAGCCTAAGCTGTTCGGGCGGCAGAAGAAAAAGCCGGCCGCGAGCCGGCTTTTTTTTCATGTAGGGGGTTCTCGATTCCGTTCGGGACTCCGGCGGGCCAGCGCCTATAGTGCACACTTCGGTGTCACACAAAGGCTGGGCGAAGCGCAACGCCCGGGGTGGTCGAGGATGCAAGCTCCGGGGTCGGGTCCGGCAGGGCGGTCGGGATTGGCGACGCGCACGCGTCTGCGCGCGATTGCCTTCTGCGTCCTTACAACGCTGGTTCCGGGCGAGGCCGGCAGCCTCGGATTCGCCAGCCAGGTGACCCCCGGACTGGTTGCTTCCTACACACGCAGATTCGGCGCGGCGACCGGCGAGCGGCTCGCCTCCTGGGTGGAGTTTGCCCGCGTGCAGAAGAACGCACCGCGCGTGAAGCGCCTGCTCGAGTTTCCCGCCACCGAAGTCGAAGCGCTGCAGCTGGTCAACTCCTACTTCAACCGCATTCCCTTCGTGTCTGATTCGGCGCACTGGTCCGCCGAGGATTACTGGGCAACCCCGGCAGAAACCGTCAGCAGCAACGGCGGGGACTGCGAGGACTATTCGATTGCGAAGTATTTCCTGCTCAAGGAGGCCGGCATCCCGATCGACCGCTTGCGCATCACCTACGTGAAGGCGATGAAGCTCAACCAGGCGCACATGGTCCTCGCATACTACGCGGCGCCCGGCTCCGAGCCGCTGATCCTCGACAACCTCGAGGACCGCGTGCGCCCCGCTTCCGACCGCCCGGACCTCGTTCCCGTTTACAGCTTCAACGACGACGACGTCGTGCTCGTGCGAGACTCGCGCAAATCCAACCCCCGGCAGATTCGCGCTTGGCGCGACCTGCTCGTAAAACTCGAAGCAGAGACCCGGCTATGACCCTTGGACGCCAGCTTCTCATCGGGCTGTCGATCATCTTTGCCCTCCTCGTGCTGGGGATCGAGACTATCTTCGTGCAGAACTCGCGCAGGTACCTGCAGCAGCAGCTCGACGCGCATGCTCAGGAAACCGCGACATCGCTCGCGCTTTCCCTCGGGCAGGGCATGAAGTCGCCGGACCCTGCGCTGGCCGAAACCTTCATCAACCCGGTTTTCGACCGCGGTCATTTTGCGTCGATCAAGCTGCTCGGGGTCGACGGCAGGCCGATGGTCTCCCGCGAGCTTGGCGAAGTGCGGGACGAGATCCCTGGCGCGATCAAGCGACTGCTGCCTTTCGATGCGCCCACCGGCGAAGCGCTGGTCAGCTCCGGCTGGCGGCAGATGGGGCGCGTTCTCGTAGTCGTGCACCCGCGCTTCGCGTATGCGCAGCTCTGGCATACGGTGCTCGAGTCGCTCGCATGGCTGGGGGCGCTCTACCTGCTGGCGCTCGTTGCGCTGCGGCTTTTCCTGCGCGGGATCCTGCGTCCGCTGGACGCGATCGAGCAGGCCGCGCTCGCCATCGGCCGGCGGGAGTTCGGCGAGTTCAGGCTCGAAACCGGCACGCGCGAGCTGCAGCGCGTCGGGCGGGCTATGAACGAGCTCTCGGTCAAGATTCGCGATGCGATCGCGCAGGAATCCTTGCGCGCCGATCGTCTTTACCAGCAGGCGTTCGAGGACCCGCTGACCGGAGCCCTAAACCGGCGCGGACTCATACAGCAGGCGCAGAGTCTGCTTGCCGAAGACGCCGAGCTCTCGTCGGGTGCGCTCGCGTTCGTTAGCATGATCGGCCTGGAGGAGGTCAATCGCTCGCTCGGTGCGGCCAAGGGAGACGAACTCATTCAGGAGCTTGGCGAAGTCATTGCATCCCAGGCCGAGGGCGGCGAGCAGCTTGTCGGGCGATGGCAAGGCGCCTCCTTTGCGGTGCTTCTGCCCAACCGCGACTTTGCGGGTGCGCGCACCTGGGGTGAATCCGTGTGCCGCCGGTTTGCGGCGCTGTTGCGCGAGCAGTCGGTTCCGCCTGATATTTCGGTTTCAGCCGGGCTGGTCCACTTTGATGCCCAGCACCCGGAGTGGCTCGACCTCGAGCGCCAGGCGGACCAGGCGCTTGCGGAGGCCATGCAGCGGGGCGACACCGCTTGTGTGTCGCGCCCACTGGATGTCGGCAGCACCGAAGCGCGTTCAGCAGACGAGTGGAGAACGCGCCTCGAGGACGCGCTTTCTTCGAACGGCCTCGTGCTCTATGGCCAGAAAGTGTTCTCGCTCCCGGGACGGGAGATCCTCCACACCGAGATCATGTCGCGGCTTCTCGAATCCAATGGTCGCGCGGTGGCCGCAGTGGCGTTCGTCCCGGCCGCAAGCCGTCATAATTTGTTGCCGCTTATCGACCGCGCATCGCTCAACCATCTCTGGGAGCTGGCTGGCCGCGGCAATGCGCTCTCGGGCGCGATAGCCGTCAACGTTTCAGCGCAAAGCCTCGAGGACGCGGATTTCCGAAAGGAATTGCGCGAACGCCTGATCGGCACCCCGGCGCTCGCCGAGCGGATCGTGTTCGAGCTGTCCGGCTATGCGGTCATCCACAACCTCGCGCTTGCCGAGAACTTCGCCGCGGAGGTGCGCGCGCTCGGGTCGCGTTTCGCGATCGACGGGTTCGAGCTTTCGGGTGCGTCGCTGCGCGTGGTCCACAGGCTGCTTCCCGAGTACGTGAAGCTGGCCGAGAGCTATTCGCGCGGGATCAAGTCCGACGCCGACCTGCGGTTCCTTGTTGAGTCCCTGATCCGGATCGTTCGTCCACTCGAGATCCGGCTGATCGCCAGCAACGTCGAGGACCCCGGGCTGCTCGAGCAGCTGTCGGTGCTCGGCTTCGACGGCTTTCAGGGTTACGCGGGCGATCGCCCGGCGCCGCTCTAAAAACGGCGGCGGCTACGCGATCAGGATCGCGCGATAGTCGTTCACGTTGGTGAGTGTCGGGCCGGTCACCACCAGGTCACCGATCCCGGAGAAAAACGCCCATGCGTCGTTGCCAGCGAGGAGCTTCCTGGCGTCGAGCCCCGACGATGCCGCGCGACTCAGGGAATCCGGGCAGAGCACGGCGCCCGCGTTGTCTTCGGAGCCGTCGATGCCGTCCGTGTCGGCCGCGATGGCGTGCACACCTTCCATACCCCCCAGTTCCACACCGAGCGAGAGCAGGAACTCGCTGCAGCGGCCGCCGCGGCCTTTCGCGCGGACCGTGACCGTGCATTCGCCGCCCGAGATCAGCGCGACAGGGGTCTTGAACGGCGCCCCATGGACGCGGACTTCGCGCGCGACTGCGGCCATCACCTTGCCGACCTCCCGCGCCTCGCCGGTGATCGAATCTCCCAGGATCGCAGGCGTAATCCCCTGCGAGCGGAACACTTCAGCCGCGGCTTCGAGCGAGCGATGCGCCGTTGCCACAACCCGGTTCTCGGTGCGCGCGAAGACCGGGTCGTCTGGCTTCGGCGTCTCGGCGATGGCGCCGCGCAAGCCACCCTCGAGATGCGTTTTGACTCCGACCGGCGGGGCAACGGCGTATTTCGCGAGGATCTCCAGCGCATCACGATAGGTCGTCGGATCCGGCGCGCACGGCCCGGAAGCGATATGGGTCGGGTCGTCCCCCGTGACGTCCGAGATCACCAGCGCCAGGATCCGCGCGCGGCACTCGGCCGCCAGCCGCCCGCCCTGGATCGCGGAGAGGTGCTTGCGAACCGTATTGATCTCCTGGATCGGCGCGCCGCACATCAAGAGCTGCCGCGTGACTTCCTTGAGGTCCGCCATCGTGACGCCTGATGCAGGCAGCGAAAGCAGGCTCGATCCGCCGCCGGACACCAGCACGAGCAGGAGGTCGTCCTCGCCCAACCCCCGCACGCTTGCAAGAATCTCGCTCGCGGCGGCTTCACCGCTTTCATCCGGCACGGGATGGCCCGCTTCCACGACCCGGATGCGCTCGGTCGGCAGGCTGTGCGCATAGCGCGTGATCACGAGCCCCGAAAGGCCGGCGCTTTTCGGCCAGTTGCGCTCGACCGCGGCGGCCATCGACGCGGCGGCTTTTCCGGCACCAACGGCGAGAGTGCGGCCCGCGGGCGGGCCAGGAAGGTGAGGCGGGACGATGACCAGCGGGTCCGCGGCTGCCACTGCCGCGCGGTAGCTCTCGATCAGCAGGCGGCGCGGATCGAACGCGGGCGTCCTAGCCAAAGGTTTCCCGGGCGGCCCGCCCCTTCAGCGCATACAGCTTGGGGTAGAACTCGCGGAAAACCTCGCGGATCTCGTCCGCCGGGATGTCGGCAAACGATCCGCGGTCGCGCAGGTACTCCATGTGCCGCCGGCCGTCGGAATCGAACGGGTGGAAGATCGAATCGTTGCGGCCGTCGAACTCGAGGGGCTTGACGCGGAATTTCTCGCACAGCGCGAGGTTGAAGGCGGGAGTGGCCTTGACCCACTGGCCTTCGATGAGGAGTTCGGCGAAGCCGTGATAGATGAACTCGTCGCGCCCCATGACTTCGAGCAGGCGCGGGGTGGTCAGGTGGTTCTTCACGTCCGCGAACCCTACGCGCGAAGGGATGCCTGTGGCGCGCGCGACCGCCGCCAGCAGGGAGGCCTTGCCGACGCAAAACCCTTCGCCCGCCGCCAGGCAATCGCTCGCCCTGAACGCGGAGGGTTGCGTGAAATCGAGGAAAGGGTTGTAGCGGATCCGGTCCCGCACCGCGTAGTAAAGGGATATTGCGCGCTCGAGCGCACTGCCGCCTTTAGCGTGCTCCGCGGCGAACGCCTCGATGGCGGGATGGCTGCTGTCGATGTACTCCGCGCTCGAAAGATAGGGGTCGGGCGGGTTCACTTGTCGAGCTTCATCATCTTGCGCGTGCCGGTAAACAGCGCGCTGGACTGGTTGCAAAGCTCGTCGACGATCGTGAAGTGGTCGGCCCCCGGCACGATGACATCGGCGGTCACGGCCGATTTCCAGCGTGCGCCGAGAAGCGCATCCTGGCGCTTGAACTCCGAGCTTTCTTTTGCGCCAACCGCTGTGACCACGGGTGCCCGAGTCGCTGGCGGCAGGAATGCAGGCGACACCTTGAGGGCCGAAGCTTCATCGAGCTTGAGGTCGCCATTGAGCCAATCGACCTGCACGATCGGCCGCAGGTCGTAGACGCCGCTGATCGCAAGCGCGCCCTTGTAGAGGTCGCGGGGCAGCTCGTCGTCGTACACCGACCAGAGCGCCGCCATCATCATCGCGGCCAGATGCCCCCCGGCCGAATGGCCGGCGACATACAGCCGGTCCTGGTCCATGCCGTAGTCCTCGGCATGCTTCCACAGCCAGCCCGAGGCTCTCAGCATCTGCTTGACGATTGCCTCGATGCTCACGTGCGGGCACAGGTCGTAGTTGACTGCGATCAGCGAAATCCCGGAGTCGACCAGCGCCGGCGCAAGGAACGAGAAGTCCTGCTTGTCCATCGCGCGCCAGAAGCCGCCGTGGATGAACATCATGCAGGTCCCGTCGCCTTTTCTCGCCGGGAAGATGTCGAGCATCTCGCCCGCGCTTTCGCCGTACTGGCGGTCGAGGTAGCAGATCATCGAGGAGCGGGTGCGGGCGGACTTGTCCGCCCAGCGCGCCATGACTTCGGGATGGTTCGGAAACAGCACGCGATTGTTGTACTCGCGGCTGTAGAACTCGCTATCGCTCATGTCTTGTCCATCCGACGGCAGCCCGCGAAGGTCAGCCGCGATGCTCCCTAAGCAGCCCGAGCGCGGCCTGCGCCGGGCGGTCGGAATATGAAAAAAGGACCGCTTCCTGCGCGGTTTCGAATTGCACGGGTTGCCACGAGGGCACGACGAACGTGTCCCGTGGCTCGAATGCGAAGGACTCCTTGCCGATCGTGACCGTCCCGCTGCCTTCGGCCACCGAATAGATCGTGCCGTCGGTCGAGCGGTAGGGATTCGACCGGAACCCCCGCGGCAGCAGCTGGATGAAGGCGCCGATCGTCGGCATCGCGAAACCGCCGGTGAGCGGGTTCACGAACTGCATCTTCCATCCGTGGCACTCATCGGGTGCCTGGACGCGCGCAAGGCAGGCGAGCGTTTCGCGGCTGCGTTCGTACGGATAGTTGAAGATCGGCGAAGTCTTGGAAGCGGGCAGTGGCCCAAGCGGCACCATGTTGTTGCCGTAGCGCGCGTAGGAATCGCCTTCAGCCTTGGTGACCGGCTGCTCGTCCTCGGCATAGGTCTCCATGAACTGCGCGCCGAAGAGCTGCAGGATCTGGATATCGAGCCCGTCCATCCAGACGACCGGCTCGTTGCCCGGGTTGCCGTGATCGTGCCAGGTCCAGGAGGGCGTGATTATGAAGTCGCCCGGGTGCATGGTCGTGCGCTCGCCATCGACCGCTGTATACGCGCCCGTGCCCTCGACGATGAACCGCAGTGCCGACTGGGTATGCCGGTGGCTAGGGGCCACTTCGCCGGGCAGGATGAGCTGCAAGCCGCAGTAGAGGCTGCGCGTGATGCAGGATTGCCCGCGCAGGCCCGGGTTCTCGAGGATCAGGACGCGCCGGATCGCCTCTGCGGCGGTAATCAGGCGGCCGGACTCGAGGATGAACGGACGGATGTCCTTGTACTTCCAGAGCGCAGGCAGGCAGCCGCTGGCCGGGAGCGGCGGCACCAGCGCATGCAGGACCTCCCAGAGCGGCGTCAGGTTGTCCTTGTCGAGGCGCGAATAGAACTCCGCACGCGAGGCCGCCTGCTTGTCGGGCCCTGCAACGGCGTTTGCGGCAACCTGCATGCACTGCTCCGGATGTGCGCTGGAGGCCGATTTTAGCAAAACGTCCTCTCAGGAGGGGGTAATCCAGGGGCGTATCAGGGCGATTTCGCCAGCCAAAACACGGGTTTACCGCCCATTGTCGGCTTGCCCAGGCTGCTCGAGAGCGCCTTACCCTCGGGGTCGGCAAGGGCGGCGTTCCGCGCGCGCGCGATGGCCGCCGCCTGCTCCTTCGGGTCGGAAGTGGGCGGGTTGTCGACCAGCGCATCCATGATGGCGAGGAAATTCGCCTTGCCGCGCCGGTGCGTGTCGCTGTAACCCTTGATGAGCCGCGCGCACTCCGCGATTTCCAGCGCGAGGTCGTGGTCCCGTCCCGCCGCTTCGCGGATGCGGTGCAACCACGCATCGATCTGCCCCTGTTCGACCTGGTAGCGAAAGGAGTGCGGGCGCCAGGCTTTGAGCCACGCCAGCGAGCGCACGAGCAGGAAACCCAGCACGCTGGTCGTCTTGATGTGCATGCCCACGTTGTAGGCGTGCATCTTGTCCTTCGACTCGGCCCAGTTCACCAGTCGGCGGCCGAGCGCGGGCGGCAGGATCGAGGCGAACTCGTCCACGCCTGGCTTGAGGAAGTCGATGATCACCACCGGCTCGCCGTCACCGGCCCGCGCTTCCTTGCGCACTCGCTCGAACCGGCTCGCGCGCGTCTTGAGGTCCGCAACGCGGATGATGTCCTCGAAGCTCATCCAGAGCGCGAGGTGGCGCGCGGTCTCCTGCGCGAGCTTCCCGCCCAGCGGCTGGATCGCTTTCATGCGTTCCCGGAAGAGTGCGACGTACGACGGGCCCTGGTAGTCCAGCAGCCGCGCCTCGCCCAGCGCCATGATGTCCGGCTCGGCATCCGGTGCGGCGGGGGCCGGCGGCTGCGCGCGCGCGGCCGCGAGGTCGAAGCCGGCAGCGAATCCGCGCAGTGAAGCCTGCGCGCCGCGGCCCGACTTGCCGATCGCCTCTTCGCAGGCCGCGCGCGTGAGCGGAAGCGAGCCCGAGCCGGCCATGGCGCCGAACAGCACCGCGTTGATCACCGTGCCGTTCACGCGCGCGATCTCGCGCATGTCGAAGAGCACCGCAAGCTTCGCGAGGCCTGCGGCGGCCGCGAGCACTTTATCGCTGTCGAAGCGGCCGTCGGCCATCTGCATCTTTTCGCTCGTGGCATAGATGCGATGGGTAGAAGCGATCAGCGTAGTCCTCTCCGGGCTTACGAAGCCGTTCTGCATCGCGCGCCCGGCTTCCATGAGTTCGGAGGCGACCATGATGTCGACGTTGCCGGGATTAGGCGTGAGCGCCATCATCGGCTCGCGGCCGCCGAGCGTGTCCCGCCGCGCGGGGAAGATCTCGAGGTAATACGTGGTGGCCCCGGTGCGTTGCGCGACACCGGGGATCGAGGTGGCCTGGACCGGCAGTCCGCTTTGCGTAGCCGCTTCGACAAGCCACTCCGCCATGACGCCGCCGCCTTCGCCACCGAGCGCGGCAATCAGGATGGAGATCGAACGCTGCGGCAGCGGTTCGCTCATGAAGCGGCCGGGGACTTCGGCATGAGCAATCCAGTGACGAGGGCCCGGGTCCGCGCGATGAAGCGATCCCAGGCGCCGGGGTTCTGCACGACCTCGGCGCGATAGAACGACGGGCATAGCACCGCTGCGTGCGCGTTCTCTCCGCACAGGCCGCACCCGACGCACCCGTCGATGACGGTGGCCACGGGGTCCTGGCGCAGCGGATCGGGGTTGTCCTTGATGGTGAGCGTCGGGCATCCGGAGATGCGGATGCACGAATGGTCGCCGGTGCAGGTGTCCTCGTCGACGCCGTACTTCACGCGTACGAGCCTTTTGCCGGAGGAGAGCTTTGCGGCGTTTACCGGCCGCAATTTCCTCTGGCGCTCGAGCTGGCACTCGCCTTCGGCGATGATGACCTTGAGGCCCTGGAATTCGGAAGTCATTGCCTCTTTGAGGGTTTCCGCGACCGCGCCGACGCGATAGTTGTCGACGGTCTTCATCCAGCCGACGCCAAGACCCGTAAGCGTGCGCTCGATGCCCATGTCGTCGGACTTGTGCTCGCTGTGCTGCGGCGAGGAGGGCAGCTCCTGCGTGCCGGTCGCCGAGCTGTAGCCGTTCTTCATGATGACGAGGATGCCGTCGCTCTTGTTGAAAACGGCATTGGCCACGCCGGAGGTGAGGCCGTTATGCCAGAACCCCCCATCGCCCATGATCGTCACGGTGCGCTTGCCGAACATGCTGTTGATCGCGGAATTCGACGCCATGCCCAAGCCATAGCCGAGCACCGTGTGGCCGATGTTGAAAGGCGGCAGCGTCGAAAACGTGTGGCAGCCGATGTCGGCCGACACGTGATACGCACCCAGATCGCGCTCGACGAGTTTCATCGCCGAGAATACCGGGCGCTCCGGGCATCCCACGCAGAAACCCGGAGGACGCGCAGGGATCGGCCCGCCGAGCAATTCCGCCGCGCGCTTCCTGGGTGCGGTGAGTGCTTCGAACACCTTGTGGATCCTGCTGGTGTCGGTGCCTCGCGGGGACACCTGTTCGATGAAGTTCGCGACGCCGGTGAGCACCACTTCGCCGGTGTATTCCCCCGCCAGCGGCAGGAGGCCCTTGCCGTGGAGCACCGTGGTGTCGTTTCCAGCGCGACGCAACATCGCCTGGATCGCGTCTTCGATGTACGCCGGCTGGCCTTCCTCGACCACCAGCACCGCGCGCTTGCCTTCGCAGAACGCGGTCACTTCCTCCGGCACCATCGGATAGGTTACGTTCATGCAGTAGATCGGGATGCGCGATTCGCCGAACGCGTCGGCGAGGCCGAGTTGCTGCAGCGACCGCATGGTCACGTTGTACATGCCGCCCTGGCAGAGGATGCCGACGTCGCTCGTGTCCGCGGCGAACACTTCATTCAGGCCGTGCTTGCGGATGAACTCGACCGCGGCCGGCCAGCGCACGTCGATCTTGTGCTTTTCCTGCGCGTACGTGGAGGGCGGCAGGCTGATGCGGCCGAAGTCGAACTCGGGAGCGGGGAGGAAATTGCGCCGCGAAAAATCCGAGGCGCGGTTCGCCTTGGTTTTGAAAGTGCCCTGCACATGGCAGGCGCGAATGCGCAGCTCGAGCAGCACCGGCGTGTTCGAAGCCTCGGACAGCTCGAACGCTTTCTCCACCGTCTCGACGATCTTGGGCAGGTTGGGGCGCGGGTCGAGCAGCCACATCTGCGATTTCATCGCGAAGGCGTGGCTTCTTTCCTGGATGATCGAAGCGCCTTCGCCGTAATCTTCGCCCAGCACGATGAGCGCGCCACCCTTCACGCCGGCAGAGGCAAGGTTTGAAAGCGCGTCCGAGGCCACGTTCGTGCCGACCGTCGACTTGAAAGTCACCGCGCCGCGCAGCGGGTAGTTGATCGACGCGCCGAGCATCGCGGCCGCGCCGGCCTCCGACGCGTTCGTCTCGATATGGATGCCGAGGTCGTCCATGATGTCGCGCGCGTCGTTCAGCACATCCATCATGTGGGACACCGGCGCGCCCTGGTAGCCGCCCACGTAGGCGACGCCGGACTGCAGCAGCGCCTTGGTGACCGCGAGGATGCCCTCGCCATGGAAGGTCTCGCCTTCCCCGAGCTTGAGCTTCTCGACTTCCTCTTTGAACGAGCGTTCCATCGCTTACCTCTTCAGCCCAGAAATTTCGGCAGCCAGAGCGCCACTGCGGGCACGAAAAACACCAGCGCGAGCACCAGGATGCTCATCAGTACGTAGGGCACGACCGCCTGGAAAATATGGCTCATGCGGACTTCCGGCGGCGCGACGCTTTTCATGGTCATCAGCAGCAGACCGTGGGGCGGGAGCAGCAGCCCCAGCTGCATGCAGATGAGGAACATTACACCGAACCACACCAGGTCGATGCCGAAAGTCTGCACCACCGGAATGAAGATCGGCAGGGTAATGAGCATCATGCTGACCTGGTCCACGAAGATCCCGAGGAAGATCAGCAGCAGCATCATGCCCGCGATCACCACCATAGGCGAGAGCCCCTGGCCGGTAATGAGCGAAACAAGCCCGCTGCTCGCCCCGGAAAAGCTCAGGATCTGCGAAAACGTCGTCGCCCCGACGATGATGAACAGGATCATGCCCGAGATGCCCACCGTGCCGCGCAGGGCCGCCAGCATCGCCTTGGGGGTCAGGGCCCCATAGGCCATGGCAAGGACCATCGTCGCAAGCGCCCCGATCGCGGCCGATTCGGTCGGCGTCGCCCAGCCGGCCGACATGGAAGCCACGACGATCGCGAAGATCGACACGAGCGGAACGACGTACTGGACGAAGGGCCGCAGTTTCTCCCAGCCGTGGAACTCCTCGAGTGCGGTGGGCGGCGCCAGCCTTGGGTCGAGCTTCACGCGCACGATGATGTAGATCACGAAAGAGATCGCGAGGATGAGCCCCGGCACCACGCCGCCCATCAGGAGCTTGGAAATCGAAATGCCGGAAAGGCTGCCCAGCAGGACCGTGAGCGCCGAGGGCGGGATCAGCATGTCGACCGCGCCGATGGCCATGATCGGGCCAGTCGCCATGGTCGGGTGGTAGCCGCGCTTGAGCATCACCGGCAGCATCAGGCTGCCGAGCATGGCCGTGGTCGCGATCGTCGAGCCCGAGATCGCCGAGAACACCGTGCCCGCGACCACCGCGACCACGGCGAGCCGTCCCGGCACCTGCCGGATCAGGCGCTCCACGCCGTCGATGACCTTGACCGCAAGGCCGGTGTGGAACAGCACTTCGCCCATGAGGATGAAGAGCGGGATCGGCGTGAGCGAGAAGCTGGCGACCGAGCCGACGCTGTTGCGCGCGAGCTGGATGAGGCCGGCCTCGCCGCCCAGGAACAGCAGCGCGCCGGTGATGTTGATCGCGAGGAAAGTGAACGCTACGGGCAGGCCGAGGAACAGCAGCACCGTCGAGCCGCCGAGCATCAGCCACGCCGCAGCCTGCCAGGCCATCCGCGTTGCCCGCCCTCAACCCGCGGTCACGGCGTCATCGCGCGGCGCGCGCTCGCCGAGATACAGCCGGTGCATGCGAAACAGCATCTCGACCGCCAGCATCAGGAAAGCCACCGGCAGCGGGGCGAGGATCCACCATTCGGGCATCACCAGCGTCTTGATCGAGAGCGAGGCGCCGGCGAAGCTGGCCATCACCGCGCGCAGGCCGTACCAGGCGATCACGAGGCAGCAGGCGAGGCCGATCGCATCGGAGGCCCATTCGAGGTACCAGCCGATGCGCGGCGGAAGCGCGCGCAGCAGGATGTCCACGCGGATATGCTGGCCGCGCCGCAGCAGCCACGGCGCCGCCAGCATGGTGACCAGGTACAGCATCCACTCGGACACCTCGTTCGACCACGCCAGCCCCTGTACCCCCGGGATCAGCCGGACATTGCGCAGCAGCACGTCGGAGCAGATCATCAGCGTCATCGCGAACACGATCGCGCAGGCCGCGAACGCGAACGCGTTCAGCAGCCTGCCCCACGCCGCCGAGAGGCGCTCCACCCGCTACTTGCTGAACAGCTTGCGCATCTGCGGAGCGTGTTGCGGGCTTACCTTGTTGAAGGAATCCCACGCCACGGCATAGGCCTTGTCCACGTACTGCTTCGAGGTGGCCGCATCGAAAGTGATGACCTGGATGCCGGCCTGCGCCTGGCGCTTGGTGTCGGTATCGTTCAGCACCTTCCATGTTTCGTTCTCCGCCTCGGCGGCGATCATGTGGCGCATGAGCAGGTCGCGCTGCGCCTGCGTCATCGATTTCCACTTGCCCAGGTTCATGATCAGCGACACCTCGGCGCTGTAGAAACCGGGGTCGACGCGGAACTTGGTCTTCTCCTGCCAGTTGGCGTCGAAGATGCCCTGGATCGGCCAGCCGTAGCCGTCGACCACGCCGCGCTCGAGCGCCGTGTACACCTCGCCCGGGGGGGTGGTGATCACGGTCGCGCCCATCGCCGCGAAGAAATCGCGGTACACCGGCGTCACTCGGATCTTGAGCCCCGTGAGGTCGGGCTTGTCGATCTTCTTGTTGAGGTACAGGTGGAAAGGCGTGTACTCGATGACGCGGCCGATGTACTGCAGGCCGGCCTTCTCGTTCCAGATCCGGTTGACGAGGTCGATCGCGCCGTTCCTGCGCAGCTCCTGCATGCTGAGCTGCGTGAGCTTGAGCGCGTCGGCCTCCGGCATGATGTTCGTGTAGAACGCGCCGGTCGCCATGCCGATGTCGATCACGCCCGCCTGGACCGCCTTGCCGACCTCGAACGGCGGCATCGCCTTGGGTCCGCCGATGAAATTGAGCTGCAGCTGTCCCTTGCCCTCGGCATTGAGCTTCCTGATCATGCCTTCGAGCTTCTTCACGTACTCGGTGTTCTCGGCGAACGCGCTGACGACCTTGAGCGTCACTTCCTGGGCCGCGGCAAGCGGCGCGAAGGCGGCCGCGCAGGCCGCCGCAAAGGTTGCGAGCGCGAGCTTCAGCTTGGGTCGGAACATGGTCTCCTCCTGTTGTCGAGTGTTGGCAAGGTTAGGTGTGAGACGCGTGTTTGTCTATCTTGGACTGCGGGGTCCGAGCAGTGCTGTGGCGCGGAGGTAGTAGAGGCGGGCGGCGGGGGGCTTTGATCTTGTCCAGCAGCAGTCAGCCCTCATGCTTCCGACTCTCTGATTCATGAGATAACGACGACCCGTCCTCGAACAGAAGTGTAGAGGTACCGTCTTGTTGAATGATTTCCGCCGCTAACCGCGGCCGATCCCCGCGTAGGGCGTCGCACAGCTTGGCATGGAGAATCGAAAAAGGTATTGATGCGTACGCCGTGCCAGACAGAACGAGCAGAGGTGCGACGTATTCTTGACCCGAGCGAACAGTACCTTTCGGCCAGCCATCGGTTACAAAAATCACAGCTCGCAAATCTGCCGCGATGGACTCCTGGAGCGGGGGTAGAAATGAAGCGTACGGATCAGGGGCTTCAGCGCCGATGTGCGCCGGGACCGCCTGAGCAAGAATGGTTACCCACTCACACCCGGAATGGTACTCGCCCAAGCGCGGAAATCGCAAAGCCCAAAGAGTGGCGTAAATGCTCATCTCTTGGGGCTATCGTCCTGACGAACGGCGGGCCCGCGCGATTGTCAACAATGGAACGGGGCTCACGGCCCGTGCGTTCCATCTGAAGTCAGGCAATCTGCACATGGCATTCTATTGAGAACGCGTTTCAGGCGGGGCGCCAATCAATGTGTCAATGCCCTCTTGGTCGATAGTCCTGAGTGCTTCACCCAGCGCTTTGAGGTCGGTTGCAAAGGGCTCGTCCCATACCGTGGAGTTCCAGTATTCATCAACCACCTCCAAGAGCCAGCCACCTTCACCATCTTCGTAGATGTCTACGCGAACAGTCTTCCCATCTCGCGTCACAGATTGAGCGAGCGGCGAGTGTTTCGGGAGTGGGTCGTGTTCAGTCATTCTTGCTTTCGAACATCATCGTGCCCTGCTTTTGTCCTGCCTGACGTCGCCGCTCCAGAGGATCGGGTGCAACGGCTGGTTGAGCGTCGAATCACTTACCGCTGACCGCATCACCGAACTCGCGGATTCGTCGTAGGAGAAAATACCACGCGTACGGTACCGCGAACAGCACGAGCAGTACGCCGGCAAGATAAAGGGAGCGTTCAAACCAAGTGCTCGCAGCGCTGTGCCCTTTAACGATCTGAGCCTGAACCCCGACAAGCGAAGAGTGCAACATCGTTCGACGGAGGTCGTTGGGGTCACAAACAAGTGGGTCGCTTCGCCAAGGCTCTGCCTTCGAGACCGGTACCCGTTTGTGTTCAGTCTGACACTGTGTGATCAGCGTATCGACATGCGCCAGTTTGAACGTCGTGACCCCGTAACCAACTGCTGATACGGCGGCTGCGAGCAACACGCCGACGATCAGGAATTTTGTTGGTAATGGAAGGACTGCCATGGTATTCAACAGGTCTCGATCGAAGCCCAACGTCGCGCTAACCTAGGCGCGCGGCTTTATCGCGCGCGTCCGCGTTGAGCAGCAGGTTAGGGTGCATCTCGTTCCCCGACTTTGCCATAGTGCCTCAGGCACCACTTTCGCCCGGCAGCGGTAAGCGTGGCAAGATAATTGGGTAACCGGCCTCCCGCTGTGCTCTGGCGTTTACCGATGCGAATAAAACCACGGAGTTCCAAAGCCGAGGCAGTACTTAGAGTTACGAAATCAGTTTGATCGTTCGCGGCAAAAAGACGTTCTAACGTCTTCTTCATGTTTTTCGTCAATGTAGCCTTCATCAGCGCGCAGTCCCAGTAAAAAGACCGACCACTCCTCCTAAGAGGATTGCGCCAACGAAATAGGCGAACGGCAAAAGAATTAAAATACTTTTTTTATGCTTTGGTGAAAGAGACGACTTGTCCAAGGCAGAAACGAGCTGGTAGGAGAGGTAGTAGCTGGCGACCATGAATAATACTGCAGCCAAACCTGCGGCCGACGCCACAGCGGCTGCGGACTCAATATCGAGACCGCCACGAACTGGAAAAATTCGACTGAATGGAAAAATTCCACCGACATCTGCAGCGAGCTTGAGACACACACCTCCCCACAGGTGTAATGCAAAGCGGAGCCGAGAGCGCCTGATCGGCGTTTGAACTTGTGATGGCTCGGGCCGTGTGGTCTGCTCCGCGCTGGCCATCGGCGGGCTAGCAGTCTGTTGATGGCGCAGATGCTCGCTGATCAGTACTCCCATCCCGAAGATGATCAGCGCTATTGCAACTGTCAGCGTGAGGCCCAGGGGAAGCGTAGTCCCCCGTTCTATAGCCCAAGTCGAAAAGAAAAACTTATGTTCTGGTTTTGCTATCCCAAGACGCTGCGCGTCGAAGGATGTCAAAACACGGCCTATCTCGACGTCGTCCATTTCATGAGGCATCTGAACTAGATTGCCCTCGAATTCGATAAGCCGTCCGGCCGCAGTCTCAGAGCGCAAGACCTCAAAAAACTGACCGTGTTGCTCATCCGCGGTCAAGCGCACCTTCATTATCGGAAGGCTTTCGAGGAATCCCCGTTTGGCGGAATAGCCCTCCGACAAGAAGATTCCTCCCGCGAGCAGGAGTAGGCCAATGGCAATACTTGCGATGGCGAATCGGGTGATCATGATGAGCCCCAACGTTCCCAGTAACCGGCGCTGCGCCAGCGGCGCGCTGGTGGCACAGCGTCCGCGTTGACTGGGCGGTTAGGCGTTTTCATTTTCGAGGGCCGATGCCTCTACTCCTGCCGGAGAGACTTGGTCATGTAGTCGATAATGGGTAGTAGCATCGTAGCGTCACGCTCCCGATACGAGAGGGTCACGGTGTATGAGCGCGGACTTCTCCACACGCGAAGCCCGCGAACTCTTGTTTCGCCCGCGTCACCAGCGCCAGAGTCTTGATGCTCGTGTACAAGGATGTACAGTCCGTTAATTACCTGCATTTTAGAACCGTACCAGTTCAGCATTCTGACTCCCATTGCCTTTAGAGGCGCCTCGGCCGCCTTCCGCATCTCCACATCGATTTCCTTGAGGTCGGCGGATGTGACCTGTCGTGCCTCAGCTTGCGTAATTGGATTGTCAGGATAAAACCGGGCGTTCACCAACGCGATTGTCTTACCGCGGTCGTCATATAGATTTGCAGCAAAGCTCAGCGTTGACTCGGTTTGCCGGTATTCCTTTGCCTCAACAAATGAGTCGATTGATATGCGCTGATTGCCTGAGAGAACCACCCAGTTCTTTGGAACCTCTATTGAGGCTCCGTGGCTGAGTGGGACACGAACAAAGTTCGAAGCACCCCAGACGGGCAACACTATGAAGCTGAGTGCCAGCCCCGAAAGGAGAAGTATGCAAACGCCCCCTCGTCTGCAGGATGTCATTGAGCGTTTACCTTCGCCGTTCCTGCTTTTCGAAGTATCCAGTAGGACACAAACGCAATAAGGGTCAGCGCCGCATGCGTCTTGCTCTTGCTTCCGAGCGCAGTAAAAAGAATGACATTGAAGAACCAGAAGGCGGCACAAGTACCGATCGCCGGCCATTTGTTCATCGGCCTTTTGAGAATTGCGTATCGGATCACGATCGGCGGAGCCAGACCGATACCCCAGGTGAGGACGATACTGGCCTCGATAGTCAGTGGATCAAGTTCGAACATCTCGGTATCCCCTCTGGCTACTCATCGTGATTTCCCGCCACCTCACGCACGTACTCCTCGTTCCGGGTTAGATCATGAGTGTAGTGGCCTCTGGGGCCGCCTACAGCGAGTCGCAGGAAATGAACACGAAACGCGAGTTTTCCAAAAAGGCGTATCTGAAACTTCGCGTGAGGAGCGTTTCCCTCAAAGATGATGCCGTGAAAGGGGCGTGCCTTCTCAGCAGTCAACCGCTCGATCGAGACCCAGGTCGGGTTGATTTGACCACCAGCCAGAGCGCGACGCACCTCGTCAAGAGGCGCGGTTTCCTCGTATACCGAAGTCCCAAGATGGCAAGCAAGAAACTCGAAGGCGATCTTCAGTGGGACAACCGGATCCATTAGCGGACCATCTAGAGCGAGTTCGAGCTTCGTTACCCCCCACTTCACAACATCTAAGTCGGGAGCCACCGCAACTCGCACGTTCTCCGGTGCATCATCAAGCAGCCGGATCGCCCCCGCGCGGAAGAGCGCGTCGTATCCTTGGCGACGCAAGATCGTATCAAGAGAGTTTCGGGCGTCAGGTGTGGGTTGAATAAGCGAACCGTCGGGGTTCGTCTTGGCTCGCACGACGAATTCGCCTCCCCTCACATAGCCCACGGATTTTCCGGCAGGACTGTGCCCCACGTAACGCGAGCCTTCGGAAATGGTCTGGGCGAGCGTCGGAATCTCGGTGGCAAGGCTGTTTACGAGAAGACGGATCGTGGGATCTGACCGGGCAGCGGCCTCCGTGCGATGCCCAAGCGAGGAATTGCAGTCTCGGCAGAGAAAGCAGGCAGTGAGGCGACCGCCCAGCGCCTCAGGGATAAGGTGCTCCTCGGAGAGCACGGTGTCGCGAAGGCATGCGATGCATCTGCTGCCGTTCCAAGGGATGCGAATACTCAACCTCTATGTCTGAGTGGCCTAACGGGTTGGTGAACGGCGGGCCAGCACGAAGTTCAACGCTTGCACGTCGCTTGCGGCCCGTCCGTTCCACCTGTAGTTAGCCCGCTTGAGCAGCCGTCTTGGCTTCGGCCGCCCAAACCCGCGCGCGTGCGGCCAGTTCGCTGCTGACCGCTGGCCAGTCGTGGAGCGTTGCGGGATCGAAGTCCGCGCCGTTCGGCCACGCCAGCGTTCCGGCCTCAGGGTCGAGCGTGACCGCGTTGAAGAGGGACAAGTCCTGCAATGGGCCAAACAGGGCCCCTTCGAGTACCGAGCGGAAGTTAATGCGTTGTTCGGTCCCATCGTTGAACTCAACGGCGACCGTGTAGGGGCCGACGATCTCGAAGCGGTGGACGCGATGCATGGGATGGTTCATGGCACTACCTGAGTGGGTCGATCTTGACGGGTGGCTGACCAGATTGCAACAGGTCCCAATCGCGCTGGAGTTCGGCCCGATGAATCTCCGCCCACGCCTCGACCAGCCGTTGCTGGGGCCGCGAGAGGCTGCCGCCGAGGCCGGTGGCGCCACCTTACCTATTGCTGCCAATTTTCAGATAGACACCGCGCCCAGACTTACTCTCATGGCGAAATACTGCCATTAGTCTAAGGGTTAAAAGTTGTCGGGTTGGAGGATCACTACACGCCCATCGCGCCAGACCACGATGGAGTTTCCCTTTGCTTTATGGCGTGCAATCGCTTCCCGAACCGCCTCCCGCGCAGCGGACAAAAGCGCTTCGGCGTCGATGGCGGGTTCGGGCAGGCATTCGCTTGGGCGAATTGAATCCATGTTCTGAATCGCATGGCGTTGGGTTCCGGAGGTACTTCACAGTTGAACCGAAAGTTTGCAAAGTCAGGAGGTCACTTCTCGTTCAGCTTACGATTGGTCAGCACCGCTTTGGCGCGGTAGGCAAACGCGTAAGGAGCATCGGTCAGGATATGGCCGAGCCAAAGTGAGTCGTTCGGGTCTGTCAACAAAAAAGGATCTCCGGCGTCCAGAATCGCCGTCAAAAGCAGCCAGCGCCTTCTTGTTGAAGCATCGCCGAATGCAGCGCGAAGCTCACGTACGTTTTCCTCAATTTGCCGATGCCCAATTGCGGCGAGTGAGGCAGCGCGAACCGAGTCCTCTGAGTCGTGATCTGCGAGGGCGCCGAGCGAAATTGTTAGCCTTTTTGAAGGCAACCATCCAGCGAGCTCGGCGCCAACCGAACGAATATTACGGTCCGAGCTTTCCATCAGTTCTTCCAACATCGCTTCGGCGTTCGCCAGATCGCACCGCCTCAATGCCCTTCCTACGGCAGGACGCAGGCTCTTCCTCTCTATGGACACGGCTAGAGCAATTAGCTTGGTGGCTGCTGTGCCTTCAGTCAGTTTCACGAGGAGCTGGCAAAGAGCGCGCTCTATTGCCGGATTCAGCCGGATTCCATATTCGACTGCTTCGATTGCTCGGTCGATATCGAACTTTGCCAGCCCCCGAATAGGGCAAAGCGAAGCCGTAACGATCGAATGGGACGCGAATGCTTCGCTGAGTATCTTCTTA
>ENA-ORBV01003077-ORBV01003077.1-microbial-mat-metagenome-genome-assembly--contig:-NODE-3077-length-34088-cov-7.916733_pt1 | contig 34088 bp, 29 predicted proteins | sample MGYA00237777_ERZ505514 | MGnify/ENA primary metagenome ERZ505514 (study PRJEB26160, sample SAMN06269048) | microbial mat metagenome | isolation source: Oligotrophic lake microbial mat | place... | reverse complement strand
CGAGATTCGCCTTAGTCTCGTGGGCTCGGAGATGTGTATAAGAGACAGTTCTGGAACTGAGTATCCGTGCAGTTCACCGTCAGGTCGTGCTGACCGAGCGGGAACTCCTTGTGGTTCTGCTCGATGTTCTTGTACTTGTCTACCGAGATGATCCACGGCATGACCTGGAAGCGACCCTCGGTGAACCCCGTCTTGTCGAGGTTGCCGTTCGCGTCCGTCGGCCACAGGCAGATCAGAGTCGCGACCTGCATCTTCGACGGGCCGTCCGCGAGCTTCACGAACTCCGGGCCGTTGTCGATGAAGTAGCCGACTCCCGCCTTGTAGAGGCGCTTACAGCCGATGAACTTGGGCGTCGGCGCGTCCATGTTCGGCTTCCCCTCGTCCATCCCCGGCCACCAGACGAACGAGATTCGGTACTTCTCGCCTTCCTTGGCCTTGAACCGCTTGATCTTCGAGCCGATCTGCTCGTCGCCTTCACCGAACCCGAACTGTTCGAAACCACTCATGCTACTCTCTCCTTGTGCGAGACCTGTTGTCGTTCACTTTATGAGGGACTGTCTCACACTACCTCTTTACGCCTCTACTCACTAAATGAGCCGAGAATATCATCCAATATCGGGTCTATTTTTGCAACCGCGACAACGGGCTTCGGGAGATGCCCTTCGAGCCCGTCTAGAGCGCTATCGATATCGAAGTCCGTCTTAGTCGTCGTCGGGAAGACTCGATTAGGAGCCTCCTTCCCGATCTCTTCTAGAAGAGCGTCCGGATTATCGATCTCGTCGCCCTTTAGAGCCTCGACTTCCGCCAGGGGGACGACCGTTTCTAGATTTAGCCCTACCTCTTCCTCGACTTCCTCTTCCTGAGAAGCGGTAGTCGCTAGAACGTCGTTCAGGAGAGACTCGATCTCATTCGGAGGGACGGTACGACCGGATGAGATCCCCCGAGAAGAACCCCAACGACCCCCGAGGTTGACTTCCTCCTGGCAGATTCGAATCTGATCCCTCAGGCGCGCGGCGATATCCTTCAGGTCGTTCCGCTTCGTCTTGACGACAACGAGGATCGCCTCTAGGTCCTCGGAGGCGAACTGGAGGACGCTAATCCGCTCGCGTTCCGTTCGGAGCTTCGTGTGTGCGATCGCCTCACGGTCTGTGATGTTCCGACCGGCCCGTACTTCCGGGTCGTTCGTCATGAGATCCTGGACCGCGAGTTCGAAGTCCGCGAGCGCTATACGGTGCTTTCGCCGATACCAGTACAGATCCTGAGAGACTTCCAAGAACATCCGCTCCGTCTTCGAGAGGTATCCCCGGCACTCCGCGGTCTTCTGGTTAATCCGACTCGGACCCAACGAGAGGGGGTCGGCGTCGAGTTCCAACTGCATCGCGGAGAGGTCCTGATAGAACTTCTCGATTCGAGACGGATCAACCGAAGGTGCTTCGGTAACAGTCATTTAGAACCTTCCGTCTCCTCCAGAACCTGGACGAGAAGCTTCGCGTAACCAGACTTCACCATCGCGAGGGCCTCGCTACCGTACTGGAGAGTCACGTTCCCTCCGGCGATCGCGTTACGAATCGCGGCGAGGTCGGCTTCCCGTGATAGGAGACAGTTCGCGACGACCGCTTCCGATAGAGTCATCGACTCGGGTAGTTCCCCCTCGAAACCCGCCTGGGTCTCTCCGAACTGCCCTTTTACCGTGCGAGTCGCGGTAACCGACCGGATGCGTAGGCCCGACTTGACCCGCTTTACTAAGTCTCGGATCTCTTCGTCCTTCATGAGCCCCCTATTACGCTTCTACGGATTCCGAACCCTCTAGTAGCCGCTCGCGGAACAAAGTATTACGGGCGCTCTCCCGCTCGTTCCCGACGGCCCGGAACAACGCGTTCCGAGTACCGATCAAGATTACCTTCTTCCGCGCGCGGGTTACCGCGGTGTAGAGGAGATTCCTCTGTAGCTGATGCGAGAAGGACGTGACGACGGGCATGATAATCACGTCGTACTCTTGTCCCTGCGAATTCCAGGCCAGGAAGCCGTTCTGTATAAAACGGTTTCCTTCTGGAACCGCTACGCACATAGACTCTGCGACCGTCGGGATGAGACCCGTTACCCGTACGTGGTAATCCTTCGCTCGTTCCAGGAGCGTCTGAAGGAGAACCGAAGACGACTCGATCGTCTCGCACTCCGATATAGTCGCGAGGCTAACCTTCAATCTATTAACGGCGTTGTTAAGCCTAGAAAGAGGGATCTTCCTCCGGTACAAGGTTCGGAGTTCGGAAGCTTCCTTTCGCGACAGAGGGACGAAATCGTCCTCTTTCCCTCCCGTAGGGAGGTCCAACCTCGATCGTTTGAAGTTGGAAACGAATCCGATTTTATCCCTGAAGGTGTGCGTGTGAGGTCCATAGATGTATACGCACCTACCCGATCTGGACGAAGGTATCCCCGCGCGTAGGAGCATAGCCCCGACAATTCGAACGATGGCCGGGTACTCAGAATAGAACTCGATGTGGTCTATCTTGGCGGTACCCCGTCTCCGATCTACGTTTACCGTTCCGTCTTCGAATAGGCCCCTTAGAAAAGCCCTATGGAAGCGCTCTGGAGATCGAAGAATTGCGCTAGGGATCCCTTTTTTCTCCGGGTCCATCCCGCCGATTTCGGTCAACCATCGCGATAGGTAGGTAGAACCGACGTCAGCCGACCAACCGTTCTTCGCTTCTTTCACCTTTACCGAATAACCAAAGAGACCCTCGCAAAGGTTCGAGAACCTCTCGACTACGTCCAGATGACGCTTAAACAACCCGAACCCAGATCGGCCGAGACTCCCGTCCGCGACCATTAGGCCGAGGAACTCGGCGAGATCTTCGGACATATCGAGGGGAACGCGAGGTCTAACTTCTCTCGTATCCCCTCTTCCAGGCTCTTCGGGAAGTTTAGGGGTTGTGGTAGCGTCGCATTTCACGCCCAAGGACAACCTCAGAGTATCCCCTACCCTCAAAGAGGCGACCTCTCTTCGGACGTAGGCTTCCCCGTCCCACACGTCGATCCCGTGATCGGGCGTAGCGACCAAGGAATAGCCCCCTTTCGTCTCCACTCGGATAGCGGAGCCGGAAGAGTTAGAAACCTTTGACTCGTAATTTTCCGGGCCGCCCGGGGTCCCGATAATACCAGAGTCTGGGATCTCCCGGATCGGAAGGAGGCCAGCCGAGGTCTCTACGAGGGTATCAGGATCTACGCACTTATGCACGGTGATCGCGTAAGCGAGCCGGAGAATCGAAGGGACCTTCGCGAAAGGGACCTTGATGTGGAGGACGGGCGGACCGTGAATCTTGATCTCCACCTCCTTGTCCTTCCGGTAGATCGAAACTACCTTTCCGACGTCCCCGTTAAAAACCCCGAGTTTGTAGTCGTTGCGAACGACCATGATACGGTCGTCCTCGCGAAGGACCTCCGAGCCGATCTTCATCTCTCGGAGAGACGACTGCTTAGGATTCAGTAGCTCGCGAAGACGGGCGTTTAGGGTTGTAACCCCTACAGGGCCCGAATGTCTCGGGGAGAGAACCTGGAAGTTCAGACGCGCCGCAAATAGCTTCCCCGCCGCGAGGACGATCTTGTCCGCGACAACCTCGTCGTCCGAGAACTCAGAGAGGGAGAAGTCGCTTCCGACGGGCGCTTCCGGTACGTCCCCGCGATGGATAGCGTGGGCGGCGTGTACGATCGGAGAAGTATCGCTCTGACGGAAGATTGCAGTTAGAGCGACCGTCGGAAAGAGCTTCGAGGCGATGAGGTCGCGTAGGACGTTTCCCGGACCTACCGAAGGAAGCTGCGCCGCGTCCCCTACGAAGACGAGTCTCGCGTCTTCCCGAGTGCAGTTCAGGATCCGATAGAGGAGATGTTGATCCACCATCGAGGATTCGTCCGCGATGACGACCTCGGCGGGATGCGGGTTGTCCGGCGAGTACCCCCACTCCTCCGAGGACCCGTCCAGTCCGGATAGGCCCCCCTCGCCGTCGCCGGTAACCCCGGCGTAGGTCGAATCCCTAGACCCCTCAGAGTTCCCCTTGGACTTGAAGGCTCGGTGGATCGTCGCAGCCGGCGCTCCGGTGACGCTCGCGACCCGTTTCGCAGCGATTCCGGTAGGGGCGACTACTAGGAACGGAATCCCGGCCTCCTGTAGGAGCGTGACAGTCATCCGCAAGCTCGTAGTCTTCCCGGTACCCGGGAGGCCAGAGATAATGGAGACGGGCTCGCAGAGGGCGTTCCGGACCCCCTGGGCCTGGGCGGGGGAGAGGGAGATCGAGCCCGCCTCGCTGAACCGGTTGAGGGCGAGGTTTACCGCCTCCAGCAGAGTATCGGCCTTCTCCCCCTCTCCGATCAGGGCGCGGACGTAGGTCGCCTCGCTCTCGGGGGTAAGCCGAGCCTTCGTAAAGCGCTCCAAGAGGATTTCGGCGGAGTCCTGCTCGATCTTGTACGACCAAGGATCGTAGATCGCGGTAAGACCGGCCTGGGAGGAGCGCTCTACGACGAGGAGGTCTTCCTCCGCGAGCTTCTTTATCGCGAGCGCGATATCTCGGTCCTGGAAGTCGCAGTCGATCGCTTTTACGACCGAAAGCATATCTCCGGTCGAAGAGAAGAGATGGCCGAACCCCCGACCCGAACGACAAGCGTGAAGAACCGCGCCCTCGATTCGAGAGACGTTCGTAGCCGAAGTATCGAGGTGAAGACGAGTCGCGACGGCGTCTGCGTCGTGGAAACTAACGCCTTCGATCTGCACTAGAGACCAGGGGTTCGCCGAGAGAATCTCTTGTGCCCGGTCGCCGAAGGTCGCCCAGATCTGTCGGATCCTCCCCTGAGGGAGGCCGAGGTCGTTTAAGAAGTCGAGCGCAAGGAAGTGGGCGCGAGCCGCCTGCCACCGATTATGAACGTGGAGGGCCGTGAAGTCGGTCATCCCGGGAACGGACGAAATCTTCTTCAGGTCGATTAGAGCTTCGGCCATACCGTCCCCGAAGGCCGCTCGAAGTTTCCCTGCGATCGCAGGACCAACCCCCTGGGAGACGAGGATCTTCTCCGACATACCCCCGTCCCAGTCCTTCTTCATGACCGGAGCGCGGAGGATCTTCAGTTGTATACCGTATTGTGGATGGTTCGTCCACGAGCCCTCGAATCCAAACCAGGTCCCTACTCCGACCTGGAGTCCCGGTACGTCTCCTCGAACTACGACCGCGCCCCCGTTCCCGATATTGAGACCATCTACCGGGATCCCCCCAGCGCACTCGGCGTCAAGGACCATCCGCAAGATATAGAACGCCTGAGACTCGTTCTCGAAGACGATGCTATGTACGCGACCGGAGAATAGTTGAGCGCTCATCGAGGCTTCTTGAGTTTCGCTAGGATCTCAGTGAGAGAACGGACCTGATCCCCTAATCCCTCCGTTGAACCCGAAGGTTCGATCGAAGAGGGGCACAGGAAGATTTTGCACCAATGACCTACGAGCGTTTCCCGCGAAGGAAACGGAAGTCCCCCCACCGTCCACCAACCCCCCTCGCGGCGGAAGACCCCGGTCTCCTTCCAGAGTAGGAGCTTCGTCGGGTCCTCCCGATGACCGAAGGGGCACGCCCCCGTGGCCTCAAGGTAACACGAACCGAGGCCCCACGTAGCCTTCCTTTGATTAGAAGGTACGTGGGCGACGACCCCGTAAATGGAAGTCCCTTCGAAGGGGGTTAGGTCGATGACTTCCGAGAGCCCGTCCCTCTCACAACATAGGAGGGTCTCGTCCGAATAGACGAGACCCTCCACGACGAGGACGGGAATCGTATTCACGATTATCTTTACGCCTTTACGGCGTCAGACTTCGCAGGTTCCTCCCACGCAAGCAGGCTCCTGCGAGCCATTACCCTCGTCCATCGTCTCGTAGAAAGAAAGCTCGCGGAAGTTCACGTTCGGCATCGCGGCTACCGACTTGAGATACTCCTCCTCCGTGAGTTCTTCGTACGGAGCTAGCTTGTAGTTCCCGCCATCGAACGGAAGGAACGACAATCCGGTTACCTCGTCGAAGTTCTTGTAGAGCCACTCGCCGACCGCGGTCCACTCTTCTTCCCGGACGTAGATAGTCGCGGACTGATTGTGTCCCTTATCCCCGCACCACGTACGCATGATCTGGAGATAGCGTTCGAGCATATCGAGCGCCTTCTCGTCGTGCCGGGTCTTCGCCGTCTCCGGAGCCTTTACCGGGAATCGAGCGACCCAGACGTCTACCGCGTCGTCGTCGAGGTGATCCTGACCGTTCTCCTTGAAGACCGGTACCCCGAAGTCCTTGATGAGGCGGAAGAGCGGGTCCTTCGCCGAGATCCGAACGTGGCGGTGATAAAACTTCGCGTGACGGTTGTGGAAACCGCTCGCACAGTCCACGAACTGCGAGCTATTCCCCGAGGGCTTTCCGCACGTCACGGCCGCCGGTCGCGAGATTCCGATCGCATCGGCCGCGATAATCGCGGTCGCGCGAGCCGTCGCGTTAAGGAAACTCATCGCGTCCTCGTCGCTAGAGAGCGACGGGTTGTCCCGCTGACCCGTGATATCGACTCCGAGGAGCCGGTCTTCCGCGCACAGTTCGGCCCAAGCCGGACGCAGGTACGGGAAGTGACTGTAGCTCGACTGAACCGAGCCGATCCAAGTAGCGATCTTTACCTTCTCGCACATCGTCTCTAGCGTGTCGTGCGAACGCGTGACGGCGGCCGTGAGGTTGCAGAACTGCCCGCCTCCTCCTTCTCCGGTCCACGGGTCGAGGGCGCGACGGAAACGGAGGAGGATCTCTCCGCAATTCAAGGTGTTCACGAACTGGATCTTGCGCTTCCCGGTCTTCGTAAGGGACTCGAATCCGCCGACGAAGAAGTTGTGGAACTCGTCCACGGTCCCGTTGAAGACGTCCTCAAAACCATCAGGTTCTACGCTTACGACGATGTGATTAGCGTCGGCGCATCGAGCCTCGAACTTCTCCCAGCTCAGGTTCCGAAGGTTCGGAAGGATCTCTTCCTCGCGGCACTTCTCGGCCCAGCCGGACCGGGCGGGAGGCAGCCCGGAATTTGAGAATTTCAGGAGGTTGTAGACCCGAATCTTGTCGTCCCAGGAATCCGAACCGAGGGTAGGGGTCTTCCTCCCGCATGCGACAGAGCACAGACCGTGCTCGCGCCGAGTGGTCTCGAACGACCCCCCACACGTCTCACAGTTCTTCTCGAACAGGATCCCACCATCCACGACCTTGACGTTGTAGCCAGACTGGAGAAGAGAATAGTAGCGTCGGATAACCCGCGCGTCGGCATTGATCGGAGATCCAAACCCACACCGCTCCGAACTCGCTCGGAGGAACGTGGGGATATCCCCCAGGGTCTGACGACGCCAGGCGCTGAACGAGACCGGGTACCCCCCCGCCTTCGCGAAAGAAACCCAATCCAGCTTCGTCGCTTGACGGCCCAACCGCCGCGTCAACAGATCCACGGCACCCTTCAGCTCCTCGTGGGTGAACCCGGAGTAACGGCCGTTCTTCTCCGAGGATACCGAAAGGGACATCGTCGAGCGGTAGGAGGCCCACTTTTCGTCGGACCACTCCGAAGCCGCTCTCCGCATCGGATTTCGGTCGCCGAGCATCCTATCGATATGGAGCCGGTCGTGGTCCCCCTTCAGGAGGACCTCCAGATTCGAAGGGGAGTTGTTTTGACCGTTATGGTCGCGATGGTGGACCGTCTCAGCGTGGGTCAAGGGGCGACCCGTGTGGAACTCAGATACGTACCGATGCTCCTGACGGGCCTGCTTCCAACCCCCCGTCACCCACCAGTAATCCTGCGACTTGACCTGCTCGTACGTCCCGTCCTCTCTCGGAGAGATCTGCTCCGAGAAGGAGGAGAGGTACCGAGTCAGGACCTGGAGACGGTCCCCAGACTGAAGCTGGTCGACACGCTTGACCGCTCCTTCGCGGGTCGTGAAGCGATGATTCGCCGTCGCCCGAACGACCGAACCGTCATCGAGGGTGACCCGGAAGACCTGGACCTTTTCCCCGGTCTTCCGGGGCGCTCGCATCCACCTCACCTGAACGCGCTTCTTGTCGTCGTAGCAGTAGACCGGAACGTCCTCGTCCGCCTCCGCCAGAGCCTTGAAAGAAACCGCCCCCCGGCCGTCAGCAACGGAGACCAGGGTATCCCCGGTCAAGCAGGGGTTCGAGCGGAACTCCCCGCCGCGCTTATCACGCCTCGGACTCGAACCTACGTAGAAGCCGCGCTCCCCCGCGTTACTCGCTACGAGCGCCGCCCACTCCCGGTCGAACATTTCCTTCGAGGGCTTCTCCTCGTAGAAGGCGGAGTTGTTCGCCATGTAGCGAATCGCGGGGAACTCGCCCTGACTCCAGTCCTTCGCGTGCCGCATCTCCATGTCGTCCGGATCCGAGAACGAGATAAGGCTCGCACGGCGGAAGCCGCCGACCATGACGATCTCGGCGATCATGCAGAGGATGTCGTGGGCCTCGATCGGCTTGAGACGCCGACCGGCCGCCTTCGCGATCGTCTCGGCCGCGAAGTCGAGAACGCGCTTCAGAGGCTCGGGGCCCGAGGCGCGTCCGCCCTTCATCTTCAGACGCGCGCCCTTCGCGCGGATCTTATCGTAGTGGAACTTCACCCCGTCGCCGCGGTGGAAGGCGGTAATCCCGAAGAAGACCGCATCGGCCCATCCTTCGGTCGAGTCCGCGATAGTGTAGTCCGCCTCGTTCCCTGTCGGAGGGGCGATGAGAGGTAGGTTGTTCGTGAAGGTCCGCTCTACCGAGTAGCCGACCCCCGTTCCGTTCATGAGAATGAACAAAGCCTCGCTAAAGGCCTTCAGGTTGTCGATCGGCAGGAAAGAGCAGTTGTATCCGCAGGTGTTATCCCGCGTCATCGCGTCTCCCGCACACCAGAGCGCGCGCATCGAGGGGAGTACGTCGAAGTTTAGGATCGCTTCGTAGGCCTTCGACTTCAGGTCCGGAGGAACGTTCCGACCTTCGAAGATGAAGTTCACGTATCGAGAGACGGTCTCCGGCCAGGTCTCCCTTCTCTTTTCTTCCTCCAACCAGCGGCTGTACGTACGTGTGTAGACGAACTCACTTAGGAGATTTGGGAAAGAGAAACCCGCTTCGAGCATGGGCGCGACTCCACTCGTTGAGAAAAACACGGCAGATATAGGGAGAGGCGTACGAGAATCCCCCATTGCCGTTTCCGGGGGGAACCTCGTTTACTGGGAGCTAACCCGAGCCCGTAACGGCGGGTGTTGGATTAGAAACTCGGTCTCTACGCTACCGAGCGTTCCCGGTAGAGAAGTTCGCCTAAAGAACGAAAAACGTCATTGCTCTACTCTTGAAGTAGAGACAAGAATGATGCTTCTAAATAGGCGAATGGAGAGATAGCCCCTTGAAAGACTAGAGTCTGGGATTTCGCTACTACGCGAATCAGACTCGTGCATCCGGATACCTTCCATCGCCTTGCGTAGGGGAGCACTTTATTCTCCCAGAACCACGGATTCGCGCCGACGCTACCCGCGGCCGAAGCCGGGGACATACGATTCTCTTCGAGGTGAGAGGCCTGCAGCCAGCGCGTAATCGTCGGAGTTAAGATCCGCCCGCACAACTCGATAGTCGGGTCCCCTCCGCGCGAGGCTCGATACTTCGCTAACTCGACCGCGAGGCGACGTCGGTCGCGGACCCCAAGCGCTTCGACGATCGCCGTCCCGTCCGTCTCAGACAACGCGGCGAGCGTCTCCTTGAGGTGCGCCGCGGTAATCGCGACCCCCGGGCCGGCGAAGACGCCCGCTTTCTGGACCTCGAAGTGAAGGACCCCGAGATCCGACCCGACCTTCTTTACGAGCGCGAGAGCGAGGGAAGCGTCGATCGGGTTCCCCCGAGCCTTCGCCTCGATTACCGCGAAGTCTGCCGCGTACTCGTCGAGCTTGTAGAAGGGAGGGAGGGGAAAGAGCTTGATGTTCCCCTTCGGGACGAGATCGAAAATCGGGCCCGTCGGCTTGTCGAGGTCCGTTACGAGAAGGAGGACGACCTTCGGATCCGGGGACTTGACTTGCTCGGCGATGACCGCCGGAGAGAGCTTCTCCGGGTTCGAGACGACGCAGAGAGTCGGGGCCAGGAACATCTCAGACATCGAAAAGACCGGACCGAGAGCGTTCTTCTCGCTCCCGTCGATCGGCGCGATCGTCCAACCGTCCGCCCTACGTGTCGCTGCGATCTTCGCGACGAACCGCCGACGAAGGTACTCGTCCGCCCCTCCCGCTAGGAGAACCGAGGGTTCTACCTTCATGTCCCCCCCAGAAAGACGGCGAGAACCCGAGCCGGAGTCATAGGGGCCTCCCGAGACCGGAAAAGCTCCCGTAGAGCCCCCCAGAGCCGTAGGAGGTCGTCTCGGACGGTCGCGTCCCCTAGACGCTCCTGAAGGGCGTCTACAAGCGCGAGGAGCACGAACTCCTCGTCGCCCTTGGATTCCTTCAGCTCGGTTACGAGGTCGGTCCAGTTCTTCCGGATGTAGGTCTTCAGGAGCCGGTCTGCCTGCGGACGGCACATCCCGATCCTATCGTCCTCCCCGTAGACGAACTCATTCAGGCACCGCGAACGAATCGTCGGGATCACCCCGCCGAGATCGCGCGCCCAGAGGAAAGGACGAATCCCCTCGGGGTTGAACTCCTCGATCGTCTTCAGGAGCACGTCCCCGACGGCCGGGGAGATCTCATCCAACGGCCCTATGACGACCCCCCAGGCCTTAGAGCCCACCGGAGTCTGTCCGAGGAGCGAGACGACCTCGCGGGCGTCCCCCTTCTTTAGGGCCTCTCCGGCGGCGAGGAAGGGGACGACAAGCCCGTAAGCGCGAGCGGCGTTTCGAGCCGCTTCTTCAGCGCCGGGTCCGTGATGGATTAAGACGGATCCCATGGAGGTACTTTACGCCTCGGAGGGTCTCCGTATCGAAGCCGGAACTCGAAGTCACAGCGAGACGGGGGAGAAGATCTTCACCCTCGTCTCCGAACCGTCCGGCCACTGGAACGTAGAGACCCCGTCTTCGACGAGAACGAGAGTCCCTCGGCCGAGATGATTTACTGGAGAGCCGACGAAGGCCGCACGATACATCCAGCGTTTCCCGTCCTCGAAGACAACCTGGAGGGTCCCGTCGTTCTTTAGCTCGTTCGACTCGACGATGAAGCGGAGCCCGTGTAGGGACATGCAGCAATCCGACGGGGTCAACTCTTCGTAGTACATGTAGGACCTTACGCCTGGAGGATCACCCGTACAAGTTACGGGAGGGTCTCCGAAGACGGGGCCGCGACCGCGACGGGGGGCGTCGAGTCGGGGAGAAGGTGCTTCAATAGCATCTCCCAGAGACCCGTCGCGGTAGCTCCGGCGGCGAAACCCTTTCCGATCGCCTCTTCCCAAGAGATCCCGGTCAGAAGCTGGGCCCCAACCGCCGACAGAATTCCGAGTCCGACCGCCACCCAGGGGATGAACTTCGGTCCGACCTTCTCCTGAAGTCCGAGACGGTTCGCCCCGTACACGACGAACACGATGAGGAGACCCGCCGCGAGAGGCCAGTGGTGCGCCGCGAGCGCGTCGAGTAGGTTGCCAAAGGTATCGGGCGTCGGTTCCATGGGTTCGCTCCTCGGAAAATAGTTGGACAGGGAGAGCCGAAAATCAACTTTCGACGCGCATACCCCGAGGAAGCTCCTGGTAGAGGTCGAAGTTACAGACGATCCTCTCTAGGCCCTTCCGAGCCTCGACCGCGTTCTGCTTTCCGCCGGGAACTCTCACGGCCCCCCAGGCGGACTTCCCCGTCTTGCTCTCGAATACGAGGAGCGGGAGGAGTTCCGCGCGAAGTTCCGGCTTCTCGTGAGCGAGACGGATCATCGCGGAACGAAGCTTCTCGTCGGTCATAGCCCTCCGTTGCTATAGACGATTTATTTCTCAGCCAGGGATTCGAACCCCGATTCATGGATCCAAAGTCCATTGTCCTGCCCTTGGACGAGCCGAGATCAAAAATTCAGGAGGGAGGGGTCGAACCTCCTTCTGCGGTTTCAAGGGCCGCGGTCCTAGCCTTCCGTAGACGACTCCCGATCAACGTTCGAAGGAACGTTGTTGCAGGGGAGCCGGAGGTAAGACGTTTCGCATGACTCGTACCGAGGATACCTGGTTTACGAACGAAAATCGAGTACTGCCGACGGGATTCGAACCCGCTGCACCCTGAGTGAAAATCAGGTAACCCACTCCAACGAGTCTGCGGCAGCAAGAGAAAAGAAACAGAGCCCCGAGCCGGCTTCGACCCGGCGACCGCCTGCTTACAAAACAGGTGCTCTTCCAGCTGAGCTATCAGGGCGAAGAAGGAACGCGGGGGACGGTTACCCGTCCCCCGCACTCACTCACAGTGCGGGAACCTCACTTCCGAACGAAGAGACCTCGACCGAAGCCGGTGCCTTCTCTTCGAGAGAGATAGCCTCGATCTTCGAAACCCAGTGATTCTTCCCCGAGCCCTTCGAGAACTCGGCGACGAGGGAGAAGACCTCGTCGGAGAATCCGCCGACATTGAGGATGTCCTCGCGCGTCGGAGCCTGACGAGAACCGTTCGGAGCGAGATCGATGCAGACCATCCGCGCCTTCGGGCAGCGCGCGCGGAGAGCCTCCCACTCGACCATGGACTGCGTCGCCGAGGACGTGTACCCGGAAGCGTACGCGTTGAGGGAGACCTTCGAGTCCATCCACGACTCGTTATCCGAGGCGAAGACGACGAGATCGACCTTCTCCTTCGAGGAGTTCAGAGCCCGGAGCGGGGCCGAGCACGACGTGCCGCCCGGCGGTAGCTTCGAGATCTGATCCGCGATCGTCATGACCGAATCGCGCGGGTTGATACGGAGAGAGTGGACCTCCGTAGTGAACGGGAGAACGATCGCGTCCGGGTTGCGCCGGAGGATCGTCGCGGCGATGAGCGCCGCCCCGTCTCGACAGGTGACCTTCGACGTAGCGCCCTTCCGGTGACCCGTGATCGGAGTCGTCATCGAGCCCGAGACGTCCGGGCAGATCGCGACCCGACCCTCAAAGGCCGGGACGTTCTTCGTCGCGATCTCCATCGCGTCCTGAAGCGCGTTCGAGATCTCGATCGGAACGCCCGACGTGTTCCGGTAGGCGACGAGAAGCTGGTACGGGAAGACCCGCGACCGAGCGATCGCGTCCTCGTCCCGGAGCTTGTCCGCGACGATCTTCACCATCGCCCGGTCCTCGAAGACCCCATGACGGAGGAACGTGTTGAGGTTCATCCGAGCGGTGTGCCAGTTGGCCGCCCGAGCGATGGCCGCCCACTGCGTCTTCGAGAGAGTCGCGCTCGAAAGCATGAGGAAGGGCATGTCCGGGACGGCCCGAGACGGATCCTTCTTCCACGCCTCGTACTCCTGGAGAAGCGGGTCGGCCTTCGAGAGGTCGAACTTCTTCCCCGTGAGCCACGCGTAGGTCTCCTTCCGAGCGGGCGTCGCCGGCTTCGGGTGGACCATCTTTACGACGTCCGCGATCGACGGCTTGTCACCGGTCGCGCGGATGAGCTGCGCGTCCGTACGCGCCTCGAACCACTTCTCGATCATCTTCTTAGGACCCGTCCCGAAGGACTTCCGACCGACCTTCCCGGAGCGGACGATCTGCGCGAAGGTCCGGACCTGCTTCGGGTTGTCGAGGATGCGCGAGAACGAAGCCCGAAGAGCCGCGAGGCCGCGCGGACCCTGGGTCGTCAGGTACGCGGCGAGGAGCGCCGGGACGTCCTTCATGAAGGCGGACTTCCGCCCGTAGACGGCCGCCTTCGCGACGAACTCCGGATCGAGGCCCTTCGCCAGTTCGAGGATCCGATCGAGCTGCTCCTCGTCCGACGCGTAGAAGGTCGTCCCGAGGCACCCGGTCGCTACGTACTGGGCGAGAGTCTCCTTCGCGCCTACCGAGTAGGCCGGAGCGCCGTGGGAGTTCATGATGTCGGAGATCGGCGCGACGCGACCCGCGGAAGCGGACTTGAAGAGCTTCTTGTTTGCCACGGTGATACCCCTAGTCTCCGAAGGAAAGGATCGGAGCGTCCGTTTTTCGAACGAGAAGCGGAGACCCCTGAATAGGATTCCTTCAGACTACAGATACATAGCGGGTGGCGGGGGTCGAACCCGCGACATCGACCTTGGCAAGGTCGCGCTCTTCCACTGAGCTACACCCGCATTTCGAAACACGGAGAGAGGAGGTCTCGATCCCCACACCCTTACAGGTGCCGTTGGTTTAGCAAACCACGCCAGTCCCCGACTGGGTCTCTCTCCAAAACTGTGTCCACAAATACGCTGTGTCCGTTAGTAAAGGACACAGCCTCGAACCGGACGTACCGGAGAGTGAGGGACTCGAACCCCCGAGGGCCTTTCGACCCACGCCGGTTTTCAAAACCGGTGCCATCGCCGCTCGGCCAACCCTCCTGAAACTGGAGATCACGGGATTCGAACCCGTCCTGGCGGCTTCGGGCCGCCGGTCCCCGACCGGTTCCCCTTCCAGGTAACGTTCTCTATGGAAACCCTCGTCATCTATCGAAGCGTGAATCGGGACGGCGCTACCTACACGCTTTCGAGACGCGCGCGGGAACTCGTCGAAGATCGCTTCCCGAGAAGTCTTTCCCCGAAGGGGAGAGTCTTCCTTGCCCGAAGTCCGAATAGCGAAGAAGAGATCAACGACCTTCAGGTCCAGGCTCTCGTCTCCCTACTCGCGGCGCTCTCCCCGGAGGAACGTTCGCAGTTTCAGGTCCAGTTCGTAGACCCGGCTCTCGAACCCGGGTAACGGTCTCGATCCGTCGCAGGCCCGAAAAGAGAACGGAAGAAGGAGGTCTTGATCCCCATACCCTTTCGGGTACCCACCGCTTTCCAAGCGGGGCTAGCCCCTGGCTAATTCCTCTTCCAGATCGTTCCACTCGGCGTGTAGCACACACCTCAACGTCCTTCGTCGTTATCCGGAGTTGAACCGGACCTCCCAGACTTACCAGGTGTGACGCCAGCGCCACCCTCACGACGGGAACGATGCGTAGTCTCCGAACTACGGACTCCGAGCTTTCCGAACTTCGGCCTGCAGACCGATCGGGGTGACTGGATTTGAACCAGCAATCCCTGCGCCCCCAGCGCAGTGCTCTAACCAGATTGAGCCACACCCCGAGACGAAACTTAACCCTCGGTAACACGAAGGATAGGGCGGGTCTGATCGTCGGTTTCCCGACGATCGTTTCTTCCCGAGGACGCCGCCCGCGCCCGCGCATTTGTCAACTCCGAGGAGTTTTCCAGAAGCTCTATCGGGGCGTGCTCTTCCCACCGAAGAAGTCCGCGAACGCCTGCCGAGCATCGACCGAAGACGGGTACTCCCGAACGTCTTCGTACGTGTCCTGGACGGTGTCGCGAAGGATGACGGTCTTCCCTTCGAGGATGACCTCGATGTTACTCAGAGCGATCGCGCGCCCGTCCCGCTCGATGGTCACATCTCCGATGAGCTTCGGTCATGAATTCTTCCTTCGTAGAGGTAACGAGGGAGCGGGAGTCTTTTACCCTTTATCGGGGAAACGCCCGTTCGGGTCCTCGGAGGAGGGGCGAACCCAACCTCCGAGGACTCGCCGTCCCCTACGCGCCCTCTTCGAGCGCGCCGTTCCAGTAGATGAAGGAGACCCACGCGTCGGGGATGCTCTTCATGTCGAACCTCATCGTCACGACCGGAAGATACGCGGGCTTGACGGGCGTCTTTCGAAGCACCATCTTTGCCTGCGCGGGAGTCCGGTTCGCCTTCTTCTCGTTACACGAGTAGCAGGCCATGACGATGTTCTCCCAGGTCGTCTTCCCGTTGTGAGAACGGGGGACGACGTGGTCGTACGTGAGCTTCGAGAGGGGGAGCTTCGGACTCCCCGCGGGGCAGTACTGGCAGACGAAGTTGTCCCGGGTCGCGACGTTGATCCGAGAGAACTTGACGGCCTGCTTCTTCCCGCGGACGCGGTGAAGGAGCCGGACTACCGAGGGCATCTTGATCGTGATCGTGACGCTCCGATAGACCTCTTCGTCGTACTCCGTCACGACCTCGACCTTGCCGTCGAAGACCATGCAGAGCGCCCGCTGCCAACTCACGATTCGGTGAGGCTGGTAGCCTTGATCGAGAACTAGAGTACTGTCTTGCACGGTCTACCTACCTTTCCTTGCTTTGTGCGGGGAGGGGGAGTCGAACCCCCAAATGATACTGAGATCGCCGGATTTTGAGGCCGGTACGTCTGCCTATTCCGTCATCCCCGCGTTTCTAGAAACTCGAAACCCGAAATACGAAGGAAGGGACTTGAACCCTTAGTTGCCCGCTAGGGGGCGCCGAATTTTAAATTCGGAGCGTCTACCGTTCCGCCACCCTCGCGTTACTCCTCAAAACTCTCTCCGAACGAGTACCCTGGGCGGGAGTCGCACCCGCACGCCCGCTAAGGAGCGCCACCTTCTGAGGATGGTGTGTCTTCTATTTCACCACCAGGGCGAGAAACCGACCTTCGAACGAGACTCTGGGGATAACAGGAGTTGCACCTGCACGGTACTAGACCACTGGATTCTTAGTCCAGCGCGGCTGCTGATTACGCCATATCCCCGAACGAAACCGAAACGAAACTGCCCGGAGCGAGACTTGAACTCGCATACCCACGAGGGGCGCTGGCTTCTCGAACCAGTGTGTCTGTCATTTCACCATCCGGGCGACGAAAACCTACTGCCGGAGAGGGGACTCGAACCCCTAGCGGTCTTTCGACCTCCCGATCCTAAGTCGGGCGCCTATGCCATTCGGCTACTCCGGCGAGTCCGGATCGAGTCCGGCTGAAATTCTCTCTTTTCGAAGTCGTTCTCTCTGTCTCTTCGCTTAGAGATCGATAGTCCGAGACCCGGATAGAGGTACCGAGGTACTCCCTCGAAGAAACCTCTATCCTTACTGGGTAGGCGGTCCCGAGGTACTCCCTCGAAGAAACCTCTACCCATCGTCCCGATGCACAAGGAGGGTGTCGAACCCCCGACCCGCTGCGTGTAAAGCAGCCGCTCTTCCGCTGAGCTACTTGTGCGTCTCGTAACCTCGTAACGATCCCCCCGAGGTCTTTTCTCCTCGCGGAAGGGACAAATTTTTCGGGATGGCTGGATTCGAACCAGCGATTTCTCGCACCCGAAGCGAGCGCTCTACCAGGCTGAGCCACACCCCGTTAGAAACATCGTACTCAACCGGTCTTTCACCGCGCATCCGCCAGGTCCGGATTCCCGTCCGTCTATGCGGCCTTCTACCGCTCCCTACCTGACCTGTCGTCAGGGGCTTCGTACGACTCGTCGGATCGAAGTGGTCGGTCTCGGGGGCCTACCGAAACTCCCCTGTGTCCCCTCGACTCAACTATCCCTTCGGGCGGAATTGAACCGCACACGAGCGCCCTTATGAGAGGCACCGCCTAGCCATAGGCGAAGGGGTCAGACACCCTTACTCTGAAAATCTCGTTCTATCTCGGGACGAGACCATCCCACCCGAGATTCGAGCCTCGGACTAAAGCCGGTCGCAGAGTCGAGAGTGCTGAGCGTCCTCATCAGGATTCGAACCTGAAATGCTTCCTTCGGAAAGAAGAGTGATGTCCGTTTCACTATGAGGACAGGATCGTCTTCGAAGGGACTCGAACCCCTAATACGTGGTTCGTAGCCACGCGTGATATCCATTTCACCACGAAGACAGAACGATCAAACGTCTTCCGAGATCGGAGAGACCGAGAAGATTCGACGCGCGATACTGGAGTACCCGAACACCGCTCGGATCGGCCTCGTCAAGACCTCGACGAACCGGAGACGACGACGCGCTCGCCGGTCCTCTCGCCTCCTTCGGCTTTTTACTCGAAGCGCCGCTCGATGTTGACCCACGGGAACCTCCTTTAGAACTAGAGACGTCCCCGGAGGGAATCGAACCCCCGGCATCCGGCTTAGAAGGCCAGCGCTCTTCCGACTGAGCTACGAGGACAAGACGCGAGTTGGAATTAAACCAACCTTCATCGGGTTGCAGCCGATGTCCTTCATCAGAAGACCGCGTCGAGGAACTAGAAGGCCGACAAGAGAGTTACCGAGAGAGGTATCACCGTGCAAGGATGTACTCCCGGCGAAGTATTCGGCCAGAGCGGGCGGCGGGGGTTGAACCCGCGACATCCAGATTGGGAACCTAGCGCTCTACCACTGAGCTACGCCCGCGTTTCGAGAGACGGAGTTCGTTAGAACCAGAGCGGGCCGCGAGGGTCGAACTCGCCTGTTCAGGGTGGAAACCTGATGCCTAACCGCTCGGCCAGGCCCGCATTTAACCTCTTCCTCTAACCCGCCCCGTATCCGTGTTGGACTCGCCGGGAATTGAACCCGGGTCCGCGAAGGCTACTAAGATCGAGTCCTACGTGCGTAGGCGGTATTCGAGTGACCCGGAGAGACGAGCGTCTCAGGGATCTTTTCTAAGGCTCTCTGCCCCGACGGGCCGCCTTTCCGAGACCGCCTCAGATTACCCGCTGAGGGACGACCGGGTTGCCTAACTCAATTACGCCAACGGCAGGAGTGTTAGGCGACTCCCGCCGTCAACGGCTCAGGCCGCGAGTGCGGCAGAAGCGTAGCTGTTATCGTTCGCAGCTATTGTTGGTCGGCTTTTTATCCCGGCAAACCGACCGACCGGGGCACGCACTCTCTCTGTTCGAACTCCACGTCGAAACCTGTCGAGCCCGTATCGAAACCGTAACAGACACCAAGCCGCCACCGGAACTCGCATCCGGCTCTCTGTCGTACCAGGACAGTGCGTCGCTATCTACGCTTTGGCGGCAGGAATTGGCCCCTCTCGTTTCCTCGGTACGCTCTGGCCTCCTCTGGATCAGAGAGGAGCAGATCCGCGGCGTAGATCCATCCGAGACGATCGGGAAGCCCTCGCCCAGAATCGAACTGGGATTTCAGCTTTACGAAAGCCGAGTATTACCATTGATACGACGAGGGCTGAAATGGGCTCGGGCTTTCGTCGGGAACCACCCCTCCTACTTCCCCGAGCTTGGCCGGATTTAGAGACCTGGTTAGGGCCTCCGTACCGGCTAGTGGATCCCATCGGGGTCGAACCGATGACCTACGGCTTGCAAAGCCGCCGCTCTCCCAGCTGAGCTAGGGACCCAAAGATAGTGTCCGGGGCCGGGCTCGCACCAACGACCTTCATCCCCCGCGAGGGGACAACGCTCTTCGTTCCGACGTTCCGCTCTACGACCCGGCCGAGCCGGAGAGCTTCCCGCGTTCCCGTGCGGTACGAAGACCGCCTACTGAGCTACCCGGACATGGAGCAGAGCGGGATCGAACCGCTGACCTTCTGAATGCCATTCAAACGCTCTCCCAACTGAGCTACTGCCCCGTAGAAACTAGTGATTGCGGCCCCGAGAGTCGAACCCGGTTGGGAAGGGTTATGAGCCCGACCTGACATCCCTGTCTGCACCGCACATTGCGCGAGAAGGATTTGAACCTCCGACCTGCGGGTTATGAGCCCGCCGAGCTACCTGCCTGCTCCACCGCGCGTCGAGATCGTCCAGGCGGGGATTGAACCCGCGACCTCCCATATGTCAAACGGGTGCTCTTCCGCTGAGCCACTGGACGAAGAACCGCCGACGAGATCCGCTCCGGGCTTGTGACCGGCTTAGCGTCGTTTGGGTACGACTCAGAACTCGAAGGCGATGGGGCGATAGGGGATCGAACCCTGTCAGGTCATGTATCAGACGACCCAGGACAACCAGTCACTCACTCCCCGTTACGGAACCAGAAATCGTTACAGGGTGATCGGGGGGAGTCGAACCCTCCGTACCTCGGGTCACAGCCGAGTGCCTTAACCGTTAGGCTACGACCACCATGAAATAGTTCGGGCGACAAGGATTCGAAAGACGTTGGTTCGCTGCCTCTGCCGCTGGGCTACTACCGACCTAGGGCCGATAGACGGGACTCGAACCCGCGCTGAAGCGAAGTGATGTAGTCCTTCTTGTATTCACCCGACGTTCCTGGCGGGATTCGAACCTGCGATCTACCGTTTAGGAAACGGCCGCTCTATCCGCTGAGCCACAGGAACACGTACTTACGAGAGGAGGACTCGAACCTCCACGAGCCCTCCTCGATCCACAGGAGGAGCGCTCCTCTTCAGGGTTCCGAGGGAAAAAGGGAGCGACCCCCTTCCGTCTCTCCGGTTCGACCGGAGTGTCTACCGTTCCACCACCTCGTACTTTCCCGGAGGGGATCGAACCCTCTGCCTCCGGCTTCGAGGGCCGGCACTCTTCCGATGAGCTACGGGAACCCCCGATTTTAGGCTTCGGGGTACCTCTGCGCGCATTTGTCCCTGGAGGGATTTGAACCCTCGTTTCTGACGTGAGAGGCCAGCGTCCTAGGCCAGCTAGACGACAGGGACAACGAACCGAACTTAGAGGTAGGTCGTGCCTACGGCTCGCGCCGCCCCTCGACGGCCGGCGGAAGCTCGCAGGCGTCGCGACCGTCGTAGCGGCGCGTACACCGAAGACGGAACGACGAAGACCTCGGGCAGTACGTCTCCTCGACCTCTCTCACCGTTCCGTCAGTTCCGGCGTGTCCCTTGCGTCGCTACCTAGAAGTGATGCGGTCGCGTATCGTTGAGAACGGATCTCATTGTCTGCTAGCGCCTTGCAGGGAGCCCGAGGAACGTGAAAGAAGTGGCCGCTAGGGGTGCGTATGGGAAAGCCGACGAACGCTTTAGGGCGCCGGGTATGACGCGATCTGACCTCGTTCTTGCCGCCCTCGCGACGGCGGAACCCGGTGCCGGGTGGAGCCCGGTACAGGTCCAGAAGCTCTTCTTCTTGCTCGAACGTCAGGCCTCGTCTGCGCTCGGCGGGAAGCGCTGGAGTTTCACGGCCTACGACTACGGCCCCTTCGACTCCGCCGTCTACTCGGAGATCGAGACGATGGCTGGGGACGGCCTCACCATCGTGAACCGCCCTGCCGGGAGCATGCGGACGTTCCGGCTGACCGAAGCTGGGCACGCCCGAGGCGTCGAGCAGCTGAACGCGCTGCACCCCGACGTGAAAACGTACGTTGTGAGCCTTGCGCAGTGGCTGCGTGGTCTAAGCTTCCAGCAGCTTGTCTCTGCCGTCTACCAGGCCTATCCGGAGATGAGAGAGAACAGCATCTTCCGGGGGTAGTCGTCGATGACACTGAGGACAAGAGTGACAGAGACGGGACTTTCGCCCCACATTTACCCAAAAAATGTAGTCCCTATCGAGTATTCCCACCATGGAGCAGAGGGGGGTCGAACCCCTGACCTCCGAATTGCGATTCCGGCGCTCTCCCAAGCTGAGCTACTGCCCCGTTAGAACCGTATCCGAGCGGTCGGAGCGCGAGCCCCGACTAAGTAGTTCCTGCGACAAGAGTGAAGGAGACGTTACTAAACAATGTAGTCCCCGTCGAGTATTCGCAAGAGTCTAGGAGGCCGGATTCGAACCGACGTATCCCGCGCCCAAGGCGGGTGCTAAACCAGTCTCAGCTACACCTAGAAGAACCCGTGAATCGAGATGCCCCTCCTTGGTTCTGACCCAAGCCCTTCTGCTCTTCAGGCAGACGCTTCCACCAGGTTAGCTTGAGAGGCATTTGGACCGAGTTTCGCCTAAGAGGATCGTTCCGCTTTAGAGCCGGACTTCCCCCCCTCTCGCGTTCCTACGAGACTCGGTACTACTGACCAGCGCTTCCGAGGAGGATCGAACTCCCCTCAACCCTGCTTGACAAGCAGGTGTCTTCACCAGAGGACTACGGAAGCATTTAACGGGTGACAAGAGATGACGAAGACGTCGGCTGTTTGGAAATAGATGTAGTCCTCGTCGAGTATTCACCCACAGATCGGCAGAGAATCGAACTCTGTCGGAAAGTTTTGGAGGCTTTCCCGTTTCCATCACGTCCGACCTAGAAAGCTGAGACCGTCCGGCCTACGGGCCCGAGCGATCTCGTAACTCCTCCTACACATGGCAGGCGAGCTAGATTAGCGACCGAAAGGCTTGCCCCTAGCGCTACCGTCTCCTAGGAGGGGCGCATACTCGGGGTGCTACTTCCGATCTACTCCTGAGGTAGGATTCGAACCTACGGTGTCCGAGTTAACAGCTCGGTGCCTTACCACTTGGCTACCCAGGAATGTGAGGAGGGCCCTCCCGTAGCCGCGCCCGAACGGGCCCTACGAGTACGAGAGTCCCCTCTCCGCGCCTCTTGGGGAGGCGCCTGAAGGAATCCTATTCAGTTGTCAGAGAGACGACGTCTGCCGGCTTTTCAAGACCGCTGCCACTAGGTGGCGAGAGACATTCCCAGACTTGGCTTCGAACCAAGATTTCACGATTCAGAGTCGAGCGTCCTTCCAGTTAGACGATCCGGGATGGGATACCAGGGACTCGAACCCTGTTCTTCCGATTAAGAGTCGGATGCTTCACCACTAAAGCTTGTATCCCGTTTCAAACGAAGCTATTACATTTGGGACCGGTCGGGATCGAACCGACGACCGTGGAGTTAAAAGCTCCCTGCTGCTACCTCTGAGCTACGGTCCCGAGGAGAACTCTCGCGGACCTGGGTTTAGGGTTAGTCGTCATTTCTAGCCATGGAGCCGGAAGGAATCGAACCTTCATTCCCGGTTAAGGGCACGGGGTTACAGTCCGTTTGCGAGACCACTCGCATCAACTCCGAGAGACGGGATCGGGAACCGAAGGAACTAGAACGAGAAAGGCCACCCGGGTTTCCCTGGGTGGCCTAGTCTTCATCTTTCGATGGGGAGGACTCAGGTCACCCGGTGGTACCTTCCTGGCGGAGGCTCTCGGCGGAATCCGAGATCAGGCCCACTGCCAAGACGCACCACGCCGTATTCGGCGCGAGCGCTGTATACATGCAAGGCTTGACGTTGTGGGTTTTGGTAAACATGATGGCCAGGTTGACGTTAGGAGACTAGTTGACGTTTTAGAGGGCGTCTAGGAAAATCGACTCGATGTCGAACTTTTTCTTCGAGGCCTCTCGACGTAGTCCTTACGCCGAGAGGACCCTAAACGGAACGCCGAGACGAAGAAATCGTCTTTACGTCACGAAATCAACCTGATTCGCCCACGCAGAGGAAGCCAGGCTCGCTCTCAATGCGGAGTCAACGAGGTCTCGGGAGATCGGATTATTCCAACCTCCGACGTACGGAGGCGGATTCGCGCTCAGAGCTATGAGGGTCGGAGCCGCTACGTTCTCCCAGAACTCCCAGAAGTATCCGGCCTTCGGAGAGAAGTTCGGGAAGACGTAGACGACCGAAGAGGGCGCCGCTCTACTTCCCCGAGGATATACGGGCTCTCTCTTCTCCTGGAGGATACCCCAGAGGTCCTTCAGAAGCTGATCGTACGGGATCAAGGCTCGGTACGTACTCGTCATCGAGCCTACGAGTCCATAGGAGCTTTCCGGGAGGCCAGACATATGTCCGCCTAGGGATCCCTAACGATCCCTTCCCTTCAAGGAAGTCCCCGCTTTCCAAACCAGAACCGAGAGAACCTAGTGTTTCTACCCTAACGAATACGAAGACGACGATCTACACAACGAGTAGCGGAACGAGAAGTACAGGAACGACTATCGCGACTACGAGAAGAACGACTATCACGACTACGAGAAGAACGACTATCACGACTACGAGAAGAACGACTACGAGAAGAACGACTACGAGAAGGACGACTAAGACGAGAAGGGAAACGACTTGGGTTTGCTTTATTTAGGTTCTGATTGAATTGATTGACACGATCAGTCTATCCCCTAATTCCCTAAGTCTCTATGGATCCTCCTTACGGTAAGATCCTTGTTCCTTCTGACCTCGGTATCCCTCGACTCCGAAGAGCGAGGTAGGTCATCCAACTGGAACGGGAGGGCAGATAGCTGAAGAGGCTTGTTCTTACGTAACCACCTCTGAAAGGCCTCTATGGAAGTAGGCCGACTCGTGACGGGTTCTTCTCCTTCGGGGATGTGAAGTCCTCCGGAGGAAGTTCGTTAGGTAGCGCCCGTGAAGCTCTACGACCCTTTGGAGTCTGGACCCCGTGAGACCCTCCCTGTTGGAAGGAAGGTCTCTCTGTCCCCTCGCTACTTGTTGAGCTTCTCGCGAAGCGAACGCCTAGAGAGGGAGGGATTTCCACTACCCGTCCGGAGAAATGACCTCCGAGCGGGAAACGAACCGGGGTGAATATAGGGGAGACTCTCGCCGAAGTCTACCTACCTCGTAGGTGTAAAAAAGCCGTCGTCCGGCTCGTTACGAATCGGGAGCCTCTAGGGGACTCTCGGAGGGGGCGTCTACCGACCGAGGAGACCCCTAGGCAGCCCGAGGAGCGAGAAGACCGCCCTTCGGACCTTCGAAGCCTCTAGGGCTTTCTTGAGCGGTCGGCGTAACCTGTAGGAGTCTGTCATGAACCTCGTAAATCGCGTCGCCAGCCGTTTCGCCGCGGACCACAAGTCCGTCGCTCTCATGAAGTTCCTCTCCGGAGTCGCGACTCGGGCGGGGGTCGGGGAGCATATCTACGTCGTCGGAGGCGCCGTCCGGAACCACCTCCTCGGGGTCCCCGTGAAGGACATCGATGTCGTCGTAGACTCGATCGCCCTCGAAGGCCGGGACTCGGACTGGTTCGCGAAGAAGATCGGGGAGGCGCTTCCCGTCCCGTCGAACATCACGACGAACCAGTACGGGGTCGCCATCCTGACGATCAAGGGTGAGTGGGACCTCGACGGCTATCCGATGTACGGAGAGGTCATCGAGATCGCGAACGCTCGGAAGGAGTCCTATTCCGACGCGGGCGGGAAGGGGAAGGGCTACAAGCCCACCGACGTCTCCCCCGCGACGATCCGCGAGGACGTCTACCGGCGCGAATTTACGTTCAATACGCTACTTTGGCGCCTCCTCGATCTCGCGGACGGCCCCGACCGGGCGGAGATCGTCGATATCACGGGCCTCGGACGGTCGCACCTCGAACAGAAGCTCATCCAGACGCCCCTGAGCCCCGACCGGACGTTCTCGGACGACCCGACGCGGATGCTCCGGGCGATCAAGTTCCTCGTGAAGTACGGGCTGAAGATCTCGCCGGAGGTCGAGGCCTCGATCCGTAAGAACGCCTCGAAGCTAAAGCAGATGCCCTGGGAGGCCGTCGCGATCATCCTCGTTCGCGACATCCTTACCGTCGCCTCTCCTCTCGCCTCCCTCCGGGTAATGCAGGAGCTAGGACTAATCGCGGTCCTCGCCGAGATGATCCAGGAGGAGAAGCCCTTCGCCGCCTATATGGCCGGACAGTTCAACTCCGGGAACCACGACGTCGCCCTTCTCCTGGGGATGGCGGACCTCGGGCTCGGGTCGCGTCCGATCGACTTCCTCTCCGCCCCCCAGCAGGCGCGGCTCCGCGTCATTACGACTCCGATGGAGTCCGAAGAAGCGAAGTCCTTCCTAGCCGTTCTTCGGAAGCCCCCGGTCAACAACGAAGCTCTGATCGCCGAGTTCTCGCTCGTCGGTCGGGACCGGTCGTCGATCGTCGCGCTCGCTCGGGAAGCCCTTCTCGGGAACCCGGCGATCGTCGGACGCGCGGACTCGATCGAAGACGCGGTTCGGGCGGGCCTTATGGCGCGGGCTCGCTAGCGTCTCTTCTTCCAAACCATGTAGAAGATCGCGTTCAGGTCTCGCTCCGTTACCGCGTCGAGTAACGTCTGGGACTCTCGGTTCTGCCAGGTATCGAACGACACGCCCTGCTTAAACGCGTTCCGCGCGTTCTCACAGAGCTGCATCCGCGCGAGGCGCCGTTCGGTGCTCCCCTCCGGCGCTTCTTTTCACGAGGTCAGGAAACGGCGCCGGTCGCCGAGATCGTAGCCAACGGGGTCTTCGCGTCCTTTACGTAGACCCGTACTCCTTCTTGTTCTTCTTCGCCTCGGTGACCGCCCACTTCGTTGCGGTCTCTATCTCGTCGAAGCCAGAAGCGTCGGAGGACCCGATCGGAGATCCGAGAGGCCGGGCGTTGAAAGCCGACGACCGGCGACGCTTCGCGAACGGGCTCGTATCCGCCGCCTCCATGAAGCGCATCGCGACTCGGAACGCTGCGAGACGGAGGCGACTCGCGCGGACCGACCCGCGGAAGAGGTCCCGGAAGAAGCTCGCGTCGGAGAACAGGTCCTGGACGGACTCCTGTTCCTTCGGGTTCGAGGCGATGTACTCAGCCATCTTCGTCGTGAAGGCCTTCTTCGCCTTCCAGAGGTCCTGGGGGCTAAGACCGAGGAGCTTCCCGATCGCCGTATCTCCACCCCCTGCGCCGCTCTGCCCGGTGCCGGAGAACGAGACCGTCCCGGCCCGGAGGATATCGAGGTACTGGAGCATAACGGCTCCTGAGACCTTCGGCATGATCATCGGAATCCGAGAGTAGAGCCAGTCGAAGAACTTCTTCGCGACCGGGTGTGTCGGGTTCCCGAAGACGGTATCGAGAACCATCCCCCAGTCCGCCTCGTCCGACTCCCCTCCGCTCATCGTCGAGTCCGCGATCTCGCTCTCGTTCTCCATCCGGGCCCGCGCTCGGTCGCGCTCGGTTCGAAGTACGTCGAGAGCCCGGCGGAAAGCGAGCTTCACCGCGAGTCCGGCGGCCTCGTTCGGAAGCATCCCCTTCGCGAGCCAGTCGCTGTCCTTCGCGCGAGCGTACTTCCCGGCGGTCCAGAACGGGGACTGCCCTCCGAGTTCGAGCTTCTCCCCCTCTTCGTTCTCCCATCCGGAGAGCCCCATCATGGACTGGAGGAGATCCGAAGCCTCGGTCGTCCGCTCGCCGCGCTGGGACCGAATGGCCTTGTTTACCGAAAGGAACGTCGAACGATAGAGGCCGGTGTCGTGCTTCGAAGCCCACTCCTCGGAGTTCGCCCCGGCTTCTACCATCATGTGCGAGATCGTCGTCAGGAGAGCGGATTTACTTGTAGATCCGCGAATCTTCCCGAAGGGGCGAATCCGGAGGTAGCCCTCTAGGAACTGGGCGCGGGCGAGCACGTCCATCTCGTCGAAGACGCCCGCGAGCTTGAAGTTGTTCATCGTAGAAGGGCTTTCTCCAGGCGGCAAAGCCGACCTCCCCCGGATAGAACATCGCCCGATTACCGAACCGCCCGAGGATAAAAGCCCCGGCCCCGAACGTTAGGCTCGCGGAAGGTCAATATCGGTCCTAGACTCGACGACGGATCGCTGGACGATCCGTCGGGAAGGTTCCTTCTCTATTGTTCCCCCTCTGATAAGACAGAGTTTTCGCTACCGGGGAATTTTTTCTCGCTCGTCAGACCGCTTTTTTCTAGACCGCGCCGATCGGCCCCGGTAGTAGGGACGTCGGTAGCTATTCCGCCCCGATTTACGGAGCGTCCCGTAGCTGTTTCGTACTAGACGTCCGTCTAGGTGTTTCTTTTCCCACTAGCCCGAAAGTCTATGACTTCAGGGCCCGCCACCGGAGTCTGCCACAATGTCCTCTCGCCCGTCCGAGATCCCCTCGTTCTCACTCGCTGCTTTGGCGGAAGCCGTAACCTTTTTCGGCGGGGAGAATACCTCCAACGCGCTCGGGGCTCATCTCGCCGGTCTATACCGCGAGACGACGTTCGCCGAGGTCGTGGCGAAGATCCCGCCTTCCTCCGAAGTCTGGGATACCGCCCACGCGATCGGCGGGGACCTCGGTCGCGCGCTCTCCGAGGTCCGTAGGAGCCTTCGCGAACCGCTCCCGGCCCGAGGGAACGCGACCGCCCAGTGGCTAGCCGTGCACGGGAAGAGCACTCGAACGATGCTGATCGAGCACCTCTCCCACAAGCTCCCGACGTCGCGGTGCATCTCGGTCGTCGAGGACCACGTGCAGACGTTCTTCTGCCGCCTCGTCGAGAAGGACACCCTCGCGACTTGGATCGCGTCGGGGAAGACGGTTCTCCCGAGCGTCCTTCGCGTCTGGGCCTTCCAGAGCGCGGTGACTGAGATTCGCGGATGGGGCGTGGACGCTTCGCTTCGGAAGAGCCGGGGCGCGAAGACGAACCGAGATCGTATGGCTGACGCCGGGAACCTCCCGCTCGTCGTCATCCACTCTCCCGACGCGGTCATCGAGCGCCGGTACCTGGTCGAGAACAGCGGCGAGGTCGTGGACCTTCACGACCCGAACGCAGTCTCGGTCGAGGACTCCCTCATCGCCGACGAGACGATGGCCCGAGCGAAGGCCCTCATCGCAGGAGTCGGTCCGCAGTACGCGGCTCTCGTCGAGTCTCTTTTCGACGGGAAGAAGCGGGCGGATCTCTCCGCCGAGTTCCCCCGGAACAAGATGGCTTCGATGCTCGCTCGAATCCGCGAGGTTCTGAGCGAGAACGGAACCCTCTCGGACTAGAGCCGGCTGGGGTCCTCTCCAACGTCTCGGAGTACCTGTTCGAGGGTACGCTTGAGATTCTTGGAGAGGCCCTCCGCGTGCTCAGCGAGTTCGTTGAGGTCGCGAAGAGGACGAAGGAGAAGCGCGGGAGCTTCCGTCCGCCCGACCCCCATCTGCTTGTGCTTCGCGAGAACGCGCTGCGTGTCCTTGAAGGTCGCGGCGGCGGCGTCTAGCTGACTCGACATCAGATCGAGCTTCTTCCGGATACCGGCGATGAGAGGATCCGAGCCGGTGATGAGCTTGTCAGCCTTCTCCCACTGATCGGGAGTATTCGCGGTCTTCTGGGGCTTTAGCGACCGGGCCGGTACGTTCCGCATCTCGCCGGTGGCCTTGCCGTTCCATTGTGACACTACGGCCGTGAAATAGCTATCCCCGCGCTGAGAGACGATCTCGACCGCGAGGCCTCCCGGAACCCGAGTATCGATCGCGCGATCGCCCGGAGCGAACGCGGCGGTCTTTCCGGTCTTCTCCGCGGCCTCGGCTACTTCGGCCGCTAGGTCCCAGACCCAGTGAGTCTCGTCGTCGAGCCAGCCGCCGATGTCCTTCTCGTCGAACTCTTCGGCCGCCGCTTCCGCGAGCCCGGTCGCGTCGATCTCGCCCGTCTTCTTATCTTCGAAGGTCGGGGCGTTCTTCTTCATCCACGCCTTGACGGCGACCTTCGAAGGATCTGCGGCGGTCTTCATCTGTTCGCTCAATACTTTCTTAGGCCCACGACGGATGGGGAGGGACATCTCAGTGGCCCCAACCGGACGAGGTTGCCCGTTCGGGCTTCCCGTTCCACTTGTAAGCGGTCGAGGACGAATCGATCTTCACACGAACCGAGCTCCAACCCTTTTGCGGGATCTTCTTCATCTCGCCGCCGGTGAAGTGATTCGGAGCGGGGACGACGGTATCCGAGCCGGAACCGTCCGACTTGACGATCGTCCCAGCGATCGAGCGAAGTCCGATGGCCTTCCCGATCACCTTCGTGACCTGGTACCAATCCACGTTGGTCTGGTCATACCCCCAACTGGAGACGAGGATATCTCCGACGGCGAGGCCGTGATCGAAGTTCTTCTTCTCGTCCGAGCGTTGCTTCTTCGCCTCGACCCCGGCGGTATAGGCCTTGATCGTCTCTTGGATCTTTTTCTCTTGGTCGTTGATCGACATGAACGGGTGGTACCAGAGGGGTTTGCCGGACTTCCCTGCGAAGGCGACCGCGTAGGGGCGAATCTGAGCGGAGGTCCCGCGACCGTGCATCGCCTCCCAGGTCCAGATCTCTAGGCCTTCCGGGAGGTTCTTCCGAAGGAAGAGAGTCGGCTCATCCTTCGGGATATACATCTCGCGCGGGAGAGTGTGGTTGAAGCGCCCCGCCGTCTTCGGCTCGTCCTTCGCCTCTCGAAGGATCGGAAGGATCTCCGAGCGAAGCTCGGGCTTCTCGTGGGCGAGTCGGATGAGCTTTGTACGTAGGTTGGTCATGTGTTTTATCCGAGGTAGGCGACGGCTTCGACGCCCGTTCCGAGGGTCGTCCAGTGAAATGAGAGGGCGGTGTTACGGATCGACTCCGGAGAGAACGGGTCCCCCGTCTTCGAAGCGAGAGCAATCGAAAGACGACCGGAGTCCCCGGAGACGTCGCTCGCGGAGATTACCTGGTCCCATTCGATTAGAAAGTCCTGGAGAACCTCGGCGACCGAGTTTAGGGCCGCGCCCGTCGAACGGAAGCGACGGTTCCCGTCCATCCCCGCGCGGATCAGACTCGTATTGATCCTCTGACGAACGACGTTCGCGAGGACGGCCCCGTCTCCGATCGAGGCGAGGTGCCGAACGACAACGCGACGGCTAAGAGCCGCGAGACTCGCTTCCTTGAAGCGTACTTCTACGTCGTCGCCGTTGGTCTTCCGGAACTCGTCTACCCAGTTCGTAGCTTCGGTCTCGGTCCGGAAAGACTTTCTCTTCCAACCGCCTGCGCCGGGAACTCGGAAGGCGATCTCGATCTCTTTCATGTCCGCCGCTTTTCGTCCGGTGAAATAGCCGTCCGCCGGTTTCTCGCAGTGCGAGTCCCCCGGCTTCTTGTACTTACAGAATCGACTCCAGGCCACGGCCCAAGCCTTCCCTTCCGGGAGGCCCTGCTCCGTTCCCTCGTCAACGTATCTCTCGACGTCCTTTGGGAGATCTCCAGAGATGCGGAGGGGCGGCATAGGCGTACTTCTCCCGCTGAGGTATAGCGGCTCCAGCGAAAAGCCTATGGTCCGCCCGTTTCGTAGGTAAGGAAGAACATGGATACCGTCTACCAGTGCGTCCTCGTCGGAGAGGCCTGGCACCTCACCCAAGAGCAGGCGTCCCCTCCAGCATTCCTTCGCGGCGGAGCTTACACCTCCTGCACGATTTGGGCAGAGTTCAAGCGCGGGTACGACAAACGTCGCCCGACCTGCCCGACCTGCCTACGCCACGTCGTACGCGCGGAAGGGGCGCGCGCCCCCGAGCCTACGGTCGAAGTCGTAGAGACGCCGCCGGAGGCGACGACAGAGGTTCCTTCCGAGAGTCCGGCGCCGGTCGGTATCGACCTGATGGACCTACTCGACCCCGGCGGAGCGGGATGAAGCCGCCTCTCGACGAATGGGATCTTCTACGCGCGAAAAGGGGGCTAGCTCACACCTCGGTAATTTTCCGCTGGATCGACGATCGGATGTGGGCCTCCGAGTTCGCCGCGATCGACGAACTTCTCTCGACCAAGGACCTATCGAGGTTCGGACCGTCGGCCGCGCTCGGGATCGCAACGATCTCCCGCCCGGTTCGAACCTCTCTCCGAGAACGCGACGCCTACATCGAACGCCTAGAGAAGTACCTTCTCTCGGAAATAGGGGCGGAGCGCACCTGGCGTCTCTTACAGTTCGCTCGGGACGAGAAGGCTCGATGACTCGCCTCTAGGATTCCCCCATTCGAGGTACCCTCGAATGGAACTCTCGATCCAAAGCAACGTCGGAATCGCTTCGCCCCTCTACTGGATGGTATGGGGGCAGAATCCTGCAACCGGCGAGATCTCGTGGTTAGATCCACAGGGCAACCTCCACCCGTGCCAGATCGGGGACGATTGTAGTACGTACCAGTTCCTTCTCGGGGGAGGCGCGACGGTTCCCGTCCCCGACCTGATCTCGGCGCGCGTCGTCTTCTCTATGGGGCAGAAGCTTCGGATCGCGATCGTCAAGGACGGTAACGGGAAGCCGAACGTTCAGGACGCGGTCTTCTTCCTCCCTTCGGACCCGAACTACGACGTCATCTACGACAAGGTCGAGTTCTCGATCGCGAACGCACAGATCTGGGTGAATACGACCCAGGTGGACTTCTTTGCGATCCCCTCGGTCGTTACGATCTCGAACCCCTCAACCTCCGTATCTTCCGCGCCTCTCTCTTCAACGCGAGGAGCGGTCTTCGACGCCTTCAAGGGGATCCCGTTCTTTTCCCAACTCGTCGTTCCCAATACGCGGATCGTCTCTCCCGGGTACTCCCCGACCTTCCCGACGAACTACCTCGACGAGTACATCCGGAAGACCTGGGGGTACTTCGCGACGAAGCCCCTAAGTTTCGCGCTTACCGGAGCCCCGGCCGGGTTCGACTTCGCGTTCGGAACCGTAAAGAACGGCGTCTTCGGGTTTACCGACAATCTCGGGAACGCGTACCCCGTTCGGAAGCCGACTTCGACGGAGGTCTTCCTCTGTAACGGCGCCTTCGATATCGACGGGACGCTTGCGGCTCCTCAGCAGCAGGTAGACGGGATCATAAAGAGGCAGATCGGGGCCGGGATGAACCGAGGCGTACTAACGTCGGCCGACCGATGCGGGACCCCGTTCTACACCGGGGCCGCTACGAATCACTACTCCCGGATCATGCACGAAAGCTTCGCAAACGGCCAGGCCTACGGGTTCCCCTATGATGACGTCTGTAACCAGTTCAGCTCGACCCTAAGCCTCGTCAACGCGACGAAGATGTCGATCGTCCTTGAGAAGTTCTAGGTCGGGGCGTAAGTAAAGGGCTGCACAAATGACGCGACCCTCGGAAACCCGGAAAATCCTAGTAGAACTTGTAGAGTCCTTAGGGGACCAGGGACGCGGAGAAAGACATGATCTCGAAATCGTATTCCCCGCGCGCACTTCCGAGTTACCCTCCGAACGTAACCGGAGGAAGAAAGCCCTTGGAGTACAACCCCGAACGAGTCGAGAAGATCGTACTCACCTTTCGAAGCGAGCCGAAAAAGGAACTCCAGTTCGAGCTTCCTTCCCGTCTCTCGCTCCCGTTTCACTGGTGGATGCTAAAACGGGGGATCCTCAAGATCTAACGCGGACTCTCCTCCTCGGCGTCCTCGTCGTCCGCGGCTAGGAAGGACGAAGCGACTCGTCCGACGGACTTGTCCGAAGGCCCGTCCCAGGCGAGAATCTCCGAAACGGAAGCCGTGATCTGCGCCGGAGCCGGCGGATACGCTTCCATGATCATCTCGCTCCAGCCACACTTTCCGCGCTTCGAGTGCTTCCCGAGATAGCCGGTGATCGTGGCGTGCTTCGAACCCATCCGTGCGTGGAGGTCGCTCGCGACTACTCCGGCCTCGTGCTCTACGTCTGAGCAAGCCTGGAGGGCGAGCTTCGCCGTCTTCGCCGAGTAGCCGTAGCGCCCGGTCTCACGCTTTCCGGCCGTCTTCTCCGGGGTCTCGGTTTCTTCCTCGACCTCTTCGGCCGCGGGGCTACCTGGTCCGATAGAAGCCATGCAGGCTCGGAGCATCTTCGCCGCGCGAGATCCGGTCCGCTTCGTATGCTCTTCGAGGAAGCCGGGGGAGTTCGCGTCCTTCTCGAAGAGGGCCTTCGCGAGCTTCGACGTGAACTTCGAGAGCTTCGTCGTAGCCGAGCCACAGACGCGCTCGGCTTCCTTCGTGAAGCCGTAGAGACCCGAGGCGGCGGTCATATCCCGGTAGGTCTTGTGGCTCTCGAAGCGGATCGCGGGCTTACCTTTTACTTCACCCTTCATAGCCCAGTGGAAGCCGCCTCCACCCTTCTTCGGGTCGAGTCCGGGGTGGGCCTCTTTCGCCTCGGCGAGGTTCTCGAAGACCTCGATTTTCGAGTCGGAGACGACCTGGACGGGCATATCCTCGTCCCAGCCCTTCCACTCGGCCGTCTTCCCTTCGAGTTCCTTCTTCAGCTTCTGGACGCCGGGAGGCGGGTTTTCGACGTTCTCCTTGAACTCGGGTCCTACGACCTTCGAGACTTCCTCGGGGGACATCGACTTCCCCTTCTCGAACTTCGACTCCTTCTCGTCGGAAGCGGTCAGATCGGACGCGAAGGCTTCGATCGACATGAGGGCCGCGGAGCGCTTGTCCTCGTAGCGGAACCAAGCGTTCTCGCCCTTGTCTTCCTCGGTCTTCTTGACCCAGGACTGGAAAGCCTTCTCGTTCTTGAAGGTCTTCCGCTTCCAGCTTTCGCCGCGAAATCGATACTGAACCTCGAAGGACTCATCCTCGGCCGCGGACTCATCCTCGGCCGCGGACTTCCCTTCGAGTTCCTTCTTCAGCTTCTTAACGCCGGGCGGAGGGTTTTCGACGTTCTCCTTGAACTCGGGTCCTACGACCTTCGAGACTTCCTCGGGGGACATCGACTTCCCCTTCTC
>ENA-ORBV01003074-ORBV01003074.1-microbial-mat-metagenome-genome-assembly--contig:-NODE-3074-length-34100-cov-5.141522_pt1 | contig 34100 bp, 30 predicted proteins | sample MGYA00237777_ERZ505514 | MGnify/ENA primary metagenome ERZ505514 (study PRJEB26160, sample SAMN06269048) | microbial mat metagenome | isolation source: Oligotrophic lake microbial mat | place... | reverse complement strand
CGGTGAACAACTTCGTGTACCTCGCCCGTGAAGGCTTCTTCGACGGACTCGATGTGTTCCGGGTGGCGACAGCGCTGTTCCAGACCGGGAGCCCCACGAACACGTCGGTCGGCGGACCGGGCTACACAGTGCAGGCCGAGCTCCCGACGTCTCCTTACGGGGTGGGCTCGGTGGCCTGGGGCAAGCGGGGGATCGATGCGCCGGGAACCGCAGGATCACAGTTCTTCGTCGTCACGGGCGCCAACAGCCTCACCCTCGAGTACGGGATCATCGGCAAGGTCACCGACGGTCTCGACGTGCTGACCAAGATCTCCGCTCTGGCGCCGTCCTCGGGCGACGGCACGCCCACGACTCCGGTCACCATGACCAAGGTGACGATCACAGAGTCCTGAGCTTCAGGCGAGACAGAGTCCTGAGGCTACGAAAGTTCGGGGACCTTGTTGCCGGACGCGTGCTCGGTGGTGGTGCGGCCGCCGCGGCCGCCGCGGCCGCCGCTCAGGCGAATGCGCTCGGTCGTGTTGCTGCCGCGAAAGCCGCGATTCAGGGAGTGTGGGAAACGCCGAGCGCCGCCGTGATGAAACAGGCCGCCGATGCCAAGGCTGCATTGGCCGCCGCGACGACGGAGGCCCAGACAGTGCTCACGCGAGCGAAGACGCTGTCCACGAACCTGGCCAAGTCGAACATCAAATTCAGTCCGTCCGGGAGCTGATTCAACGCAATCGTCGGCGCATGGCGAGCACCCTTGCTCTACCGGGTGCCGAGTACGGAGTACCCGACACTCGGCGCACCCCCGTGCGGTGATTTGTGAGCCATCGGGCAGATGTTCATCGGCCCGTCGTGAATCGGAGTTGTCGGTTCGCGACGGGCCGAGTGCTTGTTGTGTCGGCGCGCGGCGGCTGAACGGGGTCGTCGCGCGGGCCCGGACATCACGGCACGGGGGTGCGCCGAGTGTCGGGTGGTCGGTGGTCGGTGTCGGGTAGCGCAAAACGGCGAACGGCGCACGGCGAGGGATGGTGCGATGGTTTCGGACGACGGTTTTCCGGTGTGGTGAGTGCTGAGTTGTACGTGTCCAGTCGCAGGGGAGCGGAACTGCGCACAATCGCGCCGCCGCCGTCGCATGCACACCACCTACTCACAGCTCGAAACCCAGCACTGCGGCCAGTCAGGCCGCCCTCAGGCCGCCCTCAGTCCGCCCTACGGAACCACCAGCAGGCCGACGCTGCCGCCGAAGTCGTCGCTCACGCGGGAAAGTCCGCGCGGGGCTCGCCAGTCGCCGCCGTTCACGCGCAGTGCGACACGATGCGTGCCCGACGCGAGTGGCAGGCGTGCGATCCACTCTGCGCCTTCGCGCGTCATCCGAACAGTACGCCACTCCGTCGCGCTGCAGGCCATCTCCACTACGGCATCGCTCGCCGCAGCGACACGTAACACGAGCGTGGCGCCATTGCCACTGCGCTCGAGCTGATACTCCGCGTCGCGCAGGGCATCGAATGCCGTGGTCTCGCTGGCGCGCGAGGCTCGGCCGAGCGCATCGCGCCGCAGTGCGTCGCGTAGTCCGGGGGCGTTGCCACGACTGCGTTGCACGCGCACGGACAGACCCGCGTACGTGGCCTGCGGAATGCCGCGCAACGGATCGGCGAGTTGTTCGCCGGCCTGCGCGATGAGCGTGAGCGGTCCGACTGCATTCCACGAAACGGCGGTGGCGAGTACTTGTCCCTTGCCACTCGTCGCGCCAACGCCGGCGCGCCAGCTGCCGGTCGTGCTCAACGCCACGCGACCGCGTTGCCACGACAACTCGGTCGTGACGTCCCGCAGTTCGTACGAGGCCGCCGGTCGCTTGAGTCCGATCCCGGTCGGCTCGAACAGCTGCCAATCGTCGCTGGTGGCGCGCTGCACGGTGACCGTGAACGACAGTGGCCCGTGCGTGCTGGACAGCCCGAGGTGCTGCGCAGTGCCGCGGCTATCGAGCGAGTAGCGGGAGGTGCGTCCGGCGCCAGCCCCGCCGAACAGTCGGACCGCGTCGAAGTCGAGCGCTCCGAGACGAAACTCGCCAAGGCGCACGTACTGACGGAACAGCGCGCTGCGATTGCCATCGCTGCCGGGGATGGTGATGCCACTCGCCGTGGCGCTTCCTTCCACCTCGCTCACCGTCCAGGCACTCCACGCGAACTGCGAGCGCAGCACGAGCTGGGAGGCGGAGATCGTGTCACCGGCCATCGAGACGGCGCCGTCGCCGGTGAGCGAGGTGCGTCGACCACGCAGGTCGGCACCGAGTCCGACCGTGGCGGCCGATCGCGACGTACCGAGTGGTTGCCGAACTACCGCACCACCGGCGTCGAGCCAAAACGACGCGCCTTGTGCCCGTGCGACGCGCGCTGCTGACGCCTGCGTGACGACCGTCAGGCATAGGAACAGTGCCTTCCGACTAACGCTTCTCGTGTGGACGGAGCGGTGGCGACGTCGGTGCGGCGATCCCGAACTCGGTTTGTTGGCGGATGATGTTGAGAACACCCTTCGAGCGTAATTCCATGGCAGCGTCCGGCGCGAGTCCCGCGGCGATATCCGCGCGCACGCTGGTGCCCAGCGCGGCGAGCTGGGCCGTGCTCGCACCTTTGCGCAGCAGGTCTTTCACGCGACTTGAGGCGCTGGCGTGGGGTACACCGCTGGCGACCATTTCGGCGAGAACGCCCAGCGGTATGGTAAGCGGCTTCACTGGCCAGAGCTGACGCATTTCGCGGAGTGTGCCTTGAGCAACCCCTGCTTGCAGCGCGTCAGCGCCGGCCGCGAGTTCGTCTGCCGAACGACTCGGCGCGAGCGCGGCGGAGGCGAGGGCCAGCCGTTGGGCGAGGAGGCTGGTGGCGCTGCGAATACGGTCGGGCGTGGCGCGTTTGGCGACACCCTCGCGGACTTTGGTCACCAAGGGAGCGGTCGGCAGTCCGTTGGCCGCCGCGTCGGTGATGAGCGAGCGGATGGCGGTGCGCACGGAGGCATCGTCGATCAGCTCGAGTGCGGCGTTGCTGCTGGAGCTCGTGGTGGCGTCCTGCGCGCGCAGTGCGGGCGCGATGGTCAACACCGTGGCGGCGCCGATCGCGATGCCGACCAGCGTGGTGACCGATGAACGCACGAGTGGATGTCTGGGCAAGCTTCGCGTGAGCACGCGCGCCGTGGGTATCAGGAACATGGGCAACCTCACAAACTCTATTGAGAGACTCACGGCGCCTGCACGATGACGACGGAGGATGGCCGACCGAAGTCGGAGTCCTTGGTGCGCGGGGCGCGCGGATCGGCGATCCAGCGATCACCGTTGATGACGAATGCGTAGACGTGACGACCCTGCGACATCGGGAGCGAGGCGCTCCACACGCCGGCGTCGAGTGTCATCGGAGTGGCGGTCACGTCCCAGTTGTTGAAATCGCCGACGACGGACAGCTGCGACGCATCGGCCGCTTCGCGTGCATCGAGCACGAACTGCACAGGCACGTTCATGCTGGCCGGATCGGTCGCGCCTTGGACCGGCACGAGCGCTGCGCCGTTGGCGTTCGGCACGCGGACCTGTGATGTCGTGGGTGATGTCGTGGGTGATGCCGTGGGTGATGTCGTGGGTGATGTCGTGGGTGATGTCGCATACGTCGCCGCTGTTCCCTTCGGCTTGGCGCGATCGATGATCGAGCCGCGGGCGACGAAGCCAACCACGACGGCCATCGTGGCCAGCGCCATGCCGCGCGACAGCGGCGAGGTGGCGAGCCGGAGATCATCGAGACGCAAGTCAAACCACGCCCGCCACCGCTCGACGCGCGACGTTCTGCGCTGCGCGACGGTAGTGAGAATGCTGGCGATCGCGCGCCGGTCGACCGTCGGCATCGGCGTGAGTGCGGCGCGCACCTGCTGCATCAGCACATCGTCATCGCGAACGTCGCGTGACGACAGGTCGCGACACGACAGGTCGCGCGACTGCGGCGCGTTGTACTGCGGATTGTGTTTCGGATCGTGTTTCGGATTGTGTTTCGGATCGTGACTCGAGTGGCTATTCATGGATCGCTCCCTCGCGCAGGATCACGCGCAACGTGTCGATGGCGCGCTTCACGCGCATGCGGAGGGTGGAGCCCTTGGCACCCGTCACGATGGTCATCTCTTCGTAGTCCATGTCGTTCACGTGATGGAGCAGAAAGGCTTCGCGTTGTTCTGCGGGTAAGGCGGCGAGGGCGTGGTGCAGTTGGCGTGTGAACGCGGGATCGGGTGCTTCGGGATCGGCTTCACCGGCGGCATCGATGGGCAACTCGCCGTAGTCGATGATGTCGTGATGCCGTTTGCGCTTGCTGGCGAGTGTGCGGCAACGGTTCCCGAGGATGCGGAAGAACCACGGATCGAAGGGTGCATCCTCACGGAACCGCGCCAGGTTGTCATGCACGCGGAGGAAGGCGTCCTGCACCGCCTCTTCCGCATCTTCACGACGCGACAACATCTGTATCGCAAAGCGCAGCGCGCGTGGGTAGTAGCTCTCCACGAGCATGGCGAAGCTGTCGCGATCGCCCTGCTGTGCCTTGCGGAGAATTTCCGGATCGAGCGCCTGCATGGTACCTGTTGATTCTCGTCGTGTGAAAGGACACGGTCTGAACGAGCGCGTTATGCGCGAGCCAACGATACGCGGCGATCGACTGCGCTGCGCTCGGCGACCTTACAGTTTGATGGGCGTGACCTGCGTGCCACCCGTCGGGCGGAGCGTGCCATCCGCGGCGCGCATGTACGTCCACCACAGCACGTTCGCTTCTGTCGAGCGCGCGGTGTAACCCCCGATCTGGCTGTACTTGAACGACACCTGCGCACCCTGCACAAGCGTCGGGCATGTGGCACCGCACGGTGGGAAGAGCGCGATGGTCATCATGTCCTTGTCGATCACCATGTAGCCGACGACGAATTCGGTCGTGTTGCGCAGTGTCACGGTACCATTGGCGACGGTCGCCTGCAGCGTGCCGGCAACGATCCCCTCCCTTGGCGACGAGTCCTTCGGGTCGGCGATCGAGGAGTGGTTCGAGCAGGCGGCAGTCGCCAACACGAGCGCGGTCACGGCGATGGAGCGGAGCAGCGATTGCATGGTTCGGGTCAGGATAGAGTGGTTTCGATCCGTTCATCCCGCACTACCCGCCCGGGCGTCGGCGCGTCACAACCCGCGGTGCGGCGGGCCGCGTGGAGCCGCCGCCTACAGCAAGAGCAAACCCCCAAAACAACAAGAAAAGCAACTGACTATCACGGATAGGAACGGATGGAACAGGGATTTGCACGAAAACTGCAAACAACTGCTGTTTGTGGTGTTCGCTGTATCCGCAAGATCATAGCAGTCGATCCGCTCTTATCCGTGACAGTCAGTCGTGGTTGCCGTTGTGGTTGCCGTTGTGGTTGCCGTTGTGGTTGCCGGTGCCGGCACACTCGGCCGGTGAGGCGCCGCCCGGACCGTTAGAATTCGTCGGGACGCTCTCGTGCAGGGCGTCGCCGAACCGCTCGACGCGCGCTACGGCAGGCATCGTCGAAAGACCCGTTCATACAGAGACCCGTTCACACAGAGAATGAAGATCACGGTGCTCCTGGGCGGCGTGTCCGCCGAACGCGACGTCTCGCTCTCCTCGGGGCTCCGCATTGCCGTCGCACTCCGCGCCCGCGGTCACGAGGTCACCTGTCTCGACCCGGCTGACGGCGTGCTGTCGCGCGAGACCGAAGCGGCGCTGCTGGCGGCCGGCGTCGGCAGCGCGCCGCCCACCCTCGAGGCGCTGGCCGGTCTGGCCTCGCGCTCGCTCTCCCCGGTACTCGGCACCCTCCCGGACATCACCGGCGCAGACTGCGTCTTTCTGGCACTCCACGGTGGCCAGGGAGAAGACGGGACCGTTCAAGCCGTGCTGGACATGGCCGGTGTGCCCTATACCGGCAGCGGACTGCTGGCCAGCGCACTGGCCATGGACAAGCATCTGAGCAAGGTCGTGTTCCGCGCGGCGGGTGTGGCCACGGCCAATTGGCTCATGTCGCCCCCCGAGGGACTGGATGCCGACGAGGTGGGCCGTCATCTCGATTGGCCGGTGGTGGTCAAGCCGTCCAAGCAGGGAAGCACGGTCGGGCTTTCCATCGTGCGCGAACCCGGTGAGCTGGCAGCGGCCATTCGCGAGGCGTTCCGCTTTGACGACGAAGTCATGGTCGAGCGCTTTGTCCCCGGCCAGGAACTCACGGTCGGCATTCTGGGCGACGAGGTCCTGCCGACGATCGAGATCAAGCCGGTGAAGGAGCTCTACGACTACGAGTGCAAGTACACGCCGGGGATGGCCGAGGAGTTCGTGGCGCAGCTGTCGCCCGAAATTCAGGCCAAGCTGGCCGACCAGGCGCGGCGCGCGTTCACGGCGCTCAAGCTCGGCGGTTACGCCCGAATCGACTTCCGATTGGACCCCCACGGGCAGCCGTGGTGTTTGGAAGCCAACACGTTGCCGGGCATGACACCGACCAGTCTCATCCCGCAGGCCGCGCACGCGGCAGGCGTCTTGTTTCCCGACCTGTGCGAGCGCATCGTCCATCTGGCGCTCGAACGCTCGAAACGCCACGCGTCGCAACACTGATCGGTACCGCCGCTTTCCATGGCCTACGCAACCTACGACGAGTTCGAGCAGCCCCGCAGTGTGACCGCCGTGTACTGGCTCATGGGCCTGTGCATCGGTGTGTACTTCGTGCAGGCCACACTTACCGGCGACGCCAACATGGCGAACGCGCTCGGCTACGCGCCGGGCGATCTCGCGTCGCGTTCGTTGTGGACGGTGATGACGTACATGTTCGTGCACGGTGGATTGATTCACCTCGCGCTCAACATGTGGACGTTGTGGCTGTTCGGTCCGCGCGTCGAGCGGGCGTGGGGGAGCAGCGCCTTCACCTGGTTCTACCTGTGGTGCGGACTCGGTGGCTGGGCGTTCCACTACATGTTCCAGCGCAGTGGTGGAGTGCTCATCGGCGCGTCCGCCGCCATTCTCGGTGTGGCCGTCGCATACGCCTCGCGCTGGCCCGACGATGAAGTGCTGTTCTTCGGTGTCGTGCCGATGAAAGTGCGCTGGCTCGTGGTCTTCATGGCCGTCATGAACATCCTGATGGCCGTGCTCGACAGCGGCGGCATGGGCGGCACGGCCTACGCCGCGCACATCGGCGGCATGGTGGCCGGGTGGATTTACCTCAAGACCCCGAACGCGCAGAGTCTCGACAAACTGCGACGTCGCATCGCGCCGGCACCGGACTACGGCGACGAAACCCCGCGCCCGGTGCCGAAGAGTTCTTCACGTCCGCGTGAGCGCGATGTAGACGAGATCGTGGCCCAGAGCAAAGCTGCCGTCGCACGCGTGCGCCCCGCGCCGCCGGTCGCTGCGACCACCGCAATCGTGACCCAGGTGCCGTCGACGGCATTCGATGCAGTGCTGGACAAGATCGCGGCAGAAGGGATGGGAGCACTGACGACGGCGGAGAAGTTGTTGCTGGAGGAGTGGTCGAAGAAGCTCAGAGCGACGGGGAAGTAGGGCGGGGTGGTCAACCACCAAGTGTCCAGCTCCGAGTTTGGGTGGTGAGCTTTGAGAGCTAGGCATGCGGAAATTCGGCTCCACTGTCACGGTTCACGTAGTACTTGAGACTCGGCACAGCGAAAAGCGGGCTTTTCGGCGACGCACCGGCTTGGGCTTTTCGCGGAAACTTGGTGGTTGTCGGTCCATCCGACTCGCTTCATTACCTTGCGTCATGCCCAAACCCCAACTGCTCGAGACGTTCGCCAACCCGTACGCCGATCGTGACTACGAGATCTTCATGGAAACGACCGAGTTCACGTCGCTCTGCCCGCTTGGCGGAATCGAAAGCGACGCGGCGGAACTGACATTGCTTGAAGGTGGCGCCCCCGATTTCGCCACCATTCGCATCACGTATCGGCCGGCCGAAAAGTGCATCGAGGCCAAGAGCCTCAAGCTCTATTTCTGGAGCTTCCGCAACGACGGGATTTTCTACGAGCGTGCAGTGAATCGCATTCTCGACGATCTTGTCGCGTCGTGTGAGCCCAAGCAGATCACGGTCGTTGGTGATTTCAACGTGCGCGGCGGGTTGAAGAGCGTCATCACGGCGAGTTGGCCACAGCGCGCGTAACCGCGCGAGACGACACACACCTGGCGAGTTCCAGCATCCTCCCGCAGCGCACCCACCGCCGTGAGTGATCGTCCGCTCAGCTACAGCGAGTTCGTACCGGGAGAGCGCTCCCGCGACATCGCGTTGACGTACTGGGGATTCAACGTGCGTGCGCTCCCCGATCCCGGCTTCGTGCATCGTGTCTGGCCGGACGGCTGTGTGACCCTCACGCTCGCCTGCGCGGCCGGTCGGGGGGTGGGCGCCTATCTGCTGGGTGTGCGACAGGGGCCATACGAAGTTCCCCTGCGCGCCGGGATGCGCTACTGGGGCATACGCTTTCGTCCGGAAGCGGGCGCGTGGTGGATTGGCGTGCCGCCGGCGCAACTGCGCGAACAGAATGTCCTCGCCGCATCCGTGCTTGGCCCGTCGGTGATGTCGCTGACCGATACCGTCGCATCGATGGAGCATGAGGCGCAGGTGACGGCCGTCTTCGATGCATGGATTGCCGAGGTTCCGGCCCGCCCGATCGACGAGGTCGGTGACGCCCTGCTCCGGCGGCCGAGGTTTCCACAGCGGCGGTCGCATTCGTTCAAGACACCGACGTTCCGACCGGCGAGCATTCCGTCCTCATCACGCGTCTCCACCCTGTCGAAGGACCACGGAAGACATCATATCACACGTTCGATCGATCGTACTCGGCGCATTGCTGCTGGTCGCGGCGCCCGCCGCAGCGCAGTCCTCCGTGGCGCAGTCCGCCGCACCCCAAGGCGACCCGCGCGTCGCGATGCTCGCTGAAGCGAAGCAGGCGATGGCGCCCTTTACCTGGCTGGCGGGCGAGTGGGAAGGCACCGCGACCATTCACATGGCCAACGGTAGGACGGCACGAAGTGGACGACCACGATCGACCTGTTGCTGTCGCGGAAGCGTTGAGCGAGGAGATCCACTTACCTCCCAGGTAATCGATTTGCGGTGGTGTTCGTGCAAGAGTACTCCCACACCTCAACGGAGACTCTGTCCATGCCTGTCGATTTGCCTTCCATCAACCGCAGTGCGTCACGCGATCTCACCGGAATGCTCACGCGTTCCGTCGTCCCGTCGTCGCTTCTGCGGACGGCACTGCTCATCGACGCTGTGGTGAGCGGTGCGATGGGCGTGCTGCAATTGGTGGCCACCGACTGGTTGGCGACTCTCACATCGCTGCCAAGTGCGCTGCTGTTCGAAAGTGGTCTTTTCTTCGTGGTGTACGCGTCGTTGCTGGTCGTGCTCGCGCGCCGCGCACCGGTCCGCTCGTCGCTCATCGGTTTCATCGTCATCGGCAACGTCGGCTTTGCGATCGCGTGCGCGGCGTTACTACTGTCGACGCTTGTCTCGCCGAGTGGTTTGGGCAAGCTGTTCGTGCTGCTGCAGCTCGACGCCGTACTCGTGTTCGCAGCGCTCGAGTGGCGCGGTCTGGTTCGCTCGGAGACCGCGACAGCTTCACGGGCAATTGCCGGTTGAACTGCGGTTGATGAACGCCGGCGCTCGTGCGTTCGTTGGCGGATGAAAGTGCATCAGGACCTCGGCGACATGTTGCGCGACTGGCGCGTGAAGCGGCATCGCAGTCAGCTCGCGCTGGCGCTGGAGAGCGGTGTGTCGGCGCGGCATCTCAGCTTCATCGAGACCGGTCGGTCGCGCCCAAGTCCCGATGTCATTCTCGCCCTCGCCGAGCAGTTGGCTATCCCGTTGCGGGTGCAGAATGATCTGTTGCAGGCGGGTGGCTATGCGCCGCGCTTTTCGGAGACGCCACTCGCTGCACCGGATCTGGCCGCCGTACGTGAGGCGATGCAGCGCCTGCTCCATGCGCACGATCCGTATCCGGGCGTGGCGCTCGATCGTGAGTGGAACGTCGTCCTGGCCAATCGCGCAGCGCAGCGCATGGTGGCGTTGCTGCCCGCGCATCTCACCTCGCCGTCGTTGAACATGTTTCGCGCCAGTCTGCATCCAGCAGGATTCGCGGCGATCACGACCAACTTCGCGGCGTGGGGGAGTTACCTGGTGACGGAGCTCGAACGACTCGTGGCGTCGAGTGCCGATGTGCGGTTGGCGGCGCTGTTCGAGGAGGTGAGCGCGTATCCGAATGTGCGCACGCTGATGCGGCGTGGGGCGTCGTCGCGGTCGACGTCGTCGCGCGCTACGTCTTCGCGCAGCGACACATCTCATCCTGCGATGGAGGACGGTGCATCCGCGCATCAGGCAACGCCGGCGTTGCTCGTGCCTTGCGAACTGGTGCTGCACGGCGTTCCGCTGTCGATGTTCACCACGCTTGCCACACTCGGCTCGCCACGCGACATCACGTTGGCGGAGTTGACCGTGGAGCTGTTCTATCCCTCAGACGAGCGGACTGCAGCGGCGCTGCGTTCGGCCGAATTACCGTCCGCCGAGTTGCGTTCCGCGGCCGTGGACTCCAGCGTGTAGTCATCCCCAGCTGGAGTCGTCATGTTCCGATACGGTTCACGCGGTCGTATCTGTCGTTCGTGGTTCGCTGTGCTCGCCTGCGCCATCGCCGCCCATACGTTCGCGACTGGGCAAGTGCATGCGCAGGAGCAGCCGCAGCACAAGAGCGGTGGCAACGAAGGGAAGATTCCCATCGGGTGGCTCACGCGCATCGATGGCTCGGAGGACATGCACGGCGACTTCAAGAAGGGCGACTCGTTGTCATTCGTGCAGATGACGCCTGGCTTTCATGTCACCACGGGTCCCAACGCCATTCTCTGGCATCCGGACAGCAGCGCGCGCGGCAATTTCACCATCGAGAGTTCGATCTTTCTCTTCCCCACGAAGGGTCGCGATCGCGAAGGGTACGGCGTGTTCGTTGGCGGACAGGACCTCGCTGGTGCTGCGCAGCGCTACACGTATTTCCTGCTGCGCAACGACGGCCGCTTTCTCGTGAAGCAGCGGGTGGGCAACAAGACCGTGATGCTCAAGGACTGGACGTATCTCACGGCGATCAAGCTGGCCACGGCCAAGGACGCGATGAAGAACGATTTTCGCGTGGCTGTGGGCGCGCAGAGGGTGACGTTTTCAGTGAATGGCACGGAGGCGGTGTCATTGGCACGGAGCCAGGTCTCGCCGGACGGGGTGTTCGGGCTCAGGTTCGCGCATGCCGTGAATGCGCACGTGACCAACGTCGCGCGGCGGCCGTCACCCTGAGGGTGGGCGTTGGTCGTCAATCGTGGAGGGGAGGGGGTAGTCGAAGGGGTTGGCGATGCGCCGCCGCCGGTTATGTTTGACTGCTCGACTCGGGCGGGACGCTGCTCGGGTCGGAATGGCTAGGTAGCTCAGTTGGTAGAGCAGCGGACTGAAAATCCGCGTGTCGGGGGTTCAATTCCCTCCCTAGCCACTGGGGAAGTATTGAAACGACAACGGCCTGCCTCGAGGAATCGCGGCGGGCCGTTTTCGATGTACGTCCCGAGTGACCAATCCGAAGAACCGGCCCTGCCGCGGACGCCAGTGTGTTCGCCGCCCCTACCGCCGCCGCCGCCGTGCCACCGCGGCCGCTGGAATCAGGCACATGGCGAGCAACGCAAGCGTGGCCGGCTCGGGAACGCTGGTGGCAACGATGTTCACGTTGTCGACCACGCCGATATTGCCGACCTGGTCGTTCGCCGATAAATCGCCGGCGATGAATGCCCAGGCGTCGAATTTGGCGTCGGCGGGATCCCAGCCGCTCAGCGTGTTGAACGAGTCGAGCAGCACCGTTCCGCTGGCGGCGTCCCAGATCTGGCTGTGGAACACGCCGAGCAAGGCATCGAAGCTCTGCTGGACGGTGTACCACGTGCCCACGTTTGCGGCGACCTGGAGATCGAGGTCGAGGAACGCCGAGGGGTTGTTGCTGAACAGTCGCCAACCTTGTGTCAGTGACGAGGCGTAGATGCCAAGTTGAGGCGTGTACGCCCAGTTCGCGACGCCATTCTGGCCGAAGGTCAGCTGCATCGCCCAGTCTTCGGTTGTTGATACCGGCGCATCACTGTAGCGATCCACGCGCACGTCGGCACGAAGCAGATAGAACGTGGAGACGGGCACGGCGGCGTAGATCCCCTTACTGGTCGCCAGATCGCCGACCGTGGCAACGGCTTTCGTAGGATTGCCAAACGCATCCAGCGTGCTGATGACATACGCCGACGGGAAGGGCGGAATGCGCCCTTGGGGCAGCACGGCGCCGGCATCGAGCCAGGTGGGCGAGGGCAGCGAGCCCAGAAAGTACGATTCGAAGTTGTCGACGATCTGCGCCGATGCCGTCGAGGCCAGCGTACTCAGGGCAACGCCGCACAACAGTGCGCATGAACGGCGCGACGAGAAGAAGCGAGAGGAGGGCATGATGACGGTTTCAGAAGGCGAATGGCGCGTATGGAGCTATGCGATCATGTTCCCACGGAAAGACCTGCACAAGCAGACTCGACAGAACGTGATCGCGTCCACTCGGTCACTCTCACTCCGGATCGCGCGTGGCCGATCGACTGCACCTTCACGAGTGCACCTTCTTCGGTGCACCCTTCAGCAACTGGTCGTTCGTCGGTCTGCCTGTCACCGCGGAACAGGTCCTCGTGATCGCCGTGGCGCTCGGACTCGATGTGGTGGTGAAGTAGCGGCTTAGCCTCCGCGCGTCCCGCGATAGGGCTGTCGCCCGTTGCAGTTGCTGTTGAAGACGACGGACACTTCCGACCGCGAGTTGCCGTCGTCGGCCTTGAGGGTCGCGACATGTTCGCCGTCGTAGTCCGCGAGATGCGCCCACACTTCGGCGCCGGTGCCGACGCGCTCCCCATCGAGATACCAGGTGAGTGACTCACCCTCGAGCACATCGCCGCTGCATGCACTCGCCGCACCCCAGAGGCGAACGGGTTCGTCGGTGCGCACGGTGCATCCGCTGGCAGGCCACAGAATCGAGAGCTGTGGCGCACGTCGTGGAATGTCGACACTCACCGGATCAGCCGTCGTGCTGTAGAAACCATCGGAGACGGTCACCTGCACCCGTATCGTGCCGCAGGTGACGCTCTGCGTGGAGACCTCGGCGCGATCTTCATCGAGCTTCACCGCCAGCGCCTGCCACTGCTGTCCATCGTCGTTGGACCAGCGCACCATGCGTTCAGTCGGAAACGCATCGGAGACGGACGACTGCCATGTCACGATCAGCAACTCTCCGTCCACCACGGCACTGACTTCGAAGACCACGGGCGGTTGCTGCGAACCCTGACGCGTCCAGATTTCCTTGTCGTCCATCACGACGCGAATGGTGAACGCTTCGTCGGTGTCGGGAATCAGTGCCTGCACGAGCCCCGTTGGCGGCTCCGCGTCATGTCCGTCGCCACCACCGCACCCGCACCCACACGCCCGCGTGGTCAGGCGACGCAACGGCGTGCGCTGCAACACGCGCAGGTTGGCGTCGAGCACTTCCACGAACGCGCCGGGAATGCGCTGACCGTTGGACGTTGGGCCGGTGGTCAGTCGAATGACGCTCCGGATCTCGATACTGTCGCTGAGCAGCACGCCGCTTACGGCAATCAGTCGTACGGGATCGACTTCGCGTCGCAGATACTTGGACCGACCGACCCACGGTGGTGGCGGATCGGGACGATCGAAGATGGACGGGCCGTGATACTGCTCGTCAAAGTACGGCGGCAACTCTTCGCGGCCACTCGAGATGAATGTCGGATTGAACCGCTGATTCGGCAGCAGGCGCGCCATGTGATACAACGAGATCCACCGGGGTCCGCAGTACGACATGAAGTCGGACGACCACCGCGGCGTGTAGATGGTGCCATTGGTGACATCCGTGCCGTACTCGCCGAGCGACGCCATTCGATTCGCCACCGTGTCATAGGGCTCGTACGCGGGATAGTTCGGGTCGCCCGCGTCACCCGCACCAAGTCCGCACTGCGCATGATCGAATCCAAGCACGTGGCCGAGTTCATGGGCCATCGTCATGCCGTCACCGACCGCGCCCGCACCAACGCCGGCGGAGCCACCACCGCAGCCGGCCGCACCGCCAATCGGGATGCCCGAAGGAAAGAGTCCGTAGTACAATGCATCAGTGCGATTCCCGTCGGCCAGGCGAATGAGACCGAGCCAGAAGAGCAACGAGTTCCAACTCGCCGGACAGGCACCGTTGACGATTGCGCCAAGCAGCGGCTCGCGCCACGTCATCAACCCGGCCAGCGTCACGCGCGGTGTTTGCGAAACCGGAAACATGCGCAGCGTTGTCGCGGCCGTACGCACGAAGTCAGCGGCGACCGGCGGCGCGAGCGTGATGGGATTGCCCGCGTCATCGGGTCCGATGTACGTGATGGGAATCCCACGTAACGTGAGCGTTTGCAGCAAGGACGCGTCCACGTCCTCCACCCATTCATCGTGCTGACTGGCGTCCGGCGATTTCACCTGCACACGCAATCGCAACACGCCACGCATCAGCGACGCAGGAATGACGAAGTTGAGCGTATTCCACATCGAACTGCGTTCGGCGGCGTAGCCGGGCGACGGTTCGGCGGTGACGGAACGCGGCGACAGCTGCTCGAGCGGACCGACATCCTGCCACAATCCGTATCGACGACGCTGCACCGTGATGGTGCCAACTACGCCGGACAGTGGCTCTGGTCGGTTCCGCACGTACACGCGCACGCGCGCCGCTTTGTCCGCAACCAGTCGAATCGAATTGTCCGGCCCGCGATCGGCGGGATCGGTGAGATGGCGATCGGCCTCTCGATACTGAATCGACTGCGTGACCTCCACGCCATCGACATGCAGACCCGAGATTCGGAAGTTGTCGCCAATGGCGCTCTTCAGGAAATCGCGAATGGCGGTCTGCAACACACTGCTGCTCATTGAACACCCCACGGCTGAGGGCGCTACCATCGAATGCCGCGAAGTCAGAATGGCCGCGCGCTGCATCCGCGCGGCCATCGTTACGGTGACCGGTACGCGCCGTCAATAGGCGCACATCACAGGGCCATCACATATGCATCACATCGTGCATCACATCGTGCATCACATCGCGTTTCACGCGCGACGCACGCTCACCGCTGTGTCTGCTTGCTTGCTGCTGCAAACAGCTTCGCATATTCACTGTACCCTTCCTTCTCGAGCTGATCCGCCGGAATGAAACGCAACGACGCCGAATTGATGCAATAACGCAAACCGGTCGGACGCGGACCATCGTCGAAGACGTGACCGAGATGCGAGTCGGCGGTGCGCGAACGTACTTCGATGCGCTCGATACCCAGCATGCGATCGGTGACCGTACGCAGGTTTTCCTTCACCAGCGGCTTCGTGAAGCTCGGCCAGCCCGTGCCCGAATCGAACTTGTCGGTGGAGCTGAAGAGCGCTTCGCCGGAGACGATATCGACATAGATGCCGGCCGCCTTGCTGTCATGAAACTCGTTGCGGTACGGCGGCTCGGTGGCCTCGTGCTGCGTGACCTGATACTGCATCGGCGTGAGCAGCTTCTTGAGCTCACCGTCGGCAGGCTTGCGGAACTGCGTGGGCGTGGACGGACGCGACGCCACCGATTTCGTAGCCTGGCTCTGCGCCTGCACCGTACCTGCGCCAAGGAGCAACAGCGTGACCACCGCCGTGGTGACCAATGACGCAACGATGCGGGCCGGAGTCATCACCGGTGTCACCGCGACCACAGTTGCACCGCGTGCGCGGCGACGATTCGACAACGAGGGCATGACCAACTCCTGAACGCGAAAGACTCGAACGCACCGCGCAACGGCGGCACACCATGTAGTAGACGCGCGAGGCGTGGGAAGTTCCCGCCGACCGGTGCAGTCCGTACGGCGATTCTTTCTGCAGCGACTACCGCAGATTCGCGTTTGCGCCGATTTCCTCGAGACTGATCGGCACGCACGTGCTGCGGTTCTGCAGCACGGTGCTTCGCCCGTCGGCAAGCCAGCGTCGGAGATCCCACAGGCGGCGCCCTTCGAGCCACAGCACTGCCCCACGCTCGCGCTGCAGGATCGTCCACGCTGCTGCCGCATTTGCAGCGGTCAGCGCGGGCAACGTGAACGAGGCACGCTCCAGATTGATGAACGTCATCGCGCCGGTGACATCGTTGTTGCGGAGTGCCGCCTCGGCGCGGATGAGCAGCATCTCCGTGCCCTTGGCCAGCGGCACCGGATCACCAAGCGTGATGTACTTGCGCTGTCGGAAGAAACGCGTGGCGCCGTCCTGCCCGGTCTGGAACCCGCCCGCCGTCGTGCGCACGGTATCGTACGGCACGCGCGTGTCACGGTCGGCCACCCACACGGTGTTGAAGACGGTCACTTCGCGACGTGTGATGGTCTGCGTGGCCAGGTCGAGATTCTCTCGCGCCGTGTTGATGGAGAAGATGGCGTTGTGGCGGAACGCCGTGGGCACCAGCGCCGCGTCGACCGCCGCATCGGTCCACTTGTTCTGCGCCGCGAGCACCTGCGCGCGGCCGGCCAATGCCGCGTTCACGAGGGCCGTGTTGTTCTGCGCACGCGCCAGCGTCAGCGCACGCGTGAACAGCGATTCCGCACGCGCGAAATGCACGCTGTTCGGCTGTGACGGTCCACCATCAATGACCGCGTTGCAGAGGTTCTCGCCCAGGAAACGGTTGGCGAATCCGGCGTACAGGTAGGCGCGCGGCGTGTTGGGGTTCGATTCGAATGCGGTGCCAAGCACCGTCTTCATGCGCTCGAGGCCGTTCTCCGCGACGAATCGCGCCGTCTGGAAGCGTGCCCAGTCGCCGTTCACATCCTCCGGCCGGATCACACCGGAGGCAAACTGCCGCTCCGCCGCGAAATTGCCCGAGTGGTTGAGTTCGAACGCGGCCAGCGAGCCGCGGGTGAGGTAGTTGCCGATTGCATTCGAGAGATCGCCACCCATGCCGCTCACCAGGGAAGGGACGGCGGCGGGTGAGTTCAGATCTTCGTCGAGCAGCGGGCCGGGGTTCGTCACCTGGAAATCGCACGCGCCGAGCAGCACGGAGAGCGCGATCAGGGACGACGGCACAAGCGAGCGTCGCATCGTTGGGGTCGTAGACATGGTAGGCATCAGAATCCCGTCCGCACGCTGAAGAGGAAGGTGCGATAGGGCGGGAAGTTGTAGTAGTCGCGACGCGAGAACGTACTCGTGCGCTGATCGGCGACTTCGGGATCGGAGCCGGAATACTTGGTGTTCACGAACAGGTTCCGGCCGGCGAACGACACGGTCGTGTTGCGCGCGCCGCGCGTGAAGCGCTTGGGCACGTCGTAGGACACGGACAGACTGCGCAGCTTGAAGAAGTCCGAGCTTTCCACCCAGTAGCTGTAATCACGCTGGGCCGCGACGATGGCGCAGCGCGCACGATCGCCTGCGTTCACGCCGGCCAACGCCGAGGCGTCGCCCGCTGCTGCAGCACGCAGGGCACGCTGCGCCGTGAAACACGGTTGCCAGATGCCCAACCCGGCATTCTGGAAGCCGTTCGCGTTGAGCAGGTGGCCGCCGCGCTGGAACTCTCCGATCGCTTCGATGCTCACGTCCTGAACAGCGTGAGCGTGAGCGACGGATTGATGATGTGCGTGGGAAACGTGGCGCCAAGGAACTTGTCCGTCTCGATGACTGGCGCTTCGAACGCGTCGGGGTTGGCCACGCGCAGGCCCACGTACGCCGGCAACGGCAATCCTTCCTGCACGTAGCTGCGCGAGAGCGCGTCGATGGTCAGCACGCGACCACCCAGATCGGTCGCTTCGCCCTTCACGTTGGTGTACTGCAGTCGCGCGTCGATGCGGGCCCAGCTCGTTGGCTCGAAGTTGGCGGACAGTTGCGCCTCGATGCCCTTGTTCACGATCTCGCCCACATTCTCCGGCTGGTTCGCCGAAAAGCCCTGCGACGGCGGATACGCCACGTTGATGATCGCGTCGCTGGTGCGCGCGTTGAAGTACGTGAACACCACACCGACACGCCCGTTGAACAATCCGGCGTCGAAGCCAAGCTCCGTTTCGCGCGTGCGTTCCGGACCGAGATTCGAATTGCCAAGCTGTCCCGGCGTGAACGCCGACTGGCCGCCTTCAGCGGCGATGGGGTTCCAGGTGCGTGTCGCGTCGAACGCACCGGGCGCCTTGCCCGCCTCACCAACGGCCGCGCGGAGCTTGAACGTCTCCACGAGATTCGACGGCCAGAACGATTCGTCGGAGAGCACGTACGACAGGCTCGCCTTGGGATAGTTCTGCAGACCGAAGCTCTGGCCGAACGCGCTGTTGCCATCGGTGCGGTTGCCAAGCGTGACGAAGAGTCGGTCGCGCCAGCCGATCATCTGCTGCACGAAGAAGCCGGCATTGATGACGCGCTGCTGGTTCACGTCGGTGATCTGTCGCAACGAACCCGACACGAGCGTTGGCGTGCCCGGGCCGGCGAAGTTGTCCGACTGCAGGTCGGTGGAGTTGAGCCGGCTGTCGAAAAGCTGTCCGCCGAACGACGTGGTGCCGGTGAATTGGCTCGAGAAGGTCTGCTTCCACGACGTGGCGTAGTCCACCGTGATCAGCTGCCGGTTCCAGAGTGTCTGGAAGTACTGGCCCGTGGGCGTGCGCAGGTAACCGAAGGGGTTGATCGTGCGCTGATCGGTGGCGTTGTAGTCGATGCCGACGGAGAGGCGGTTGGTGACGCTGCTGAGCGGATTCCAGGTGGCCGTGCCGCCGAGGATGAAGTGGTCGCCCCCGATGGTGTTCGCCTTGGAGAACATGGTGTCGTTGACGACGCAGATGATCGTCGTGGTGCTGCAGCCACCGCCCTTGAAGTTCGAGCCGGGGCCGCGTGACACGTTCAGCAGAAAGCCGTCGGCGCTGTTGCCGTCGGAAATCATGGCCGTATTGCGGCGCTGCCACGAGGAGTTGAGCGTCAGCGTGGTCGTCTTGCTGGGCGAGAAGCCGATGTTGGCGCGCAGACCGCCCGTCTTGTTGGTGCCGACGCGCAGCACACCGGCCTCGTTTTCGAGATTGCCGGAGAGCGCGTAGTTGATGCCGCCGCTGGAGCCGCGGACGCCAAGTGCGTATCGACCGATGTAGCCGCTCTTGAGCCACGAGCCGCTGGCCGGGCAAGTGGGATCTTCAAAGGCGACGCCGTTCGCGTCCACCATGTTCGGGCCACGACACTCGCGCAGGAACATGCGCGTCGGGTCGGAGCGCGGACCGAAGTCGCCCATGCTGTTGATGCCGCCCGCCGCTTCGACCGTCCAGCGTGGCGGACCTTCGCGGCCACGCTTGGTGAAGATCTGGATGACACCGCCGGACGCTTCGGTGCCATAGAGTGTCGTGGCCGCCGGCCCCTTCACCACTTCGATGCGGTCGATGTCGGACGCGGGGATGTCGTTGAGCGGCGAGACCGACTGGCGTGACGACACGCCGGTGGGCGAGTTGCCATTGAAAATGCGGACGCCGTCCACGTAGATGAGCGGACGGTTCCCCTGTGTGATGGAGTTCACGCCGCGCAGCCGGATCGTGCCGCCGGCGCCCGGACTGCCACTGTTGGCGAGCACCGTCACACCGGTCGAGCGCCCCTGCAGGATCTGCTGCGTGTTCCCCACGCCACCGCGCTCGAAATCGGCGCTGCCAACCGTGGTGACGGCGTTGCCGACTTCCTTCTTGCGCTCCTCGCCGGTGGCGGTGACCACCACGCCGGTGAGCGAGACGCTGCTCTTGGCCATCGCCATGTCCACGGTCACCGTACCGCCGGCGGTCACGACCACGGTGCGCGTCTGTTGCAGATAGCCGATACGGCGCACCGTGATGGTGGCCGAGCCGGCGGTGACTCCGGGAATGAGAAATCGGCCATCGTCCCCGGTGGCACGGCTCAGTTGGGTGCCGTTGACGGTGACCTGGGCGGCGACAATCGGCTGGCCGTTGTCACCGTCGGTGATGCGACCGGCGATGGTGCCGGTGGACTGTGCGGAAACCGCCGCAGCCGGCACCAGGGTCAGCGCCGAAGCGGTCAGGAGAGCCAGCGTGCGGAAAGCAGTCCGCAGACAGGCTCGTCGAAGCGATGAATAAGGCACTAGGTCCTCGCGAAGTGTGAGACAGCGTCCAGATTGCTCAAGCAAAACGAAATCCGTCGCAAGTCAACCGAAGCCACTAGGCCACGTCCACGCCCACCACTCCTGCCATGACCACTCGTCGCACCTTTCTCGGCACCTCCGTCGCCACCGTCGCCGGCCTTTCGCTTGGTGCCTCGTCATCGCAGGCGCAGGACGATCACGGCGGCGGTGCGCAGCTGCCCGGCGACCTGCCGCCCGCCATCAAGGCGCTGACCTCGATGCGCGGCGCCATGACGCCGATTTCGGTGGACGAACGTCGCGCACGACTCGAAAAAGCGCGCGGCTTGATGAAAGCCAACAAGATCGACGCGCTGCTGCTGACGGGCGGCACGTCGATGGAGTACTTCACCGGCATCCGGTGGGGACTCAGTGAGCGACTGCTGGCCGCGATCGTTCCCGTGAATGGGAGCGCGTTTCTCGTGACGCCCAAGTTCGAGGAAGAGCGCGCGATGGAGCAGGCCCATCTCGGTCCGCTCGGCAAGGACGCGACGGTGTATGCGTGGGAGGAGCACGAGAGTCCGTACGCGCTCATTGCGCAGGGGCTCAAGGCACGCGGGTTGAGCACGGCGACGTTAGGTGCCGAGGAGACCGTGCGCTTCGTCTTCGCCGACGGTGCCGCGCACATTCCGAACGTGAAGGTGGTCAGCGGAACGCCCGTCACCGGCGGCTGTCGCACCATCAAGGACGCGCACGAGATCGCATTGATGCGCTTCGCGAGTCAGGTCACGCACCGCGCGTACGAGGCGGCGTGGAAGTCGCTCAAGGAAGGGATGACGCAGGACGATTTCGCGCGGCTGGTGCAGCTCGCGCATCGTCAGCTTGGCTATGAAGGTTCAGCGGGCGTGCAGGTGGGCCAGTACTCCGCGTTGCCACACGGCTCTGTCACGCCGCAGGTAGTGCGCGAAGGGAGCATCCTGCTCATCGACGGCGGCTGCAAGGTCGAAGGCTACAGCTCCGACATCTCGCGCACGTTCGTCCTCGGCAAGCCGACACAGCGCATGAAGGATGTGTTCGAGATCGAACACAGAGCGCAGACCGCGGCACTGAGGGCCGCGCGACCGGGGCTCGCGTGCGAGGTGGTGGATGCGGCGGCGCGCAAAGTGATCGTCGACGCCGGCTTCGGACCCGACTACAAATATTTCAGTCACCGCGTCGGGCACGGCATGGGCATGGATGGGCACGAGTGGCCGTATCTCGTAAAGGGGAACACGCTGCCGCTGGCGCCGGGGATGGTGTTTTCCGACGAGCCGGGGATCTACATCCCGGGCGAGTTCGGCATCCGGTTGGAAGACGACATGGTGATCACCGAGAACGGCGCCGAGTTGATGACGCCGCAATCGCCAAGTCTCGAGCAGCCGTTTGCCGCGCTCTGACGGCACCTTTCTTGCGGCCTCGGTCGTGCATGAGAACCCTCCTCCGCGCCCTTCCCGCGCTCCTGCTCGCCGCCTGCGCCACCAATCCCGTCTCCGGCCGCAACGAGCTGTCGCTGATCTCGCAGTCGCAGGAGATCTCGATGGGCAAACAAGCGTCTGCCGCCGATCTCAAGCGCGTTGGAGAGCTCAATAACCCGGCTGCTCTGGCCATGGTGAAGCGCATCGGGCTCGAGATGGCGGCCAACTCAGAGCGTCCGAACCTGCCCTGGGAGTTTCATGTTCTCGACGACGGTGCGGTGAACGCGTTTGCGTATCCGGGTGGCTTCATCTTCGTCACACGCGGTCTGATGACGCATCTGACGAACGAAGCGGAGTTGGCCGAGGTGATTGGACATGAAATCGGTCACGTGACCGCGAAGCATACCGTGGCGTCGATGAGCAAGCAGCAGATTGCGCAGATCGGACTGGTCGGCGCCTCGATATTCTCCTCGACGGCGGCCAAGTATGGTGATCTGCTGGGAACCGGCGCGTCGCTGCTGTTCCTCAAGTTCGGTCGTGACGACGAGCTGCAGGCCGACGAGTTGGGCTTCAGGTACTCGCTGGCGCAGGGCTATGATGTGCGCGAGGCGCCCAAGGTGTTCACCACGCTCGGACGCCTCTCCGGTAGCGGCGAGCGCCTTCCCGAGTGGCAGAGTACGCACCCGGATCCGGGCAATCGCGTGCAGCGCGCGCAGCAGCGTGTCGCCGCGCTTCCATCCACCACGTCGCTCAACAACACCAAAATCAATCGCGCCGGTTACCTGCAACTCCTGCAGGGCATGGTGTTCGGTGAGAATCCGCGGCTCGGCTACTTCAAGGGGACCACGTTCTATCACCCCGACCTGAAGTTCGTGCTGAGTTTCCCGAACGCATGGAAGAGCGCGAACATGCCGGATGCCGTCGTGTCACAGAGTCCCGACAACGTCGCGCAGTTGCAGCTGGTGCCGGCGCAGGGCACACCGGCGCAGGTGGTGCAGCAGTTCACCGCGCAGCAGGGGATCACCGTGCGACAGAGTGGAAGCATCACCATCAATGGCTTACCCGCCGCCATCGCGACGTTCGATGCGACGACCGAGTCGGGCACGCTGAAAGGTGAAGTTGGTGCCGTGCAGCATGCCGGTCAGACGTTTCTGCTGATCGGTTTGATGACCTCGGCAGCCGCGGGCGCGCGCGGTGGTGAAGTGGATGCGGCCATCCGCTCGTTCCGGCCGCTTACCGATCAGGCCAGTCTCAACGTACAGCCAGCCACGCTGCAGCTGGTGACGCTCTCCGAAGCGATGTCCGGGGCGACGTTCGTGCAGCGGTATCCGAGCTCAGTGGCGGCAGATCTGGTGTACATCATCAACGAGATCGACGCGGCGACGAATCTGGCGCGCGGTACGGTGATGAAACGTGTGGTTGGTGGTGTGACACCGTAGCGGCGGCGACGGTTCGGCGCGAAGATGGGGAGGTACGCAAACAGCGTGCTTCCCCGTTTTCATTTCACTCCGCCGACGGAACGTACGATGGCTCGATCACTGCTCTTCTCCCGCGTCGCACTGCTGGTCGCCACATTCGCAGTCGCGCTTCCCGCCATCACGCAGGCGCAGGTTTCGGCCGTGGATTACGCGCGCGCCGAACAGCTCTTGCCGTGGAACGCGGCGCGTCTGGTCACCGGTGATGAAGTGGCACCGCAGTGGCTCAAGGACGGGAACCGCTTCTGGTATCGCAACAAGACGCGCACCGGCGCGGAGTTCGTGTTGATCAATCCGCTCACCAACACGCGCAGTCTGTTGTTCGATCATGCGCGACTGGCGGCGGTCATGAGTGTCGCTGCCGACACTGCCTTCGATCCGGATCGACTGCCGTTTCGCGCCTTCCGTTTTGGCAGCGATGGTGACGATGAACGCACGATCGAGTTCCGCACCGGCCGGCGTCAATTCTCGTGCGATATCGTGCAATACAAGTGTCTCGCGAAGGACACCACCTACAACGAAGCGCCATTCGTGCTGTCGCCGGACAGGAAGCGCGAGGCATTTGTTGTTGGACACGACTTGTATGTGCGGAATCGCGGCGGCAGGGACAGCGTGCGCCTCACGACGGATGGTGCGGAGTATTTCAGCTATGGTGTCGTCGCCATTCGTCCGCAGCAGGCGCTGCGTCCGAACCCCCTGGGCCGACGCCCGAATGTGCGGTGGTCGCCGGATTCGAAGAAGCTGATCGTCACGCGACAGGACGAACGGCGCGTGGGTCTCATGCCGTACGTGTCGTACACATCGCAGCGGCCACGCCTGTTCACGCAACCGTATGCGCTGCCGGGTGACAGCATCATCCCCACGCCCAACTTCTACATCATCGACGTCGCCACGAAGCAGAGCACGAAGGTGGCGCTCCCGGTGGCCATGACCCTCGCGAGCATCAACGGTTCCGTGCGCGACTCCGTGTGGTCGGCGGGTTCAGACAAGGCGTACATCAGCGGTATCGCGCGCGCATCCAAGGCCGCGTATCTGCTCGAAGCCGACGCGAACACCGGTATGGCCACGGTCATCGCCAAAGACACGGGCAAGACATACGTGGAGATTGCCAGTCCGCGCGATCAGGAAAGCTGGTACGTGCTCAAGACCGGCGAGACCGTGTGGTGGTCGGAGCGCGATGGCTACGGGCATCTCTGGCTGCTGAACAAGGACGGCAGCGTGAAGAACCAGATCACCAGCGGACCATGGCAGGTTGGCGTGGTGCTCAACGTTGACGAAGTCGGTCGCAGCGTCGCGTTCTCGGCGCGCGGTCGTGAGGAGGGACAGCTCGTCTACCACACGCACATGTACCGCGTGGGACTCGACGGCAACAGCCTCGTGCGCGTTACCACCGATTCAGCCAATCACGAACTCGCCATGAGTCCGAGTGGTCGCTTCGTGGTCGACAAGTACAGCACGATCGGCACGCCGCCCGTGACCGTACTGCGGGATGTCGTCACCGGTCGTGTCATGCGTACGCTCGAGAAGGCGGACATCTCGCAGCTCGCGGCCCTCGGCTGGAAGCCCGCCATTCCGTTCACCACCAAGGCACGTGACGGCGCGACGGATATTCACGGGGTGATGTACCTGCCGCAGAAGCTCGATTCAACGCGCAGGTATCCGATCATCTCGCACATCTATCCGGGTCCGCAGGTGGGCTCGGTGGGTGCGTGGACCTTCAAGCACAGCGGCGAACCGTTCGCGCTGGCCGAACTCGGGTTCATCGTCGTGCAGATCGATCACCTCGGCACGCCGGGGCGGAGCAAGGCGTTTCACGACAGCTACTACGGCAACTTCACCGACAACGGTCTCCCCGATCACATCGCGGCGATCAAGCAGCTCGCTTCGCGCTATCGCTACATCGACATCGAGCACGTGGGCATCTTCGGTCATTCGGGCGGTGGTTTTGCCAGCACCGATGCAATTTTGCGCTATCCGGAGTTCTTCAAGGTGGCCGTGTCCGGCGCGGGCAATCACGACAATCGTTCGTACAACATCTACTGGTCGGAGAAGTATCAGGGACTGCTCAAGCGTGACACACTGCGTCGCGGCGAAGACAACTTCACCGCGTCGGCCAACAAGACCTATGCGTCGAACCTGCGCGGCCACCTGATGCTCATGCATGGCGACATGGACGACAACGTGCATCCGGCCATGACCGTGCAGCTGATCGATGAGCTGATCAAGGCGAACAAGACCTTCGATCTCGTCATGGCGCCGAATCGGGCGCACGGCCTCAACGAGCCGTATTTCATTCGTCGGCGCTGGGACTATTTCGTGCAACATCTCGCGCGCCAGCTCCCGCCGGACAACTACAAGATGACGCCGGCCGGCGGCGCGGGGACGTTCGGCGTGGAGGACGGCGCGTTCGATCAGGAAGGGTTCGACGACCTGTGGAATCGCAACGCGTTCGATGCGTTCTGGCAGGTGGCGACGCCGAACTGGTCTCGCTGAACACCGCGTCGCCGCGTGCGCGCATCGATGGGGTTGGGGGTGAGACTCTCTCAGCGCGAAATCGCATTATCTCGCGTTATGCGCGGTACAACGCTACGCCGGCATGTTCACGCTCGCGCGCGCAAACGCCGCAGCACCAACGCGATCGATTGTTGCAAGCGCTGGTGGTGGCGGCGAATATGTCGCGAGAATCTGCCGCATAGTGTCTCCGCTGCGGCCTTTGCGAGTGGGATTATGCAAGCGTGAGGCGGCACACCAACGGGTGGCGTGGGGTACGGCTCCGTGCCCTATGCTTCCAAATCAACTGGTTGTGCACGCGTATCTTCGTCGCGCGGCGACGCTCTGGATCGTTGTCCGGGCATCGCTGAGCGTCCTTTTTGTGCTGGCCGGTGTGGATGCGCTCCGCATCAACGGTCTGACCATGGTGGGGGTCGTGCTGCTGTGCGGCGCGCTCGGCGCATTGGAATCGTATCGACATCGGGAGGGGGCGCTCCTCGGCAATCTGTCCGTGACTCCGCCCATGCTGGGTGCGCTGCTGCTGGCCCCAGCGCTTGCCGGCGAACTGGTGCTCCGTCTGCTTGTTACGCACACGAAATGACGCCGATCCTGCGTGTGGAGTGCGTCGCCAAGTCCTACGGTGGTCGCCGTGTGCTGAGCGCCGCCTCGCTCCGGGCGGTGCCTGGTGAGTTCCGCGTGCTGTTCGGCCGCAATGGGATGGGCAAGTCGACCCTGCTCAAGATTGCCGCCGGGCGGATCCAACCGGATGGCGGATCCGTGCACTTTTTCGGGGAGACGGCGCTTAGTGTCCGTCTACCCGCGCTGGCCGCACGAGGCTTGTTCTACTTGCCGGATCACGACCTCCTGTCACCAGCGTTCACGGTACGACAGCAACTGACGATGGTGCAGCGCCAGTTTCCCGGAGGCGATATCCTCGCGGCGGCCGAGCGACTCGGCCTCACGGCCCGACTGGACCAGCGCCCGCAAACGCTGTCGGGCGGCGAGCGGCGCCGCGCCGAGTTCGCGTGTGCGCTCGTGCGCCAACCACGGTGCCTGCTCGCCGACGAACCGTATCGTGGGGTCTCTCCGCTGGATGCGGATGTGCTCACGGCGGCGCTCCAGTCGCTCGTGTCGCAGGGCACTGCGGTCGTGGTCACGGGCCACGAAGTCCCGACGCTTCTGGACGCGGCGGATCACGTCACGTGGTGCACCGACGGCACCACGTATGAACTGGGCCCGCCCGCGCTTGCGCGGCAGCATGACATGTTTCGGCGCGAGTATCTGGGCATGGCGACGTGAACGCGTGCCAGCTAACCATGCGTTGCTGTTGTCAGCGCCTTCAGGCAGTGCGCCGTTGCTCACGTCTGTCGCTGATCGCATCCCGTTGACGGCCTGTCGCGATGCCGGGCTGGTCACGGCAGACGCACCACACTCGTTCCGGGCACGTACCGCGTGCCCGCCGAATAGTGCCCAGTATCGCTGCAGCGTTGCGAGTTTCACTACGTGAGCATTATGAGGCAGGATTCGACCGGCCGTCCGTCGACGTTCTCAACGTCACCAGTCACATTCCATCGCTACGCCCTGCGTCGGCATCATGACCCTCGCGCGACCGCATCGGCATGCTCAATGGTCCACCGGCCCGACGCGCACCGCGGTGCCGTAACAGAGCACTTCGGTCACGCCGCTCATCAATTCGGTTGCGTCGTACCGGATACCGATGACGGCATTCGCGCCGGCCAGATGTGCCTGGTGCAGCATCGTGTCGAACGCCTGCTGTCGCGTGCGTTCCGCCAACTCCGTGAAGAGTGAAATGTTGCCGCCGAGCAACGTCTGCAACCCGGCGCCCAAGGTGCCGAACACCGACCGCGAGCGCACCACCACACCGCGCACCACGCCGAGCGACATGTCGATGCGATGTCCCGGCAGCTCAAACCCGGTGGTCGTCATCTCGTGCGGAAAGTCGATCGCCTGCGAGGGGATGATGGACATCGGGATCGGGTCGAGGGTCCGAAGGGTAGGCGCCGCGCGCGACACGCAAACACATGCGGATGTCACCGCGTTCGGGAGCAAGCTACTGGCGGCCCGTGCCGCGCGCGACGCATACCGAGCTTCGCACGACTCAGCCATTCATCCACCTCTCCCGAGCCGCGGGGCGCGAGATCGCCCACGCCGCGGTGGTCGTCTGTGGACGGGAGCAGGCTGCGCGCTACTTGAGCTCGCGGATCCTGATATTGCGCATCGACAATGCGCCGTTGTGATCGCCCTGAAGGGCGATATGCCCTTTCTTCGCCATGCCGAAGTCGGCGTACGGCGCAAACTTGAGCGGCTTCTTCGTCGGGTCGCCTGGATCACCGCGCAGCTTGAGCTGCCACTCGGGCGACCACAGCTCGTACTGCGCGATGAGTGTGCCGTTGAGCCAATGCTCCACGTGCGCACCCTTGCACACGACGCGCGTGGTGTTCCATTCGCCGGCTGGACGCACGACGCCGCGCTTGGACGGATAGAATCCGTACACCGCCCCGACTGACGTCAGGAGGTTGCGACTGTCCGGTGTCAGCGAATCTTCGGCCAGCTGATACTCCGGCGCGCTCCAATACACCTTTGTCTCCTTCTCCGTCGCGCGATAGAAAATCCCCGAGTTGCCGCGCAATGGCAGCTTCCAGTCGAGCACCAGTTCGAAATCGCCGAACTGCTCGCGCGTCACGATGTCATTGGTGTTCTTTACCTTGGTCATCACGCCGTCCACCGCCATCCACTCCGGCGGCAGTTCCGTCTGTTGATAGCCACGCCACGCGCGCAGCGACGTTCCATCGAACAGCAGCTTCCATCCGGCCTTCTGTTCGGCGGCAGTGAGCGTATTCACGGGCGTGGCCTGCGCGAACGCGATGGAACTGGTGAACAGCGCGAGCGCGGCAAGTGACAGCAGTGGGCGAGCCATGGAGTGGCGAGTGGTGCGAGCGAAGGACGAAACCGGGCACGTCAAGCTTGCCGCGAGGTCCGACGGTTGCGCAATGCTCCGCACGGACCTATCGACTGGTATGCGTACAACGTCCCCGACCGGAGTGCACGGCAGCCCGTTTCTCACACGCGTGACCCTGCGCGAGGATCGCATGCAGGAAGGCGTGCATCCGTTCACGCTGCCGATCCTCGCCGACGGACTGTCACTCGACTTCACCACACCCGTCACGTTCCTCGTTGGCGAGAACGGTTCCGGAAAGTCTTCGCTACTCGAGGCGCTCGCGTGGAGCACCGGATTCGGACTGCACGGTGGTGGCCGGGATCATCAGTTCGTTGAGGATTCGGAGGGACACGCGCTCGGACGGGCCCTCACGCTCTCGTGGCGTCAGCGATCGACGGATGGTTTCTTTCTGCGCGCCGAAACGTTTCACCAGTTTTCCACGCAGCTCGAGGCGAGTGGCACGGAGTTTCGCCGTTACGGAGGGCGGTCGTTGCACGAACGATCGCACGGCGAAGCGTTTCTGGCGTTGTTCGAGCATCGGTTTGAGGACGGGCTCTATCTGCTCGACGAGCCGGAGGCCGCACTGTCGCCACAACGCCAGCTCGCGTTCCTGCGGATCATCCATGAACTCGCGAGCCGGCGCGTAGCGCAGTTCATCATCGCCACGCACTCCCCGATGCTGCTCTGCTTTCCTGGCGCGCGCGTGCTGAGTTTCGATGACGGCTGCATCACACCGACGTCCTACGAGCAGACCGAGCACTTTCGACTCACGCGCGCGTTTCTGAACGATCCCGACGCATACTTTCGCCACCTCTTCTCCGAATCCGATGGCTGACGTGGCGCCTTCATCGTCGTCCACCCATTCTTCGACGACGTCGTGTCAATCATCCTCGACGGAGTCGCACACACATGGCACGCTCACGGAAGTCGGACGCGGTGTACATCGGTGTTGGTTCACATGTGGTCGCCCTGCAGGCATCGTCGGGCGAAGAGCTGTGGCGCACCAAGATCAAGCATTCGAGGTACGTCACGATTCATCGTGAAGGTGACAAGCTCTATGCCGGCTCTGGTGGCGAGATCTTCTGCATCGAAACGGCCTCGGGCGAGATCATCTGGCACAACAAGCTCAAGGGCCTCGGGCTCGGTTTGATCGCGTTCTCCGGGTCGATTGAAATGCCGATGCAGGTGGAGGCCGAAGCAGCGCGCGCCGCTGCGATAACCGCAGCGGCGTAGCGATCGGGCAGGTGTAGGTGGGCGCGCTCTACTTCAACGAGCGCAGCACGTACACGTCACAAGATCAGCTCTCGCCGCCACCGTGCACGAGATACGCTTCGACCATGATGAGATTGCGGTCGCCCGACATGCGGATGACGTTGAGCAGGCGGTCCATCTTGTTGACCTCTTCAAGCTGCTCGTCGACAAACCACTGCAGGAAATTCTGCGCGAGGTAGTCGTGCTGCTCGGCGGCGATATCCATCAAGCTGTTGATCTGTCCGGTGACCTCGAGCTCCCATTTGAGCGCCGCTTCAACGGCGGCTTCTGCGGTGGCGAACGTCGCTACAGGCTCGCGTACCGCGGGGATGCGGAGCTCACCCTTCGTGTCCAACACGTAGTGCAGCAACTTCTCCGCATGCTGCCGCTCTTCGTCGGCCTGCGCGAAGAACAGTTTCGAGAGCATCAGCAGGTTGGATTTCTGGAAATGACCAGCGATCGCGTAGTACTGCAGGCTGGCGGCCAACTCGTTGCCGATCTGGGTGTTGATGGCGCTCGCCAACTCGGGGCTGATCAACATCAGGACTCCATGATGAGGAAGCTGAAATCAAACACGGGAAGCTGGGAACGGCACGTGGTCCCGTACGCGTACGATCGCGCACGGGACTACGCTTGCACATCACCTGACATGTCTCGATGATATGTCTCGCCGCGTGTGACTACTGCGGCAATGCCAGGACGGAGAAGCTCTGCGCGGCGCCGATCGGCGTCACTACCGTACCGACCATCGTGCCGATGCTCGCCTTGTACACACCAGCCGATACACGCTGCGGCTGTCCACGCAGTGCCGCGGCCAAGCCACCAGCTCCGCCTGCGCCACCACCACCACCGAATCCGCCGGCCGGTCCGGCAAGTGCGCATGACTGCACGGTGTTCGCCGCTGGACGTGCCGCACGCGCGGCGCTGTCTGCAGGCACCGCTGCCGCCGCCGCTGCGCCCTGTCCGGCAAACTGCGCGGTGAGACGACGCACGGTCGCACTGTCCGGCGCCACCGGATCACTGTTGAGATTCCACACGAGCCGGCGCAAACCGACGCTCCGATCCAGTTCGCACCGACGGACGTGCTTGCCGCTGTTGTCGCTGATGGTCAGCACCAACTTCGTGTCCGCAGGAAGCGAATCCTTCACGTTGTACGTGATCCACGCACCGACGGGCGGATTGGGTGTGCTGTAGTTGCCGCTGATGGCAAGCGAACCCGCCGCACCGGCCGGGGCGAGTCCGCCGGGCACGAACGAGTACGCGTGCCGCAACGGAAAGAGTCGCGCCTTCTCGCTCATGCTCTGCGCTGTGATCTCGCGCAGCGCGGAGTAGTCGTCGAGCACGTAGAAGCCACGTCCGAAGGTAGCCATGACGACGTCGCTTTCCCGCTTGTGCAAGGTGAGATCGCGAACCTGCGTCACCGGAAGCCCGCCCTTGAGCTGCACATAGTGCGCACCGCCGTCGACGCTCGTGAACAGGCCGAACTCGGTGCCAACGAACAGGAGATCACCGTTCACATGATCCTGCGCAATGGTCCAGACATCATGACGCGCCGGCAGATCAGCGGTGATGTTCACCCACGTGCGACCGCGATCGGTGCTGCGGACGATGTATGGCGCGTAGTCACCGCGCTGCCAGTTGTTCAAGGTGACGAAGACCGTATTCGCGTCGCGTGGGGAAGCGAAGACGTCACTCACATACGTGAACCTGGGGACGCCGGGAAACGTCTCGATGCGACGCCAATACTTCCCGCCATCGTCACTCACCTGCACCAGTCCATCGTCGGTGCCAACCCACAGCAGTCCCTCCAGCAGCGGCGACTCATCGATGGCGACGACGTTGCTCAGCGCAGTGGTCGATGCGTTGAGTGCCACCGAGCCACGCGGCCACACCTTGCCCATGATGGGGAGCGTGTCGCGATTGATGCTACGTGAGAGATCGGGACTGACCTTCACCCAGTTGTCACCGCGATCGTCGCTCCGATAGACAAACTGACTGGCGAAGTACAGGCGGTTCGCGTTGTGCGGGCTGGTGATGAACGGCGCATCCCAATTGGTGCGATCGGCTACGCGCGGCGCCGCACTGTCACGCACGGCGGCAACCGGCGCCGCCGCGGCCACCGCCGCACCCGCCACGGCCGCACCCGCCACGGCCGCACCCGCGCGCGCCGCCGCCGCGGTATCCGGCGCCGCCGAGCCGGCATCGTCACCGCCGATCGTGGCCGTCGTTGGACGAATGCCCTGTCCGCGACCTGTGCGCATATCGTATCGGGACAGTCCACCATTCTGCGATTCGCCATAGAAGATGTTGGGATCCTCCATGTGACCACGCGCCTGGAATCCGTCGCCGCCAACGATGTTGAACCAATCGCTGTTGCGAATGCCCCACGAGTTCGTGGTGCGCGACGGACCACACTGCGAGAAGTTGTCCTGCGTGCCGCCACAGACGTAGTAGAACGGTTTCGCGTTGTTGACACCGACACGATAGTACTGCGTAATGGGGAGCGTCGCGTGAAACTTCCACGTCTCACCAAAGTCGTACGTCTCGTACAATCCGCCATCGTTGCCAAGCAGGATGTGATTCTTGTCGAGCGGATCGAAGGCGAGCGCGTGATGATCCACATGCACGCCCTTGCTCTCCCAGTTCGTGTTGGACCACGTCGCACCACCATCGGTGCTGCGCGAGAGATTCGTGCCGACTTCGTACATGTGCCCGACCCGGTGCGGATCAAGAAACAGTTCGCTGTAGTACTGGCCCAGTCCGTTCGTGAACCAGTTCTCGCGCGCGGCGGCGGCGCGAGCACTGTCCGCCGCGGTGATCGGAGCCGCGGCACCACGACCGCCGCCGCCCGCACCGCCCGCGCCCAATCCACCGCGCCCGCCGGCCGCTTGCGCGTTCTTGCCAAAGCGCGCCCACGTCGCGCCATCGTCCACCGACCGATACAACCCCGACTGACCCGCGCTCGCCTCGATGAAGGCAAAAATCTGCGTCGGTGACGTGCGCCCTTCGATCGCGAGCCCGGCGCGGCCCACGTCCCCGGTCGGCAATCCGTTGCCGAGCTTCGTCCACGTCTTGCCCGCATCCGTGGACTTGTGCACGCCGCCTTCCGGACTGCCGCCGATGGCCTGACCAACATGTCGGCGACGCGGATACGTGGCCGCATAGATCACGTCCGCGTTCTTGGGGTCGACCACGATATCGGTGATGCCGGTGTTTTCGCTGATGAACAGACTGCGCGTCCACGTGGCACCGCCGTCGGTCGTCTTGTACACACCGCGCTCACCGCCCGCTGAGAAGAGCGGACCCTGCGACGCCACGTACACCACGTCCGAATTGCGCGGATCGATGATGATGCGGCCAAGGTGTTCCGATTGCGCGAGACCGACCCGCTTCCACGTCTTGCCGGCGTCGAGCGATTTGTACAGGCCATCGCCGAAGTGTGCGCTGCGCTGGCTGTGGTTCTCGCCGGTGCCGAGCCAGAGCACATTGCTGTTCTTCGGGTCGATCTCGATACAGCACAGATTGTGTGTGCTCTGGTCATCAAACAGCGGGGTGAACGACGCGCCGCGATTGGTCGTCTTCCACAAGCCACCAAATGCGGTCGCGATATACCACGTGCTCGGGTTGCTCGGATCGATCTTCACATCGGCGATACGACCCGTGACGAGTCCGGGCCCGATCGAGCGCACCTGAATGCCTTTGAGCGCATCGGCCGTGAGCGTCGTCGATGATGCCGCGGAGGCCTCGGGCTTCGCCGGTGCGCGACTGGTGCGCTGTGCCTCGGCGAATGACGGAACGAGCAGCAGAGACGCGCCGATCAGCAGCAGCGGACGCCAGGCGGCGTGGGTGTGACGTAGATCAATCATGAGGGGCGGGATTGGACACGGAGGGTGCGAACGGATTCCACTCCCAGTGTACGTGGCGACGGCACGATTCGCTCGGCGCGAACCACTCCGTTCAGTCGCCAACCACCCTGAACGCGCCAGCGGTGACGTATCCTGTCGTACCATCCTCGAACTGCACGCGATACCAGCTCGCATTCACCGCCATGATCTGTAGCGGCACGTCGCTCCCCACGCGGCGGCGCGTCTGACTCGCGGCGCTCGGCGACTCGCGCAACGCGACGTTCGAGGTGTTTGTCATCGCCCGACGACCGAGCTGTGTTGCATCAGCCGTCAGTGCAGGCGATCGCGCGGTGACGCGTCGAACGTACATCAGCGGATCGATGGGACCTTGTCCGCGGCGATAGATGCCGAAGTGCAGATGGGGTGGTGTGGTGCGCGCGTTGCCCGTGTTGCCGACGAAGCCGATGGTGTCGCCTGCCCGCACACGGTCGCCCTGTCCAACGG
>ENA-ORBV01003071-ORBV01003071.1-microbial-mat-metagenome-genome-assembly--contig:-NODE-3071-length-34113-cov-9.345840_pt1 | contig 34113 bp, 28 predicted proteins | sample MGYA00237777_ERZ505514 | MGnify/ENA primary metagenome ERZ505514 (study PRJEB26160, sample SAMN06269048) | microbial mat metagenome | isolation source: Oligotrophic lake microbial mat | place... | reverse complement strand
CGACAAGGTTTCTCTGCTTTTGAGTCTATCCTGGCTGCCTTAAATCCCCTGGAATCCTTATTCCCTCTGAGTTGAGCGATTACCATAAAATTTAGTGCTGAAGCGATGGGATTTGGGTATCAATCAGGGCATACTGAATGTCAGGGAGGTATACCGCTATTGTATAACTGGTTCACTCAGCTTGAGTGGTCGCTGATTGAATGGCTTCTGGAAAATCGGTAGAGTTTAGTCAAACTTTCGACAGAGTTTTTAGACTGTCACATTCTCATGGGTTGCTCAGCGATTTATTTCCGCCTCTTATGATCGAGAATGTACTAAATTAGAGTTCCTTTGGTTGTTTCTCCGCTGGTTTTGATTTCGTTTCAGGTGTTCTAGAGGCTAAGACGATGATTGAAATGAAAGTCGCTGGAATTGCATTGGATGCGGTAACCCGCAGTCCGATTGTGCTTTTGAGAGATTTTACTGAACGCCGAGCGCTGCCTATCTACATCGGAAACGACCAGGCAAAAGCGATTATCAACGCGATCGAAAACCAGGCACCTCCTCGCCCGCTGACTCACGATCTGTTAGTCAATATGATAGAAGCATGGGATATGACCCTAGAACGAATTGTGATTCATTCCCTGCAAGACAATACTTTTTATGCGTCGCTGACGGTGGCTCATGGGGATGTGAAAAAAGAAATTGATGCCCGTCCGAGTGACGCGATCGCTCTGGCTCTGCGAACAAATTGCCCCATTTGGGTATTAGAAGAAGTGATTGCCGATGCCTCCATTCCCGTCGATCGCGATGCCGATGAAGCCGAGCGGCAAGAGTTTCGCGATTTTATCTCCAGCCTACGCCCAGAAGATTTCACTCAGCGCAGCAAATTTAGCAGCGAAGAAGCCCAATAAAAGTATTAAATTTATCCCGCATAAACACTCAATATTTGGGTTTGTGGTATCCCAGAAGCTTGTTTGAAGGGGCAAGTTTCGCGTAGGGTATAGGTCATTCTGACTCGATCGCGGTTCTGTGCAGATAAAACTATGGATTGATTCATTGCTGAAGCGAATCGTGGATAGTGGTCAGTAAGTACAGTGGGTGTAGGAATGACCTTTATCATTGAGCCAGATAACGCGACTAAAATCGCAAAAATGCAGCAGCGTGTGCGCTGGAGCGATCGCTTAATCGCTCAAAAAAACATTGACCAAACAACGTTGGTTCTGGACGATGACGTGGCTGATAGCCCTGATTTTTCCTTTATGGTGATTGGCGACACTGGCTCTGGCTATCATCGGGGGCACAATCCCCAGCGGAAAATAGCCGAACAAATGCTGCCCCACCGTCAAGACTGCCGCTTTGTATTGCACACGGGCGATGTGATCTATTTGGTTGGGTCTAGCGAATATTATCCAAAAAATTTTATTAAACCCTATCGTGAGTTTTTAGTCGGCGGCGATCGCCCCAATCGCATCACCTACGATCAAATGACTTTCAATCAGCCCTTTCTACCCACTCCAGGAAATCATGATTATTACGATATGCCCTGGTGGTCTGGAGCGATCGCTCAAGCAGCATCCCCATTTCGATACCTGGTTCGCAATCGGCTGGATTTGGATATAGGCTGGCATGGCTCTGGTCAGGGCAATGCATACGCTCAAGCGTTTTTGGATTATTTAAAGCGATTTCTGACCGATGCAGAGCTAGAACGCCATCTCGACCAGCACTACACGGCTAAAACTGAGACTGGGCGTTGCTTGCGCTACCGACCTGGAGAATTTACTCGCCTGCCCAATCGCTACTATACGTTTCGAGCTGGAGGAATTGATTTTTTTGCGCTTGATTCTAACACCTTTAACGCGCCCCTACCCTTACCTGATAATTTGGCTGGAGAAGCGGCGCGGCAGGCACTACATCAGAAACGGAATGAACTGGAACAAGAACAGCGATCGCTGCTTGAAGAAGCCGATCGCTTAGACTGCAAACAGCCAGAACAGGAGGAACAGTGGAATGACATTCAGGCGAAGATAGAGCAACTGGCGGAAATTACTCGCGACATCACCAAGCAACTAAGCGTAGATGAAACTAGCTTTAGCGATCGCGAACAGTTGGAATGGCTAGAGCAGCGCTTGATTGAATCCTGGAACACCGAGTCGGTGCGGGGACGCATTCTCTACTTCCATCATCCGCCCTACGTAACAGAAGCAACTAAATGGCATCAAGCGCAAACGTTGGCGGTCCGTTATCGATTGCGGCAAGTGTTAAATGCCGTCGCTGAATCGGTGGGGAAAGCAAGCGGCGATCGCCCAATCGTTGACCTGGTGATTAACGGTCATGCTCATTGCCTGGAACATCTTCGTACAGCGAATACTGGTCATGCAGACGCTAACACAAACTGGATTGTTTGCGGCGGCAGTGGCTTCAGCTTAAGGCGGCAGCGACTTGAAGGCTCAGACCTATTGGAAGGCTCAGAACAACCGTATCCCGTTGCCCACTCTCACTTATTTATCGGTCGCAGTGGACAAGGTTCTCAAAAACGCCGCCCCTACTCTTTCATTCGGATTGACGTAAAAGACGGCTATCCCCCCAAGTTCACGGTTCGACCTTATATTGCCGAATGGTATCAACGCCGATGGAAAGAATACGCGCTAGAACCTTTCACTATTTAACGCTAGGTATCAGGTTGGCGAACGATAGCCTGATGAAAACTACGCCTATACTGATAGATTGACCCAACGCAAACCGAGCATTTATTGTTAAGCAGAGTATTTTTCAGAAAGCAAACAAAATTGAAAATCAATATACAATGGATGCTGAACCCAGGGTTGGCCGAGCGGTTTAGGCAGCGAACTCATAATTCGCCCCAGGCGGGTTCAACTCCTGCACCCTGGATTGAATTAATATTGACACCGCAGATTTTCTTTCTTGGCGCGCATTGCTCAATGTAAGCCTGATTCGCAACTGTAGGAGTAATGTTTTGTACCTACCTACTAAAAATTAAGGGCAACCTAAAGAGATTGCCCTGACAATTTTCATCCCCAGATTCAGAACTCCCAGATTTCAGATCTGTTGATGTGCGCCTAAAATTTGCATTTTTACCAAAGTCCTGGAACCGGCTTTTGAGGAATGGGTTGGGGCAGGGGTTGAGGCGCTTGAGGGAATATAGTTACTGGGGGCGGCACTGCGTCATTAGGCAGGACTACGACTGATGAAGGTAGGTCGCGCACGGAATATTGGAAAGGAGTGGGTAAATCCAATGTGCGAATGATTGGACCGGCATTCATTTGTCTATATAGAACTTCTCGATACAATTTGTTAATTGCTTTACCATCGCCAGCGATCGAGTTTTCCACAAAAGGACCAAAAAGAAATTTGAGCTGTCCCCGGATGCTAACATCGCCATAAAAATTGCGCTCGTTGCTAAAGAAAGCGTTGTCAAATTCGTAGGGAATCTGCCCAAAGGGTACGCCAGAAACTAAAGGAAAATCTTGGGCGATCGCTGCCGTAGAAAACCCAATTCCAACGGTAGCTGCTGCCAATCCGGCGATCGCACATCGACAGCCAATAGACATAGAAAGACTCTCAAAATTCATGCGATAACTCCTCAAGTTTTTTGATGGTTGCCCACTGTTATGAACAAGATTAGGATTGGCTTTTTTGCAAAACAGCGCTAGCTTTTACCTGCTTTTTTAACCAAACCGATTAATATTTAGTTGTTAGTGTTCCAATTGTACTCATGAGTTTCTAAATTAATGACATCAAATTGGAACAATTTTTTGGCTGCACTTTTATGGCAGTCCTCAATTGTTTTTCCATCAGATGATCACCACAAGAGACTGTTTTTCTGGCGGCAGCTTTCTCACCATTTCAGTTGGTTGCCTCCGCTCTACATCAATTCATCTTGCATTATTGTCAAGTATTTATGCCACCATCCCTTGCATTTTCAACCCTCGAATTACCAGCGCTTCGCCCCCAACTCTTAGATCTATTTTGTCAAGTTGCTTATCAAGCAGGCGATTTTGTTTTGTCTTCAGGGCAACCCAGTTCTTATTACATTAATGGCAAACAAGTGACGCTTCATCCGCAAGGCGGCGTGGCGGTTGGCAGGTTGTTGCTGGCGATGGTGCCGTCTGAATCAATTGCGGTTGCAGGGCTGACGTTAGGAGCCGACCCGTTGGTGACTGCAACCAGTGTAGTAGCCGCCTATGAAGGGCGATCGCTGGCTGCTCTGATCGTGAGAAAAGAAGCCAAAGGTCACGGCACGATGGCGTATATCGAGGGTCCTAATTTGCCCGAAAAAAGCTCAATCACCGTTTTAGAAGATGTGGTAACAACTGGGCAGTCTGCCTTGAAAGCAGTCGATCGCCTTCGATCTGCGGGTTACCGGGTGAATGGTGTGCTGGCTTTGGTGGATCGGCTACAGGGCGGCGCGGAATGCTACCAGCAAGCGGAGATTCCCTTTCAATCTATTTTTACGATTTCAGATTTGCAGCACCGTTGGAGTGAACTGCATTCGGCATAAATTTACCCGCAAGATTATCACGAATGTTCAGATCAATTGCTGAAGTGGATTCAGAACTTTCAGACTGACACTTTGAGACAGCATTCCCGATTTCGAGCCGCTTAATTAGGCAAGCGGTGTGAAGTGCGCGGTGAGAAAGACGGAAAAACCCGAACTCAAAATTCAAAAAACGGCGTGAGTAATCCGGCAGGTTTGCTACGCTAAGCTTGCGTGCTTTCTTGTCTTTCCTGAACCGTGCAATGCTTCACCCTTTATTGATAGTTTTTTCCAACCTATGGATGGTATGACTTTGGAAACCATTGAAATCGGCGGACGACAGTTTGTTCAAGCCGATCAACTTCCCCAGCCGGAGTGGGCGTGTGTGTTGAGCGAACGCCCCCAAGCTCATTTGACTCTCAAAGATGATGATCTCTTTTTGTTGACCGATATTTTGGGTAATATTGGCGGCTGCACGGGCGACGATCGCAGCAGCAGTATGGGTTTATATTGCGCCGACACTCGCTTTCTCAGCCGTTTAGAACTGCAAATTGAGGGGCGATCGCCTACTCTACTGAGCAGTACTGCTGACAAGGGCTTTGTGCTGTCCGTGCTGTGTACGAATCCTACGTTGGGCGATCGCATCAAAGCCGAATCCATTGGGATTAAGCGAGAGCTTGTGATCAACGGTGGACTTTTTGAAGAAATTGAAGTTTCCAACTACAGCACCAACCCCGTTAGCTTTGAGCTAAGTCTCAGCTTCGATGCAGATTTTGTAGACCTATTTGAAATTCGTGGCTTCAACCGAGAACATAAAGGACATCGGCTGCGGCTCCTGCCCCCATCGCTAGAAAAGCATCCCGATGACGCATTGGAAGCTGAAAGCCAACCAGACACCGACACAGGCGCAACTGTAGAAAGCACCCCTTCGTTTCCTACCTCTCTCCCCCCCCATGGGTCTGATTTGCATTCCTGTGAATTGATCCTCGCCTATCAAGGGCTTGATGGTGCCCTAATAGAATCGCGCATTTCCTTTGTCGATCGCCAACCCGATCAACTCAAGGGCGACACTGCTATCTGGCAATTAGAGCTTCAGTCTCACGAAACTCAACGCTTAGGCTATTGCCTGCAAACGCTGTTAAACGGGCGCTCTGCTTCTACAGTCTGCGCTCCAGTCACATTAATGCAGGCAAAAGCAGCGGAATTGATGGAAGAGCAAACTTGGCACCAGCAGGTTACCTCCATTCGTTCCGACAAAAATACTTTCAATCAAATCATTGAGCAATCCGAACAAGATATTTATCTGCTGCGCCAGTCTTTTAATAAGGGCAAAGCACTGTCGGCTGGGGTTCCCTGGTTCTCGACCCTGTTTGGGCGCGACTCCATCATTGCTGCCTCTCAAATTTTGATGCTAGATCCGCAAATTGCTCGTGAAACCTTGAAAATTCTGGCTCATTATCAAGGCAAGCAAGAGGACGAATGGCGAGATGAGCAACCGGGCAAAATTTTGCACGAGATTCGCTTTGGTGAGATGGCGCGTTGCCAAGAAATCCCTCACACGCCTTACTATGGCACCGTGGATGCTACGCCGCTATGGCTGATGCTCTATTCTGAATATTTTGCTTGGACGGCAGACCATGAAACGCTAGACCAGTTGTGGGGTAATGCACTGGCAGCAATGGATTGGATTGATCGGGGTCGCAAGCAGACTGGCTATCTCATCTACGATCGCAAATCGAGTCGCGGGTTAGATAATCAAGGTTGGAAAGATTCTGACGACTGCATTGTCAATCGGCACGGGCAACTGGCTCAAGGCGCGATCGCCCTTTGCGAGGTGCAAGGCTATGTTTACGCTGCCAAGATTCGGCTTGCCCAAATTGCCCGGATGAAAAAGCGGATTGATTTGGCAGACCAATGGGAAGAAGAAGCCCGCGATCTGAAATTTCGCTTTAACCGCGACTTTTGGATGGAGGATCAAGATTACTGCGCGATCGCTTTAGATGGCGACGGCAACCCTGTAGACAGCATCTCCTCTAACCCCGGACATTGCCTCAATTTAGGCATCTTCACCCCCGAAAAAGCCTACAGTGTTGCCGAACGGCTCCGCGCCCCGGATATGTTCAACGGCTGGGGCATTCGCACTCTGAGCAGCCTTTCCCCGGCATACAATCCCATGGGATACCACATTGGTTCGGTGTGGCCACATGACAATGCGCTGACTGCGATCGGGCTGCGCTCCTTAGGCTTAATCGATCAAGCGCTGGAGTTGGCTCAAGGAATTCTGGATATGACCCACCGCCAACCCTACCAGCGTCCGCCCGAACTGTTTTGTGGCTTTGAACGCACGGATGGCAGTGAACCCGTGCAGTATCCGGTTGCCTGTTCGCCCCAAGCCTGGGCAACGGGTAGCGTCTTTCAACTGCTGCAAATGATGGTCAATTTGGTGCCGGATGCGCCCAATAATACCCTGCGAATTATTGATCCAGCTTTGCCGCCTTCGATTAATCAGCTTTCGCTGCATAACCTGCGGGTGGGTCCGACTTTGTTGGATCTAGAATTTGAGCGCTCCAATGGCACGACTGCCTGCCGGGTTTCTAAAAAACGCGGCAATTTGCGCGTGGTGATTGAAGCATAAGGCGTTTTTTTACGGAAGACATTTTTTGTAGGGGCAATCCCTTGTGGTTGCCCTTAGCTTTGATTGCATTCAGCACCGCCCAAAATTCTATTTTTTGAGCAGGAGGTAGTAAAGCTGACCATTGGAGTTAATGAGTCCGGCGCGATCGCCTGCCACAACTCCCGTTCCCATAAACACATCCACCCGTCCTGCACCCTTAATCGCGCTGCCTGTATCCTGATCTAGCACATAGCGGGTCACCTGCTGCTGAGCTAACTTGCCGCCCATCGTTGGCTGCGGAATCTGAGTCTGAATCATCGCCAGAGCGCCGGGGGGAAACAATGTTTTATCAGTGGCGATCGATCTCTCTGATAGCACAGGTACGCCAATGCTGCCCATCGCGGGTGATCCTTGAGTTTCCTTAAAAAAGATAAACCGCTGATTGCGCGGCAGGTAGATGTTCATTTCAACCGGATTGTCTCGAAAGTATTGAGTCAGCGCAGGTAAAGTCAATTCTTCTAGTTTGAATTTGCCTGCTTTGACCAGTTCTCGCCCAACGCCTGTATACGGGTAATCCGTACTGCCGGCATAGCCAACCGTCATCGTGCTGCCGTCCGTTAGATTGAGCCGAGCAGAACCCTGCACTTGGATGAGAAAAGCCTGGAAGCGATCGCGCAGCCATGCGATTTCTGACCCTTTTAGCGACCCTTCGGCAAACTGCAACCCATCATCTCCTTCCAACGTGGCGCGGGTGGGATGGGGCTTCGACCAGCCAGAAAAAGTGGAGGGCAGTCGAAAAATCGGGTAGCGAAACTCATTTGTGGCGGTACGACTCGCCGTATGAACAGGTTCAAAATAGCCTGTAAAGCCGACGGTGCCTTTGCCATCTTTGCCCGTTGCTTGATAGAAGGCAAACTCACGTTGAATTGCCGTTTGTAGTTCTGTTGCGGATCGGCTAGTGATCAACAGCGATCGAAATCGCTGCAAACTACGTCGCACTCGGTCGAGCGTGACGGTTGTAGACAGCTTGCCATAGTCTGCGATCGCCTTTTGGCTTCCTAAATATCGCAAACTGTGGTCAATCGCTGCCACAAGGGTTTTGCGATCGCCCGGTTTCCGAGCCGCACCAAACAATTGCAGATCTAACCCCACTGGAGGAAGCAAAACCGGGATCAGTGGCTGGGGTTGGGTAGCGGGTTTTATAGCAGAAGACTGAGCAACAGGAGTAGCGACATCTAAGCAGCTATGCTCTATTCCTAACAGCCCTAGGATACTGAATGTAAAGGTTGCGATCGCCCAAACTCGCATGAGCAATTCCCTAAAATCGTTCCACACTGGAACTAAACACAGGCTCTACCCGAATCGCCAGTACCTTCGAGGGGCGCAGCACCATATATTCACCCTGAATGTTTTTGATTGGCACCGTGATGAAATCACTGGAAGCCGCTTTCGGCACCAATTCACCGCTATACCATTTTTGAAACTCTTGAATAGTCTGAAAGCGGACTTCTTCACGATGCCCCCCATCAATCAAAAGATGCACCGCATATTCAGTCGGTGTGCGGGCATATTTGCTTTTCCGCTGTTCTCCAGCCGCTCCATCCGTTGCTTGCGTCATATCACCTACTGTGTTTCGTGTATTGCCATTATCCAACAGGAATGCCAGATACAATCACTTTGCCCAGACTGAAGCAAAAAGTATCAGATATAGGACTTACTCACTCGCCCCCTAAATCCCCCAATTCTGGGGGACTTTGATCTCTAGATCCCCCAGAATTAGGGGTTGGGGGGCAAATTTTGATTGATTTGCGTAAGTCCAGAGATAGCAACCCGCTATTAAAAATTCTCGCACTCACAATTCCTAGTTTCTTCTTAAGAGAAGAGGTTGAATCGTTGCAATTGAGCTTCTACTAGGGTAGGTAAGGTTTTGTGAAGTTGAGATTTATCTTTAAATGGCAGTCGTTGCTGGCTGGGTAAGTCGAGGGGAAACTGCCCTGGCAAATCAGTGCGCTCCATTTGGGCGACTAAAATTTGCTCAGACCGTTTGCTGTGTAAGGCATATCCTACTTCTACACAAACAGTTGGGCTGAGCAGCACTTGATTGGGAATCGCTGGATTAGGCGCGATCGCCGTAGTATCGGCAACAAACAGCAAACTCTGGCGCAGCGATCGCATGAGGGTGCTATCCAACCGCACGGGACCATCTGTGAGGCGATGCGATTCCTTGAGCGCGATCGGCAAGCGCGACTTTTGATTCAGCTTTTCGATGACAGACTGCAACTCATCGCGCAGTAACTCGCTGGAGTCGGGAAATTCTGTTTGATAGCAAAAATAAATAATCGGCTCCAAATGAGCCATTACTTCCTGCTTAGCAAAATAAATTTCGTGGCTACGGAGGTCAATATTTGCGATCGTGTAGCCACCGCTGCCTTCAATATAAAACTCGATCGAGTCGCCCTGGAGGTAACGCTGAAACCATTCCGACTGGCTAACTTCTTCAATATCATCCAAAAAATCTGCTCGCAAGCCCGATTTCAACAGACTATTTCGGCTCAAGCGTAAATCATGAGGGCGTTTTTCTAGCTCTTTAATGGGTTCATACTCTCGGAGATACCACGCTTTCAGAGCAATAATCGCCATGCGCCCTTCCCTTTCAGTTTGAAACTACAACTGCACCCAAATTTTACTCTCTGAGTGATTTCCGCTCGTTTATTTATTGTATCTAGCGCTTTAGAATTGAACCTTGCCTTTGCCAACTCAATCTAAAAACCATTTTTTTGCTACTAAAAAAGCGAATAATCAATAAATTTACTTTTTCTTAAAGACCCGTTAACTTAGACTTTACCTCAGCAGGGATGACTAAAGAAGATGTTCTATGAAAATCGGGCTGATTAGTTATGTCAAAGATGAGTATGCATTGGCTATCGCGTTTGCCAGTTGGGCAAAAAATTGGTGTGGGCTATGCGCTTGCTCTTGGCGTTGCCGCATCGGGAGCGATCGCAGGCTTTAGCATTGGCAATCATTATCAACATCAAGCTGTTGAGCAAGAAGAACACACCCAAGAGGAATTGAGTTTGCTTCGCCATTTGCAGGCGGGTATTCTTCAATCTCGGACTCATCAGCAGCAACTCATTCCCCTGGCTAAAGCTCCAAAAGACTTTGATGCGGAATATGCCCATATCTTGATTCACCGAAAGGAAATTGAGCGAGTTGTGGTAGAACTCGACCGCTTTTTAGCGGTTCAGTCCATTTGGGCAAACCACGCCCACCATCAAAAAATAGTGGACTTCTTGCAGACCTCTCAAGCGGTGCCCGAGCGCTACTTGCAGGAATTGGATCGCCTGGTTCAAGAAATTCGCAAACTGAATCTTACCTCTTCAGAAGGGACTGCCCAAGCTCAAAAACTATTGCTGGACTTTACCAACAGTGAACTCGCGCTCAAGTTTGATGGAATTTCAGATGGTTTGGTGGGGCTAATTGAGCAATCTAACAAAGAAGCCGTTGCAGCAGAAGAAGTTTCCCACCAATCCCATGATTTGGCTCAAAAAATTGTGCTTGGCAGCATTGGTTTATCTGTCGCGATCGCTAGCTTACTAGCCATCTTAACCAGCCGCGCGATCGCCCGTCCCATTCGGACATTGACCCAAATTGCCCAACGTTCCACAGCAGAGTCAAACTTTGACCTGCAAGCCCCTGTGAACAGCGACGATGAAATTGGATCGCTTGCCACGTCTTTTAATCAACTGATTCACTCAACCAAGCAGCTATTAGGGCAGCAGCAAATTGACAACCAACAGCTTGCCGAATATAGCCAAACGCTGGAAAGCAGAGTGGAAGAACGCACCCAAGAACTGGGTAACAAAAATAGCCAACTGCAAGAACTTTTGGAAAAACTGCATCAATCTCAAGTTCAAATCGTCCAAAGTGAAAAAATGTCTAGCTTGGGGCAGCTAGTAGCGGGGATCGCCCATGAAATCAATAATCCGGTTAATTTCATTTATGGCAACCTAACGCACGTTCAGGACTATGCTCATAACCTGCTGGACTACGTGCAGCTATACCAAAAGCACTACCCCAACCCGCCTATCGAAATTGTCCGGGAAGCCGAAGAAATTGATCTAGAATTTTTGCAGGAGGATCTGCCCAAGCTGCTTAGCTCGATGCAAATTGGCACCGATCGCATTCGGCAAATTGTGCTGTCGCTGCGGAACTTTTCCCGCATGGATGAGGCTGATTTCAAAGCGATCGACGTTCATGAAGGGCTTGATAGTACCCTGCTAATTTTGCAACATCGCCTAAAAGCCAGACCTGAAAGCCCAGAGATTGAAGTGATCAAAGACTACGGCAATCTGCCCTTAGTAGAATGCTATGCCGGACAGTTGAATCAGGTGTTCATGAATATTTTGGCAAACGCGATCGATGCGCTCGACGAACTCAATGCTAAGCGAACTCACCAAGAGCGTAAAGATAATCCTGGTCGCATCACTATTCGGACTTCTAAAGCCTCACAGTGGATCAAAATCGCGATCGCCGACAATGGATCTGGCATTCCTGAAGCCATCAAAAAACAAGTCTTCAACCCATTTTTTACGACAAAACCTGTGGGTAAAGGTACAGGCATGGGCATGGCAATCAGCTATCAAATCATTACCGAAAAACATGGCGGCAAGCTGGAATGCCTTTCATCTCCCGGTAAGGGAGCAGCGTTTATGATTCAAATTCCCATTTTGCAGCGTGATCGTGACGCAGTTTAATTTAGTCAATTAAGCTATATCGCATTTGAGTAAAACGCATCTGAGTGAAAACCGCCCTCAACTTTAGCAGTAGGGAGAAATATCTTCGCCACATTCGTCAGCTAGGTAGCAAAGGGAGCGAAAACGCAACCCAACCACTTCGTCATAAAACGGGTTGAGCTTGCACAAAGGTGGAATGTGCAGAATCGTGCGACCCAAGAATTTGATGGTGCGCTCAAATGGACATTGAGCGGGGATCACTGAGCAGAAGATGTGAGCGGTGTCGCGATCGCTAATTTCGATGCCATCTAGCCACTGACGAATGGGCTTCAACGGTGCGAATGATGCTTTCGACGGCGGTTGAATTGCTTCGGGCTTTGCTGAAATCTCAGAAGCAATCCAAATAAGGCGATCGGCCTGTGGCGATTCAGTTTCGTAGTGTGAGCGTTCCATACCTATTTTCCTCACTTTTTATGGGTCATTTCCCCGGTGTTAGCTACACAGGTTCAGCCAAAGATTACTGGACAAACTGAATTTAATTGTGAGCTTCTACAGTCTAGTAACAACGATTGTCGATCGTGTTCAGGATAGTTGTGGTTGAAGTGTCGGGTTTCTTCACCTGACAAAGCAATAGTGCCCGGAACACTCAGTTTTCTAATGAGCAAAATTACTGAAATTTGACGCACGATTCAAGCAATCAAGCTATGTTGAGGAAACTACTGGGCTTGAGCAGGTTTTGTAATGATCTATGGCACCGCGATCGCCATTAGGCATTTTTGCTACAAAATAACGCTACAGCACTTTGTTCATGGGCAATGCCTAAAACCCCTATGCAATCCTATCAAGCCCCCGCTTCGGAATCTGAACCCCGCACTCGCATTCTCAAGTCAGCCTTAAAACTGTTTGCTCGACACGGTTATGATGGCACCACTACAAAAGATTTGGCAGAAGGGGCAGGTGTGGCAGAAGGGACATTGTTTCGTCACTTCACCAACAAAAAAGCCATTTTGATTGAGGTGGCAACCCAGGGCTGGATCGATATCCTGACCGATTTGTTGACGGAACTGAGCGGCATGGGCAGCTATAAAGCTGTGGCGCAGGTGATGCGGCGACGAATGCTGCACCTGCACGAAAATGCCGATATGCTCAAGGTTTGCTTCATGGAAGCCCAGTTTCACCCTGATTTGCGCGATCGCATTCAAACCGAAGTCATTGAAAAAATGACCGATGTTGCTGAAGCCTTTTTTCAGACTGCTATGGATCAAGGCGTGTATCGCCCGATGAATCCTAAAATGGTGGCGCGGGTGTTTTTAGGCATGTTCGCCGTTGCTGGATTTAGCCAAAGCACGGTAATGTCTCCCGGAGCCGCCGCCGCCGAAATGCAAGAACTGGCAGAAACCTTGGCAGAAATCTTTTTGAATGGTGTGCTGGTCAAAGCCGAAGGCTAGCTTGATTGGTTGGGTATTCTGCCCTGAATTTCAGCCCTGAAGTACAATGCAGGCATATTTGTTGTATGGGTGAGATGCAGCCATGACCGATCGCGAATCGCTCCAACGTCAGCTTGAAGAGTTTCGTGCCGCAGGGCGCAACCTCCAGCTTGATCCATTGGTGACGCAAAAGGCGCTGGCGCAGTTTGGCGTGGAATATCAAACAGAACTGGTGGATGAACTGGAGCAAGCGATCGAAGATTGCGCTGGACAAGACAATAAGCTGATTTTTACCGGGCATCGGGGCTGTGGCAAATCCACCCTGCTGGCAGAGTTGGGCTTTCGGCTCACGGAGAGTGGGCGCTATTTTGTCGTGATGTTTTCCATCTCAGACACGATTGAAGAATCGGCGGTAGATCACGTCAATATTTTGTTTTCCATGGCGGTGCAACTGCTGGAGGCGGCAGAGCGGCGCGACGTGAAGCTGAAGCCGGGACTGAAGCAAGACCTATATCGCTGGCTGGGGAAACACACCAAAATTGAGTCGAAAGCGGTGGAGGCAGCGATCGAAACCAGCGGCGAAGCCAGCGTCAAAAGCGGCATTCCGTTGATCCTGGAGTTTTTGGCAAAGGTAAAATCCAGCCTCAAGGTGAATTCAGTGATTCGGAATGAAATCACGATCGAATTTGCCCGCAAAATTTCTGACCTGATTGCCCAAATCAACATCATTCAAACTTATATCGAAACTGCCACCGGACAAACAGTGCTGGTGATTATCGATGATTTAGACAAGCTGGATCTGAGCGTGACAGAAACGGTATTCAGCAAAAATATTAAAACCTTGCTTGATCCCACTTTTAGGATTCTCTACACGATCCCAATTTCCACGCTGCGAGAAGCAGGCATCAAAAATATCGTCACCGCCAATATCAAAAAGATTCGTACCATGCCCGTGGCGAAGTTCTTTAGCAAGGCAACGGTGCGCCAACCCGATCGCGTGCCCGATGCCGAGATGATGACGCTGTTTGGCGACATTTTGCAGAAGCGCCTGCCACCCCATTTAATTGACTCCTCGATTCAACCCCAAATTATCCTCAAAAGTGGCGGCGTGCTGCGGGAACTGATTCGGATTGTGGATCTGTGCTGCGATCGCGCCCTGCAAAAAAATCCGTCGCCAACTGCGCCAAGCGCAATTTGACCAGCCCCCGGTCGTGATCGATCAGTCGATTTTGGATGGGGTGCTGACGGATTTGCAGATTAGCTATGCCGAAATCTTGGGGCAGAACGACTTCGACTTGTTGAAGGGTATGACTTTCAAGGATTAACTCTAGATAATCATCCCCACTTAAAGCGCTGGTTTGAAGTCGTTCAGGCGCGTCCTGCTGTGGCTAAAGGAATGTCGGTTCCGGCGTAAGGACTATGGGGTTAGCCCTTTGGAAGAATGAGTAGAGTATTCGCTGCGATTTGACTAGGCTTATTAAGTACGCCATCCAAAAAGAATCGGAACAAGCAGTGAGCGAAAGGCCACTGGCGATCGCGGCAATGAAAACGTTTGGAGCTTATCACCCTACAGATAGTCATGGTTAACCCCTCCCTGCTAAATCAATTTCTTGATCCCAAGAGTCGCTATACCTTTAGCGATTATTTCGATCTCTCTCTTGCATCTCGTGATATCGCTAGAGGTTTTGGCTATAGCTTAGATCAGTCTGATGATTTACTTTCGCGTTTCCGAACAGAAAAGGAAAGTGATTTGATTTGGTTGCAGCGTACCCTTGAAGTCAATCAACGGCGCAACCCGCTAGAAAATGAAATGTCTCGCCGAGCCGCGATCGTGTCGCCTATCTTGACCGAAGTGTGCGAGATTGCCGACTTAAAGCTGGATACAGAATACACAATTTCGGTCAGCCCTCACTTGGTTGGCATCGTAGATTATCAGATTGAGGCTGAGGTGTCACTGCTAATTGTAGAAGCCAAGCAATCTGACCTAGTGCGCGGGTTTAAGCAACTCATCCCCGAACTGATAGCGCTGCATTATTGGAGCCAAAAAGACTGCGCGCTCTTGTTTGGCTGCGTCACAGACGGAGAGCGTTGGCAGTTTGCATTACTGGACAGAGCTAGTAGAGTGATTTGGCAAGATCGACGAATTTATCTGCTAAACGCACTCAAAATCCTAATTGACTCATTGGTCGCAATCGTAGGTAAAGGCGCGATCGCCCCTAGCCAGTGAACTTAAGCGATCGCCCAGCTAAGGTAATAGAATAAATTGCAATAGCGTTCCATGAATTAAACCCTAGCGAATGTCAACACTTCGGTTTCTCTTGCTGGAAGATAGTCCAAGCGACGCAGAGGCAATCCAAGCCATGCTCACGGATTGCGGCATGGACTACGAATTGCTGCGGGTAGAGACTTGCGCTGATTTTGTGGCGGCACTAGAAACCCAGACGGTTGACTTAATCTTGGCGAATTGTGCAATGCCCAATTTTGACGGCATCTCTATATTGGAAATTCCCTCTTCCCTTCGTCCTGAAATTCCCCTAATTATTCTCGCCGCCAGTTTAGATGAAGAATGGGCGATCGAAGCTCTAAAACGGGGAGCCACAGATTACATCCTCAAGCAGCGGTTAAGGCGCTTGGTGCCAGTGGTTCAGAGAGCATTGCTAGAAACCCAAGAGCGCCGCCAACGACAAGCTGAACTGCGAGATCTGCAAGCCGCGCTGAGCGATCGCACACAAGCCGAAGCAGAATTGCGAAAGAGTGAAGAACGCTTCCGCACTCTGGCAGATAATATGTCTCAGTTCGCGTGGATGACTGACCCGAACGGCTGGATTTTTTGGTATAACCACCGTTGGTTTGAATATACAGGCATCACTTTAGAAGAAATGCAGGGCTGGGGCTGGCAGCAAGTCCATCACCCTGATCACATTGATCGCGTGGTCGAGCATTTCCGCCACTGTATTGAAACAGGGGAGACATGGGAAGACACCTTTCCTCTGCGGGGCAAAGATGGAAACTATCGCTGGTTTCTGTCTCGTGCTATTCCCATCAAAGATGAAGCGGGTAATATTGTGCATTGGTTTGGCACCAATACTGATATCAGCGATCGCAAGCAAATTGAAGCAGAACGCGAACAGCTTCTGCAACAGGAGCAAGCGGCACGAGAGGCAGCGGAACAAGCGAACCGGATGAAAGATGAATTTTTAGCGGTGGTTTCCCATGAACTGAGAACTCCACTCAACCCAATTCTGGGCTGGTCAAAACTGTTGCAAAGTGGCAAACTCCCCCCGAAAAAGCAGCGATCGCCTTAGGCACGATTGAGCGCAACGCTCAGCAACAAGCCCAACTGATTGACGATTTGCTGGATATTTCTCGAATTTTACAAAACAAGCTAACGCTGGCGATCGCCCCGATCGATTTAACCATAATAATCACCAACGCCTTAGAAACCGTGCGCCTGTCAGCAGAAGCGAAAGGGATTGAGTTGAAATTTGAGAGTGCATCGAAAGTAGCTGACTCCGGCGATCGCAATTTGCATCCAATCAATCATTCATCATTTCAAGTGCTAGGCGATGCCAGCCGATTGCAGCAAATTGTTTGGAACTTACTCTCAAATGCAATCAAATTCACACTCGAAAATGGACGCATAGAAGTGAAGTTAGAGAGTTATGAATTCTCAATTTTGAGTTCTCAGTTAAAAGATACAACTCAAAACTCAAAAATCGTTCGACTGAGCGCTCACGACGAAGCCAAAACTCAAAACCCAAAACTCAAAACTCAAAACTTACAAAGCTACGCTCAAATCACCGTTAGCGATACCGGAAAAGGAATTCAACCCGAATTTTTACCTCACTTATTTGAAGCATTTCGGCAAGAAGATAACACCACTACCCGCAATTTTGGCGGATTGGGGCTGGGCTTATCGATCGTGCAGCAACTCGTCGAACTTCACGGGGGCACCGTCACGGCTGCAAGTGATGGTGAGGGAAAAGGAGCAACCTTTATCGTGCGGTTTCCGATCGCACCCCGCCAATCAATCAGTCCGGCGCAACCTTCCAGCGATCGCCAGTGGATTGATCTAAAAGGCATTCAAATTCTTGTAGTGGACGACATCATTGATTCGCAGGAGTTTGTGGCGTTTGTTTTAGAGCAAGCAGGCGCGATCGTCACTCCGGCAAGTTCGGCGCAAGCGGCAATGGAACTGTTAGCCCAAGTGAAACCTGATGTGATCATCAGCGATATTGGAATGCCAAACTGCAACGGCTACGAACTGTTACAGCAGATTCGCACACACTTTATTCAGCTTCAAACCACTCCAGCGATCGCGCTCAGTGCCTACGCCAGCGAACAGAATCGCCAACAAGCATTCGCAGCAGGATTTCAGCGTCACTTGGCAAAACCGATCGACCCAGAAGCCTTGGTTAAAACAGTGGCAATGCTGGCTCCAACCTCTAGGTAAGGTGAAATGCAAGTCAGTCGCTTTTTGGTCACTAGATCAAATATTGGCAGGGTTCTCGATGGGTCGCGATCCCAAATTGTTTGAAGCGCAAGTAAGGAAGCTTACTGATTTAGCGTAGTAACTGTGAAGGGTTAGGAAAAATGGGCAACCTAAGTGCGGGCGGGCTAGTCAACGTGGTCATACTAGAGTGAGGGCTTCAACCTTATCCTGTATCACCTACTACCTGATTGATTCAGGGTATGCTGCTTTTGGTCAACATTCCCTAATCTTGCCTGCGTGGTGCGCCTGTTTGAAGAAATACACTAGAAGCTTAGGATTTACTAATGAGTGAAGGTTCTGCCGATAAACAGCCGGATAAACTGCTGATTAACCAGTCTGAGTCTTTGATGAAACGAGTCATTAAAGGTTCGGTTTGGACTATGGGGGGCTATGCCATTAGTCAAGTTGTTCGTTTAGGAAACAACTTTCTGTTAGCGCGGTTACTCTTTCCTAAAGCCTTTGGGTTAATGGCGTTGGTTTACACCTTCCTGATTGCTCTTCAAATGTTTTCAGATGTTGGCATCAATCTCAGCATTATTCAAAATAAGCGTGGGGATGATCCTAAATTTTTAAATACAGCCTGGACTTTGCAAGTTCTTCGTGGCTTGGTGCTGTGGATTTGTGCTTGCTTAATTGCAATGCCAGCAGCCTCTTTTTATAAAGAACCCTTGTTGCAATCCTTGCTGCCAGTCGTTGGTTTTACAACGGTGATCGACGGCTTACTCTCCACCAACATGGCAACCGCAAACCGTCGGCTCTCATTGAAGCGGTTGACTTTGTTAGATTTGAGTACTCAACTGATCGCAATGATAGTAACCGTGGCGGGAGCTTGGATGGCTCATGCAGCCAAGGCTCCACAAGAACTTGCAGTGTGGGCGTTAGTGGTAGGCACATTCACGAGTTCAATCATTAGAACTAGCTTGAGCCATACGGTGATGGAAGGAATCCGCAATCGCTTTGATTGGGAGCAAGAGGCGTTTAATGAAATTTTTCGCTTTGGTCAATGGATATTTTTTAGCACGGTGTTGACCTTTTTTGCGCTTCAAGGCAACAACTTAATCATTCCGGGCTTGTTGGGCGTTGGCTTTTTTGGAATCTTTACTCAAGCCCAAACTTTATCATGGGCTGCCAATGAAGTGATCCAGGTTTTAGGACATCGGGTTTTGTTTCCATCCTATTCTGAGTTGGCACGAGATCGCCCCGAACGGCTGCGTCCTGTTTTACGGCGATCGCGCCTTGTTTTGAATGGGATCAATCTATTTGCTTGCTTGTTTTTTATCTTCCTAGGCAAGCCTTTAATCAACTTTTTATATGACGATCGCTATGCCGATGCCGGTTGGATGCTGCAAATTTTGGCGGTTGGGGCAATGGTGACTGTTTTGGGCTACACCTACATGGATGTGTTAATGGCTCAGGGTCGAACTTATTTTATGACCCTACTGCTGGGCATCCAAGTTGGCATTCAGCTTATGACTGTTTTTGGGGGATACTACTTTGGGGGTGAATTTGGCGCGATCGTCGGGATTGCTGCTGTTGGTTGGTTTTTGTATCCTATTCAGGCATTTATCTTTGCCCGCTTGCACCTTTGGCAGCCAGAAATTGACCTGCCGATCCTTGGCATTGCCTCTGTTATGGGAGCCTTGGTGTTAACGCAAGTCATTTAGACAAAATTTGTAGTCCTCTCCTCAGTTTCACTGAAAATCCACTAGTGCAATCAGGGATATCTTTTATGCGGTTTGTTTTTTTGATTCCTGACTATGACGATAGCAAAACCTATAACTGGATAAACTATGCAGTCCAGCGATCGCGGATGCAGTTCGCCAGAGATTGGTGGCTACGGCAAATGCGAGTCAACCAAGTCTATGGTGGCATCTTAAACATCATGCGCCATTGTGCAGTTGCCCGAAGTTGTGGAGTCGATGCGGTATTGGCTACCAAGCGAGGGCACGATACCTATGGTGCCTATAATTTATACCCGAATCTTCCCTTTATCCGCTGGGCAGACCGCCAACCCGATGATGTTTGTATTGTTCCAGATTGCGTTACTGAACTGATTAATCAAGTTGAAGGACGGGCGATCGCCTACCTACAATCTCCCATTTTCGTCTTTGACAACTTTGACTACCGAGATAGCCAAGTTGCACTATGGACAGATTCGCCTTACATGAAGTCTATTTGCCAAAAAACCTATCTAGAAAAAGAAATCCAAATTGTTCCAAATATTGTAGATAACCAGCTCTTCCCATTTATTCCCCAGTCAAAGCGTGAGCCAGGGCTTGTGTTTGCCTTTCCTCGCAAGGGACCAGAGTTTATTGCAAAGACTCAGGAGATCTACAAAGCCAAAGGGGGAAACCATTGGCATTTTGAGCTAATCGACGGTATCAGCATTCATGAATTGGCTAAACAATTTCGGCGACCCCAAGTGTTTCTTGCCTCAGCAGAAATTGAGGGATGTGCTTTGCCGCCCCAAGAGTCCATGGCAGCAGGCGTTGTAGTGGTGGGTAAAACGGCAAGTGGCGCAAACTTTTGCATGGAACATCGTGAAACTGCCATGACAGCAGAAAACCCTGAAGAAGCGGCTCAATGCCTCATAGATTTAGAAAATGCCGCACTGCGTGACAAGCTGTCTTACAACGCTCATCAACATGTCAGTTGCTATTTTCCAGAAAACGACCCCTCTAAGTTTTGGCATCAGATTATTCATCGATATGCAATGACTGCCCCAGAAAAAATCCATGCCCTGAGAGAAGACAAATAGGACTCACATACGAACCAGCTAACAAGGAACTTATGGAAATTAAAAATTCAATTGGGTAATCATCCTATTCAACAAGCCACTTAAACCCGTTAGGAACTTGCATGAAAATAGCGTGCCAGTTGATTCGGGTTTCGACTATGCTCAACTCTCAACAGCTAGAGATTGAGACTTCGACGTGAGCTTTCGTCCTGAGTGGTCAGCCGAAGGGCGCTCAGCCGAACGCATAGTCGAAGCCGATCTGGTTGGCGGATGATTAACCCGTGTTCAAGTGGCTAGTTATACAGATTTTTTTGCAATTTGAATTCACGTCAGCTTAGTGCAAAAAATGCCATTACTGCGGAAACAGAGCTTTGAGGGTTTTTGCTTCAGTGGCTGCATTGTGATTTTGAGCGACCAGTTTTGCCCCAGTTTTGCCCATTTCCTCTAACTGGTCGAGCGGAGTATGAATGGCAACTTGCATTGCCTCTTTCAACGCGCTTACTGAGCCAGAGGGCACTAGCCAACCAGATTTGCCCGGTTGCACCAATTCAGGAATGCCTGCAATGTAGGTGCTGATGACAGGGCGGCACAGTGCCAAAGATTCCATAATCACAACAGGCAATCCTTCCGCAAAGCTAGGAACTAGCATCACTTGGGCTGCCAAAATTTGCTGCTGTACCTGTTCGTTGGTTGCCCAGCCTGTGATTTCAACATGATTTTCTAGGTGAAACTGGCAGATCATCGCCTCAATTCGTTCTCTCAACGGACCATCACCCACTAGTACGAGTTTGAAGTCATGTCCTTCGGCTGCAAGTTGACCGGCTGCCTCAATCAAAAGTAGGTGCCCTTTCTGCTCACTCAAGCGACCAATGCAAACAAATCGCGGCTGCTTTGGTAGCGGTGTGTAGGGGTGTTTCAAAAACATTTCATCGACTCCACAATGAACGACGTGAATTTTTGACCACTGTGGATAGTCGCACCAGCGATACAGTTGACTCCGACCAAAGGAGCAGACGGACACCACAAAGGCGGCACGTTTGATTTTTTCGGTTAGGGAGATAGCTTGGGGCTTATCAAATTCTTCGGGACCATGCACAGTCAGGCTGTAAGTTGGACCGCCCAATTCACGGCACAGCATAGCAACGGTTGCTGAGTTGGTGCCAAAGTGAGTATGAACATGGGAAATTTTCGATTTGGCAAACCAGCGCAGTAGAACGCAGGCTTCTGCGAGATAGGCGAGATGGTAGACTAAGCCGCGATCGGATGAGTGACCCACCTTATAGGCTAGTTTGACAGCGCTTAGAAAGCGCAATGGATGTTTTAATGCCACATTGATAGTGCTGCTAAGCAAGCCAGAAACGCCTTCCCGTAGCACATATCGGGTTTTGCTGGCTTCTTGTTTGTCGGCTTCGTCAATGATTTCGGCAGCCAGCGATCGAATTGAAAAACGACTGACGGGCACTCCAGCCGCTTCTAGAGCCACAATTTCTCGGCGAATGAAGCTGTGGCTAGTTTTGGGATATTGATTGACAAGATAGGCAATATTCATCGCAAGATCATTAAAGGGAACAAACAGATCCGTAGCTGAGCTTTTCAAAAAATTAGGGAAGATGCAATGTAAGTATTTGGGTCGGCAGCAAGCTTGCATTCTGAGAAGTTGCTCAACGTTCTAACAGTTTTTCTCTAAAAATGGCATCGTCAAATACCGAGACTTAAGCAAATAAATATCTTAGTCCCAAGTAAAGTTACGGAAATGAAGTAATGCTTTAACGATTATTTGCTTACAAGGGATGATTGCCTTTTTTAGGAATCATTTATCGTAGAAGTGTAAGCACTTTTAAGAGAAATTTTGGTGACTACTTCCCTCCAACAACGGCGATCGCCCCTTGCATCGACTGATTATCAACAAGCACTCTTAAATGCGCTGCCATTATCCACTTCATCTCACCAAGGAAACTTTAACACTGCCCTAATCGCCCACAATTGGCAAACCTTACAGCCTACAACTCTAGAAATTTTTCAAATTAATCTCGGCAAATTATGCAATATGACTTGCCGCCATTGCCATGTGGATGCAGGACCCGATCGCCGAGAGGTAATGGATCGGGATACCATCAACGCTTGCCTTGCGGCGATCGACCAGACTAATGCTCATACGGTTGATCTAACGGGCGGTGCCCCAGAACTCAATCCTGATTTTCGTTATTTAGTGGATGAATGTACTCGAAGCGGCAAAAAGGTGATCGATCGCTGCAACTTAACCGTGCTGCTGTTGCCAACGATGCAAGATTTACCGCAGTGGCTAGCAGAGCGTCAGGTTGAAATTGTTTGCTCTTTACCTCACTACCGTCAGCGCAACACCGATGCTCAGCGGGGAGACGGCACCTTTGAAAAATCGATCGCCGCCCTCAAACTTTTAAATGCTGCTGGCTATGGACAGGGTGACCCAACCCGCTGTTTAACCCTGATGAGCAATCCAGTAGGGGCATTTCTATCCAGTTCGCAGGCAAGCCTAGAGCAGGAGTGGAAAGCGGGATTGTTAAAGCATCACGGCGTTACCTTTGATCGCCTGATCACCTTAAACAACATGCCGATTTCGCGGTATTTGGAATGGCTAGAGTCATCGAATAATTTGCAGCGCTATATGGAACTGCTAGTGAACTCTTTTAATCCAGGGACGATCGCAGGGCTAATGTGTCGCAACACTCTCTCTGTTTCCTGGGATGGTCGGCTGTTTGACTGCGACTTCAACCAAATGCTGGATATAGAATGCCAGCCGAGCAATGGGCGATCGCTGCACATTCGCGACTTTCAACCAGAGTGGCTAACGCAGCGAGAAATAGTCACCGGGCGGCACTGTTTCGGCTGCACGGCGGGTGCAGGGAGTTCTTGCGGAGGTGCAATCAAGCAGCCATAAAAGCATGAGTGACCGATCAAGCGATCGGAAACACGCTAGCCTAGAAACACTGTGGATGTAGATGGAAGGTGATGAAAACACTGCCAATTTTATTGATCTCACTCATTGTCGCTACGTGGGTTGGCGCGATCGCAATTCTTTCTGTGCAAAATTTTACTCCGGTTGCGCTCAACTTGCTAGCGTTTCGATCCATCGAGATTCCCGTGGGGCTAGTGCTAGCGTTTAGCGTTGGCGTTGGCATGGTCGGCATGGCGATCGCTCAACTGTTGATCACTTCCCCCTTCCAGCAGCCTAACGAAGATGATTGAGCTTTTTAACAAAACTTGAAACAGCGCTTTCTACTTCAGTAGTTGGGTTGCTATTCCTCACTTGCTGTCAAGTCATACACCCGTCCATCAATTAACAGACGTGAAATGCCTTTTGCTTTGAGATGGGAATAGGTTTTCTGTAAAATTCTGCCATCCGGAAGTTTGATCACTCGCTGTGTTCTAGGATTGGAATACCGTTTGGCAATTCGGTGATTGTCAAACACGGGCAAGATTTTATTCTGCGTTTCTCCTTCAGGAATTTGACCCAGATCAGCGAAATCTCGAAGAGGAGGCGCGATCAGTTCTGAGGCGCGATCGATGACCAGATAGCAAGTTCGAGGAATCAGAGCCTCTGTTAATGGCAAAATTTGGATGATTGCGCCATCTGCTAATTTATTTGCCCCAAATAAAGGCTTGGGCAAACCATCCTCAAAATCATCGTCGTCGTCCTCCAGATCATCATCGTCCTCCAGATCGTCGTCGAGGTCGTCTTCCTCATCTAAATCAAGAATTTCTTCAGCAAGGATCTCCTTCAGCACTTCAGCTTCAGAGTCAAATATTCTCTCTTCACTGGCTTTGGCAGAAATGTCAGGCAGAGAGAGTTTTGCGACAGGCAAATCAAATTCGCTTTCGTCCTCGTCAAGCAAAGGTTTTTGCGATCGCCGTTTCAGAATAGGACCATTTTTTAGATCAGACGGCTTAACGGCTATAGACTGCTCAATAAACGCGACACTAGGCTGTTCAACGGGTTCTACTATTGCTGAATCCGTTATGGACTGCACATCGGCAGTATGCCCATCGACGGCTTCAGGCACAACGGGTTGCTCTGATATCGCTATTTCTGGCTCACCAGCAGCTACGTTTATAGATTCTATGATATTGGACGTGATGATATCAGACGATTGACTAAACTCCGCCACAGGCACTTCCAGCAACGGCAGATACTCATTTGAGCGAAGAGCTTGGCGCTTTTGCTGAATAAGTGCTTCGTACTCGGCTGCTGGCAAAGTGCTTTTGAGGATGCGGCTAATGGTAGAGGTACTCACGCTATATCGACCCGCCAAGGTTGAGGTCGTCTCACCCAACTGCCGATAACGCTCAATTACTTCATGTTTTTCAGAGTCGGAAAGTTTTTTAGCAATCATTCATTTAGAGCAAGCTATGAAGAAGCGGCGATCGCCTGCTTTATTGTATTCCGAATTTACAATCTAACAGGAGGTTGACAAGCGAATCCGACAAAACTTAAGCGCGGCGGCGAGAAGCCCCACGACGAGAACGAATGGAAAGGTCGTACTCTAGCGCAGCCCCAATCCCAAATAGAACCCCGCTAAATACCCAGAATACTTCCGGCAATCCCCCACTTTTATAATCAGTCAAGATCGTCGTTGCATATTTAAACCAAACATCTGCAATGTATAAGCAGAAAGCGGCAGCGGCGATCATCCGCCAAGATTGAGAGAATCGCCCTCCCCAAAACGCCAATAGTAAGGTAGCTGCCAAAACTAGCAGCAGTACATCAGAGAGCAGATAAAACCAACTGAGGGGCAGTTCCAACGGTTTAAGCTGTTGTTCTAAATTAATTGCCCAGTCAGGTGGCTGAGATTTTGGCTGTTCAGCAGGAGTAGATTGCGCGAACGTCTCTACTAAGGGAATTGGAGTGGTGACAGAAAGATTGAAAGCAGAAAGATTGACAGCAGGAAAATCTAAAGTTTGAGCGGTTGAAAAGAACGCTAAAACAGAGTCTTCCAGCGGAAATCCTCTGATTGGTTTAAGACCCGGCGCTTCAGCCCGATAGCTAAGAGCTAGCCGTGCGGTTGGTTGCTCCGCAGGTTTTGCGCTGGAAAGCGCGATCGCGATAGAAATCCCCACAACGGCGATCGCAACAATCACTCCTTTCTGCCAAAGCTCCAAGTTCAACCGCCTAGAAAACACCGCCTGAAACATCCCCCACAGCAGAAAGATGTAACTCAGAACAAAGAAAAAATCTCCTGGAGAAACCGCTGCCTCCAACCCCAAGCCCAATTCCCAGTAGCTAAACAACAAATTTCCTAGAAAGTAAAAAAACAATCCTAGCCCAATGCCTAGCCAAACACCGCGTCCGCTGACAATTTGAGGGCTTCGCCAGTTGCGAAAACAAAGCAATGAGGCAACTAGAAAAGCAGTCGCCTCAAAAATGGAGGTGCCCAGTGAATACCAAAATGGACGATCTTCCCCTTGAGCCGGCACACTAAACAACAGGAAAAATAACAAGGCTGCAACTGCCCAGCCAATCTCAGCTAAGACAATGGTTTGAACCGATAGAAATGGCTTATCAGATGACTTGTCTGCACTGCTCATAGATTAATTCCTGGGGGGTAGCTGCGTCAGAAACGAGACGACTTGCAAAAAAAACATATCCAGCAAGAGTCGCATAAAGTCAGAGGTTTGCAGCACATTTATCAAAGATTCTTTAATTTATCGCCACTTTATCGCCACAGATTGCCTAATGGGGACTGATTTAACCAAGTGGAAACTTGACTTCGCTCACTAGAGGACAGATCTTGCAATGCATCAATTGACCGCTGGGCGAAACTGGTATTTCCAAAATATGACTTACCAATCCGATGGAGTTCTTGCAACAAAGTATGAAGATGGTGTTCCTGCCACGCTGGAAGACTAGCCGCATTTAGGGGATCTACGGTGATCAAATACTTCACTGCATCTGGAGTATCTGCCTGGGGAAAGCGCCATTGCTTAAATACCTCAGAAATATCTTTTTGAAAAAGACCGGCTTGTCGATTGCCCAACAGGTCTTCAATATCAATAAATACGGCTTGCAGCATCAGCAAAGCACCTTTGACATAAGCAGGATTTAAAGAAGCTTCATGATCTGCTTCACTGGCAAATTGCTCCAGCCGAATCTTGCCCCACACGCTGTAGCGATCGGGTTCCTCCAACAAAACACACGCTTTTCCCTGGTTATCGGTCAGATCTCGCCAGAACGCTTTCGCATCTTCTTCCTGAGCAGCATTAAACATGCTAATCAGGCGAAAAGTTTGCCCCTGGTAGGTCAGGATGGGAACCTGCTGATCCCGCTTGGGGTGCTGAACGCTAGAAATCTCAACATCCTGCCGCTTCAGAATAAACATGACGCTAGCAATTACTCCTGTCGGGGCTTCATTTGCCTGTTTTAAGCGATGGGCAATCTTATCATATCGGTAACGACTCAGAGACAAAGGTTGGATTCAGTTGGAGGCTTCTCTCAAACCTTACCTTAAGGAATTCCCATTTTTGGACATGAAACTTACAACATGCTCAAAATCTTCGAGGGATTGTGATTAATCTGATCAAAATCCTGATGGTCGCGATCTAAAGGCTCTTTCTGAAGACCTAAACTAAACAGCGATATTGTAAGCTGATAAGCTAGGAGCAACAAATGACTTTTTTAATAGCAATTGATGTGTTAGCGGAGTTGACTCGCTAACGAATCAAAGCAGGTTTAAACAACTTCAATTTCTACCGTTGGATTGAATTCTTAATTAAACTTCCGCTGCTTAATTAAGCGATTTAATAAAAAAAGACTATAGTTTTGAGTTCAGATGCAAAGGTTTGTGTTTATTCTAGCTTTGCTAAAACGTATGGATCCTTAGCTCAGTGGATAGAGCAATCGCCTTCTAAGCGATCGGTCACAGGTTCGAATCCTGTAGGATCCGTTGAAACTTGCTAATCACGCACAATAATTGCAGTTCCTATGCTTGCCCAATTATAAAGCCAGCGGGCATGATTGACTGCCACGTTCGTGCAACCGTGGCTAACGGGAGTACCAAAATTGTTATGCCAATCAGCCCCATGAATAGCATAGCCGCGATGATAGAACATGGCATAGGGTACATTTGGAACATCGTAATCCGCTCCGCTCATCCGAGTGGTGCGGTAGCGCGTTTGGATGGAAAATATGCCTGTTGGTGTAGGGGTAGAAGATTTGCCTGTGGAGATGATGACTGCGTAAACGGGGCGATTTCCTTGCCAAGCAATGAGGCGCTGCTTGGATAAATCAATCTCGATCCAGCGTTCTCCGGATTGCTTTAAATTCCTAAGTTGTGAGATGGCAGCCTGCTGGGCTAGGAGATAGGCAGGCTTTTGTGCCCAAATTGGCTTGGATGATAAAGGCACTATCCCGATCGCAATTAGCGAACTAATCAACACGCCACAGTATCGGCGAAAAAACTGGCTATTCACAGGCTCTATGCATAGTTTCACAACTATCGTAAGCTGCGGAATCTGACAGAAGCTAGAGGGCGATCGCAAAGCTTAAGAATTATCAAACAAATGGCTGCAATTTTAAATTTTGATTTGCCTCTAAAACTCACAGCGTTCTTTACCACTTTTTACCCTTTGGACTAGAGTTTGTGTTCTCAAAGCGATCGCATCCCAGTTTGCCTGTAATAAAGCCGCTTGGGGAAATAAATCGCTCGATAGCCCGACCGAGATCGCGCCAGCCTGCAAAAATGCTGGAGTGTTTTCAATAGTGATGCCCCCGGTTGGAATCAGAGGAATATTGCCTAAAGGCGCTCGTAACGCTTGAATATAAGCAACTCCACCCATCACTTCTATGGGAAAAACTTTGACACTTGCCGCACCCGCTTGCCATGCTTGCACAATTTCGGTTGGGGAAAGGGCACCGGCAACAAGGGGTATTTCTTGCTCGGCGGCAGTTTTAATCATGCCGACATCTACATGGGGGGTGAAAAGGAACTGTGCACCTGCTGCGATCGCTTGTTGCTGCTGAGCCAACGTTAGCAGAGTGCCTGCGCCGATCCAACAATCAGGCAACTCTTGCCGCAAGTGGGCAATCACATCGGGGGCGCGATCGCTATTCCAGGTCACTTCTATCAGTTGAATTCCTCCGGCAGCCACCGCTTTTGCCATTTGAATACCCTGTTTAAACTGGCTGCTGCGAACCACCGCAATCACACCCTGCTGCCGCACCAACGCTAGCCAGGATTGAGTATTCATACTCGCTACCTCTCGAATGACAAATTTCCTATTTTCTGGGGAATTCTGTCTAAATCTTCAATCAGTATGATGAGTAAATTTCTAAGCTTGCTTAAACAATTTTTAAGGAGCAATCCATAAAACTTAATGAAAATAAAACATCTTGACCGACTTACTACAAGAAACTGCTCGAATCGCGAATCTTTAATATCATAGTAACTACCTTTAGGAGTCATTACGCTAGTTACTACTGGTGTAAATGACGGGAGAAAATTAATATTAGAACGATTCTTTGCGATCGCTTGTTCAATTCAACCCAGGAAAAGCAAGCAACATGACTCAACCCAATCCTTCCGCCAATCCTTCCAATAGTATTACTCCGGCGCTGTCCGATTCTGAGCCACCGTTCAAGCAATCAGAGACAATCAGCGACTCAGAGAACTTAATCTTGCTGAATCGATCGACATTACAGGAAAAGGAGGTGATTCGCGTTGAGCTTTACGCAGAGATGCCGCTGATTCATCGACAAGCCGTGGTTCGAGAAAATCTGCCAATTAAGCAATATTTGGCTAAACAACCCACTGACTAAATTATCTATTTCATGCCAACCGCTGGTGGACTGACCGTTATCCCCTTTAGAACGCCAAACAATGACTCATCCATCTTCTCCAAACCCATCGGAATCATTTGATATGCAAGGCGATCGCGATCAGCGCGATGAAGCCGTTCGCATCAATACTTTGATGGACAATCTCAACAATTTGAAAAGTAAGCTGAACAATTTCACGGTGATGGATGAGCTAGGTCAGCCCATTGGTGAAATTCAAGACCTAATCTTAGATGACACTCATCAGCTTAATTTAGTCATTGCGATCTTGGGATCAGCGGAGAATAAACCATCCGTTTTGCTCAATGGTCGTCGAATCAAAAAGGTTAGCGTTCAGACCCATGCGGTATTTGTGGACATAGTTAAAGCCGATGTTGACTTTTTGCCAGAATACACGCCTTTAGAATCCAGCGATTCTCGCAGGGATAGTTTCACAAATCGCGCCGAATCAAACCCAGCACCTCCACCGTTATCCTATAGTGCCGCTGCTGCTGCCGCCGCCGCGTTAATGGGAGGAAGCGCGATCGCCCCTCCTGCACCAGAAGATGACCTGTCATTAGAAGATGACTTATTCACATCAGATCCACTATTGCCCGAACCCGCCGCTGATTTCGCCGCGCTAGAAGATGACTTATTCACATCCGATCCACTGTTGCCTGAACCTGCTGCTGATTTTGCCGCCTCAGTCAAGATGTCATCAATGGAATCAGAATCATTAGATGACGATTGGTTTGCAGACGACGATGAAGACGATCTAGCAACTTCTGCGGGACTCCCTGAGCTATCAGAATTAGAGCTTTCGCCTTCAGAAGATTTTTTGTCAGCCAGCGAATCTACTGCGGAGATCGCTACCAATAATTCCCTAGATGATTGGTCGGATTTGGTCAGCCCTACAGGTCAGCCTAGTTTAGACTACGCCCTTCCCTCCGAAGCCGTTCCCTTGCCTGAACTGGCTAACGATGACCTCTTAGAAAATCCATTCGCACTCGCTGAAGCAGACGAGATCTCAGAACTCGGATTTGTGGAAGTCGGATCTGCTTCGTGGGGACAGACTGCTCAACCCATTGATACCCTTTCTAGCGGTTTATTAGATCCATTAACTGATGCGGAAATTGAAAGTGAGCTTGAGGACTTGCCCGATATTGGCTTTTTGCTAGATGATTCTTCAGTCGATACCGTGAATGAAGATGCTGAAGAGTTTTTGCTGCCATCCGATTTTGGCGAAGCTGGATCTACCACTGATTTAACTCTTGAGAGTTTGCCCGATCGCGATCCACTTTCAGAGGCATCTTTGGACGACTTTGGATTCCCAGATATTGCAACCGTCGGTGATGACTTAGCCAGTCAGGTGCCCAACTTCGATTTGAACCTTAGTGAAAGCCTCGTTGATGCTGACTCAGACTTATCATGGACTAACGAGATAGAAACAGACGAGTTGTTTGAACTGAACCTTGATAACTCTTTCAACCAGCCGCAAATGGAGACAGCCAGCGAGCTTGAGTTGGAATTAGCTGATCTAGATCTATCGGCAACTGAATCTACAGATTTAGAGTTTGAAACTGATTCAGATTTAGAGTTTGAGATTGAATATTCTGACTTGGATCTTGAAGCTGGCTTGAATCTTGAAACTGGTTTGGATCTTGAAACTGAAGCGATCGCGCCACTCCCTTTAGATTTTTCGCTTGATGACGACTTCTCAAATGTTGTTGAGCCGTCTGCGGCAATCATGGATTTGAGTGAGAGTGAGATCCCCACCTCATTTATAGAGGTTCCGATGGCGGCGATCGCACCTATGGATTCTGACAGCTTGGCGAACTTAGAGCTTGATACTGCCTTTGATGTGGATTTATCCCTAGAGGATGAGTTTGGAACGGCAGGTTTTGCGATCGCAGACACCAATGACCTGAGTGAATTCACCCTTCAAAATGACCGCTTTGAACCTGAACCAGAAACCATTACTAGCCTGACTGATCTTGAGTTTACAGGTCTGCCTACAGATAATCTGCCTACAGATGATCTGCCTACAGATGACCTAACAGAAATGTTTGGCAGCGTCGCTGATTTCTCCTTTGCAGAAGAGGGAGAATTTGAGGATCTGAGTGATTTACGATCTGAGTCTGTCAGAGATATGGCTCTAGATAGCTTGTTCGACAATCCGGTTGATAATCTGGAAAGTGCTTCAGATGAGTTTAATTTTTCTACTCCTAGCATGGGATTTGTCGATCCGGCGGCAGGAATGGCAGCGGCACCTGGCATTTTAGCGGGGTTAGCAGGGTTGGCGGCAGGGCGATCGCCCGATCTTCCATCCCTTCCAATTGAGGAGACTCCTGCTTTAGATATTGCAGATATTTCAGATCTAAGCGATGTTTCCGCACAAGCAGATTCGTCCTTGAATGATCCCGCCTTTTCTATGTCTGATGTATTTGAATCTGATGTATCTGAATCTGATGTATCTGAGGCGATCGCTCCAAGCTCCACTTTATCCATTCCGTCGAACTCAGAACCGATTGTTGCCTCTCTAGATGACATGGTGCCGTTGCTAGAAGAACGGTTGCAAGTGGAATACGAGCGGCGCAAAGTTGGGGAAGTAATTATTCGCAAAAAGATCGAGACGCGCATGATTCAGGTGCCCGTTCGCTATGAAGTTTTGGTGATTGAGCAAGTTAGCCCAGAGCAAAAGACTTTGGCAGAAGTTGACTTGAGCCAAGGCACCTTTAGCGACGAGGTGCCAGCGGTCGCTGGGAAACCAACGGTGAGGGGTGAGTTCAAGTCAGCTAAAACAGCGAGTGCCGTGATAGACGCGATCGCCAAAACTCTACGCCATCAGTGTAAAAGCATTCGGATTGAGATTGAATTAGATGACAGTAGCCTCACCCAGTCCTATCAAGATTGGTTGGATCGATGTAGTGATCTCTAAATTCGGTCGAGGATCTCAAAACAGTTTCAGGTTAGCGCTTTAGATGACTGAAATTGACCGCGTGATGATGCAGCGTTGCTTAGAATTGGCGCGGCAAGCAGCAGGAAAAACTGCCCCCAATCCTCTGGTGGGCTGCGTAATTGTGAATGATGGCGCGATCGTTGGGGAAGGCTTTCATCCCAAGGCAGGCGCGCCCCATGCGGAAGTGTTAGCGCTGCGACAGGCAAGCGATCGCGCTCAGGGCGCAACGTTGTATGTCAATTTAGAACCGTGCAATCATTACGGACGCACTCCTCCCTGCTCAGAAGCGGTGATTGCTGCTGGAATTCAACGGGTCGTGATTGGCATGATCGATCCCAACCCTAAAGTTGCAGGTGCAGGCAGCGATCGCCTCAAACAGGCTGACATTGATGTCTTTGTTGGCATTGAAGAACCTGCCTGTCAAACATTAAACGAAGCCTTTGTGCATCGAATTTTGCACCATCGACCCTTTGGTATTTTGAAATATGCCATGACCTTAGATGGCAAAATCGCTGCGGTGACTCGGCATAGCGCCTGGGTCACCAGTGAAGCGGCGCGTGGCGCAGTTCATCAACTGCGGGCAACCTGCGATGCTGTGATTGTAGGTGGCAACACCGTTCGCGCAGATGATCCCCTACTCACCAGTCGCCAACCGGGTCACACCCCGCTACGGGTGATCATGAGCCGCACACTGGATCTGCCAGACTCCGCCAATGTCTGGAATACGAGCACTGCGTCTACCCTGGTCTTTACTCAAGTGGGTGTTCGATCTGCGTTTCAAGCTGAATTGAAGCGGCGCGGTGTGGAAGTGGTGGAGCTGGAATCCCTCACCCCTAGCACGGTCATGGCGCACCTCTACGATCGCGGATTTTTAACGGTGCTATGGGAATGTGGTGGCACTTTGGCAGCCCGTGCGATCGCTGAAGGGTGTGTGCAAAAAGTCCTTGCCTTTATTGCCCCCAAAATCATCGGCGGAGTGGCGGCTCCCTCTCCCGTAGGCGATTTGGGGCTAAAAAAAATGACCGAAGCCCTCACCTTGGAGCAAATAAGCTGGCGCGCGATCGGCTCAGATTTGCTGATTGAAGGGTACTTGCCTCAAGATAAAACCAGACCTCCACTGCGCTAACCTAAAGGGTCATCTCGCTCAAAAAAAGCCCTGAATCGCCTGAACTCAGGGCTTTTTGCTTGATTTGACTGAATACCAGGAACAGGATTTAAATCGGTGACACGAGGATTTTCAGCCCTCCCTCATAGCCTGCCGCGTCAGGGCTTGAGCCTTTGTACTCAAAAATTCCCCAATGATAAAAGTTTAGGTATTTTTGGGTCATTTTCATTAGAACTCTTGCCACTTCCATAAATAGACCTCTTCAAAAATAAGAAAAATCAGCAGGTGAATCTGTTTCCAGCCTCCGGTGGCTGGATTTTAGACATACTGAACCCGTAATCGTACTAATCCACAGACACAGCCAATTACCAATTCATACATCCGAGAGCGCATCCGAAACTCTTCCTTAGCAATCCGAAAGATTTTGACCACTCGGATCAGATGCTCCACATACACCCGCTTTTGACTGACGGTTCGATTGAAGTCCTTCTGGTCTTGGGTTAACTCCCCTCCCCGAGGTTTCTTGATCGGGGTCGTGGTATTGCGCCTGCCCACATACGCTTTATCCCCAATGAATTCCAAGCTTTCCGATAATTCTGCTTGGGTCTCCTCGAACAGTTTGCTGTCACTGCGCGGTCCCTTCTCCCCAATCACCACATCGACAATATCGGTTCCTTGGGGCAGGCAAATCAGTTGATTCTTGCGGGTATGATCCTTCTTTTTGCCGGAGTAGTGCGCCTCCTGCTCGGCAGCATCTTGCGGACGGGGAATCGGTTGCTCCCAA